>Ga0308163_10002814_pt1 | contig 15308 bp, 15 predicted proteins | sample PhyTR1_FD_201037 | JGI IMG/M metagenome (GOLD analysis project Ga0308163, IMG submission 201037) | Phyllosphere microbial communities from UC Gill Tract Community Farm, Albany, California, United States - DLSLT.R1 | ecosystem: Host-associated > Plants > Phyllosphere > Unclassified | place: USA...
CATTCATCAGTTTGACGAAACCCTGTTCCGAGCCGGTCATGCCTTCGGCCAGGATCAGGCACGCGTCGTTGGCCATCTGCACCATCACGCCCTTCAGCAGGGCATCGACAGGCACGCGCGAGCGCACGGCGGCAAACATCGTGGCGGTGCGTGATGGTGCGCCACCGGTGCGCCAAGCAGATTCGGAAACGGGAAAGTCCTGGGTCAGCGACAGCCGTCCGGCCTTCAACGCCTCAAGCACGACATCCGCCACCATCATCTTGGACAGGGAGGCTGACGTGAAGGGCTGTTCGCTGTTCTTTTCAAATAGGACGCTACCGGTTTCCGCCTCGATCAGCAGAACCTGCTTGGCTTCAGTGGCAAATACCGCCGGAGTCGAGGCATCGGGAGCCGCCGCTTGCGCCAAGGCAGGTGCGGTCAGCACATTCAACGCAAAGAGAAATGTAAAGGCATAGCCAATGGCGAAGACGGCAAATCGCACGGAGGTCAACCCAAGCTGTCCGGGCGGGCCAAACCCGCGGCGCTTGCAGCTACGCTTTGTGACCTGCCAGTCGAGGCGCATCGTTATCCTTCACCCTGATCTCGATCGGGAGGCGAGAATCACCACCCGGATCGCTCTCATGGATAGGGTCTTTGCCGCAGGCCGTCCAGACTTGCGGTTGGTCAGCCTTCGTTCGGGCTTGAATAGGCCGTGGCACCGCCAGCAACCGGAGCCGGGCCGACATGCCAGCCCGGAGGCAGACCACCGTTGGAAGGCTCGGCAACCGGCTTAGCACGGGCCGTGGCGCGAACCGGCTGCGGTGCTGCGGCAACGGGAGCGATCTCGCGGCGGTTGACGGAGGATGCAGCTGCCGGGCGAGGCTGGGCCGCGGGCTGCGCATAGGCAACGGCAGGTGCCTGCCAGGACTGGGCCGGTGCCGGACGCGATGCGGCAACCGGCTGGCGCTGGACTGGAAGCGGCGCACTGGCAACAGCGTTGGAACGGACTGGGGCGGCATAGACAGGTGTGCGGGCCGGCGCATTATAGGCGGTGGCAGACGACGGCGCCATTGGAGCCACCACGGGCTTGGCGGTCTTTACAGCTGGTGCGGATGCGCTGGATGGACCGGCAAAGCGGCCAAAGAAGTTCTGTTGCGGGGCATTGGAGGCCACCATCACGCCGCTGGCGATCTGGCCGCCACCCAACGGATCGATGCCTGGCATGCGCTGGCCCTTGCGGACGTAGGAGGCCATCAAATAGGGCATGTCATGGCCGGTCATGTCGGCTGGGCCGACATATTTCACCTTCACATGCGCCGTACCATGGCCCTTGACGTCAAGCAGTTCGGCCGCCTTGTCGGACAAGTCGATCAGGCGGTTTTCGTGGAAAGGACCGCGGTCGTTGACGCGGACAATGACGGAGCTGCCGGTATCGAGATTGGTAACGCGGGCATAGCTCGGCAACGGCATGGTGGGGTGCGCCGCTGAAATGCCGAACTGATCATAGACTTCGCCATTGGCGGTGTAGCGACCATGGAAGGCCGAGCCATACCAGGAAGCGAGGCCGGTTGCCTCGTAATTTGGATTTTCGCGCGGCTTGTAGACCTTGCCGGCAACGACATAGGGATCGCCGACGAGACGACGACCGCCGCCCTTCGGCACGGGACCGTTTTCGACAACACGCGGGCTGGCCTTCACGCCATAGGCGGATTCAGCAAAATATTCCTTGCTCCGCTTCTTGGTGTTCGTGCTCACTTTGGAGACATCATGATTGGCGCCACAGGACGTGACCGCAACGCCGGCCAGCACGACCCAGGCAACCCGCAGACATCCAGACACCGGACGCCGCTGCAAAATCCATCTAACCGTCATCGCACCCAGACACCATCAAAGGCCGCACCGCGACCGCCGCACATCATCAACGCCAAATTTCAGTCCCCCGAAATGACACAGACTGTGCCATAACAGAAATGGGGATAAAATGGCGAAAATGCGATTATGGTTAAGACGTTAGGGAGAGAAGTTCGAGTTATGGTTAATGGACGGTTAAAATCGGGGTGATTTAGACCGAACGGGTCAGGCCGCCGTCGACCTTGATATTCTGCCCGGTAATATAACCCGCACCTTCCGAAGCCAAGAAGGCCACCGTGGCCGCGATCTCAGCACTTGTGCCATAGCGCTGCATTGGCACGGCGGCGCGGCGCTCTTCAGCAGCGGGCAGGCTATCGATCCAGCCGGGGAGGACATTGTTGATGCGGATATTGTCGCCAGCATAGGTATCGGCAAAAATTTTGGTGTAGGCGGCAAGGCCAGCCCGGAATACAGCCGAGGTCGGAAACATCGATGAAGGCTCGAACGCCCAGGCTGTGGAAATATTGACGATGGCGCCAGCCTTCTGCTGTTGCATGATCGGCGTGACCAGCCGCACGGGGCGTATGACATTCATCAGATAGACGTCCATGCCCGTGTGCCATTGCTCATCGGTGATCTCGATGATCGGGGCACGCGGTCCGTGGCCGGCACTGTTGACCAGCACATCCACCCTGCCCCATGTCTCCATCGTGGCATCGACCAGTCTCTTCAGATCGTCATTGGACTGGTTCGAGCCGGTGACGCCGATACCGCCGAGTTCTTCGGCCAGCGCCTCGCCTTTGCCGGAAGAAGACAGGATCGCGACCTTATAGCCATCGGCTGCAAGCCGCCGTGCGCATTCAGCGCCCATGCCGCTACCGCCCGCCGTGATAATCGCGACTTTTTCCGTGGTCATGATGCCCTCCCTGGCTGCTCACTTATCCAAAACGAAAACGTCCCCTGCGACATCAGCGGCCACAGGGGACGGACAGGTGCAAAGCTAGCACTTCGCGATCAGCCGACGAAAGCCCGCTCGATCACAAATTCCGCCGGCTTGTTGTTGGCGCCTTCGGTCAGGCCCGCCTGTTCCAGCAGGGCCTTGGTATCCTTCAGCATCGCGGTCGAGCCGCAAATCATCGCCCGGTCGATTTCGGGATTGAGTGCTGGCACACCTAGATCGGCAAACAGTTTGCCGTTTTCGATCAGGTCGGTGATCCGGCCCATGAAGGGGTAGTCTTCGCGGGTGGCGGTGGCGTAATGCTTCAGCTTGTCGCCGACGATTTCGCTCAGCATCTCGTCACCCTTGATCTCGGCCACCAGGTCGAAGCCGTATTTCAGCTCGGCCACGTCGCGGCAGGTATGGGTGAGGATGACTTCCTCGAATTTCTCGTAGGTCTCGGGGTCGCGGATCAGGCTGGCAAAGGGCGCGATGCCAGTGCCGGTCGAGAACATGTAGAGCCGCTTGCCCGGTGTCAGCGCGTCGAGAACCAGCGTACCGGTCGGCTTCTTGCGCATCAGCACCCGGTCGCCCGGCTGGATGCGCTGAAGATGCTGCGTCAGCGGGCCGTTCGGCACCTTGATCGAGAAGAACTCCAGTTCCTCGTCCCAGGAAGGGCTGGCGATCGAATAAGCGCGGTAGAGCGGCTTGCCGTCAACCATAAGGCCGATCATCGCAAACTCGCCAGAGCGGAAGCGGAAGCCGGTCGGCCGGGTCATCCGGAAGCGGAACAGGTGGTCGGTATAATGCGTGACGCTCAGCACCGTTTCGGCATAGACGCCTTCCGGAACGATCAGTTCGGCATTATCGGTTTTGACGGGAGCATTCATCAGCGTTCAGATCCTTCACATCTCATGCCGGAGCCGCGCAAACGGGAGGGGTCTCGACATGCTTTATCCGCCTTATCGGCCAGTTACTGGAAATTGCCACAAATGACCAGCGGCCATCCGTGGATGCGATCATAAACCGCAGCGGCGCACGCTTTTCCGAGGGGCAAAGCGTGCAACCGACAGTCTCGCTCGGCAAGGGGCAAGGTCGCCATCGGCTCAAGATGCCGAACGGCGGCGCCAGCTATAGCCGCCGACTTCAGCGGCCGGCCGGGCGGCAGGCTGGTAATGATTGGCGATGCCGGGAAGACGGCCTTCTTCCAGCCGCTTCAGCGCCACGGCGTTGGTGACAGCAAAGCTGTCGAAGCCGGTGCGCAGCATCAGCGGGATCTGGTCGATCAGCACATCGCCGACCGCCCTCACCTCGCCCTGATAGCCCAACCGATCACGCAGCAACGAGGCGTGGCTGAAGCCGCGACCATCGTTATAGGCCGGGAACTTTACCGCAATGATGGCGATGCGGTCGAGATAGGGCTTGAGCTTGGTCACATCGTCAGCCGGCGCGATAAGGACGCCGAGATCGACGGCATTGCTCTCTTCGGCGGCGGTGATGAAGGCGTCGAGCGGCAGCAAAACTTTCTGCCCGTCCGCAGCCTTCACCTCCTCGGTTTCTTCAACCCAGGCGTCCTGCGCGGCAAAACCATTTTCTTTCCAGATACGGGTCATGGTTCTGCTCCTCAGGCGGCTTCGGCGGCAGCGCCGCCATACAGGGCTTCCTTGAAGGGCTTTGGCCCCACACGGCGATAGGCTTCGAGGAAGGTTTCCTTCGGATCGAGGCGCAGGCCCAGATAGGTATCGACTACGGTTTCTACCGCATCCGTCACCTTCTCCGGCTCAAAGCCACGGCCGATGATTTCACCGATAGAGGAATGCTCGTCGCCGGAGCCGCCAAGGGTGATCTGATAAAGCTCGGCCCCCTTCTTTTCCACACCCAACAGACCGATATGGCCGACATGGTGATGGCCGCAGGCATTGATGCAGCCGGAGATCTTGATCTTCAGCTCGCCGATCTCGGCCTGGCGGGCCTGGGAACCGAAGCGCGAGGAAATCGCCTGGGCGACCGGAATGGCGCGGGCATTGGCCAGCGCACAGTAGTCCAGCCCAGGACAGGCAATGATATCGGTGATCAGACCGGCATTGGCGGTGGCAAGTTTGGCGCCAGCCAGCGCTTCGTGAAGCGCCGGCAGATCGGCCAGAGCCACATGCGGCAGGATCAGGTTCTGCTCGTGGCTGACGCGGATTTCGTCAAAGCCATAACGCTCGGCGAGATCGGCGACCAGATCCATCTGCTCGTCGCTGGCATCGCCAGGGGTGCCGCCAATTGGCTTCAACGACACGGTGACCATGCCATAGTCCGGGTTCTTGTGCGGCTGCACATTCTGCGCGAGCCAAGTGGCAAAGGCCGGATCGGCCTTCTTGGCCTTGGCCAGCACTTCCCAGCCTTCCGGGCGCTGCGGCAGGTCCGGCAGGGCGAAGTAGCTTTCGATGGCGCGGATATCGTCCTCGGGCAGCTTCAACTGGCTATCTTTCAGTGACGCGAATTCGGCATCGATCTGACGGGTCAGTTCTTCCGTGCCAGTCTCATGCACGAGGATCTTGATGCGCGCCTTGTACTTGTTGTCGCGCCGGCCATGCAGATTATACACCCGCACGATGGCGGTGATGTAGGACAGCATGTCCTCTTCCGGCAGGAAATCCTTGATCTTCTTGGCAATCATCGGCGTGCGGCCCTGACCGCCACCAACATAGACAGCAAAGCCGAGCTTGCCGGCCTCATCCTTCTTCACATGCAGGCCGATATCATGCACCTGAATGGCGGCGCGGTCGCGCTCAGCCCCGGTCACGGCAATCTTGAACTTGCGCGGCAGGAAGGAAAATTCCGGATGGACCGAGGACCACTGCCGCAGGATTTCGGCATAGGGTCGCGGATCGGCCACTTCGTCCTGGGCAGCACCAGCAAAGTGGTCTGCGGTGACGTTGCGGATACAGTTGCCCGAGGTTTGGATCGCGTGCATTTCGACGCTTGCGAGTTCCTTGAGAATGTCGGGCGTATCCGAAAGTTTCGGCCAGTTATACTGGATGTTCTGGCGGGTGGTGAAATGGCCATAGCCACGGTCATATTTGCGCGCCACATGGGCCAGCATCCGCATCTGCCGAGCATTCAGCGTGCCATAGGGAATGGCGACGCGCAGCATATAGGCATGAAGCTGCAGATAAACGCCATTCATCAGCCTGAGCGGCTTGAAGGCATCCTCGGCCAACTCACCGGACAGCCGGCGCGCCACCTGATCGCGGAACTGGTCCACCCGGGCGGCGACGAAGGCGTGGTCGAATTCATCGTAACGATACATGTCTGTCCTCAGGCCCTAAAGTCTGCCGGGTTTCAATTGAACCAGACACACTCTTAGCTTTTCTTGTTTTCGCTTGTCTTGGGGAAAACCGGCTTCCACTTTTCCCTGACAAACTTTAGACGGCAACAAAATCAGGGTCGGCATGACCATGGCCATCCGCATAGGCAATGGTCGGTCCGGCAGCACGGATGCGCTCGCGCAAGCGCAGCGGCCAAAGCTTGCCGTCGCGCTCTTCCACATCGACGACAGCGACGTCAACCACGAGATTGCCGGCGAAATCGCGCTTGCCGGTTGCTTCCAGCGCCTCGACGGCTTCGGCATGGCGGGCGACCAGCGCCGATTGCAGGTCTTCCACCCACTGGCCCGAGGCATCGAGCCAGACGGCGATGCCGTCGCCCAGGCGGTTGGCGGTCAAGACTTTCTCTGCCATCGTCAAACCCTCATCATCGTCTGTTCGTCCACCACAGCAGGAGCACTTGCCCTCTCACCCAATGGCATGGACTTCTCGAAATTCGCACCGGCAACTGCATCGCCGATAATCACCATGACAGGCCCCGTCAATTCGGTTCTTGCCTCAAGGCCAGGCAATTCCTTCAAGGTGCCGTGCAGCAGGCGGCGATCGCCGCGCCCGGCATTTTCAACCACGGCCACTGTCGTGTCTTCCGCCAGGCCACCCGCCATCAGCCGCTCGGCGACGGAGGCCGCCACCGTGCGACCCATATAGACGGCAACAGTTGCGCCGGACAGCGCCAGCCGCGCCCAGTCGGGCAGCACATCGCCGGTCAGATCGTGGCCGGTCGTAAAGACCAGGGAGGACGAGACGCCGCGCAGCGTCAGCGGCAATTCGAAATCAGCCGCAGCCGCCAGGGCGGATGTCACGCCCGGCACGATTTCATAGGCAATGCCGGCATCGCGCAACGCTGCCATTTCCTCGCCGGCCCGGCCGAAAATCAAGGGATCGCCGGATTTCAGCCGCACGACGCGCTTGCCCTCTCGCCCGAGCGAAACCAGCAGATCATTGATCTCGCTCTGCGATTTGGAATGACAGCCCTTACGCTTGCCCACGGGAATGCGGTCCGCATCACGCCGCCCCATATCGACCACAGCCTGCGGCACCAGTGCGTCATATACGATGGCGTCGGCCTCCATCATCAGCCGATGCGCGCGCAATGTCAGCAGGTCCTCGGCGCCCGGCCCGGCCCCGACCAGAAAGATCCGACCTTCGGGAGTTGCAGAGGCTGCCGTCTTCAGCAACTTCGTCGCCTGCCGACGGGCAAATTTCACATCGCCCTTTTCCATGGCATCGGCCACTTCACCCTGGAAGAACGACCGCCAGAACAGCCGGCGCGAGACGCCGCGCGGCACAAGTCGGTCAACAGCACGGCGGTAGCTATTGGCGAGCCGGCCAAGACGGCCAAGTGAGCGCGGCAATTGCCGGTCGATGCCGGCGCGGATGGCAACGGCAATCGGAGCACGGTTGACGAGCGCAGGCGTATAAAAATCGCAATAATCGGGCTGGTCAACGGCATTGGCCGGAATTTTCAGAGCCCGGGCGGTCTCGACGATCATTCGGTCGGTCGCACCATCGCCTGTCGCTGCAAAGACCAATGTGATGCCATCAAGCACATCGGCGGAAAATGGGCGCTCATCGATCTCGATGTTACGGCGCGCGAGAAAGGTCTGGTAGGCGGGTTCCGGCGCTTGGCTGAAGGCGATGATGCGTGCGGACGTATTGGCAATAAGACGGGCCTTGGCGAAAGCTTCATCGCCATCGCCAAAGACGGCCAGTTTCGCGCCGGAAACGCGAAAAAAGGCCGGAAAGACTGCCAGCTTGTCCGTATCGATCGTCAAAAGCCTGTTCCCTGATTTGGCTCTCATTATCATAAAAACCCAGCCGCGCATGAAGAAACAGGAATCTGCCGGCATCATGGCGCGGATATTTCTTTGCTAGCGCATCTGCGGATCGGAGCAAAACCAACCCGGCGCTGACAATTTTCCCTGAATCGCCTTTGCGGGCTTTTCCTTGGCCAGGGCTTGCCGCTAAATGCAGACACGATTCCTGGAGATCACCGCCATGCCCGATCAAAGTCTCACTGCCCGGCTGCTCGACGTCATCGAAAAGGATATCATCCCGCTGACTGAGCAGGGCGTTGCCGGCGGCAACAAGATATTCGGCGCGGCCATCCTGCGCAAATCCGATCTATCGCTGGTGCTGGCCGAGACCAACAATGAGCTGGAAAATCCGCTCTGGCACGGCGAAGTCCATACATTAAAGCGTTTCTACGAACTCGGCGAGCGACCCGCGACATCTGAGCTGATCTTCCTCTCCACGCATGAACCCTGCACCATGTGCATGTCGGCGATCACCTGGGCGGGTTTTGATAATTTCTACTATTTCTTCAGCCATGAAGACAGCCGCGATGCCTTCGCCATTCCCCACGACTTGAAGATCCTCAAGGAAGTTTTCGGGCTCGAGCCCGGCGGCTATCGCAAGCAGAATGCCTTCTGGAACAGCTTTGCCATCGAAGAAATGATCGAAGTAGAAGATGACGCTGTGCGCGGCGCGCTGCTCGCTCAGTCCCAGAAAATCCGCGGTCTCTACGGCGACCTCTCCGCCCGCTACCAGTCCAGCAAGAGCGGCAACGACATTCCGCTGAACTGACCCTTCCAATTATTAGGACATACCCATGCAGCCTTCCAAGGATATCGCCCGACTGATCGACATCATGGCGGCGTTGCGCGACCCGCAGACCGGCTGCCCCTGGGACATCGTCCAGACCTTCGAGACCATCAAGCCCTACACGCTGGAAGAAGCCTATGAAGTGGCCGATGCCATCGAGCGCAACGATCCGGATGATCTATGCGACGAACTGGGCGATCTGCTGCTGCAGGTGGTGTTTCATGCCCGGATCGCCGAAGAGGCCGGGCTCTTTTCCTTTGGCGACGTGGTGGAAGCCATTACCCGCAAGATGATCCGTCGCCATCCGCATGTGTTTGCCCGCTCTGAGGCCGATACGCCGGAAGCCGTCAAGCTGCAATGGGACGCGATCAAACGCCAGGAAAAGCAGGAACGGGCCGAGCGGCGTGCAGCGCGCGGCGTTGCCGAGGTGTTGAATGCCGGTCATCTGGGGTCGGTACAGCGGAGCTTTCCAGCACTGACGGAGGCCGTCAAGCTGCAGGAGCAGGCGGCCAAGGTCGGATTCGACTGGGATAAGGCTGAGCCGATCCTCGACAAGATTGAGGAGGAAATCGGTGAATTGCGCGAGGCCTTGCAGGGCGGCAACGAAGCAAAGATCAGCGACGAGTTAGGCGATCTGCTCTTTGCCCTCGTCAATATCGGCCGCCACGTCAAAGCCGATCCCGAACAGGCCCTGCGCGGCACCAATGTGAAATTCCGCCGTCGCTTCGCGCATATCGAAAAGATGCTTACCGCTGAGGGCGAGAGCCTGGATCAAGCGACGCTGGAGCGGATGGAAGCGCTTTGGCAGGATGCCAAGCGATTGGAACGCAGATCATAAACGGTCAGGATGATAAGACGGCTCTGCCAAGACAGAGCGCGCCGCCATCATAGCCCGCCCTTCGTCGTCACCCATGAACTGACATGAGCGACCTCGCTCCACATTCGCGCAAGCTTGCGGCAATAGTTATAAATAATAATTGTTGTATTTGTTCGTCCGGTTGGCGAAGCGTGGAGCCTGCATCATGAATGTGCATATCAAAACCAGTTCCTGCGAGCAGGCCGTCCAGCCCGAAGACACCGCTCATTTCATGCAGATTCTGTCCTGCATGCCCGACGTTCAGACCGCCTGCTGGATGGGAAATGCCTTCCTTGCAAAAATGGCACCCGACGATCGCAAGGAAACGACGGTCGCCCTCTCGCATGTCCATCCCTTCTTTCTACCGGTCGAAGGATATGGCATCACCGCCGACCGCACACTGCGCCCAGGTGAATTTGCCGAAACAGTCCTGCGAGCCCGACTGACTGCCAACAAAGCTGGTGTGCTCAACATCCTCGTGGCCGACGCACCCGGAGCGGTCGCCTCCAGCCTTGGCGGTGCCGTTCGCCGGGCCCTTGGTCTAAGGCCCGCGCATCTCATATCCACGGCCTATTCCGACTATTCCGCATCGCTGCTCGGCGCCAATCTCAGCGCCAGCGGATTGGACGAACTCGCCTTGCAGCGCAACGGTCTCGACGCCAAAGGATCGCTCGCGCAGCATACCGTGTCATGCACGCCCTATACCGCAAAGCAGATCGCCCTTTACGGCCTGCGCCCTATCGTGGTCACAGGCAATTTTCTGGTGTCGCTGATCGTGCTTGACGATGCACTGATGCAGTCTCGCGCCCGGGATACTGGCAAAGGCGAAAGCTTCTTCGAAGACGGATTGCCGGCCGTGTATCAGCAACTGCCGTTCGACCAACGCGTGGACCTGCTGGTCGATGCGCATGCTGTAAGAACCGCGCAATGGCTGGCGACCTGGCAAAAATCCGAGGCATGCGGCGCGGTAAAACCTCTCTGGATTTCCCGCGAGACGGATCTCCTCGGCGACCTCGGTATTGTCGCCCAGAAGATTGCCGATTTCGTCGGTTCAGATCGGGCCAATGTAGCCGCCATCGCCGATGCCCTGGCCCAAGAACGCACGACCGATCCCGCCTTGTCAGACAAAAGCCTTGCCTATCGAGCGAAACTGATCCCCACGAAAATCAGGGATCGCGTCATGTCGATCTTGGAGCGCTATGCCGGTGAAGCCGACCTGAGTAAGTTGATCTATAGCACTTGACCGGAACTAGAGCATCGCGCCGAAAACCTGAATCGGCACCATGCCTAACGTGTTGTGTGAATCGGATTTTCCGAAAACCGGCTCACACTGCGCGATCCGATGCTGTAGTTCGGTTTAGAGCGGTGCCAAGCCGTTATCGTCTTCAACCGCGAGCAACGTCTAGCCATCTTATTTCCCACGGGTCCGGAAGATCATCTTGGCGGCAATCAACGTAACGATGAGAGAAGTCAGCAGGCCAATCAGAAGAATGAGCGACGAAATGATATCGATATGATCTTCAGCGCCAATACTCCCGAAAAGCTCGAACAGCGGATCAAGAAGCCTGTAGCCGGCTTCACTGAATAGAAAATTGCCCAAGGGGGTAAATTTTCCAATCAAAATGGCCATTGGGATTGTCAGGACAAGCGACGTCAGTATCGTGAACAGCGCTTTCATTGTACGTCCACCGTCCCATAGTATTTTATGGTCGTGCCAGAAATGAACCCGGATGACTGTTTTAAAAGGAAATCGCGGAGTCTTTCAAAATTTTCAAGCGACAAAACAGTGATGCATCCCTCGCTTATTCCAAATCGACCATTGGGATGAAGTCTGAAATTACCCCTCTTTACGCCGTTCACAAACGTATAATCATCAATAACATCGTCGACACGGTAAAGAGTAAACCATTCGCTCCGGTCGACGCCAGTTACTGCGTCCTGTATCCACTCTCTCAGAGGCCCAAGCCGTCCACCGCTTTGACGATCAATAATGTAGTAACGCCCTTGCGGCAAAGGGCCAACATTGGCCAACCCCACTGCCCCGGGGTCATCTTTATGCGGCGTCATTCCTGAGAACGCCGGAACAGACCCAAATCCATTGCAAATGAGCGCGGAGGTCGACTGTCCGTTCAATTTAAAAGAACATGATGCTGGCATACCCCAACTCCTTAAATCAACCTCACCGATCAAAGGAAAGCACCTAGGACTCGATTGTCGGCCGTCAAGGGACTTGCTTGATGCTTCGTAAGCAGCAAGAGCGTGTTAGTTGATCACGTGTGCCGTGGTGCTTGTCTGCCAATTGCCTCCGGCAAACTTCAGTCCCAGTCCTCGTCGCGGACGGGCTGCAATATGCCGAGCTTGCGCTCCAACGCGCTGGCCTGTTGTTCCGACAGGCGCAAATCAAAGGAGACCGAGCCGTCGTCGCGGTCCTCTCGGCCATCGACCATGGCATTTTCGTAGACCCAGGGGATCAGCGAGAGCTTGTCCGGTGGCAGGATGACTGTCGTCTCGGTGACGACACCAGACAGGCGCTGGCCGATTTCCGCCATCAGTGCATCGACGCCCTCGCCGGTAATGGCCGATACGGCCATGACATTCTGTCGACCGGCGGCCTTTTCGGCGATGGCGTCATGGACTTCCGGCTCCAGCCGGTCGACCTTGTTCCAGACTTCGATGATGCGGCTCTCGCGCTCCTTCTCGTCGATGCCGAGATCGGAAAGGATGCGCAGCACGTCGCCGGATTGGGCGCCGTTGTCAGGGTCGGACATGTCGCGGACATGCAGAATCAAATCGGCTTCCAGCGTGGCACGGAAAGCGGCGACGAGGTGAGTCGGCAGGTCGGAGATAAAACCGACGGTATCGGACATGATCACCGTGCGGCCATGCGGAAGCTTCATCCGGCGCAAGGTCGGATCGAGCGTGGCAAACAGCATGTCCTCGGCCAGCACGCCAGCGCCCGTGATACGGTTGAACAGCGTCGATTTTCCGGCATTGGTATAGCCGACGAGGGCGACGATCGGATGTGGCACCTTACGACGCTTGGCGCGGTGCAGCTGGCGCGTGCGCACCACCTGCTCCAGCTCGCGCTCCAGCCGGACGATTCGGTCCTGCAACATGCGTCGGTCAGCTTCGATCTGGGTTTCGCCCGGACCGCCCATGAAGCCCGCGCCGCCGCGCTGGCGTTCAAGGTGGGTCCAGCTGCGCACCAACCGGCCCTTCTGATAGTTCAGATGCGCAAGATCAACCTGCAGCGTGCCTTCCTTGGTGGAGGCACGGCGACCGAAGATTTCCAGGATCAGGCCCGTCCGGTCGATGACCTTGGCGTTCCATTCCTTTTCCAGATTACGCTGCTGCACCGGCGTAAGCGGGTGATCGACAATCACAAGGCCCGCGTCCTGCGCATCGAGTTCAGCCTTGATTTCCTCGATCTTGCCAGAGCCGATCAGCGTCGCCGGACGCGGTTGATTGACCGTGACGATAAGGCCCTTAACAATCGTCAAGTCGATCGCGCGCGCGAGACCCATTGCCTCTTCCAACCGGCTTTCATTGCTGCGGGTCGTCACAGGACCCAGGTCTCCAGAGCCTTTATCGGCCCCTCGCGCCTGCTTCAGCACCGGTACGAGAACCAGGGCTCGCATAGTGTCGCGATGCATGTCCTGTTCGGGAATGATGGAATCGGATGTCGTGTCTCTTGTGGCTATAGCCGTAATCCTGCTTGTAAAATGGGAAAAGGTCGCTCTCCACCGTGTCCAACGGAGATCGACCTGATCTGTTCCCGGATAATCGTCGGCTCGATTTTAGGAAGCCGCCTCTTCGCTTTCGAACATCTGCATCGGCTGTCCCGGCATGATGGTCGAAATGGCATGCTTGTAGACGAGCTGGGAGTGCCCATCACGACGCAACAGAACGCAGAAATTATCAAAGGAGGTGACCACGCCGGTCAGCTTCACACCATTGATCAAGAAAATAGTGAGGGAAATCTTCTGCTTGCGAACCGTATTGAGAAAAAGGTCCTGCAAATTCTGAGAACGTTCCGCCATGGCGCCGCTTCTTTCTATCTTGCCGGCCGGGGGTGCCGGTTGCAATTTTGTGATTTTTTTGGACGAGCCTCCCCAGTGCCCATCAGTCATATCTGGTATCAAATCGTCGGACTTTCCGCAATCGGGAAAAACCTGAGCGAATTCATTGCGTAATTGCGATGTTTCCTGCCTTTTCGAAGCCTCAGACGCCCAGTGATTTCAGCTTCCGGTGCAGGGCCGACCGCTCCATGCCAACGAATTCCGCCGTACGGGATATGTTGCCGCCGAACCGGTTGATCTGGGCAATCAGATAGTCACGCTCGAACATTTCGCGAGCCTCGCGCAGCGGCAGCGTCATGATCTGGTAGTCATTGCGGCCTGAAACCTTCGGCAGCATTTCGCCAAGATCGGTCGGCAGCATATCGGCATTGATCGGCACCTCGGCCCCGTCATTCTGGGTCAGGATCAGCAAGCGCTCGATATTGTTGCGCAACTGCCTGATGTTACCCGGCCAGTCATGAGCCTGCAGCACAGCCATCGCATCCTCACCGATCTTGCGCGGACGGATGCCCGCCTGCTCGGCGATGTGGCGCACCAGCATGTCGACCAGGAATGGGATGTCCTCGCGCCGCTCGGCAAGAGCTGGCACCCGCACAGGCACGACCGCCAGGCGATGGAACAGGTCCTCGCGGAACCGTCCCTCGGCAATCAGGCTTTCGAGATTGTAGGCGCTCGACGAAATGATGCGAACATCGACCTTCACCCGCTTGGAGCCGCCGACGCGTTCGAACTGCTGGTCGACAAGCACGCGCAGGATCTTGTTCTGGGTCTCGCGCGGCATTTCGCCGACTTCGTCGAGATAGAGAATGCCGCGATGCGCCTCTTCCAGGGCACCGATCTTGCGGGTCTGGCCGGGACCGCCCTCAGTACCGAACAATGCCACTTCCATCCGGTCAGGCGTGATGGCGGCGGCATTCAGTGTCACGAACGGGCCAGCAGCCCGAGCCGATCTCTTGTGGATCATCCGGGCGACCAGCTCCTTGCCGCTGCCTGAGGGGCCAACGATCATGATGCGGCTGTTGGTCGGGGCGACTTTTTCGATCGTCTGGCGCAGCTGCGATACGGCAACCGAGCTGCCGATCAGCTCATTGGCATCGCCGGTGCGGCGCTTCAATTCGGTCACTTCGCGCTTCAGCTTGGAGTTTTCCAGCGCCCGCTCGGCAATCAGGATCAGCCTGTCAGCCTTGAACGGCTTTTCGATGAAGTCGAAAGCCCCACGCTTGATCGCCGATACCGCCGTCTCCACATTGCCATGGCCCGAGATCATCACGACAGGCATCTCGGGATGGCGGGCCCTGATCTCGTCAAGCAGCGCCAAGCCGTCCAGCCGGCTGCCATGCATCCAGATGTCGAGAAAAATCAGCCGGGGCACGCGGTCGGAAATTGCCGCCAATGCGCTATCGGCATCGTGGGCAGTACGGGTCTCGTGCCCTTCATCGCTCAGGATGCCGGAGACGATCTCGCGAATGTCTTCCTCGTCATCGACCACCAGAATATCAGAGGCCATAAGCTGCTTCCTTACCATGCTCTGCGGCTGCGGGGACGGTGCCGACATGACGCGGCAGGACGACGCGGATCATCGCGCCGCGCCCGCCGTCGAACTCTGCCGGCGCATCATGCAATTCAAG
>Ga0308163_10002815_pt1 | contig 15307 bp, 12 predicted proteins | sample PhyTR1_FD_201037 | JGI IMG/M metagenome (GOLD analysis project Ga0308163, IMG submission 201037) | Phyllosphere microbial communities from UC Gill Tract Community Farm, Albany, California, United States - DLSLT.R1 | ecosystem: Host-associated > Plants > Phyllosphere > Unclassified | place: USA...
GTAACATTAGCTTTAAGCATTCTCGATGTGGTAAGACTTCCTTCAGATTGGGTTGAATTTTTGATTCCGTTGACGATTGTTTTGACGGCTGCCGGAAATATTCTAATGAAAAATAAAAAACAGTCTCTGGATAAAACCAATTATTATTTAGCCTTATTTTTTGGATTAATTCACGGCTTAGGCTTTGCCAATACCGCAAGAGTGATGATCGCCAAAAGCCAGAGTATTGCTGTTCCGCTTTTAGGATTTAATATTGGTTTGGAAGCGGGGCAAATCGTGATTGTTTTTGCTATTTTAGTATTGCTTTTTATTTTATTAAATCTTTTCAAAGTCAACAAAAAAGACTGGATTCTTTTTGTATCATCGGGAGTCTTCGCATTAGCTTTAAAAATGACATTAGAGAGAATTCCTTTTTAATCTAACATCTGAAATTAAAAATATACTTATCGTACTCAATAATAAAACGATCATTACGCAGGTTGCCATTAAATATCCATTATCAAGATTAAAATAAATCCGTCCCACCAGACTTACCCCAAATCTCATAGAAATTTGCTGTATTGTCAAATAAACGCCACTCGCAAGCGAAGTAATTGAAACAGGTAATTTTCTTATTGCGTTGGTAAACATAGAAGGCAAAACAATTCCGCATCCTATTCCGTAAAAGAATAATACAACGCAAATAATTGGTAAGTTAACTGTTGAGGTACTAACGGCGTAAATATGTCCTACAAGTCCTAAAACCATGATTAGCAAACCGAAAACAATAAATTTCTCCTGATATTTATTTAAAAATCTCACCGATAATAAAGATGCTAAAACATAACCGATTCCTTGGCAGGCAAACAATAACCCTGTTTTTGTAGAGCTTAAATGATGATGTTCTTCAAAAAAATTGGCATTGATGAAAAAATAAGAATCCTGAACCAGATAATAAGTTACGGCTGCTAAAAGCGCAATTTTAAAACTTGGATATAGAAAAGGTTTCATATTGATCAAAACCTCTTTTCCCTTTTTAAATTTCCTTTTTTGATTTAAAATAAAAAGAATCAAACCGGTTAAAGATAAAAGCAGTAACAGAATATTATTTGTCCTCCAACCTTCTTCACCACTGATTACAATTGCATACATCAAAACAATCAGGAGAATAATCAATATCATTTGTGGAAAGATTTGTATGGATTCTTTTCCTTTAATTTCAACTTCTTTCAGATATTTATTAGCCAAAATAATGACCAAAATTGCAATTGGAATATTAATAAAGAAAACAAGTCGCCACGCATCAAAACTCAAATGAAGATCAGGAATTACACCTCCTAAAACCTGTCCTATAACCGAGGCGATTCCTGCAATTGCACCGTAAATACCTAAAGCTTTCACTCTTTCTTCTTCAATTGTAAAAACATTAGATATTAAGGCAACGCCTTGCGGAACCATAAAAGCAGCCGAAATCCCCTGGAAAAGCCGACTTACATTCAATGCTGTTGCAGAAGTAAAGCTTCCGCAAAAAAAAGAAAACAACATAAAGCTGAACATGGAAATAATAAAGGTTTTCTTGTGCCCATATTTGTTCCCTATTTTACTTCCTGTAATCAGAAAAGCACCGTAGCCGATAATATAAAAGACGATTATAAACTGCGTTTCGGCGGTACTTGCGTTGATAGAATTTTTGATGGATGGTATTGCAATATTAACAATGAAAAGATCCAGAACACATAAAAAAACTGACATCGAAATGACTATTAAACTCAGCCATTTGTTAAACTCTTGAAAATTTCTCATTTTTATTGATAATATTTTAACTTTACGGCATCAAAAGTAAGAACCTCAAATCCTGCTGTCAAGTAGGTAAGAAAAACATACTCAGTATGAATTTTAATACTAATTCTGATAATGAAACCGTTAGCTGTACAGAAAATTTTCTTTTTCTGGCAAATAATTGCTATGCAGAGCACGCTTTGAAGATGATCAATGGAAAATGGAAGATTTCTCTGATAAAAATTATCGCTAATGAATGCCCAAAAAGATTCGGAGTTCTGAAGCGGGAATTAGATAATTTAGCACAGGGAACATTAACCACGATTTTAAAAGAATTGGAAAATGACGGTCTTATTTTGAGAATTGCGTATGCTGAAATTCCTCCGAGAGTAGAATATAAATTAACAGAAAAAGGGATTGCCTTTTTGCCTATTATAAAATCAATGGAAGACTGGTGGTTAGCTTTTCCTGAAAACAATTAAAAATATTAGCTATGAAATTTAAAGTTGCTGCACTTTCAGTTCTATTTTATATCGGTGCTTTTGCTCAAAATATTCAAAACAATCCGGGTAGCAACCACGGAAACAGATTTGAGCAACTGGGAACCATTCTTCCCACACCCAATGTTTACAGAACAGCTTCCGGAGCTCCCGGACAGGCATATTGGCAAAACAGGGCAGATTACGACATCACCGCATATTTAGATGAAGATAAAAGAAATCTTAAAGGTTCGGAAACGGTTACCTATCACAACAATTCACCCGATGATTTAGATTACATTTGGTTACAGTTGGATGAGAACCAACAATCAACAGTCAAAAAAGCAGATTACCAATTTTCTGCGACTCTTCCGAAATCTTTAAATGATCAGCAGTTAAAGACTACAGATATCCCAACAAAAGATAATGGATACGGCGTTAATTTGGAAAAAGTAACCGATGCTTCAGGAAATCCTTTGAAATATACTGTCAATAAAACCATGATGCGTATTGATTTGCCTAAAGTTCTTAAAAAAGGTGAAAAATTTATCTTTAAGGTTGATTGGAATTACAATATTCCGAATCGTATACAAATGGGCGGTCGTGGCGGCTATGAAAATTTCGCAGAAGACGGAAACGATCTTTATACGATTACGCAATGGTTCCCGAGAATGTGTGTATACAGTGATTTTCAGGGATGGCAAAATCATCAGTTTACAGGAAGAGGCGAATTTGCTTTAGTTTTTGGAAATTATAAAGTTTCGATGAATGTTCCTGCTGATCACATTATTGGCGGAACCGGTGAATGTAAAAATTACGATCAGGTTCTTTCATCAGAGCAATTATCAAGATATAAAAAATCTCAAACTTCGAACGAACCTGTAGAAATTGTTACTTTGGATGAAGCTAAAAAAGCAGAAAAAAGTCACTCAAAACAGAGAAAAACTTGGGTTTTTGAAGCGAAAGACGTGAGAGATTTCGCATGGACTTCTTCAAGAAAATTTGTTTGGGATGCAATGGGTGTTACCATTCCTGAAAACAATAATAAAGTAATGGCAATGAGTTTCTATCCAAAAGAAGCTTATGGTTTATATAGAAAATATTCGACAAAAGCTATTGCGCATACAATTAAAACATATTCAGAATTCACTATTCCTTATCCTTACCCGGTAGCTCAATCGGTGGAAGCTTCCAACGGAATGGAATATCCGATGATCTGTTTCAATTTTGGAAGAACAGAAAAAGACGGAACCTATTCTGAAGGCACCAAAAACGGAATGATCGGTGTGATTATTCATGAAGTTGGACACAACTTTTTCCCAATGATCATCAACTCAGACGAAAGACAATGGAGCTGGATGGATGAAGGTTTAAATACGTTCACCGAATATTTAACGGAAGAAAAATGGGATAATAAATTCCCTTCAAAACGTGGTCCGGCCTGGACGATTGTTGATTACATGAAACTTCCGAAAGATCAATTGGAGCCAATTATGAGTAATTCTGAAAACATTATTCAGTTTGGTCCGAATGCTTATTCAAAACCTGCAACAGGATTGAATATTCTTCGCGAAACGATTATGGGAAGAGAACTTTTCGACAAAGCTTTTAAAACATATTCTAAAAGATGGGCTTTTAAGCATCCTGAGCCTGCAGATTTTTTCAGAACGATGGAGGATGCAAGCGGTGAAGATCTAGACTGGTTCTGGAGAGGATGGTTTTACGGAACAGATCCGGTAGATATCGCAATCGATAAAGTGACCATTGCAAATCCTGATTTCAATACTGTAAAAGAAGCTAACGAAACGAAATATAATGTTGAAAAACCTTTGCAGAATGAATTTGAAGATATTTCAAAAATCAGAAATAAAGAAGATAAAACAATTGCATTTGAAGTAGAAAAAGATAAAGATCTGCAAGATTTTTATTACCGTTATGACCGTGGCCAGGAAAAAGTAGATACAAAAAAAGAATACAGCTTCAAAACTGAAGCTAGTGTAGCTTTGGATAAAAAAGAACAGGATAAATTAAAAAATATCACAGCCTATCAAATTGATTTTGTAAACAAAGGAGGTTTGGTAATGCCTGTTATTTTGGAATTTACCTTTGAAGACGGTTCAAAATTAAAAGATAAATCTTCAGCTCAAATCTGGAGACACAACGAGAAAAAAATTTCGAAGACGTTCTATTTCGATAAAAAGTTAAGATCAATTCAGCTTGATCCGATGAGAGAAACAGCAGATATTGATACTTCAAACAATTTCTGGAGCAATGACGGCAGCTCTTCTGAGACTTCAAAATTCCAGGTTTTCAAAGAAAAGCAAAACGGAACAGTAAGAGGAGGCGCCAATGGAAAGGTTAATCCGATGCAGGCTGCAGGAAATAAAAAGTAAAAAAAATAGACTGTCTCTTAAAGACAGTCTATTTTTTTAATAGCATTGAAATTAACTACAAAATTGAAAAAGTGGATACAATTGTACTTTTTTCATCAAGTGAATTGGGATTTGTGATTGTAATTCCATACTCACCTGCAGGTTTATCTATTAATGTAATCAAATAAGAACTATTTCCATACTTTTTTGCTGTAAAATTCAAATAATGTAATTTATTTGTTTTAGTAGTTCCCCAATTATTGGTAGAAGCTACTTCCGCTCTTCTATACTTTTTATTAGAATCAAATTCAAAAATTTTCACAATTGCCATCGGATCTGTATTGTTATCCACAGCTCTCACAATAAACTGAATATTATCAGGCTTTAATTTTGTTTTCGAACAACAGCCTTCAATCTGTAATTTAGCTTTTACACTTCCGAAACCTGTAATTACCATTCCGGCATTCATGGCAGATCGCGTTTGTGTTACATGCTTTTCTAAAAGTTCTGCATCACTACCAGATTTTAAAACCATACATTCTCCAATAAATTCAGGCTCCTGAACACTTTGTGCATAAGAATTTGCACCTAAAAAAGTCATCGCTGCAACTGCAGCAGTAATTAATAATTTTTTCATTCTAAAAGTATTTGTATTTTTTTTTAAAAATAAGCTTTTTTCCAATATCTTAAACATTTTTTTTCTGCCAAAATTTCACATCTTAAAAAAAAAATCTGCCAAAAATCTACTTACAGTTGGTTGGCACGCATTTAGAGAATTACAACACAGAAATAATTAAAAAATAAAAATATTATGTCAGTAAACTTTAAACCCTTAGCAGACAGAGTTTTGATCGAGCCGATCGCTGCAGAAACTAAAACAGCTTCAGGTATTATTATCCCAGACACTGCAAAAGAAAAACCTCAAGAAGGTACAGTAGTAGCAGTAGGTCCTGGTAAAAAAGATGAGCCTACAACTGTACAGGTAGGTGACAAAGTTCTTTATGGAAAATATTCAGGTTCTGAATTAAAATTAGACGGAAAAGATTTCTTAATCGTAAAAGAGGCAGATTTACTTGGTGTAATCGGGTAAGATTCCAGATACGAGACATCAGATTTCAGACTATTCAAATAAAATTCAAATTAAAACACATGTTATATGTCTAACTTCTGACATCTAACATCTAATATCTAATCAAAATGGCAAAAGAAATAAAATTCGATATCGAGTCAAGAGACGCTTTAAAAAGAGGTGTTGATGCATTGGCTAATGCAGTAAAAGTAACTTTAGGACCAAAAGGTAGAAACGTTGTCATCGAAAAATCTTTCGGTGCACCTCACGTTACTAAAGATGGTGTTTCTGTAGCAAAAGAAATCGAACTTGAAGACAGAGTAGAAAACATGGGAGCGCAAATGGTAAAAGAAGTTGCGTCCAAAACCAATGATATCGCAGGAGATGGTACTACTACCGCTACTGTTCTGGCACAGGCTATCGTAAGAGAAGGTCTTAAAAACGTAGCTGCTGGTGCAAACCCAATGGACTTGAAAAGAGGAATCGACAAAGCAGTAACTGCTGTTGTTGCTAACCTTAAAGAACAGTCTAAAGAAGTTGGTGATTCTACAGAAATGGTGAAGCAAGTAGCTTCAGTTTCTGCAAACAATGACGAAACGATCGGATCTTTGATCGCTGAAGCTTTCGGAAAAGTAGGTAAAGAAGGTGTAATTACTGTAGAAGAAGCTAAAGGTATCGATACAACTGTAGACGTTGTAGAAGGTATGCAGTTCGACAGAGGATATCAGTCACCTTACTTCGTGACGAATCCTGAGAAAATGTTAACTGAGCTTGAAAACCCATACATTCTTTTGGTTGAGAAAAAAATCTCTTCAATGAAAGAATTACTTCCTGTTCTTGAACCTATCGCACAAAGCGGAAAATCTTTATTGATAATCTCTGAAGAAGTTGAAGGTGAAGCTTTGGCAACTTTAGTGGTAAACAAATTAAGAGGTTCTCTAAAAATTGCTGCTGTAAAAGCTCCAGGATTTGGTGACAGAAGAAAAGCAATGTTGGAAGATATCGCTATCTTAACTGGCGGACAGGTAATTTCTGAAGAGCAAGGTTTCACAATGGAAAATATCTCTCTGGATATGTTGGGAACTGCTGAGAAAGTATCAATCGACAAAGACAACACAACTGTTGTAAACGGTGGTGGTGAAGAAAGCAAGATCAAAGGCAGAGTAAACCAGATCAAAGCTCAGATGGAAACTACGACTTCTGACTACGACAAAGAAAAACTACAGGAGAGATTGGCTAAATTAGCTGGTGGTGTTGCCGTACTTTATGTAGGTGCAGCTTCTGAAGTTGAAATGAAAGAGAAAAAAGACAGAGTTGACGATGCATTAAACGCTACAAGAGCAGCGGTTGAAGAAGGTATTGTTGCTGGTGGTGGTGTAGCTTTGGTAAGAGCTATTGATGCTTTGCAAAACCTTGAAGGAATCAATGCTGACGAAACTACTGGTATCAAAATCGTAAAAAGAGCGATCGAGGAGCCATTGAGACAAATCGTTGCCAACGCAGGAGGTGAAGGTTCTGTAATCGTTGCTAAAGTTGCAGAAGGAACTGCAGATTACGGTTACAATGCTAAAACTGACGAGTATGTAAACATGCTTGAAGCAGGAATCATCGACCCTACGAAAGTAACAAGAGTTGCCCTTGAAAATGCAGCTTCAGTTTCTGGAATGCTTCTTACAACTGAGTGTGTAATCACTGAAATTAAGAGCGCAGAACCTGCTATGCCAATGGGAGGTGGAATGCCAGGAATGATGTAACAGCGTGTCGCTGAGACAATTTATATATAAACCGTTCAGATTTTTCTGAGCGGTTTTTTGTATTTTTACAAAAAACAGTCGCTGATGAAATTTACTTATAGTCTTATTATTATATTTTTATTTACTTTTTTTGTGAAAGGTCAATATTCGTCAAGTGCTTTTACAAATTCTAAAACTTTTTCAGCAAATCAACAGTACAAAATCGTATCACATTCCTTTGATGATGAATTTCCTACTGAAAGGGGCTTTTCTAAAATATTTGACATTTCTTCATACAAAGACAGTCTACTTTATACAATACCACGATCCTTTGACTTGGAAGATGTTTCCCGAAATTTTTTCTTGTTTATAAGTAATGACGGAAAAAAGGTTGCATATTTTTCATCACTAAAATATTATGATGATAAAGATGACCAAAAGTCTGTGATGATATATGAAAATGGAAAACTATTTAAAAAATACAGCTTCGAGGAGTTCACAAATTGTAATTCTAAAAATGAAAAATGTGGCTTATTTTTTCCTACAGCACAGCTAATCGATAACAAAAAAAGCAATAATAATATTATCACTTTAAAATCTAATGTTGACGACAGCGAAGCATATTTATTAGATAATTTCATATTCAATAAAAACGATTCTATTTACGTAATTGATTCTAGGAAAAAATTAACCATTTATGATCTTAATAATTTAAGTCTAAATCCTAACCATAAAGATTTTAATGAAGTTTATAAAGATTTAAAATTGACTCGAAAAAGACAAAGTAGCTTTATTACTAGCATCCAGACACCTTACAAGTACATAAATAATTTCGAAAATATCGTAAGTGGCGAAATTTTATCGAAAACAATAGAAAAAATAAGCAATTTAAAATTTGTGTCTATTGATTCTCAGGAATTCTATAAATACCATCTTTACAGATTAGAAATTTCTGGTTATTTAAAACAAGATGGCAGTTTTGAAGTTGAAACTTCTAAAATAGATGAAAATTTAGATAAAGATAAAATCCTTAATTATATTCGAAAAACTAAATTCAAATCAGACTTTCTGCCAAAAGAAGTTGACAAGTTTTATTTCAAGCATTTTTTCGGAGGGTATAGAAATACCAATGATAAGATAGCAGAAAATATCACTCAGCAACAGAAACAAAAGAGAGAGGAAGAATTCAAAAAAAGATTAACACTATCAGTAATTGACGGTATTTATATTCCCAAAGACATGCAAGAATGTATGTTAGAATTAGACAAAATTTTAAATCACGAAAGCAAGTCAGAATTAAAAAGCCCATCAAAGTTCAGTGATTTTAATGGACATATGGGAGGATTAGGAATGTGGATAAGAAATAATTGGGGTATCAATGGAGGTTCTAGGTTGTTACAATATTTTAAGGAGAGAAATATTGGCACTAATAGAGGACAGAATGAATTGATTTCAGGAACAATAATTAGTAATTATATTAAATGGTTAAACGGCAATAAAAATATCGCAACAGAATGGGAGAAACAAAATTCTAAAACATAAAAAACTACGTCTCGCTCGTACCCACAAAAATAAAAACCGCTCAAGCACGAGCGGTTTTCAAATTTCAATATAATCTGTAAATCAAAAAACCACCCTTTTTGCATGGATTTCCAATGTTGTTGATTCCTCGCCGAATCATTTTGGCAGGTTAATAAGATTACAATACAGAAAATATATTTTTATGGACGGCTTTTTCATTCCAGAACAAATTCAACGTGCTATATTCCCAATCCATCACTTTTTCCTATATTTAAAATATATTTTTCTACACAGAAAATCAATTCAACCAAACCTCAACTTCATTGAAAACAAAATTATTACTCCTTTCATTTTTCGGTTTTTGTTTAACCAATGCACAAACCCTGAATTTTAAACATCTTTCGGATATGTCTATGCGCAGAGGAGGTATAACCAGTACCATTGCAGGTGACAATATCTATGTGAGCAATGGGTATAAAGATTCGGATGGCAATGCTACTATTATTGAGAAATACAACATTAAAGATAACCGCTGGAGTATCATCAACTCTAGTCTGGTTCCTAAAAGATTTGCCAATTCGGAGACTTACGATAATAAAATTTATATTTTTAACGGATGGGGAAACAGTAATCTTGAAATTATAGACCTTGAAACACATCAAAAAATCAAGGGAGCTGTTAATCATGCCTATACAGGAAATGCAGGTTCTGCCATTCATAATGGAAAAATATATACGTTCGGCGGAAGTGGGCTAAACAATGCTGCAACCACTGTATTTTCTAATCGATTCCAATACTATGATATTGCTTCCAATACCTGGCATCCGTTACCAGATATGCCAACCGCCAGAGAAGCAAGGGGCAAAATAGTGAATGATAAGCTCTATGTAATCGGTGGTTTTAACGGTACGTCATCCCGCCTGGTCAATGTGTATGATCTCAACAAAAATCTTTGGACCGAACAATATACCATGCCTGCTGCGATATCGGGTCATTCATTAGCGGTATCCGGTAATAAGATTTTTATTGCAGGCGGATATAATAATCAAAATTTTCTGGCCTATTTTGATACAGAAACCAACAAGTTACATCGGTTATCATCCAATATGATTCCCAGAAGACATGCTGCTGCGGAAATATATAACAATAAATTATACATCATGGGCGGAAGTACAGCATCCTCAACCAAAACATCTATTAAAAGTATTCAGGTTGCAGATATTAGCGAAGAAGCACTTTCCGCTAAATAAACGAATGAGGATATATTAACCGCTGTCGCACATTTGCAATCCGTGACTTTTAAATAAAGCTCAAATTATAGATCTACGCTATCCAAAATATTATAAACCGTTCCAATTTCCAGAGCGGTTTTTTATTAATTTTACAGTCAACAATAAATTATGAGTTATATAGAAACGAAAATTGATGAAGCATTTATTACGACTTTCCTGCTTCCGAGAGAAAAGGTAGTGACAGATTTTTTAATGAATGTTTTGAGTTCGCAATATCAATTCAGAGAAGATGATAAAAAGATAGAGGTAATCAGTTTGTATTATTACGCTGCCAATCCTTTGGCTTTTTTGTTTGCTTTGCCCAATTATGAATATTACGCTCCGGATAAAACCACGCAGATTGCAGAATTGCATTTGAAAGATCATTCTTTGGAAGACTATTCCTATTTTGATGTTCAGCAGCTGTGTAAAAAGGTTTTGGATGAAAATAATATCGATTACTCAGCCTATCTCAATCATGACAATCATTTGGATTTTGCAAATTATTGGGAAAATCAAAAAGGTTTGGAAATTGATTTCATCAAAAACTGCTGGAAAAACGCTAAAGAAAATACCCGCTCAAAAATGATCGGATTTTTAGAATCATCAGACAATTCAGCCGGAATATTCGATTTAGATCATGGTTTTGAACTTCCATTTGAAATAGAAATTGATGAATATTTAAAATCCAGAGGTTTTCTAATTAATAAAGAAATTTAAATTTGATAATGTGAACACAATTATGAAAGAAGTTATTACCCACTCCGCAAAGTCTCCCGAATTTAAGACACAGTAACAAAATTCGACGCATGACCAAGCTACAAAATTTTAACAACCTTAGTCCTATTTCTCTTCCTCAACAACTGCAAAAATCCAGAAACCGCAAAATACAAAGTCGGTCAGGAGTGGAATTACAAAACCCGCAAAGGAGAAGAAAACTCTACCCTGAAAATTTTAAAAATTGAAGAATACGCAACACACGGAAAGGTGATTCATATTTCGATATTTTGGTGGAATGTGTGATATCTTGATTTGAGTGTATACTTTTTTTTTTCATTAATCCAATTATAATAATCTCCACATATTCTGAAATATTATATATACTAAAATACTCAGTTCATTTGAGCATCTTTTATGTTTGAAGAACCTTGTTTGATGTAAGCGTATATTGTAAATTTGGAGTCGGATAAAATTCAAAACTTATATAAGATACATAATGAATAAAAATTTACTCTTATTATTCAACCTTTTGTTTTCAGCACTACTTTTTAGCCAAGACGGAAGCTTAAATATTTCCTTTGTTCCCGCAACAAATAATTATACTGGCATCCAGTGCATAGCAGTTCAGCCTGACAATAAAGTTTTAATAGGAAGTGATGCTTATTTAGGACAAGCGATTCCAATTCAAGCCATTGCGAGATTAAATGCAAATGGAAGCATTGACAATAGTTTCATTGCTCCAGCCGGGTATAGTAATTTTCATGTTTTTTCCATAGTAATACAACCTGATGGGAAGATTATTGTCGGAGGTTCAGACAATGGATCAGGAGTGAAAAATTATATAACAAGGCTCAATCTTGATGGTAGCATTGACCAAACATTTAATGTTGGAGTAGGTGCGAATGATATGGTGAGATCAATAACTCTGCAACCCGATGGCAAAATAATTCTTGCAGGAAATTTCACTCTTTTCAATGGTCAACCTTCAACATATTTAGTGCGACTAAATTCCAACGGAAGCATAGATAATTCTTTTAACCCTCCATGGAATCCTAATAGTTTCATTACTTCGTGTACACTTCTTCAGAATGGAAAAATAATTATTAAAGGTGTTTTCACCGAATTGAACGGTATAACAAATAATTATATTGCTCGTCTCAATGCAGATGGAACTCTTGACACTTCATTTGATTCGGCAAATACAATTAATGATTTTGTTCATTCAAATGTTGTGGAAGACAGTAATGGAAAGATTCTTTTTGGAGCTTCTTTTTCTATCAACGGAATCGCCAAACATCGTGTAATCCGTCTTAATATTGATGGTACATTAGACACTACTTTTAATCTTAGCAACGAAACTAACTCTCCCGTATATTCAATTGCAATACAGAGTAATCAAAAGATTTTAATTGGAGGAGATTTCAATTACTATAACGGGATATCAATAAAAAGCTTTGCACGTCTCAATAATGACGGCAGTCTTGATAGCTCTTTCAATGTGGGTACAGGAGCAAACGGTACAGTATCATCTATAGTTCCTACGAATAATAATTCTGTATTTATTTCAGGTGGTTTTTCTCAATATAATGGAACCAATATTATTGCAATTGCGAAAATTGCAGCAAATAACAATTTAGGAACCATTGAAATTGCAAAATCTACATTTAATATTTACCCAAATCCTGTGATTGACAGATTATTTATCGACCATAAGGATATTTTAAATTATGAGATTTTAAATATGAATGGGCAAAAAATATCTTCCGGTAAACAAGAAAAATCATTCATTGATGTTTCTAAATTGTTAAGAGGATCTTATTTATTGAAATTCACATTAAAAAACCAAGAGACTATAACAAAAAAATTTATTAAGCAATGATTTTTGAAAAATATATCACAAAACGTATTCCCTATGCTACCGCAAATTCAAAAACCATTCATATTTATAAATGGTCTTTATCGTTTTGCAATAATGCGACATAAAGTCTTACGACTGTACCGAATTATACCTTTTTCCATGAATCTCCAATGTCGCAGATTTCTAATCCGTGAATTTCAATTCAACAAAAATGTTTTCCTTACTATCGTAAAGGCAAAAAACCACGAAAAACGATTTCGATAAAACCTATAATCATTTCAACATAAGTGTCAACTCATTCGTTAAAGTGGTAAACTTCTTCGTGATGGCAATCAAGCATTACGTTGGGGCGTTCAAGCATTTCGAAGAAGCGTTCAACCACTTCGAAGAGCCAATAAACCACTTCGAAGAGGTAATCAAGTACTCCGAAGCCTCAATCAACCATTCCGAAGAGCCAATCAACCACTCCGTAGAGGCAATCAAGTACAATTTGTTATATTTCAGCGCTTTACAGTCATTTTTCAAAATCGATGAATCTCCAGAATATTATTGATAGTCACTTCTAAAAGCAATTAAAGCTAAATGCTTTTCTTAAGCACTAATTTCAAGTCTATACCCTTTTCCACGAATCACAACAATTTTGATATTAGGATCTATTTCCAGTTTTTTTCTGAGTTTTGAGATAAACATATCGAGACTTCGCCCCACAATCACCCCGTCATCTTCCCAGATTTCCTTTTGCAGTCGGCTTCTTTCAACGATTTCGTTCGGAGAGGATGCGAAAATAAGCAATACACGACTTTCGGTTGCCGTAAGCTCTATTGTTGTATCATTGATGATGAGCTTTCTGTTTTTAGCATCAAATTGCACAGAGCCCAAAGTGAACAGATGAGCTTGTTGATTTTCGATCATAACTTTGGGTGATTTTACAGATTTAGACCTAAAAAAAATAAAACCGATCAATGCTAAAAATGAGAGACCGCCCAGAAGATATCCACTTTTTGTTATGCTTATTCCTGTTGGTCTGAATTTGATGTTGATCATGTAACATGATTTTGGTTGCCTCCTTCCTATACACGCTACAATATCATCTTTTTTGCTTTTAGATATCGAAAATCCTTAAGCAACACGGGAGCTGCCACAATTCAGTACATTAACAATATAATCATTGGAATGCGGATCTTTGGCTAATACACGCCTTGTAAGATTCACCAGAGAGTCGGGTTGAAACGTCAGTTCATTCTCAAAGCTGATCTGATATTCATGATCTGCAATCTTTTTTACCGGAAGCACTCTTGATGTACTGTCGCCCGACTGTAAAAGCAGTTCATGACCAATTTTACGAAGCAGCACTTCCCTTTTAGCAAAATTAAAGTCGTCATTATCGTCCGTGCTGAAGGCTGCACTTAGTACTACCACAAATAAGAGCAATAGTACTCCGAGAAGGTATTTGTGTTTTACTGAGAGGAGATTTTGACTAAGATGCATAATGTCAAGTTATTATTTACAAAGTTTACAATTTTATTTACAATATAAATCCCAAAAGCAGAAAAATAGTAAAGTATTTTCGCTACATCAAATTTGATAGTCTATGAAAATTAAGAAAGCATTGTCAGATTTAATTGATCCAGAGAATCTATATTTAATTTAAAAAATCAAAAAATTATGAAAAAAGTAATGTATGCGCTTATGTTGTCATTGGTTGTACTGGGCGGACTGGTACTTAGCTTCGCTCCATTCAATGAAGGCTCGGATGCCAATCCTGAAGTTAAAAACGAAACTGCTAAGAAGCCAATTCAAAAGCGACTTTCAGCTGCTGAAATAGACATCGAAATAAAAAAATGGGAAGCTACCCCCGCCGGTATACAGTACAAAAAATGGGAAGCTTCACCTGCAGGTAAAAAAGTGGATGCCGCTGAAACTAAAATACGGAAGCATATTAAAAATTATACTAATATGGAAGGAGTTGTAACTTCTCTTTCTCTTCCGCCAGGATCAAAATTAGGCCTCGGAGTGATGGTGAAAGTTAAAGATGAAAATTATATTCTAACATTTGATGCGCAAAAGTCTCAACTTGAACCTCTGCATAGCCTGAAGGTAAACGACAAAATAATTATAAAAAGTCATAACGTATCGCATGCGCCAAAATATGCTTATCCAATACTATCGTGTGGCATTTTAGAACGAGACGGCAAAGTTATTTTTAAACGAATTCCCCACAAAGGAGGTTGTTAGGGGAATGCTGTACACCTTGGTAAATATTTTTTGACCTTACATCGGTATTTATTAAAACAATGATGCAATTTAAATATCAATATTTTAGTTTAAATAAATTATTTTTAAAATTACTTTAACAAAATAATGTTGCTACAATCAATACAATGCTTAATTTTAAGTTTGCAGAAATTAAAAAAGTATTGTCAAAAAAATGAAAAAAATTGTATTTCGGTTTTGGGGAATTAATTTACTGATAAGTATTCTATTATTTTTTGCTTATAGAATTTCGATTTCTCAAACAGCGACAAG
>Ga0308163_10002816_pt1 | contig 15302 bp, 9 predicted proteins | sample PhyTR1_FD_201037 | JGI IMG/M metagenome (GOLD analysis project Ga0308163, IMG submission 201037) | Phyllosphere microbial communities from UC Gill Tract Community Farm, Albany, California, United States - DLSLT.R1 | ecosystem: Host-associated > Plants > Phyllosphere > Unclassified | place: USA...
GCGGCGCGCGAAGGGATCGGCTTTGAGCGGCAAAATCTCGCCATGGGCGCCGATAATCTCGTATTTATAGGCTGAGCCCGGCCAGACGTCAGGGGCGAAAATTTCCCAAATGCCGGTGTCACGGCGCAGGCGCATCACATGGCGGCGCCCGTCCCATTCGTTGAAATCGCCGACTACGGAAACCCGGCGGGCGTTTGGCGCCCAGACGGCGAAATGGAAGCCATCGACGCCCTGATGCTTGACCGGATGGGCGCCCATCTTGTCGAACAGTCTCAGATGCGAGCCTTCGCGCAGCAGGTAGTCGTCCATAGGCCCAAGGATAGGGCCGAACGTATAGGGGTCAGTCAGCGACCACTCCACATCCCCGCGACAGGCGCGGTAGCGCAACGGTTGCAGCGACTTGACGGTAACAGGACCGACAAAGAAACCGGCCTCGTTCAGACAGGCAAGTTCCCCGACAACAGTTCCGTCGAGCGTCATGGCAGTGACGCTATCGGCACCCGGCACGAAGGCGCGAGCGACGAAGGCCTCGGTTGCCGCCTTGCCCGTTTCTGCCGCATGCAGGCCGAGCACCGCGAAGGGGTCGGTATGCAGGCCGGAGACGATTGCCTCGATCTCTGCAATGGACAGGCTTATCGCAACGGCGGCGCCTGCCTTGTCGGCTGGCGCGCGCGTCGGACCGGTTGTCTTCTTCATCAGGCTCTCCAAATGTCGGCCGTATATTGTCTGATCGTCCGGTCGGAGGAGAACCAGCCCATGCGAGCTGTGTTGAGAATGGCCTTGGATTGCCAGGTGGGCTGCTCGGTCCAGACGGCGTCCACTTCGCGCTGGGCCTTGGCATAGGCGTCGAAATCGGCGGCGACCATGAACCAGTCGTGATTGTAGAGCCCGTCCACCAGGCCGGCAAACCGCTCGCGATCGTCAGGCGAGAACACGCCGGACGCAATGGCGGCCAGCGCCTGCGACAGTTCGCGCGAGCGCTCGATGATGGCGCGAGGATTATGGCCCTCGGCCCTGACCTTGCCGACCTCTTCTGCGGTCATTCCAAAGATAAAGATATTGTCTTCTCCGACGTGATCGCGCATTTCCACGTTGGCCCCGTCGAGGGTGCCGATGGTCAGCGCACCGTTTAACGCGAACTTCATGTTCCCGGTTCCGGATGCTTCCATGCCGGCGGTCGATATTTGTTCGGAAAGGTCGGCGGCGGGCACCATGACTTCCGCCAGCGACACGTTGTAGTTGGGAATGAACACGACCTTTAGGAGGCCGCGCACGGAGGGATCGTTGTTGATCACCCGCGCCACGTCATTGGCCAGCTTGATGATCAGCTTGGCATTGTGATAGCTCGGCGCCGCCTTGCCGGCGAACAGCTTGACGCGCGGCACCCAGTCATATTCGGGATGCGAGCGGATCTGGTCGTAGAGCGCCACCGTCTCGATGATGTTGAGCAATTGCCGCTTGTATTCGTGGATACGCTTGATCTGGATGTCGAACATGGCCGACGGATCGAGCCTGATGCCCATGCGGCTGGCCACCAGCGTTGCAAGCTGCTCCTTGTTGGCGCGTTTGACGGCGGCGAACTTCTCCTGGAAGGCGCTGTCCTTGGCAAAGCTGTCGAGAGCGACAAGCTTTTCGGCATCGTCGAGGAAGTCATCGCCGATTGCCTCGCGCAGCAGTGCGGTCAGGCCGGGATTGCACTGCATCAGCCAGCGGCGCGGGGTAATGCCGTTGGTCTTGTTGTTGATCCTGTCAGGATAGAGCTTGTGCAGGGTGGCAAATACCGTGTCCTTCATCAGCTCGGTATGCAGGGCCGAAACGCCGTTGATCGAATGGGAGCCCATGAAGGCGAGATTGCCCATCCGCACCCGCCGGTCGCCGCTTTCGTCGATCAGCGACAGGCTGGAAATTTCCTGATCGTTGAAATTCTTCTGTTTGCGCGCTTCGACAAGGCATTTGGCGTTGATCGCGTAAACCAGCTGCATGTGGCGCGGCAAAAGCCGCTCGAACAGCGGTACCGGCCAGCTTTCCAGCGCCTCGGGCAACAGCGTGTGATTGGTATAGGAGAAGGTCTCCCGGGTTATGTCCCAGGCGGTGTCGAAATCCAATCCGTGGATGTCGGTGAGCTGGCGCATCAGTTCGGCGACGGATACGGCAGGATGGGTGTCGTTGAGCTGGATCGCCACCTTCTTCGGCAGATCGGTCAAGGCATTGCCCTGCTGCAGGTGCCGGCGGACGATGTCCTGCAGGGATGCCGAACAGAAGAAATATTCCTGGCGCAGCCGCAGTTCCTGGCCGGCGGCGGTGGCGTCGGCAGGGTAGAGAACCCGGGTCAGGCTTTCGGCCCGGTTGCTTTCGCGCAGCGCGCCGATATGGTCACCGGCATTGAAGGCATCGAGCAGGATCGGGTCGATCGGCTGGGCCGACCAGAGCCTGAGCGTATTGATGCGCTCGCCGCGCCAGCCGACGATCGGCGTGTCATAGGCAGTGGCGATCACCCGCTCGCTTGGCTTCCAGACATGGCGGATTTCTTCGCCACCGGCACCGTTCGAAGCCATCTCGACGCCGCCGCCGAAGCCGACTTCGTAGGAGCTTTCACGGCGTTCGAATTCCCATGGATTGCCGTGGGCAAGCCATGTCTCGGGCAATTCCACCTGCCAGCCATCCGCCATCTGCTGGCGAAACAGGCCGTGGACATAACGGATGCCGTAGCCATAGGCGGGAATATTGACCGTCGCCATGCTCTCCATGAAGCAGGCGGCAAGACGTCCGAGGCCGCCATTGCCAAGCGCCGCATCCGGTTCCAGCCCGGCGATGACGCCGAGGTCGACACCGAGCGATTCGAGTGCCGAACGGATTTCATCGACGAGACCGAGATTGGTCATGGCGTCGCGCATCAGTCGGCCGATCAGGAATTCCAGAGAGAGATAATAGACCCGCTTGGCGTTGGTCGCGTAGGTCTCCCTCGTGGATTCCATCCATTTGTCGATGATGCGGTCGCGCACGACCAGGATGGTGGCGGTCAGCCAGTCATGGGGTTTGGCGACTTTGGCGTCTTTGCCGATCCCGTAAGTCAGCCGTTCGATGATCTCGGCCGCGAGCGTTTCCGGATTGGAAATGCGCGGTGCGGGAAGAGGAAGGTCGGCCTTTTGAAGAGTTTCGTTCATGACTTCGCCACATGGTGAGAAAAAGGGAGCAGGGGCGCGAGACCGATGGTCAGGTGCTTCGCCAAACCTCGGCATGTGCAATGTACGCATCCTTAGCGAACAGTTGCAACAGTCTAATTTTCTCACCGGGGGCGGCAGCAGACCTTTTTAGGGCAGCGTTAAGCGTCGGATTATTCTTGACATTATTTTATTGTTGACGTCAGCGCACCACAGGCGTGCAGCGCTTGTCCAGCGACCCGCGCCCATGATCACGATTGGCGTATATATCGATGTCCTGCTTTCATTGCCCGTCGATGGACGGCAGCAGTGTCTCGACCTCGCGGCGTTCTTCCTCGCTCAACACGGCGATCTTCTCGTCCCAGAAGCGGGCAGCCTCGGCGGGCTCATCATCCCATTTGCGGGTATCGGCAATATTGTCATCGATCTTGGCTTTGCGGGTGCCGCCGAGATCGAGATACTGCTGGGCCAGTTTTTTGGAAGGGGTGTCTTGCATGGGATCTATCCTTGGTTTGGTATCTGGATAGAAGTCCCCGCAGCCAGGGAAGTTCCCCGGAAGGGCCATTGCGGTTGGTCGTCCGCCTCAGTTGATCAGACGGGTCGAGGTGGAGGTCGCCTTCTGGCCGATTTCGCCGAAGGCGGCCACCAGGGTCGCGGCATCGGTCGCAGCGTAGTAATGCGAGGCATCGCTGGCGCAGGCCTTCAGCAGCGATTGGCCGTTGGCTGGCGCCATGAAGGCAATCGTGTAGATCTGGATACCAGCGGCCTTGATCGTCGTGCATTGGCTGCGCACCGCGGCATCAATCGTCGCGCTCCAATTGGCGCTGTTGCCGGTCATTTCGCCATCGGTCATGAAGACGATATAACGGCCGAAGTCATTGGTGCTCGATACCTTGTGGGCACTAAGCTCGGTGGAAGATTGCAGCGCCGCGGAGGCCGCCGACAGCGCGCCGCGGGCATCCGTGCCGCCTGTCGCGGTCAAGGCGTTGACATAGGTGACGACATTGGTCGTGCCAAAGCCCATCGCCTGCGGTTTATCGGCGGAGGCATTGTAGGAATCTGCGCCGGTGCGGACATACTGGCTTGTCGGATCGGCCTTGTTCAGTTGGGCCGCCAATTGCTGCACGGCAAGTTTCAGCGATTCGATCTTGGTATAATATTTCGTGCAGCTAGAGCTGGTCGTCTTGCCCGAGGACGTCTTCGTGCAGGTGCCGGTATAGCTCGTCGTCGTGGCATCCGCCATCGAGCCGGAGCGGTCAAGCACGAGATACATCGATACCGGATGTTGCGAGGCCGTGGTTGCCGCCTCTGCCGTGCCGACGGCTTTCAGCGTCACTGTCTGCCAGCCCAGCACCCGCGACAAGCTATTCATCGGCATTGTGTAACTGCCCGTCAGGGCAATGTCGTAAGTCGTCGCGGAACTGCTGACCTGAGTAGTCTTGACCTGGATTTCCGGGTCTGGCTGGTTGATCTGGTTGACATTACTGCTGTCATTGCTGGATGGAAAAGTATTGGCAAGCTGCGAAGCAAGGAAGCTTTTGGCAAGGGCGATGGCCTGATCCTGGCTCATGCCGTTGCTCATCGCCGAGGCTGCGGCAAGTGCTGCGGCATCTACGGCGCTTTGCAAAGAGCTGCGTGACTGCACCATCTGGGTGGCATCCATGGCGAAACCGCCAACGCCGATGGAAACCGGCAGGAGAATGGCCGTCATCATCGCGAAATTGCCGCCGGCGTCCCGTAGCAGGCTTCCTGCCAGAGTTCTGGCAGAACGCAACTGAGTGAGGCCCGAGAGCAACCGGGAAGCGAGCGTCGAAATGACCATCATGTCCATCCGTGACGTGAACCGGCGGTGTCATGGCCTCCACGAAGAGGACGCGCCGGCAGAGCTATCTGAAAAGCGGCCGTACCCCCACGGTGCCGATCGCTGCTGATGGATTGATAAATTGGCAAGCCTTGCGACGGGTTTAATTCAATCGCTCAAAATCGAACTATTCCTAAAACAGTGCGGTTTTCCTCAACCCGGAATCGGGATCAGATCGACGGCTTGCACTGTCGAGTGGCTGCCGTAGCCTTTCAGCACGCCAATGACGGGTGCGACGTCGGAATAGTCACGGCCATAGGCGACCACGACATGATCGGTGCCGGCGGGGATATTGTTGGTCGGATCAAGCTCGATCCAGCCCATGGTCTTGCCGCACCAGACCCTCACCCAGGCGTGCATGGCATCGGCGCCGGCCAGCCGTTCCTTGCCCGGCGGCGGAATGGTGCGCAGGAAGCCGCTGACATAGCCCGCGGGAATGCCCAGGCTGCGCAGCGCCACGATCATGATATGGGAAAAGTCCTGGCAGACGCCTTTCTTCAGGGCAAAAGCCTGTTTCGGCGTGGTGTCGACCGTCGTTGCTTTCGGGTCGTATTTGAAATCCTTGTGGATGCGGGCGCAGAGCTGTTCGGCGATCTGGCGCACGGTCATCCCAGGCTTCAGCATGGTCCGGGCATAAGCGGCAATGTCAGGCGTCTCGGGCAGGCGCGGGCTTTGGCCTGTGAAGTGATGCGGTGAGGAGGCATCCACCGACCAGTATGCGGCCAGTTCGACCGATAGCCGCTCCGGAAGCGGCGAAAAGTCCGCCGTGATCGGCTGGGCATCGACCTGCACGCGGGCCTGCAGCCGGATATCGAGTTTGTCATGCGAAGAGCGATAGGCGAAGGTGACGGCCGGATGCTCGAAGAAATCGGTGAAGCTGGCGCGTTCTTGCGGCTGTGGCTCGATGGAGATCGAGCCTGCCACCAGCCTCTGACGCTCGGGCAAGGACAGCGGCATGACGCGCAGGATGTGGCGCCCGCCAGCGGCTGCCACGTCATAATCATAGCCCATATGCAGGGTGAGGTCGTAGAGCATGGCGTGTCCGCTCATCCGAGATAGGTTTGGGCAAGGAGATCGGAAAGCATTTCCAGCTCCTTTTCCAGATGCTGGTAAATCTCCGGCCCCATGGTTTCCGGGGTCATGACCGCAACGCTCGAATGCAGGCGCACGGTTTCGCGCAGGAAGCGCGACATCTGGCCGTTGACCTTGGCATTGGGCAGTTCTTCCACCTCGTTGCGGATCTCGTTCAGCTGGAACAGGATCGAGCGCGGGTTGAGCGGGTCGAGCGCCAAGAGGTCGGTCACCGTCAGATGGGCGGTGTTGACATTGTAGCGCCGCCGATGGGTCATGACGTTATCGCCGATCTCCAGCAGCATATCGAGTGCGCCATCGGGCGCGTCCTGGCCCGCCATATGGCCGAGCAGCCGCGTCATGTGCATGCCGCGCTCCAGATAGCGGCCGATGGCCAGGAACCGCCAGCCGGTGAAGCGATACATGTTTTCATGCACCAGACCGGCAAAGCCAGCGAGCTTGCGCAGCAGGATGGTCATGGCATGGGATGCGTCGTCGCCCACCTTGACCTTTTCGTGGAAGCGCCGGGCCGTCTTGGCGAGGTCGTTCAGCGCCAGCCAGCCATCGGGCGAGAAGCGGTCGCGGATATTGCTGGCCGAATACACGGCGCTGTTGATATTGGCGAGCAGGCTTTCCGGCACGCCCTGGTCTGTATTGATGTCAAGCGCTTCCAGATACTGGCTGACGAAGGCGAGCAGCGGCTGGTTCGGATCTGCTGTTTCGGCAAAGCGGGCATTCCAGGCGCGCAGAATTCTGAGCGCCCCTTCGGCCCGCTCGATATAGCGGCCGAGCCAGAACAGGTTGTCGGCGGCGCGGCTGGGCAGGCTGCCCGGCATGTTGCGGGTAAATTGTTCTTCGGCCGGCAAAAGCGTGATGCGTTCCACCGGCTTGTCGGAGACGATCCAGACATCGGCTGCCGAGCCGCCGGCCTGCATGGCCATGGCTGCCACATCGTTGCCGCTGCCGATCCGCCCGAAACCGCCCGGCATGATCTGCCAGCCATCCCGGGTGCGGGCGGCAAACACGCGCAGGCTCATCGGGCGCGGCTGCAGCCGGCCGTCGACCATGGCTGGCGTGGTCGAAAGCGTCACTGCTTCCTGGCCGACCAGCTTGGCGCCATCGGTTTCCAGCCAGCCGGCAATCGACTGTTGCGCGGTTTCGCGCAAAGTCGCGCCGAGCACCGACTGCCGGTTGTCGTCGAAGAATGGCTGGCGCGAATAGGCCGGGCCGATCACCATGCGCTCGATATTCTGGGCGACGTGGTCGCGTTCCTGTTTCTGGCCGCACCACCAGGTGGCGATCGAGGGCAGCAGAATATCCTCGCCCAGAATATGCCGGCATAGCGTCGGCAGAAAAGCCATCAGTGCCCGGGTCTCGACGATACCGGAGCCGAGCGCATTGACGAAGGTCACGGCCTGGTGGCGCAGCGCCTGGACGATGCCCGGCGTGCCGATATGGCTGAGCTGGTTCAACTCCAAGGGGTCGGCAAAGGCGGCATCGAGGCGGCGCCAAAGCACGCCGATGGGTTTCAGGCCGGCGACGGTGCGCACCATGACCTTGCCATTGACCACGGCCAGATCCTCGCCCTCCAGCAGCATGATGCCGAGATAGCGGGCGATATACGCATGTTCGAAATAGGTTTCGTTGGCAGGACCGGGCGACAGAACCGCGATGCGGTCATCCGGACTCTGTTTGTGGCCTTGAAGCGCATCGCGGAAAGCGCCGAAGAAGGAAGCCAGCCGGTGCACGTGGGTTTCGGCATAGATGTCGGAAAAGGCGCGCGCCGTCGCCACCCTGTTTTCGAGCGCAAAGCCTGCCCCCGAAGGCGCCTGGGTGCGGTCCGCCAGCACCCACCAGGCACCGTCAGGCCCGCGACCAATCTCGAAAGAGCAGAAATGCAGATAGTGACCGCCGGCCGGCTTGACGCCGACCAGGGGCCGCAGGAATTCGCTGTTGGCGGCGATCAGCGCCGGCGGCAGAAAGCCTTCCTGTACCAGCCGGTTGTCGCTGTAGATATCGGCGACCACCCGCTCCAGCAGTTCGGCCCGCTGCACGAGGCCCCGGGCGAGAACCTGCCATTCGGCTTCGGCGATCAGGACGGGAATATGCGAGAAGGGCCAGGCCCGTTCGGTTGGCCCCGCCGAGCCATAGGCCCGGTAGAACACGCCGGCATCGCGCAGGTAACGGTCAGCCCGGGCAAAGCGCTCGTGCAACTGCTCCTCATCCATGCCGTTGATGGCGGAAACGAAATTCTGCCAGACCGGGCGGATCTTGCCGTCCCGGTCGAGCATTTCGTCGGCAGCACCCGGCAAGGCCCGGTAACCGTCGGCAAGACCGGTCACGGGGGGTGTTTCGAGCGCTTTCCGCTCCATGGCCGGGGTCTTGGTCATTGCTTTTCCTGCCGAAGCCTAATTCTCTCGTCTTTCCGCTTTTGTTTACGCATCGGATATTTCCGAAAACCGGTTCCCACGTTTCGGTCCGATGCTCTAAATCCCCTGCGGTCGCCGTAGATCCAGTGTATGCGGAAATTCCGGCGAAACCGTTTCGGGCCAGAGCGGATAAGAGCCGGCTGTATGGCCAAAGGGTTCGAACCGCGCAAGCCGCCTGGCCTCCGCTTCATTTCCATTCACAGGGAAAGTATCGTAACTACGACCACCGGGATGGGCGACATGGTAAACACAGCCCCCGATCGATCGTCCTGTCCATATATCATAGACGTCGAATGTTAGCGGTGTGTTTACAGGCAGAACGGGATGTAGGCCCGATGACGGCTGCCACGCCTTGTAGCGCACACCGGCGACGGCGACGCCATTGGTGCCGCTTTTGGCAAGCGGCAGACGCCGCCCATTGCAGGCAACGGTGTAACGGTCAGGATTGGCGGTTTCCAGCTTTATCTGCAGCCGCTCGACGGATGAGTCGACGTAGCGCACGGTGCCGCCGGGCGCGCCTTCTTCGCCCATGACGTGCCATGGCTCCAGCGCCTGGCGCAGTTCCAGTTTTGAGCCCTCATATTCGACCTCGCCGACGAAGGGGAAGCGGAATTCCAGCTGGGCAGCGAACCATTCCGGCTTGAAATCGAAGCTGTGCTCGCGCAGGTCGGCCAGGATTTCGAGAAAATCCTGCCAGAGATAATGCGGCAGCATGAAGCGGTCGTGCAGGGCAGTGCCCCAGCGCACGAAGCTCCCTCCGACAGGGTTTTTCCAGAAGCGGGCGATCAGGGCGCGCACCAGCAATTGCTGGGCCAGCGACATGCGGGCATTCGGCGGCATTTCAAAGCCACGGAACTCCACGAGGCCCAACCGGCCTGTCGGCCCATCGGGTGAAAACATCTTGTCGATGCAGATCTCCGCGCGGTGGGTATTGCCGGTGACGTCGATCAGCAGATTGCGGAACAGCCGGTCAACCAGCCAGGGCAGCGGCGGCGTGGTACCATCGCCGGGCATGGGAACCTGGGCCAGCGCGATCTCCAGCTCATAAAGGCTGTCATGGCGAGCTTCGTCCACCCGGGGCGCCTGGCTGGTCGGGCCGATGAACATGCCCGAGAACATGTAGGACAGTGCCGGATGACGCTGCCAATGCAGGACCAGGCTCTTCAGCAGGTCAGGACGGCGCAGGAACGGGCTATCACCGGGATTGGCGCCGCCGACCACGACGTGATTGCCGCCGCCGGTGCCGGTATGGCGGCCGTCGATCATGAACTTGTCGGCGCCAAGCCTTGTCTGCCGGGCTTCCTCATAGATGGCATTGGTGGTGGCCACGCAGTCCTGCCAGCTTTCGGCCGGATGGATATTGACCTCGATGACACCAGGATCGGGCGCGACGCGGATCACATTGATCCGCTCGTCCTGCGGCGGCGCATAGCCTTCGATATGCACGGGCAGGCCAAGCTGGCGTGCGGCGGTTTCTGCGGCGGCGACCAGTTCCAGATAGTCCTCGACCTCTTCCACCGGCGGCATGAACACGCAGAGCCGGCCATCGCGCGGCTCGACGCTCATCGCGGTGCGCACAGCACCCCTGATGTCGCCGGCCGAGCCTGATATATTCTGCTCGTTGCGATCCTGCTGGGCTTCGCTGGTCTTGCGCGAGGCCTCCGACAGGGTGCGGCCTTCGCGGGCATCCGGACCGTAATCGGGAAGCGGCCGACGGGGCAGCGAAGGATCGGCCGTGTGGATATAGGGATATTGCGAGGGCGGCACATAGGGCAGCGTGCCGAGCGGCATGCGAAAGCCGATCGGGCTATCGCCGGGAATGAGGAAGATCTTGCCGCGACGGGTGCGCCAGCGCTCGCTGATCCAGCGGCGGCCGGAGGCCTTGGCATTCCAGGCCTGCACCGGGAGGATATAGCCTGTCGGCTTGGTCAGGCCGCGCTCGAACACCTTGGCAATGCGGGCGCGCTCTTCCGGGCTCTCCAGCTTGGAATTGGAGGGATCGACATTTTCAGGCAGGCTGCCTTCCTTGATGATCCACTCGGCCGGGTCTTCAAAGGCCGGAATGATCATGTCGGGTTCGATCTCAAGCTCCGCGGCAATCGCCGTCATCAGCGCCTCGGCCTTGACATGGTCGACACCGCTATCCTTGCTTTCGGCAGCGATCAGATCAGGGTCGTGCCAGATCGGCTTGCCGTCCTTGCGCCAGTAGAGCGAGAAGGTCCAGCGCGGCAGGCTTTCGCCTGGATACCACTTGCCCTGGCCATAATGCAGGAAGCCGCCGGGGGCGAATTTCTCGCGCAGGCGGCGGATCAGCTGGTCGGCCAGATCACGCTTGGTCGGGCCTACGGCGTCGGTATTCCATTCGGCCGACTGGAAATCGTCGATCGACACGAAAGTCGGCTCGCCACCCATGGTGAGCCGCACGTCATGGGCTTTCAGATCGGCATCGACCTTTTCGCCAAGCGCATTCAGCGCATCCCAGCTTTCGTCGGAAAACGGCTTGGTGATGCGCGGATGCTCGGCCACCCTTTTCACCTGCATATCGAAGGCAAACTCGGTCTTGGCCTCGCCGAAATAGCCGCCTGAAATCGGCGCAGCATTCTTGTAATGCGGGGCGGCGGCCAGCGGAATATGGCTTTCGCCGGTCATCAGGCCGGATGTCGGGTCAAGCCCGATCCAGCCGGCGCCGGGAATATAGGCCTCGCACCAGGCGTGCAAATCGGTGAAATCCACTTCCGTGCCGGATGGACCGTCCAACGCCTTCAGATCAGGCTTCAGCTGGATGAGATAGCCGGAGACGAAGCGTGCCGCAAAGCCGAGGCGGCGGAGAAGATTGACCAGCAGCCAGCTCGTGTCGCGGCAGGAACCCATGGCCAGCGTCAGCGTGTCATCAGGCGTTTGCACGCCCGGCTCCATGCGGATGACATAGCCGATATCCTGCTGGAGCTTGGCATTGATGCCGACGATCATGTCGACGGTGCCCTGGCCGGGCGTCTGGTCGATGGTCCTCAGGTAGTCTTCAAGAACAGGGCAATCCGGCTCCGGCTTCCGGTAGATCGCGAGATCCTCGACGATGTCGGCGCTGTAATTGAAGGGCCAAAGCACCGCTTCTTCTTCTGTAAAGAAGTCGAAGGGATTGTAGACGCTCATGTCGGCGACAAGATCGACCTCGATCTTGAACTCGGTTACCGGGTCGGGAAACACGTAGCGGGCAAGGTAATTGCCGTAGGGGTCCTGCTGCAGATTGACGAAATGATTTTCCGGCGTGACCTTGAGGGAATGGCTCAGAACCTTGGTTCTGGAATGGGCCGCCGGCTTCAGGCGGATGATCTGCGGCCCCAGGCGGATCGGCTTATCGTAGATATAATGGGTGAGATGATAGATGCTTGCCTTGATCGCCATGAAACCCCTCGTCCGTGATCCGGACCTTATGCCGTCATTGTTATGCCCGATCTTGTGCAATGCACAGAAATAAAGCAAGGCGGCTTCTGGGATTTCGATGGGTAGGGTGCAAGGCTGTTTGCCGACGAGGTGACAGCAACGCGCGACGTCATCCTCGGGCTTGTCCCGAGGATCTGCCTTGGGCGGCGGCTATTGGGCTGACTGTCAGGTCCGGCCGAACTCATCCACCAGGCGCACGATGTCGTCTTCGCCGAGATAGGAGCCGGTCTGGATTTCGATCATTTCCAGCATGATCTTGCCGGGATTGCCGAGCCGGTGAACGGAGCCCTGCGGAATATAGATCGACTGGTTTTCGTAAAGCGTCGTCACCTTGTCGTCGATGGTGACTTCGGCCGTGCCGCGCACGCAGATCCAGTGTTCCGAGCGGTGGAAATGCCGCTGCAGCGACAGTTTCTTGCCGGCATGGACGAAGAGCCGCTTTACCTGGAAACGGTCGCCGTTGAGGATGGAGGTATAGCCGCCCCAGGGCCGCAGCGAGGTCGGATGGGTCTCGGTGAGATTGGCGGTCTTCTTGTCGCTGGCCAGCAGCTTGACGAGATTGCCGACTTCCTGGGCGTCGTCCAGCCGACCGACGAAAACCGCGTCCTCGCTGGCGATGACGGCAACGCCGTCCATGCCCTGCACGGCGAGATGGCTGTTGCGCGACATGACAAGCGAATTGCGGGTCTTGTGCACGGTGGCATTGCCCTTGACGACATTGCCGTCAGCATCGGTTTCGCCGATCTTCCAGACAGCGTCCCAGCTGCCGAGGTCCGACCATTTAATCGCCGAGGGCACGATGGCGGCATTGGTGGTCTTTTCCATCACGGCATAGTCGATGGAAATCGACGGTGCTGCGGTGAAGGCCGGTGTGTCGAGCCTGATGAAGTCGATATCGTTGGTGGCCTTGGCGACGGCCTCGCTGGCGGCCGTCATCACCTCGGGCGCATAGCGCTCCAGTTCGCCGATGATGGTGGCGGCGCGAAACAGGAACATGCCTGAATTCCAGTAGTAATTGCCGGCCGAAAGCAGGGCCTCGGCCTTGTTCGCATCCGGCTTTTCCACGAAACGGCTGACGCTATGGGCGCCGTGGCCGAGATCGGCGCCAAGTTCGATATAACCATAGCCGGTGGCCGGTTCGGTGGGGGTGATGCCGAAGGTTACCAGCTTGCCGTTTCTGGCAGCCATGGCGGCGGCCTCGATGGAGGCGAGATAGGTGGCGTCAACAGTAATGGCGTGGTCAGAGGGCAGCAGCAGCAGGGCGGCATCCGGGCCGAAGCGGTCGGCAACGATGCGGGCAGCAACGGCAACGGCGGCGGCGGTGTTGCGGGCCACCGGCTCCAGCACGATGCCCGAAAGCGCAATGCCCTGTTCACGCGCCTGCTCGGCGACCAGGAACCGAAACTCCTCATTGGTCACCACAAGCGGCGCTTCATATTGCGCGGTATCGCCAACCCGCACCAGCGTCGACTGAAAAAGCGTTTCCTCGCCCACCACCTTGAGAAACTGCTTGGCAGCTGTGGCGCGTGACAGGGGCCAGAGCCGGGTGCCCTTGCCGCCGGCCATGATCACGGGGACGATTTTATCGGTCATTCCTGGTCCTTTCGGCAAACGCGCGGCCACGCGCTTCATCGCCCGGTCGGGTCTGCGCTTGCAGCATCCCGAAGTCAGGCGGTCAGGTTCTGCCATTTTTCAAACGATCATCCAAGCCTCTGCCTCGCCCAAGGCCTGCATTTCCGCAGGAAGTGCCCAAAAATTACCGTTAAGATTACCGGCGTTAAGCCTCGACCGCTTCCCGCGCGCCGATCTTCTCCGCCTGGCGGATGCGCAGCCGGGGCAGGGCGTCCGGATAGGACTGCTGGATATATTCCATTAGCTTTTCGCGCACATGGCAGCGCAGATCGAAGGTCTTGCCGGCGCTGGTGGCGGAGACGAGGATGCGGATTTCCATCACCTGGTCCTTGAGATCTGTCACCGCGAGGTTGAAGACCTTGCCATCCCAGAGTGGCGCTGCCTTGACGATCTCCTCAGTTTTCTCGCGCAGCGTGGCGACCGGCACGGAATAATCCAGATAGACCATGACCGTGCCGATCAGGGCAGCCCCTTCGCGGGTCCAGTTCTGGAAGGGCTTTTCGATGAAATAGTTGAGCGGCAGCACCAGCCGGCGCCAGTCCCATAGCTTGACCACGACATAGGTCGAGGTGATCTCCTCGACATGGCCGAACTCGCCCTCGACGATCAGGGCGTCATCGATGCGGATCGGCTGGGTGATGGCAAGTTGCAGGCCGGCGAACAGGTTTTTCAGCATCGGCTGCAGCGCCAGACCAAGCACGATACCGGCGACGCCAGCCGAGGCAAGCAGGCTGACGCCGTATTGGCGCACCGCCGGAAAGGACATCAGCACGGCCGAGATAGTCAGTGCAATAATGCCAGTCGCCGCCACGCGCTCCATGATGCGCGACTGGGTGACATGCTTGCGCGCCAGAAGATTGTCTTCGGCATCGAGCTTGAAGCGCCTGAGATAGACCGTCACCCAAATATGCAAAGCAGTGCGCGCCATCCAGCCGAGAAGGATGACGAAGCAGAGCAGCAAGGCATGGCGCATCAGCCCAGTGGCCCTGTCGCTCAAGGGCGCGATCGTGGTGCCGATCGACAATGTCCAGGTCAGGATCGCCAGCCGCAGAGGACGGTAGGTCCGCTGCACCAGCGAGCGCCAGAACAGATCGCGATTTTCGGTGAGCCGCGTCAGGACGCGAAAGACGACGCGCTGGATCAACACGCCAATGACGAAGGCAAGCGCGAGGACAACGAGCGAAACCGCCCAATCCGGCGTCCAGGCAAACGCCTGTTGCAACTGTTCGATCAGGATTTGCATCCTCGCCCATTTAGGGTGCAGTGCACGCATGGAAAGAGCGGGGTGCGGAAAAACTTCAAGGAACTTGCCGTTGCGGTATGCATATCCGCTCTTGCAAAGCTGAGGCGTTCGCCAGCGGAAGTAGATTGAATTGTCGTAAAATCGGTGACACGCTGCAATCTTAAGTAGGAACAGTCAGGGGGCAGTATGCGGAACGTGATCTCTTTGGTTCTGGGCGTAGTCCTCTTCATTGGAGGCTTGTGGGGCTTTTGGTACATGCTCACGCACGGCGGGCGGATAAAACTCATATTCTGGATGATGCCGATTGGCAGTATTTCGCTTGGCCTCGCAGTTTTATGGGACGACGTCCCTTCCATTCTCAACCGAATGCGTGATGGGAGGTAAAATTATTACGAATATTTTGTTGGCGATAATCGCCGGAGTTTTGTTGTTTGGAAGTGCTGCGGTGATTGCGCTGTCAAATG
>Ga0308163_10002817_pt1 | contig 15300 bp, 16 predicted proteins | sample PhyTR1_FD_201037 | JGI IMG/M metagenome (GOLD analysis project Ga0308163, IMG submission 201037) | Phyllosphere microbial communities from UC Gill Tract Community Farm, Albany, California, United States - DLSLT.R1 | ecosystem: Host-associated > Plants > Phyllosphere > Unclassified | place: USA...
CGATCGGTGTGAAGATCGACCGAGCACCGTACGATCGCCACTCGGCCAGATTGTGGGCCAGACGTGAAATGCGCAAGAACTTGAGTTGATTGTTCTCTCACTCCGCGCCCGGGTGAGCCCGCTAACAGTGCGACGTCTATCCTGTATCTGGGCGAGGGGGGATGTTCTATGATTGTGTGTTCGCAATACTCGGTCAGGTGACCGCCAGTGAGCGCGGAGGACCTTGGCGCCTGCACCATTTCAGGCATGCTGCCCTGACGCACCTAAGCGACACCGGCGCGAGTACGCCGCTACTCATGGCCAAGTCCTGGCACGGTGAGCTCGAGTTCATCCAGACTTTCTTGGACCCCAGCGCGGCAGGGATGCTCACCCCCGCAGCCATTGATCCAGTCAGTCTACGAGTAGCCTCACAACCTATGAGATTCGAGACATCCCTAGGGCTGCGGCGCACGTCCAGCCAGACGACCCCAACGATCCCGCACTCATCCGAGCGGTCTAGAGCGCGTTGCTCGGACGTAGATCGCCTGGCGCGCCACAGGGGTGCTTGGGATCGGTCTGAGGAGTCGGTACTCTCGCGACTATGAGCCTGCGAAAACACACCACTGAGGTGACACTCATCCTGACTGTTGGCCTTTGCTTTCTCGGCCGGCAGCAGGACTTCGCCAAGATGCCCCTGAGCGAGGAAGACGCTGAACAACTCCATCTCTACGTGGTGGCTCGCCGGCCGTTGGTGCGGATCCAACCTCAGTCCGTTGAGTTCACTGACGACGAGGTCCGGTTTGTTGTTGGCCTCCAGAATGGCGAGTCTTTCTCCGAGTTTCCCATGAATATGGGTCATCCTTTCGGTTCGGGAGCCACCTGGGAATCTGAGTGGCCATACGACGAGTTCTCGATTCGAAGAAGTGGCGGAGAGGTCTGCTTGTCCGGAACCGTCGCTCAGCTCAGCTCCGTGATCCCTGAATGGCCTTTAGCAGCCCGAGTGCTGGAGGTGGTCTATGTGGGCCAGGCCTTCGGGAAGGATGGCGAGCGCACTGCCTGGGATCGCCTTAAGAGCCATGCGACAGTCCAGAGGATTCTCGCGGAGACGCCGCGGGACCAGCAGGTTTGGATCGCTATGGCGGCTGTCACTGATGTGCAGATGACGTATGAGATAGTACCTGGACCCACCGCTACTAGTGATGAGGAGGACAACCGGCATGTGGCGTCGATCATAAGCGCTGTAGAAAGGGGAGATTTTCGTGAAAAGGAGGCTGTGGCTCTCGCGGAGGCGGGCATGATTCGGTACTTCCAGCCCGAATACAACGATCGCCTGAAGCATCGGTTTCCGGCGCGGAATTCTGTCCCTCTGGAGACGGCGCGAGGGCTCGACGTGCACGGACTTGTAGTTGAGATTCAGAGCGACGCGATCAGGAATCTGATCGGAACAGTAGCGCAAAAAGCCAGTACGCTGCACTTCGCCGGCTTTACAATCCATGTCGACGACGAGCGAGAGGTTACTCTGGCTCTCCAGTCGGTGTCACCCAAAAGCAATTAAAGTTGGACCTAGGGCCTGGTATTGGTCTCTCGTGCCAGCCGTTGAGGGCCGATGCAATTAACGCGAAATGGTGGCGGGTGAAGTTGCCAATAATCGAACTTATGAGATTAGACAGTCACTGAGCCCCGTCTTGCGGCGCGGTCGCAGGCTCGCGCCGCCACGTTCGATCTTCCTTTCTGCGCGCGGTCACCTGAGCAAGGCCGTGAGCGGTCAGTTCCTTCTTAAAGGAGATGTTCAGGTCTCGGCACATCTCCTTTAGGCGGGTGCGCATGTAGTGATGGCGATCCAGTCGGCTCCACGCTGACGCTGCGCCGACGACCATCGAGAGCAGAGCTCCGAGCGCCTGGTCGCGAAGGTCGGACTTCGGATCGAGGCGGAGGGCGAGGTGCCCCATCCTCGAGTTCTCATCTACCCGCACCGACTCATCGCCGTCCTGAGTAGGCTCGAGGTAGAGGTCTACGACCGACGTGCTGGCGTGCGAGGTCGCAGACAGAGCCCGGTACACCGCATAGATCGTCCCCCCGCCTGCGATCTCTCTGCAGCGCGCCTCGAACTTCTTTCCAGATTCGGATGTGGACTGCAGCCCGTGCTTCAACTCCTCCTCGAGGTGATTGATCGCGTCGGCGTCGTGGAGCTGGCCGGACTTTACGAACTCCTTGAGCAGGTTGCGCTCTTGCCGGGTCTGCTCGCGGAGCATCGTCTGGACGGCTGGGTATCCAGCCAGCTCGAGCCACACAGCTGTCATCGCACATTCCATTGCCTGACGGACTAGTGGCACGATGCCGGCGACGAGGTCAGCCTCATCGAGAGCCAAGACGGCTCGTGCGAGCTCGTGCGTATGCGCCGTGAGCCCGTAGACGGTGACGCCGATCAGCTGGCTCTCGCGATTCCCTAGCGTGACGGAGCCGGTCTTGCTGTCCCAAGCGTCTAGGAGCTCGAGCAGCATCTCGCGCGTCTGGTCACTTGATGTCCGAGGCATGCGGTGATCGTAGCGACGAGGGCTCGAATGCGCCTCAACCAGCTCGATCAGGTCACACACTGCCATGCGCTCAGCAGCTGAAGTGCCGAGGCTGCCGACGCTCTACGGGCCCGCCGCTTCATAGTTCCCTTGTCCGGCGGCGAGTCCGTCACGCCTTGTGCGGGGTGGCGGGTAGCGTGTGCGCCATGGTGAACCGAGCGCCGGTGAAGCCCGAGGTGCTGACGTGGGCACTATCAGAGGCTGGACTGGACACGGCTGAGGTCGCGATGCGTTCGGGTGTTGCCCTCCCGCTTCTCGAACGCTGGCTCACGGGAGAAGCGCCGGAAAATCAGCTGCCCACGACGACGCAACTGCGCGCGCTGGCCAAGACGGTGAACCGTTCCGTCGCGGCGCTCCTAGCGCCGGCCCCACCGCCGCCGTCCGCTCGTCTCGCGTCGTTCAGGACACCAGTTGGGCGATCGCCGGACCGCGAACTGCTTCCTGCTGAACAGGTGGCTCTTCGGAGTACGGCCCGCTGGCAGAGGATCGTCGGTCAGCTCCGCACTGAGCTCGGTGCCGAGCGCACCACCGTGCCGAGCGTCTCGCAGGCAACGACGGCGGCGGACGCTGAGGACGCTGCACGAGTCATCGCGAGGTGGCTGAGCTGGGACCCGGCCGCGCAGCGTGCTGCGTCCTCGTCCGCGGCGGCCCTGAAACTCGCTCGTCAAGCGTTCGAGAACCGCGGCGTGCTGACCTTGCAGTTCAGCCTCGGCTACGACGCGTGCAAAGGCTTCTCCGTTCCAGACGTGATCATCCCAGCCGTTGCCGTGAACGGTTCATACAACTCGGCAGCTCGGCTCTACAGCCTCTTCCATGAGGCTGCCCACCTGGTCCGGGGAGATCGTGTCGTCTGCGAGGCGGCACGGGATGACACGATCGAGTCCTGGTGTGAGTCGGTCGCGGCACAGATTCTTATCCCCCGAGACGACCTCCTGGGGTACTTGGACAAGTTCCCACGGAATCGCATCGAAACTGTGCAGCAGTGCTCGACGGTCGCCAATCACTACAACGTGAGCTTGCGGGCGACGGCCGTGCGGCTCAAGGAGGTAGGTCGAGCGGACGCGACGCTGTGGACGCAGGTCTCACAGACGTCCGAGAAGAACGTTCCGATCCCGAACCCCAACGCTCCGCGTCAAACCACCCCGGTGATCCGCCGCCGAGAGTTGGGCGGCCTCATCCCGAGCACCCTCATCGCCGCTCAGCGCGAAGGTGCGTTGAGCGAGTTCCAGGTGAGGCGCTACCTGGACGTGAACGGTGCGCAGCTCCGAGAGCTGGCCGAGCACTCGGGGACCGGGGTGCCGGAGTGACGGTCCACGTCCTCGACGCTGAGAGCGTCGCGATGCTGCCGTCGCGCTCGCTGCCAACCCACCGGAACACCGTGCTCATCGCCGTGACTGATGCTGTAGTTCGCGGGGAGGTGGTCTTCCCACCGGAGGTGGCAAAAGAAGCACGTCGCCTCGCTGACCCCCCTGACGAGCCGTGGGTTCATGCTTTGGCGTCGGCGTGCAGGGCGACCAGTGTCCCGTACACCTTCGTCCTCCAGGCTCTGGCCGGGTGTGAGGACCTGGCGGACTTGGAGGCCGAGTACAGCTCGTTCGAGCCAAGCGCTTCGTACGTGGCCGGCATGGCGCTGCATCTGAGAACCTCGGGCATCGTCGTTGTTACAGAGGAGCTCGATCCACTGCCGGACCGAGCCGGCTTGGGGGAAGCTTGTTCGAAGTTGTCCCTGCCTATGTGCACTCTGCCGGATTTCGTCGACACGCTGCCAGGTTGTACCAGCGCGATGGTGAGCGCTAGGGCTTAAAGGTGAGCGAGATGGTCTCTTGGGCTGTACCCGCCAGGTAGTGGCTCAGCACGGGCGCTCCGAGGTTCGCGGCGACTGCCAGACCTTTGAGCAGGTGCTCGCAGAAGAGAAGCAGCGCTCGACCGGGTTCGCACGCGACGATGCTTCCGCCAGGGGCGCGGGTCACTGGCAACGTCGACTCCCCGAACCGGTACACCCCGCCAGTTGGTAGCGCGGGGAACACCTTGAACCATCCAGGCAGCCGCGCGCCAGCGCGGTCCCGCAGATGCAAGGCGCAGAGCCCTGTCTCCACGCCGTCACCTACCTTCATGGCGACGATGCCGGGGTCTACGACACATACGGCGTCAGGTCGCCGGTCGTTTGCCATGCCCTCGAGGACGGTGGCGAGGTTCGCTGGAAGATTGCTGTAGTGATACCCGAGCACGTAGAACGGCGGGCGCGATCCACCGTCGGCGCGACACAGGTCCGCAAGCGCCGTCCGCTTGACCCCGCAGTCCTCAAGCTCTGGAGGGGAAAGCGTTGTCTTGACTTCAATCGTCGCCAGCACGACTTCGATCGGGTACAGAACCTGGCTGGTCTGCGCCATCACGGACGGCTGGGTGGCTCTGTCGAAGAGGACGATGTCCACCTGCTTGGATCGTCCGCCCTGCGAGTCGATCACGATCCCACTGCCAACACCGACGTTCTGCGGCAGCAGGGACTCAAGGAGCCGCACAAGCGAAAGCTCGTTCTCTCGTCCCTTCTCAGCTTGGTGACCGATGAGCCGGTTGAAGACGTCGACTTCCGCCTGAAGCCTGCTTACGGCCGCAGACCAGTACTCCTCCACCACCGACGCTGAAGTCATGAACGGAAATCCTCCATCAAATTGTGCTGCCGAAAGGTCGCGTTCATGATGTCCGCCTACCCGAGCGTGGCTGTGTGCCGGTATACGGCTTCGCGCTGGGCGTTGAGCTCGTCGGCGAACTCGTTCACCGACGACGGGCCGTTGATGGTGATGAAGCGGATGATCGTCGTCCTGGCGCGGCTGCAGAGGATCTCGTGAGCGTGCGACACCTCAGGTGACATCGACGGTGGGATGGTGAGTCGAGGCATGGGTGTCATCCTGCCTCTTGTGCAGCGGTGGACGGGTTCACCACGCCTTGATAGAATGGTCTATATAGGAGGTGGTCACCGTGGTGATGGAAGCCCCATCGATCGAGAAGACGCTCAAGCTCAGGGCCCGCCGTGCAGTGGACAACTTGGACGTGCTCCGGGAGATGCGCGCGCTGGCGAGGTCTCGGTCTCAGGCCGAGCTCGCGCGTGGTCTGCGGATCACGCAGCCGTCGGTCAGCTCGGCCCTGAAGACTGCAGAGAAAGTCCCGGACGTGCTGCCTGGCTTCTCTGGCGCCAGCCCGTACGAGATCGCTCAGCGGTATCGCGCCGGCCTGCTCACCGAGGCCCAGGTCATCGACGAGCTCGCCCGGTGGGAGTACAACTCCGTGGAGTACACCGACGGTCCTCTGGACTGGAACGCTGGGGCGGTGACTGAGGGTACGTGGGCTGAGGTCGAGCGTGCGTGCAGTGACGGTCTGCTCGAGCCTGAGGTGTATGACGCGATCATCGATCGCCAGGGAGAGCTTGGTCAGTGACGCCCGATCGTACGGACGCCCATCGGTTGCTCATTGAGCGCCTCTCAGCTGATAACGGTCCACTCTCCAAGGACAGCCCTACAGCCACTGTGAAGAACCGTGCGTGGTTCATCGAACGCGACGGGCAGCTGCAGCGGCGAGCATCTCGGCTCGCTCTGCACGACCGGTTGTGCCAAGAGATGCGCGAGGAGAACCCTGGTGTCCGGGCCGACCGACAAGCCATCATCCTGGCCGGGCCGCCCGGCGCCGGCAAGGGCACGACGCTGCGCCAGGAGCGCGCCGAGGTGCTTTCGTCGTACCTGGTGATCGACGCGGATGAGTTCAAGAAGATGTTGCTGACCGAGGCCATGAGGGACGGTACCTATGAGTCCGTCATCAAGCCTCAGGCGATCAAGGATCTGGAGGCGGGCGGGGAGCAGTTCTTCCCGCTCGAGCTGGCGTCGTTGGTCCACGAGGAGTCGTCTAGGCTCGCCACCCAGATGCGCGACGAGGCCATGCGGGACGGGACGAACATCGTCATCGACACGGTGCTGTCTTCACCGGAGAAGGCTGCTGAGATCGGCAAGCAGCTCGAGGTAGCCGGGTATGACGTCGAGGTGATCGACGTGGAGGTTCCCTACGCGCTCTCGGAGGAGAGGATCGCCAGTCGGTGGCGGGGTGACTACCTCGACGCGCTGGATAAGGGCGAAGGGCTGGGAGGTCGGTGGGTGCCGGCCGAGTTCGCTCGTGAAGTCTTCAACGGACCCGACGGCAAGTCACGCCCTGAGGCCGTGGCTCAGAGCCTCGCGGAGAGCGCGCCGAACGTGGTTCGGTTCTCTCGGTACCGCACCGAGCGCGAAGGTGATCCCCGGGTCCTCGAGGTCGACAAGGTGCGCGTGAAGCCCGGTGGGCCGCTGATCGATCGACAAGCCACGTTGCTCTCCAGCGCGGTGCAGGCGAGCCGGGCGACGAAGGGTCGCAGCGCTCCTGGCGTCTCCCCGTCGGCCGGCCGTAGGCCACCCCTGAGCGGCGGGAAGCGACCACCCGAACGGGGACCCGAGCGGTAGCCGTCTGCGGCTCTGTAGGGCGCCGCTCGAGATCCGGTTCCACACGGCCCCCGTCTCCCCGATAGAGGCCAGCACGCACGAGACATACCCCCGTCAGGGGTGCGGCTCAGCCGCATCGCTTCGCGACGCGAAGCGCCCTTGACGGGGGTCTGTCTCGTGTCACAGTCCTTGCATCGGGGGGAGGGGAGTCAGACTCACCTAGGCCGTGCACGGGCCGCACATGCACGACGTGAGATGACGTCTCCGACGTGACGGTGCGGCCTGTGTGCGGGCGGACGATCAGGGACCCGCTGTCCACCTGTGGGCGGCTGGAGCCGCGAAGCGATTGGGCTCAGGCCGTCCACAGGTGATCAGGGGGATACGTCACTGCTCGACGCTCTCGCCCTCGTTGACCGGAGCGCCACCTTCCCTGCTCTCGGGCGCCGGGTCTTCTACATGCTCGGACGACACAGACGACCGCGAGGCGGTCGACGTCTTACGTGCCTGACGCTTGCGCACACGCGACTTCTTGTCGGGCTCCGGGTATCCGATCTTGCGCAGCTCGTCGGCCGACCATCCGGCCGTCTGCGCGGCGCTGTACTGCTTGACGTCTTCGCGCTCAGCAGCAGCGATCTGCTCGGCGTTCTCACGCTCGACCTCGGCCAGCCGTCGGGCTGCCGCTTCGCGCACGTCAGCGAGGTTCTGACGGGCCACTGCGACCCCGCGAATCGCCGTGATGCGATCGGCCTGAATGCGGTTGGCGATCTCGATTGCTTCTTCGACACTCGGTTCCTTTGCCATGCCGTCCATCGTACGGAACGGCACCTCAGAACGCGACGGTTTCCGTCGCGCAGAAAGAGCGTCGCGGCGGAGCCGCGCTCACTCCCGTCTGACGACGTGAGTGAACAGGTCGGACGCCCGGCGGGGAGCAAGCTATTCACTTAGGTCCCCTAAGTGGCTTCAAACCTCGACACCACGTCGAGGTTCGGGCACACTGGACGTGTGGTCCCCGCGCAGGGCGGGGTCGCTGCGCTGGGCCGGGAGAGGCGGTTGTCTGATGAGCGATGAGACGCCCGGAGGCCGTCTGTTCGCCCGTCGCCGGCGTGCCAACGTCGCAGGTGGTCGCCAGCACTTCCACAAGGTGAAGGTCACCCCTGAGGAAGAGGGCGTGCTGCTGCGCCTCGCCGAAGCCCAGCACGTCACCATCCCGCGTCTCCTCGTCGAGTCCGCGCTGGCGGCTGAGACCTCGGAGACGCCCACGGAACGACGCAATGCGATGGCCGAGCTCTTCGCGGCGCACCGTCTTCTCGCTGCTGTGTCGAACAACGTCAACCAGATCGCGCGCGCCACGAACGCGACCGGCGAGGTGCAGGCCGAGATGGTCGAGACGCTGCGCGTAGTGCGCCGCGTCGCGGAGCGGATCGACGACGCGATCGACGGGCTGGCCACCTCATGATGCCCAACGTGACACGCGGCGATCGGATGGCCGGTTTGATGACCTACCTCGTCGGTCAGGGCCGCGCGAACGAGCACACCGAACCGCACCTCGTCGCTGGCGACGCGGCGCTCATGGTGTGGCACGACGACGCCGAGCTGAGCGACGACGCGGCACGGTCAATCGCGCGCCACCTCGACCGGCCGCGCACTGCCTACGGCGTCGCGGTTCCGCGCGGTCACGTCTGGCACGCGTCCCTGTCGCTGCGCGCCGAGGAAGGCATGCGCACTGATGAGGAGTGGGGTGCGATCGCGCGCGACTTCGTCACCGCCATGGGCTTCGACGACAACGAGGGAACCAAGGCTGCGTGCCGTTGGGTCGCGGTCCGTCACGGTGTCTCCAAGGCTGGTAACGACCACATCCACATCGCCGTGAATCTCGTGCGCGAGGACGGCACCAAGGCCTCGACGCATAAGGACTACTACCGCGCCCAGACCGCCGCCCGAGTGCTCGAGATCAAGTACGGCTTGGAGCAGTTGGAGTCGACCAAGGGTGAGCGTTCTACGCGTGGTTACAGCCCTGCCGAGCAGGCTCGCGTTGAGGAGCGCGCGGCACAGTTCGCGCAGAAGAAGTACGAGCAGCAGGTGGCCCGCTCGAGCGAGCCGATGCCGTCGTGGACGCAGCTCGACGGCAAGCAGCGGCAGGCACGCGTGGCCGCCGAGGTGCGTCTGAACGTGCCCCGCAACGACCTCGCTCGAACGGTCCGCGGGGCGGCGACGGCCGCGGCAGAAGAGAGCGAGTTCGTGCGCCGGATGCGCCTGTCTGGTCTGCTCGTTCGAGCGCGTTTCGCGGACGGTCGGACCGACGTCGTCACCGGGTACTCGGTCGCGGCTCGACCCACTGCTGGTGAGCGACCGATCTGGTACGGCGGCGGTCACCTCGGCCGTGACCTCACCCTGCCCAGACTGCGCGAGGCATGGCCAGACACTCCCAACGGAGCCAGCGACGCGGCCGCCGAGTGGAACGCGGCCAAGCGCGGTCGACGCGTCGTCTCACCGGGACGAGAGAGCACCGAGCCTGACCCCGATTTGTGGGACCGCTACACCCGCGAGGTGAGCGAGCTGCGCGAGAAGCTGCGCGCCGTTCCTCTCGACGACCGCGACACCTGGCAGAGCGTCGCACGCGACACCGCCGGCGCATTCGCGGCGTGGTCGAAGGCTGTGGAATCTGAGCCCGGAGACCTCGCTGCTGCCGCCGATGCACTCTCGAAGTCGGCCCAGACTTTCCGACGCCCGGAGAAGCCGTACAAGGCTGGACGCGCCTCCGTCGGCGGGGCCGCGATGCTCCTCGCCAGCGCCACCCGTGGTGGCCAAGGGCCAGCGGCACAGGCCGCGCTCTTGCGCCAGCTGATGAACCTGTCTGGTGCTGTCTACGACGCTGCGAAGGCAGCAGGCGAGGCCCGTCAGGCGGCGCTTCTGGCCACCGACGTCCGCGAACGTCTCAACCGAGTGCGTCAGGGGCTCGCGCCCGTGGCGACGTCGGCTCAGAGTGCTGGCGGCACCTCCACGGCGACGGCCATCAGGCCGACCACTCAGACCCGCACGATCGTCGACGAAGCAGTGCAGGAAGCGCTCGCGAAGATCGACCGCGCCCAAGACTCGCGGGACGCGAAGAAGACGCCGGCCGCGCCCGAACCGATCGAGCCGGCGAAGCCACGAACGACCGCACGACCGAGCGCTGACCGCGGCTCGGAACGATAGACAGGGAGGGCGATCATGGCCGAGGAGAGCGACGGCATCGAAGAGGCACTCGACGGACAGATCCGGGTGCTGGTCACAGCGGCCGGCCGCATCGGAGAGCAGTTCGCCCGAGCCCGGGAGGAGGCCTCCCGACGAGCGCAAGCCGTCAGCGAGCGAGAGGCCCGCGAGCTGTCCTCGCGGTTCGCCGCCGAGCGCAACGCTGCGCGCACCGAGTACACGAACGTCTACCGCAACGACTGGTGGGACAAGGCGACACCGGAGCAGATCGCGGGCACCTACCAGGCTGCCCGTGCGTGGGCGAACGAGGACCCCGAGGCCGTGCGCGCCGAGGCCCGGATGCGCGATGAGCTGTCGACTCGCTACGGCGTCGACGTCGCCAACACCGGTTCGGTCCCTGCGGCTGTCCGGGCAGCTCTTGGAGTCAGCGAGTCCTCTCGGGACGCCGACGCCGAGCGTCGACGCGCTGCCGCCGAGGAGGCCGAGGCCGTGCGTCTGGTCACGGAGGCTGACAGGGCCGACAGTGCGGCCGAGGAGTTACGCACGGCCGCTCAGCACGAGCCGGACCCGGAGGAGCGTCAGGAGGCGCGTGTGCAGGCCGAGAGGCACCAGGCGCACGCCGACAGTGCACGCGCCGATGCACGGCCGCTCTACGACTCGGCGGAGCGTCGGCAGGCGACCGCAGCTGACCTCGAGTTGAAGGGCATCAGCCCCGAGGCCGTAGGTGCGAAGATGCGAGCTGACGTCGGCCAGGCCAAGCCCGCCACCGAGGCGGCCAAGGGCGGCCCGAGCAAATCACCGAAGGCACGCAAGACCCGCAGCGGACGCGGCGCCGAGGCGCAGCGCAGCGGGCAGAGCCGCTGAGCGTCGAGCTCCGCGCACCAGAGAGGGACCGCACCCAACGGGTGCGGTCCCTCTCTCGTTGGCGCTCAGCTCGCCGGCTGAACCGGTTGGTCGACGGGCACACGCTCGTCGGGGAACAGCCCTTCGGGCGGCGCCTCGTACGGCAGCGGCTGACCCTTCCTGTTCCGGTCGGCCTCCGACTCTGACCCCGCGAACGGCCCGTCAGGGCTGAGCAGGACGCTCATGTGGTGGTCGGCGTGGTCACGCCACCAGACGCTCATGCCGGTGGTCGGGTCCTGGCGCAGATGCTCCCACGCTCGCCAGAGGGCATCGAGACGGATCACTGCTTCGTCGTACTCCCACCACCGCGCAGCCCAGAGGCGATTCTGGCCGTCGACGCGCCGGCGGTAGGCCCCGATCAGGTACTCACGCACGAACTCGTCGACGGACCCGTAGTAGAGCTCGGGCTCAGGCTCCTCCTCCGGCTCTGGCTCGTCATCGAGCGCCGCGAGCTGCTGCTGCACTGCATCGAGGGCCGCAGTCCCGGCCCGCAGCTGGAGATCCTCGATCGTGACGTCGTCGAGCACCTCAGAGACGGCATCCTCGACCGTCTGGCCGACGACGTCGACGATCTGCTTGTGGATCGCTTTCTGGAACGTCGACGCCACCAGATCGGTCGCGAGCTCGCCAATGTCGACACCGAACGCGCGACCAGGCTCTCGCCGCTCGAGCGGACCCTGCGGCTCGTCGTCGACGTCGAAGGGCTCAGCCTCGATATCCGGCTCATCCTCGCCCCAGTCGCCCATCACGCGCCCCTCGTCGACTCGGCCCGCTCGACGACGGCGAGCTCGGTCTCAGCCTCGGTGATCGTCCGCGAAGCCTGCGGGTCGTGTGCAGCGATCGAGGCCTTGACCTTCTCCGCGTGCGGACCTGCCATCCACGGCTGCGTGCGGATCAGCGTCGGGCGGCTACCCGATGACAGCACGACGGCACGTCCCTTGGGCATCGCCCCGAGGTCGTCGATGCCCAGGATGCGTTCACGGTTGAGCTGCTGGCTCACGCTGCGCCCACCACGACCAGAGGACACCGAGGAGGACTGCCTGTCGTAGTCACCGATCAACTCCGAGAGAGTGCGAAGGAACTCCGTCTCCTTGACACCGCCGCCGTAGACGAAGACGTTTGCGGCTGAGAAGAGCTTGCGCATCCCTGACTCTCCCCAGACGTCGATGCCCTGCGACCAGGACTGCAGGATCGTCATCAGGACGATCCCGCGCGAGCCGTAGTGGCTGTACAGGTTGGGGAGCTCGCGCCAGCGGCACACGTTCGCCGCCTCGTCCAGGACCCCCACCAGGGGGGTGCTGAGCCGACCGCCGGCCATCGTCGCGGCCAGTTCCTCGGCGGCCTCGACGACTGCGGCCGTCAGCGCCATCACGAGGGGTCCGGCGCTGCCGACGCCCTCCTTGGACAGGCTGTAGAGGGTCGCGTCGCTCTTGACGAACTCTGCGGGGTTGAAGTGCTCCCGAGCCGGCACACGGCCTTCATCGACGACCCAAGTGGCCACGTGCTTGTAGGTCAGGCAGGCGGTCATGCGGCGCGCGGTGCTGTAGATCGACCCGCGCTCCTTGTCCGGAGCGTTGGCGATTCCGGTGAGCTGGTCCGCTGTCAGCGGATAGCCGGCTTCCCGGACGATGTCAGCCGGCGTCTCGTCACCGGGCCGGGTCAACCAGGTGTAGACGGCCGTGATCGGCCGCCCGTCGATCGCAGCCGCGAGCAGGCAGCCGGCGAGGAGGTCGCGGCCGTTGTCCTCGAAGTGGCTGTCTTTCTTGTCACCGGTGTTCGCGGCGGCGAAGTGATCTGCGAGACGGCTCGCCTTGACCTCATCGGTGACGTAGGAGAGGGGGTTCCACCACCAGGTGGGTTCTTCGAGGGCGATGCCCTGAGGATCGAACACCCACACCGGGCCGTTGGTCGCTCGGACGTCTCTGGTCGCGTCGACGACGTCGCGCTTGTTCGACGTCACCAGCACCCCGCCGGGAGCGGCGAGGATCGCCGGTACGGCCCGAGAGGTCGTCTTACCTGTGCGCGGCCCCCAGATATCGAGGTGCATGTCCTCCCACGTCCCGAACAGCTCCGCGCCGCCGAGCGTCCTGCCGATCGGCACACCGACGCTGTCGACGACGCCCAGGCGCTCGGCCTGCTTGGTGGCGTTCTTCTTGCTGACACCCTCGATATCGCGGCCGCGACCCATGTATGCCGCGGCGCGGTCTACGCGGGTGCGCTTGCTGCCACGGCGGTGTCGCAGGACCGCGACGGCGACGATCAGCAGCACGAGCAGCACACCGAGGCTCGCGGCCACCCAGATGCCCTCAGTGCCTGGCCAGGAAACTTTGCCGCGCAGGAGCCCGAAGAAGACCTCGAAGGGGTTGGCTGGGACGGTCTCGCCGGTGCCGGCGAGCCGGTGACCGAGGTGGACTGTCGCATAGACGCCGCCGACCACCACGGCGGTCAGGATGATGCCGACCCACACGAGGATCGCGTCACTACCTACGCCCCCGGGATCGCGGCGCCGGTTGTTGGGCTGGCTCATGATGCGACCTCTTCTTGATCGACGTCGTCCTGGCGGGAGCCGACTCGAGAGACCTCGTGCCAGAGCTTGTTCGTATCGCTGACGGACGCCTCGACGCTGGTCAGCTGCACGTTGACTGGGATACCCGGGCGTCCACCGACCTTGACGAGGAACTTTCCACGCCCGGGCGGCTCCGCCTCGCGGCCGGTGGTGGGGTCCCACGCTGGCGGGTCCTGCCAGCCGATGAGTAGGTCTTGCTCAGCCTGGGAGAACGGCACGGCAGAGGTCAGCAGTGGCATTTCGGCGCCGGGGAGCCCGCCGCAGATCACCATCCCGGAGCGCTCGACGAAGCCCTTGGCTTTCATGCGGTCCTCTTCGCTGGCCAGGGCCAACAGGTCGCTCATCGTGTGGGAGATCATCGCCATCCCCACCCCGCGCTGGCGGTTCAGACGGGTCAGGGCATCCACGCGGTCGACCATCCCGCGCCCGGCGCGCAGCGCGCGCCAGAGCTCGTCGAGGATGACGAAGTAGTGCCGGCGTGGCTCTAGGCCGGCGTCTGCCAAGGCGTTGGCGACGTTGACGGTCCCGAACCCGGCCGACCAGCAGGCAAGGAGCGTGGCGGCCTGGAGCTCCATCTCGGAGTCGTCGATCGCCGAGACGTCGTAGACCACCGGTGCGTCGCGGCGCATCGGGTTGGTGGTATGACGCGAGAACGTCTCCCCCAGGCGCCCGCCGCCAACCAGTCCGATGAGCGAGGCCTCGAGGTCTTCGGTGATCTGCTTGTACCGGTGCTCATCACCGCGGTCGAGGGCGACCGCGCGCACCTCGGGCGGCCCGTCCTGGATGACCTTGAGCAGATCACCGAGGACCGGCACTCCTTCGTGACGCTCGTCGAGGACCTTCAGGGCCCGGTCGATGATCGTCTCCTCACGGTCGGTGGGAGGGGCTGAGCGCATGATCGTCAGCAGCGCCGAGACCATCGTGTGCCGGCGCCCATGAGCGTCGGCCATCACCTGGGAGGCTTCCTTCTCGAAGCCCGCCTCGAGCAAGCGCGCAGCGGCCTCGGTCGCTTCACCGGGGTCGAGGACGTTGAGGTACCCGCGCCCGCGCCCGAGCGTGATGACCTGCCCGCCCATCGCCTCGATGAGGTCCACGTAGTCAGGCTTGAGGTCCCCCAGCACCAGCGGCATAACCCCGTACCCAGCGAGGCCCGTGGCCATGCGGCGGATCAGTGTGGACTTGCCCAGGCCCGGCTTGCCGAGCACGAATGCGCTGGGGTTGCTGATGAGCTTGGCGCGCTGGAACCACGAGATCGGGTCGCAGCACAGCGTCGCGCCGGTGTGAATGTGGCGTCCGAGCGGCACCCCGACCATCGGTGTGCCCGTGCCGATTGCGAACGGCCACAACCCACACACCTGCACCGTGGTACCGCGCCACTCTTCGGGTGCCTGCACGTAGGAGGAAGCGCCACGACCACGCCCCAGCCACCCCCTCATGGTCGGACGCAGCGGACGGATCTCCTTCGGATTCTCCGCTGGAGCAACCTTCGAGGGCTTGCCGTGACGGATTTTCCGGGACTTCTTCGGCGCACTCACAGCTTGCTCCTCAGCTCGCTGGGGATCTTCACGTGCTTGGTCAGGACGAGCCCCAGCGGCAGCGCAGCCGCGAACGCAGAATCCTGCGACCCGTA
>Ga0308163_10002826_pt1 | contig 15266 bp, 18 predicted proteins | sample PhyTR1_FD_201037 | JGI IMG/M metagenome (GOLD analysis project Ga0308163, IMG submission 201037) | Phyllosphere microbial communities from UC Gill Tract Community Farm, Albany, California, United States - DLSLT.R1 | ecosystem: Host-associated > Plants > Phyllosphere > Unclassified | place: USA...
TTTACCTGAATAAAGACCAGCAATCGCATCCTTTTTAAAGGATTCAAAATCAAAGTCGTCTTGTGTTGCCATAAGATATTGTGTCTAAATGTTTAACGTCTCTGACACAGTTTGTGGTACACCCTCAGAGGCAGACAATCCCTGCGGGGAATCTGCCAGATAATAACACGGAGAACATCCATTCTCCGTGTCATGTCTAACTTAAATTTAATTCGGTATGGCTACCGTATTGGGGCTGATGGGCGCAGCACCAATGTCAGAATACAAATTGACGGCTTTCGATATATCTGCGTTTTCTTGCCCTGCGGCTTGCATTATATTCTTTGAGTAAGTCAATTTGAAAAAGATTTGTCAGCCAGATATACTTCAGGCAATTGCGAATGTATTTTTTCTTTCTCATTGGTAATATTTGGTTTTTTAAGGTTTAGATTCAAACAATTTCCTCAGCCAATCCCTCTTGGGGCGAGAGGCATCGAGGATCTTTTGCGATCTTCTCGCGGCTTCTTTCATTATCCGGAGCAATGCTAATTTTTGTTCTCTAAAAAGTTGGGTCTTCAGGTATATTCTTTCCTGCCAGCATCTCGCCAGGCTGAACCGCTTTCTCTTCATACTCACCGCCTATGCTTTTTAAAGAAAAGATTTACTTTGGTATAGATAAAACATCCTACGACCATCATAAAGGCAAGCCCAGCGATCACCCACTTCCAGGAAGGAGAAGTCTTTTTGCTCTTCTGCTTTTCATCTCTAACATTTTTCGTATGCTGTTTAAGCTTCTGGCGTATTTTACCTTTATCCCGCTCAAGAATATTGGTCAATCCAGTAGAAACTGATCCGGATTTACCCTTCCCGGTAACAAGGACCTTATCGGCTTCGCCGGAAAAACCATCCTCGGGTGAATAACTAAACGTTCCCCGCGGCCAGATTTGGAGAGAATACCCGAAATCGCTGCTGTCCCGATGAAAAGACACACTTCCAGATTCTTTTAGAAAATCCTTTTGTTCTGTGTATTCAAACTGCGTGTCCGCTATTGACAGCTCATGAGATTTCTGCAGATCCATGGCAGTGTTCCTGAATAAACTACAATTGGCCAGTAATATAATGCATCCGAGAAAAAGGAGAGCCAATTGATAGCAATCAGTATTTCGGTTTGGCCCGGCGCTTTGGTAAATACAAGTCACAACTTCCTCCTTTCCGGCACAATCCAGTCGGCCATATGGTAGATGGTTTTTAGATGCCTGCGCTTTCTGTAGACGCCTTCCCCTTCCCTGCTGCCGGCAATGTTGGTATTCGCTTCAACTGTTACCAACCAGTCGTGCTGCACATTTTCAATCATTCCCACGTGGGCAACCCGGCGGAGTTCGGGATAATAGATACCAAAGATGTTCGCGCGCAAAGCAATGCTGCATAACTTTGATGCGGGGACAAGATCCGGTGACCATCCGGAGCGGGGGCTGGCAAATCCTTCCTGCATATATACCCAGCTGAGAAAAGCTGCACAATACGGATTGCCCTTCTTCAAGTGTACCGAAGCAAGGTATTCTTCCACCCTCCTGCCATCATTATTACCCGTTCTCTCCTTCACACCAACTTCCTGCGAAGCAGTGTTGAGGAGTTTTTTCCTGCAAATAATGGTGATATCCGAAGCAAGTGAGCAGGATTTGCGGGTTACAAGCCCTGGGTTCTTTTCATTTGCTAACAGATGGCGATCAAACAGCCCAACGCTGCCAGTAAAAGCAAAGCAAATGAGATAAAGTAAAAGACGAATTGTTGACATAGCGTAATTAAATTAAAGTGTGAAACCATTAGTGAAATTGGTGGAAGACCAAGCAAGCGCCAGTACATATTTAGCAACCACCAGCATAAAGCTATGATCAGTAAAAATGTAATCAGGCTCAGGATTATCAACAGCCAGATACTCTGATCAACGGTTGCGGCAGTGGGATCCAACCTGTGCATCATGGCTGGCGGGATAAACCATATTGCCAGCAATACCAGCAGCAGCACCGCTGGCTTCCATCTATTTAATTTGCGGCGAATCATTCTCAGCAATACCTTCAAGCGGGGTATTTTCCGCAATACCGGTATTCCCGGTAAGTTTTTTAATCCCGGTATACCCGGAAACTTTCGTGTAGGGTTATGTAATACCCTCATTAGAGTTGTAATCATAATCTTAAATTTTGAGGTTAAAAATTCTGTGAATGAATAAACCCGGCAGGCAGGAACTCCTGCCGGGAATCGGGATTAAGGAATCACCTTAAATTGTCCAAGGTATTCACTTGTTGACACGTCTTTTCCCTTTGGTGAGGTAAACAAACCGTAGCCGTGACAGTCGTCACCTCTAAACAGATACGGAAGTTCTACATCATAACTGAGTGCGCTTCTTGGAACCACCTGCTCATAAACGATAAACCTCTGCTTTGTTAAGCTGTAGATGATGATGCTCATACGGTCTTCGGGACTAGTGGCTTTATAAGCATTTTTGTTCATTTGCCACGTTACCGTTACAACACTACCTACAGCAGGCACAGCTGTTGGTGCAAAACCTCCATCAATCTCGCCAACACCTGCAGGATTGCTCAAAACTATTTTGCTGAAATCCAGCGCATAGTTGGGGTAATTCCCTGTAACTGCCTGTTCAAGATTGTACTTCACCGCAGCGTTCATGGGTGTCGGACCAGTTTTCTGGTACTGATAACCCAACTTGATAATGTCACCCAGCCCTCTGAAGAAATGGGTTACTAATCCAAATTTCGAACGCTGATCTTTCTGATCCTCAGTTCCTGGTTTGTTTGATTTTGTAGGAGTTTTTCTGCCTACTAATGTGCCGCGCCAGTTGGCTACGACTACCTGACCGGTTTTTCCTTTGAAGGTACCGATCTGACCTGCTTCTACTTTTGACATAATGTTAAAAATTAAATGTTAAAAAATCTGTTGGTTCAAGTTTCTTCTGCTACCGGTAGCTGCTAAACTTGAAACAAACGTACAACGAGATTTTATAACTACCTATTTTTCAATGCGCTATGTCACTAATTGTCATTAATTGTCAGAGAAGCGGCCACTTTTTTGACATAAGAAGATGCTTTTATCCTGGAATCTTGCTTTTAAGCCGGAACCATTTCAAATTTTCAACGGTTGGCAAAGAAATGGATGGAGCTAATACAGCGAGAGCTTATTAAGAAGGCATGGCCGGCCAAAAGAAAACAATCAATTGTTATGGGATACAATCAAGTATAGACGCTAAGCATAGGGGAAGCACATTAACTCCCCCCTTTGCCCGCAATCAGCTAGTTTTTAGATAAAGATTTTATAGAAGCATCAATAATCACCTCAGCTACTTCCTTTGGATGTGTCATATATACAACGTGACTGGCTTTGATCTCAGTGACAATGGCACCTGATCTTTTGTAAACAAACCTTTCAATACTGGGTTGAATGCTTTTGTCTTCTGTTGATACGATGCCCCAGCTCGGCTTTGTCTTCCATGCAGCCACTGTCATCTTTGCACTGAAGGCATCCAGACTGATTGGTCCCTGAGAATCGTGCATGAAATCCGATTCCTGCTTACTCAGTCCACCAGCAAATCCTTCATGAAATTTTTCCTTGCTGTAAAAGAAGTATCCGTTTTCATCCGGAGCCAGAATACCGTTTTCCGGGGCGGGAGCTTCGGTTTTAGCCAGGTCAATTGCTGATTCACCTACTTCCGGTTGGAAAGCAGCAACATATACAAGGCCAACTACTTTCGGGTCTACACCGGCCTGGGTAATCACCATTCCACCGTAAGAGTGCCCTACCAAAATTACAGGCCCGTCCTGTCTGGCCAAAACAACATTTACAGCAGCAACATCGGCCTCCATAGAAATAAGTGGGTTCTGAACGATACTCACATGGTATCCTTTGGCCACCAATACATCATAAACGCCACGCCATCCAGATCCATCGGCAAATGCACCATGAACGATAACTACGTTTTTCACATGCGCTGGTTTCTGAGCTTCAACCTTAAAGGAGGTCATGATCATCAGGAGCATCATCGCTGGTACCATACCAGATAAACAGCGGTTTAATTGTTTTTTTATAATTTTCATGTCTTTTGAATTTGACAAGCCTAATCCATTGATGTGCCACCATCACAAACAATTAATAATCAATAAGTTAATCATATTATATCACATATCAAACCGCTTTATTTCGCTGATTGGTGACTGCTATGCGATAGAGCGCTAAAAACATTTTTCCTGGGCATAAACCTTCATGTCCTCAAAACTGTCATCTTCAACGGATCATCGGTAACACCAGCAAAGCACTCTGGTTTTATATCGCTATTCTGCGGCCGATCAGCGCAATAGAGAATTGTGATTTTAAACTCCTTACGGACAAATTAAAAGCAAATTTATTTTAATACTCTGATAGTGAAAGCATTTCGATATTGATTGTGACGTATACGAAGATGGCTTCACACTTGTAATGAACGCTTCTGCAGCAGCCAGGCTAAGGCAGTAGCAGCCATATTCGTATTGTGTTCAGCAGCAATTTCTTCCAGTACTGCTAACACAGGCTCAACTTTTACCTCGTCAACAGGTGGAAATTGAATAGTAGCACGCCTTCCCTGGCTTTCACCACTTCGGTACCCATTCCAGTAAAATATTTTCGAAAAGCCTCAAACATGCCTAAAGGTCAGAAACAAGGACTTTGAAAATAAGCTTAAAATAAAGACATAATAACCTCTATTCTTACATTATCGTAACAATAAGCAGTATTTTAAATACTTATTATTACATTTACGTAGAAATAAGCACAAATATGGATTTTAACAATGTTATTCCAACACAAAAAAGGATAGATCGCTTACAATATGAAAACCCTTGGTGGACGACAGGTACCGTACAGGACGTTTATAGGGAAATGTCACAACGCCTTTATTTCGACGTATTTTACCCTTATGTCAAAGAAACTGATATAAGGAGAGCAGTGGTGTTAATGGGTCCCCGCCGTGTTGGTAAAACCGTTATGATGTTTCATGCAATTCAAAAATTAATTGAGGAAAAAATAGATCCTAAAAAGATTTTCTTTGTGGGTATTGATAATCCAATTTATATGCACCTGGGGCTAACAGACCTGTTGCTGTTGGCACAGAATGCTGTTAATGTTGACTCATTAGCAGGATGTTTCGTCTTTTTTGATGAAATTCAGTATTTAAAAGACTGGGAACGCCATCTTAAAGTATTGGTAGACCAGTACCCCACTACAAAATTCATAGTTTCAGGGTCGGCTGCTGCTGCACTGCGTTTGCAAAGTACTGAAAGTGGGGCAGGCAGGTTTACTGATTTTATGCTTCCTCCATTAACTTTTCACGAATATATACATCTTAAGGGATTGAAGCACCTTATTCAGAACAAGGAAATCATGTATGCAGGTAAAAAGATCCAGTATTTTACGACCCATGATAATAAAGCTTTAAATAAAGAATTTTTTAATTATTTAAATTTCGGCGGGTATCCTGAAGTAGTTTTATCCGAAAAAATTCAAAATGACATGGGCAGGTATGTAAAGAATGACATTGTCGATAAAGTCCTGCTTAGAGATTTACCAAGTTTGTATGGTATCAGAGATGTACAGGAGCTGAACAGTTTTTTTAGTTATCTGGCATATAATACAGGCAATGAGTTTTCCTTTGAGAAGCTTGGTAAAGATAGTGGTATCCAGAAAGAAGTGATTAAGAAGTATCTGGAATATTTGGAGGCCGCTTTTTTGATAAAGGTAATTTATAAGGTGGACGATAACGCCAGGAAGTTCAAAAGGATAACCAGTTTTAAAGTGTATTTGACAAACCCCTCTTTAAGAACGGCCCTGTTTTCACCAATACACGAAGCAGATCAGGAAACTGGAAATATGGTAGAAACGGCAATATTTTCGCAATGGATGCATAGAGAAAATATGGATTTGAAGTATGCCAGATGGAAAATGGGCAGATCAGAAGGTGAAGTTGATATGGTATCAATTGACAATAAGCTTTTCAAACCACAATGGTGTGTAGAAATAAAATGGAGTAACAGATATTTTGATAAAGACGGTGAATTGAGCAGTCTGCTGTTCTTCTGTAAAAGAAATGGCTTTAAGGCAGCTGTCGTTACCACAATGGACATATCAGGAAATAAGACTGTCGATGATTTGGAATTGACGTTTATTCCAGCTGCAGTTTATGCCTATAACGTTGGAGCTATTACACTGGAAAGGAAGGTGTAGTCATTAAAGTGATTCAATTGACAACGAACTATCCCCCATATATAAGATTTTTCCCATACTCAGTTCTGAGCAGATTATTTTACGCGAAGTCATAAACGCTGATTCTGATGAAATAATGGAGATATCTTATTATGCCGGTATACAGGCAAGCAATCCAGATGAAGCAATTGATATGCAACAAAAGATAAATCAAGTCAAAAGATCATAGCCATCACTGAAAAGAGTAATTTTAAGTCTCAAAACGTTTTGAAAAGACTAAATTTTGTGCAAGAAGCTGAGCAAGATGATCACATTACATATCTTTATAAAGGGAACAGCTGTTAAATTCTGGGAAATGGTTAAAAAAATAAAAGACACCACAGGTATGCTAGATAAAATCCGGCATCATGAAAAAATAGCGATAGCGTTAAATGAGAACTGCGCAATTCCATTGCCTGATCATGTGATGCAGATATTGACTAAACCGCACCGCCTCTCCTATTACTATTTCCAGTATTTGGAGAAAGGCACTGCAACTTTTAAAACCGATCTAAACGAATTTACTATAAACGATGGTGAACTGGCTTTCGGTTTACCTAACCAAATCTTTACCAAACTGCCTTACGACAAAGACATGCCGCAATATGCGCTTTCATTTGATGAGAACACGCTAACGCTGCTACCGGGAGCTTACCCCTTTCTTGTCAATCCTTTTAATGTCAATACCATTTCATTTGATACGTATTCCCGCCAGCGGGTGAAAAATTTGCTCTCCGGATTGTTCCAATTATTACACGGACCTGGAAAACAGAAAAAAGCTGAAATAATTCTGGCGCATTTACACACGCTGATGACCGAATACAATACCGCCTACTTTGAGCAATACCAGAGCCCGGACATCATCTCCAGCTCCAAGCTATCCAAATACATCGCTTTCAAATTGGCCGTCGAGACCACACTGACCGAGCAACACGATGTGCAGGCTATTGCCAACCAGCTGGCCTTAACCACAAATACACTTTACGGAATAGTAAAGGAGTTTGCGGGCTTATCACCCAAAGAATGGATTACCCAAAGGCTTATGCTCGAAGCCCAGCGCAAACTGCAGTATTCCAGTATTTCAGTTAAAGAGCTGGCTTACGAATTAGGTTTTTTAATGACCCCGGCTATTTCTCCCGGCTTTTCAAAAAAAGTACAGGTAAAAGCGTGACCGTTTATCTTAACGAACTACAGGATTTGTCCCGTAATTAGAGAGATCTGTCCATATCGCCCTGCCTGCTGCCTGGTACCTTTGTTTAACATTAATTGAAAAACATATGAAATCAGCATTAGTAACAGGGGCCAATAAGGGCATTGGATTTGAGATTGTTAAGCAGTTGGCTCAAAAAGGATTATTCATTTATTTAGGTTGCCGCAATTTAGAAAACGGTTTAACTGCAGTTGAAAAACTTAAAGCAGAAGGGTTTGATAATATTGAAGCGATACAACTGGATGTAACAGATCAGGCATCTGTTGATGCAGCGCGGAAAGCAATTGGAGAAAAAACTGAAATCTTAGATGTGCTGGTGAATAATGCCGGGATTTCCGGAGTATTTGAACAATCAGCTTTGGAGACCAGCACCGATGAGTATCAGACTGTCTACGATACGAATGTATTTGGTGTTATCAGAGTAACCATTAGCTTTATCGATCTTTTAAAAAGAGCCCCGGAACCCCGGATAGTAAACGTAAGTACCGCAATGGCATCGATGGCTATGGCAGCAGATATTTACGGCAATAATTATCCTAAAAGGTTTGTGGTATACCAGTCTTCCAAGGCAGCACTAAACATGTACACTGTCAATCTTGCTTTTGAACTGCGCGAAACACCGTTTAAAATTAATGCTGTTTGCCCGGGATATACGCAGACCGATTTCACCGGCCACCAGGGAACCAGTACCCCAGAACAGGCGGGGCAGCGTATTGTTAAATATGCCCTGATTGAACAAGACGGGCCAACCGGGCAGTTTTTCAGTGAAGAGTGTTTTCCTGCCCCGGCCAATTGCCCCTGGTAACCCCGGGGATATAATCTTAAATATAAAACTTTCTGAATGTCAATTTTGTTCAGCTTACTTCATTTATTCGACTAAGCATGAACAAATTATTTTTTACCATATGTATCGGAGCTTCGGCTGGGGGGCTTCCTGCGGTGATCGAGTTTTTCGAACATATCCCAGGCGATTCGCCAGCAGCCTTTATCGTCGCAATGCATCTGATAAGGGACCGCCGTAGTTTACTTGACGACATTTTATCTAAACATACAGCACTTCCTATAATAAGGGTGGAAAACGATATGTCCCTGGAAGCAGGCAAGGTTTATCTGCTTGTAGAAAATACCACAATATTTGTTCAGGATAGCTGCCTCAAAGTTAGGGCTAGAGATGAAGCATTGAAAAACTCTTCAGTGGATAGCCTGTTTGAATCCATCGCTATTGATTTCCGCGAAAAGGCTGTTGGCATAATCTTGTCTGGTGGCGGAAGTGATGGACTGAAAGGAGCACAAAAGATTGCTGAGATGGGAGGCATTGTTTTGGTACAGGATCCAGATTCAGCCCAAACTGACGGAATGCCTTGTTCAATCATAAATGACGATCATCCAGTCGCAATTTTAAGACCTGCTGAAATTGCACAAGAGATAAATAAATTGTTAGAACATATTTGAAAATATTAAATGAAGCTTATGGAATTCAACCTCCATCAGCATCTATAATTCAACTATGAAAAAAACATACCTCGCATTAACGATTATTTTATTATTCTTTAATAATATCGCCAATGGTCAGTTGAATAAAAGACAAAAAGATTTTATGATATCATTTTTGAACGAAATGAGGAAGTCTAAAGATCCTGTACTCTACTTGTCAAATCCTGAATATCATGGTCTGCTTGATGCACTTAAACCTGACACACTGAAGGATATGTGGGGATTGGCTGGCAGGAATAAACCACTAAACATTCTTATTCTTACTCAGAAAGAAAGGAAACATATTAAGACTAAACTCCGTCAATCTCAGGAATTAACCTGGGAAGATCATTTACTGCCCGGTGCCAGGTTGCTGTCCAGAGATACCGTGCAATATTACTTAAAAGATAGGGCCCGCGGATGGCTAAGGATGTATGACCGCGGAATTTCCGGTTATTATACATTTAGCAATCCAATATTTTTACGTCATGGAACACTTTGCATTTTTCAATTTGATTTCAGCTGTGGTAGTCTTTGCGGAGATGGTACCATAATGATATACAGGAAAGAAAATGGAAAATGGAAACCATATATAAATTTATCCAATTGGGTTAGCTAGCCTGACACTTTATGACTACAAACTATCCTCCATATAAGAGTTTTCACATGCTTAGTTCTAACCAGACTGTTTTGCGGCAAAAAAGCGGACGGTCATGATAAAATGGACTGCCGAGTTAATCGGAAATGAAAATCAGTATATGTCTGGAATATAGTGATACAACACTACCAGTAGCAGGCACAGCTGTTGGTGCAAAACCTCCATCAATCTCGCCAACCCCTGCAGGATTGCTCAAAACTATTTTACTGAAATCCAGCGCATAGTTGGGGTAATTCCCTGTAACTGCCTGTTCAAGATTGCCCCGGATATACACAGACCGATTTTACCAGCCATCAGGGAACCAGTACTCCAGAACAGGCCGGGCAGCGTATTGTTAAATATGCGCTGATGGGACAAGATGGGCCAACCGGGCAGTATTTCAGTGAAGAGTATTTTCCAGCCCCGGCAAATTGCCCATGGTAACCACTGTCTATCCACTACAGTAGATAAGTTCCATAATGCAGACAAATTTCAGCATAATTCTGCCAAACCCTATTTCACCCGAAGGATTGTCCTAACTGCAAAAAACGCACAACTAATTTCAAGGAACTGAAATACAACTAATTAAGCAAGCACCATAGATAAATCTGGACTTTTTTAACATATATATCTGTAAACCTAGGAAAGCAGGATACAGCAAAAAAATGCATCATATTACGATATTTGGACGAGAGTGCTTCAACAGCTATAAACTGGAGCATATATAGTATAGCACTCTATTAAATACAAACTCAAATATAAAACGAGTATGGAAATCAAATTAGCTAAGGACGACACACAAATTGAATTTTGCAAAGATGCATTACTGGCCTTTCGTACAAATGTAAAGTCGGAAGACTTTCATCAGCAGGTCTTACGAATGATGAAAAATGGTTATCAGATTGCTTACATTGAAAATGATGATAATGATGGCGCTGCAGCGGTAATTGGTTTCCGAATTTATGAAATGCTTTTCACGGGAACGATCTTATATGTGGACGACCTGTTCACATTTGACAAGGAAAGAGGCAAGGGTTATGCTGAAGCACTATTAAATTATGTTACCGAACACGCCAGATCTATGGGCATCAGAATGATACATCTGGACAGTGGTTTTGCCCTACACCCGGCCCATCGCCTATACTTGAGGAACGGTTTCGTTTTGGGATGCCACCACTTTATAAAGTTTATTGATTAAGAGATTATTTCAAGAAATACGTCCATATTTCGTCGAATTTTAAACATTCGGCGAAATAGAATCGGCAATCCATATCTACAAACAAACAAAACACTCATAGACAACTAGTTATTTATTTGGCACATTCATTGTATTTTGGCTGTTGGCGGTACTGTTTTGCTTATCAAAGCCTTCCACCAGGATAGTCACAAAAAATAATGAGGAATGAAAAAAAATCGAAATTTAATAAACTCAAATACAGACTTCCCGGGAAGGAGACTATTGAGTTTATTAATGGCTGTCACATTAACAGTCATGGTGAAAACGGATGTTTTGGCCCAGGAAAGTGCGCTTCAGGATACTGAAATATTTAGAGATATCAAGCAAATTAATGCTGGTGTTTTACACATAGGTTATGTAGATATCGGTCCATCAGATGGTAAACCAGTTATTTTATTACATGGCTGGCCTTATGATATCAATAGTTATGCGAAAGTAGCACCAGTATTGGCTCAAAAAGGCTACCGCGTTATCATACCGCATTTGCGTGGTTTTGGTAGTACCCGCTTCCTATCAAAAAAAACTTTAAGAAACGGTCAGCAAGGAGCACTTGCTAAAGATGTGATTGCACTTATGGATGCTCTGCGGATTAAGAAAGCTATAATTGGCGGGTTTGACTGGGGAGGCCGCAGTGCAGACGTAGTTGCCGCAATTTGGCCAGAACGCTGCACGGCACTTGTATCAGTAAGCGGATATCTGATCGGCAGTCAGGCTGCCAACATAAATCCTTTAGCCCCTGCAGCAGAATTGTCATGGTGGTACCAATACTATTTTTCTACTGCCCGGGGACGTGCTGGTTACGCTGCCAACACTAAAGCATTTGCAAAACTGATCTGGCACACTGCATCACCGCACTGGAACTTCAGCGATGACGAGTTTGAAAGATCTGCAACTTCTTTCCAAAATCCTGACCATGTAGCCATAGTGATCTACAACTATCGCTGGCGATTAGGTATTGAAAAAGGTGAACAAAAATATGATCTGCTGGAGAAACAGCTGGCAGGATCGCCCAAAATTAATGTTCCTACAGTAACGCTAGAAGGTGACGCAAATGGAGCACCACACCCGGAGCCAAAAGCTTACCGGGAAAAATTTACGGGCAAATATATGCACCATTCCTTAACAGGTGGGATCGGTCACAATCTTCCTCAGGAAGCGCCTCAGGCCTTCATTGACGCCATTATAGAGGCAGATAAAATGTAAAATGATAAACTATAAATTATGAATTATGAGTAATGTTGTTTTAGTGACCGGAACATCTTCCGGGATAGGTAAAGAAACGGCCCAACTGTTTGCTGACAGAGGCTGGAAAGTAGTTGCTACAATGCGCGACCCGGAAAAAGGTGCCGGGTTATTCGAAAATGAAAATATATTTGTAACCGGACTGGATGTTCAGGACAAGGAAAGTATCAACAACGCGATAACCGCAGGAATCGAAAAGTTTGGCCAGATAGATGTTTTGATCAATAATGCCGGATATGGTCAATTCGGCGTTTTTGAAGGTACCGCGGAATCAAGTATACGGGACTAGTTTGAGGTCAACGTATTTGGGGTTATGAATACCATTAAGGCAATCCTGCCTCATTTTCGGGAGCGTAGGCAGGGCATTATTCTTAACGTAAGTTCGGGAGCAGGCAAATTCACCCTGCCACTGATTTCACTGTATGCGGCATCCAAATTTGCACTGAAGGTTTTTCAGAAGCACTGTCGCATGAATTAAGCAGTGTAAACATTCTGGTAAAGATTGTGGACCCGGCAATTCCGGAGTTTAAAAGTGACACCGCCGGAGTTATTATGAAAGAAGCTACGGTATTTCTGAAATCTGAGGTTAGCGTAAAATATGATTGCCTCATATACTGAGGCAATCATCTACCAGGGAACTATCTTTCGGTCTCGAAAGAAAAGGCCGGTAGGCCCATCATCCGGTAGTGTTGCAGCCCAAACAATCCCCGCTGCGCCTTCCCTCACTGGTCTTGCACCTTTCTCATCCAAACCAGGATAGGTAGCTGTGAATCCTGGGCAAACTGCGTTGACTAAAATGTTGTACTGCTTTAGTTCCCTTGCAATTTTAACAGTGACAGCATTTATTGCAGCTTTGGTAATCGAATAAGCTGGTATAGGGCCAAAGCTTTCATCAAAATTGCGCAAGCCCCATTCAGTGTCTGTGAATGAGCCTTTACTACTTGACACGTTTACAATTCTTCCACTTTTGCTACTGCGCAATAACGGAATGAATTTCTGCGACACGCGCCAGGTGCCTATAATGTTTGTATCCACTTCTTTAGTCAGTTCTTCAAGGTTTTGGTCTGCGACTGTAGCTGCTAAAAGAATACTAAAAACTGCATTGTTGATCAAAAGATCAATTTTACCGTATTCATTTCCAATTTGCTTAACGGCATCTTCGACGCTTTGATCACTTGTTATATCTAGTTCGACAGCGTCTGCTTCGATTCCTAATGTGGCAAGCTGGTTTACCAGTTGTTCGGCATCAGATAGTTTCAATGCTGAAATTATTACTTTGAAGTCTTTCTGACCCAACTGTTTCGCTACTTCAAATCCAAGACCTTCTATACGGCTAACGCCCGTTATGAATGCAATTTTCATAATAATGTACGATGATAAAATTAAAATGTTAAGGAAGATTAAGCACTAACTGACTGAATATCCAGCCACTCAGTGAAATTCACTTTACCCAGATTTGCTTCACCGAGAGGAACCATACCATCTTTGGGCACTTCAACACCGAAATACTCAAATTTTCCGGTAGCTATAACCGTCTTTGCCGGATCTTTATCATTAACATATTTTTGAATGAAGTCGCTTTTAGGTTTGCGCTCAGGACCAGCAATTTGAACTGTGCCATTAATAGGATTTCCCAGGGCATATTTAACAATGAATGCCGCTGCCTCTTCCACCGCTATCGGCTGGAATTCGGTGGCTGGCCCATAAACTTTGTTACCCTGAGCGGCCATATTAGAAATAAAAGGAACAAATTCAAAGAATTGAGTGCTTCGGACAATTGTATAAGGGACGCCAGAATTTTTTAGAACTTCTTCCTGTTTTACCTTGCCTTTCATGTAACCTAAGTTAACCATCCTGTCGCACCCAACTATGGAAATAGCAACATGGTGTTTCACGCCGGCGCTTATTTCGGCAGCTCCAAGATTGCGTCCTGCACGATCAAAAAAATCAACCGCCGATTGTTCATCAACTTCAGGAGAGTTAGCTAGGTCGATAACAACATCTGTATCTTGCATTGCTTCCGCTAGTCCCTCACCAGTGTAAGAGTTAATGCCAGTTTGGGGTGAACCTACTATCACATTGTGATGCTGTGCACGAAGTTGACTTACTACTTTTGAACCAACATTGCCTGTTCCGCCAATTACTAAAATTTTCATGATATTAAAGTTTAAAATGATTTGATAAGTACAGCGAAAATATCCAACATCTGTGCCAGATGGATTAACGTGTTAATTATCAACATTTTGACAATTAACAAACACTCTATCTCCAACTTAATAAAGTCGTTCCGCTTTAATTGGCGACTATATATCGCGCAGTATAGTGATGATACTTATCCTTAAGGTTCATCTGAACTGGGAGGCAGTGCCTTAAACAGGAAACCACTGATATCAGGATGAGTAAGTTGCATTCTTGTGCATCTTACCAAAATAGTTTTCCCTATCTTCTTTTTTTGCCTGCGGGGCCCGTACTTGAATTCCTAATTTTGTAGATTAGCCAGAGGAAATGAAAGACCTTACACCGGATAATGAACACCGTCTTATAACCAGGCTCAAAGCAGGTGATCAGGATTCGTTAAGCACATTATATAACCTATATAGTGATCAACTTATCTATTATGTGCAACGTGCCGCGAAGTCCCCTTTTTTAGCTGAAGATGTTGTACATGATGTTTTCCTGAAAATCTGGCAACACAGGGATCAACTGGATGCTTCAAGGCCGATCAGGCCATACTTGTACGTGGTTGCAAAGCGCACATTATTGAATTTCCTGAAGAGGGCGCGCCATGAAGGTCAGATTATTTCCGAGATAAAAAAATATGCCCTCAATGAAGATCACTCTACCCAGCTCTTATTAGAGTATAACGAAAGCAGCAAGCTGATCAATGAGGCAATAGATAGCCTTTCTGGTCAGGTCAAAAAGACTTTTATACACTGTCGGCTCCAGGGTATGAGTTATAAACAAGCTGCGGAGATGCTTCAAATCACAGAAAGTACCGTCAACAAACATATGAGCAAAGCACTTCAGCTGATCCGGGAATTTCTGAACGCCCGAACCGGAAAAACATTTTTATTTTTTTTCATTTTCTATTGGATGTTTTTTCAGTCCCGTTTGTATTAGTTATAAACAGCCCATTTTGGACCAGCATATAATTAAACTCTTTCAGAAATATTTAGACAATACCAGCTCATCAATAGAGATTGAAC
>Ga0308163_10002828_pt1 | contig 15253 bp, 15 predicted proteins | sample PhyTR1_FD_201037 | JGI IMG/M metagenome (GOLD analysis project Ga0308163, IMG submission 201037) | Phyllosphere microbial communities from UC Gill Tract Community Farm, Albany, California, United States - DLSLT.R1 | ecosystem: Host-associated > Plants > Phyllosphere > Unclassified | place: USA...
GCGCACACGATGACCGACCGCAATATGAAGGCAAAAGGGAGTGGGAGCGCAAAGGATCACCATACGGGTCGCGACGCGCCATGTCCAGCGGAATCTTGCATCCTCGGCGTGTCTCGGTGTATAACGTGCGGTCGCCCTCTCGCGGGGCGTCCCGGCACGCGTAGCGTCGGGGCATGAGCGCTCCCTGGCACGTGTCCCCCGGCGGCCCCTCGCACGTGCACGTGGCGGGCGACGTGGAGATCCGGAAGGCCTCCGTCGGGCCGATGGACAACGACGCGTACCTCCTCACCGACCTCGACTCCGGCGAGCGCCTCCTCGTCGACGCGGCGGCCGACGCCGACCGGCTGCTGGCGCTCGCGGCGGAACCGGATCCGGTCGGCCGGCTCGCCGTCGTCGTCACCACCCACGGCCACGCCGACCACCACGGCGCCCTCGCGGCCGTGCTCGACGCGACGGGCGCGACCAGCGCCGTCGGCGCGGACGACGCGGGCGACCTGCCGGTCGACGCCGACCGGCGCCTCGCGCACGGCGACGAGGTCCCGTTCGGCGGCGTGACGCTCGAGGTCGTCGCCCTGCGCGGCCACACGCCGGGGAGCGTCGCGCTCGTGCTCCAGCCGGGCGACGGCAGCACGCACCTGTTCACGGGCGACTCGCTCTTCCCCGGCGGCGTCGGGAACACGGACGGCGACGCCGCCCGCTTCCGGCGGCTCCTGGACGACGTGGAGGAGCGCCTGTTCGCGCGCTTCCCCGACGACGCGGTCGTGCACCCCGGCCACGGCGACGCGACGACGCTCGGCGCCGAGCGCGGATCCCTCGCCGCGTGGCGGGAGCGCGGGTGGTGACGGGTCGCCGGGCGGCCCGGTCCGCTCGCGGGGCCTGCGCCTAGGCTGAGGAGATGCCCGAGCACCCGTCGACCGTCCTGTCCCTGAGCGGGCACCGGGCCGTCATCGAGCCGGACCGGTTCGTGCCGGGCGCGTACCAGCTCGTGGTCGACGGGACGCCGCAGTCCCACGTGAACATGGACGACCCCGGCGAGCTCTTCTTCGAGTACGTGCAGCGGATGGGGCACGTCATCGACCTGCTCGGCGATCTGGGCCAGCCGATCACCGCGCTGCACCTCGGCGCCGGCGCGCTCACCATCCCGCGGTACGTCGAGGCGACGCGGCCCGGATCCCGCCAGCAGGTCGTCGAGCTCGAGCAGGACCTCGTCGACCTCGTGCGCGAGCACCTGCCGTGGTCGCGCAAGGCCTCGATCCGGGTGCGCTACGGCGACGCCCGCGAGGTGCTGGGGCGGCTGCCGCCGGGGCTCCGCGGATCCGTCGACCTCGTCGTGACCGACGTGTTCAGCGGCGCCCGCACGCCCGCGCACATCACGAGCCGCGAGTTCCACGCGGAGGCGGCGTCGTTCCTCGCGCCCGGCGGGATCATGACCGTCAACGTCGCCGACGGCCACGGGCTCCGGTTCGCGCGCGGCCAGGCCGCGACCATCCGGGACGTGCTGCCGCACGTCGCCGCGCTGGCCGAGACGCAGGTGCTCAAGGGCCGCCGGTTCGGGAACGTCGTCTTCGCGGCGTCGGCCACGCCGCTGCCGTTCGACTTCGTGCCGCGCCTGCTCGCCGGCGGTCCCCATCCCGCGAAGGTCGTCGAGGGCCGCGAGCTCGCCGACTTCATCGCGGGCGCGTCCGTGGTGACCGACGCCACGGCCGTGCCGTCCCCCTCCCCCGCCCGCAGCGTCTTCCAGACCAGGCCCTGACCGGCCCCGGGCACCGTCGCCCGCCGATCCCCCGGAGACCCCCATGAACCACCGCTCCCGCACCCGCCCGGCGCGCCTGGCCGCCCTCGGGTTCGCCGCCCTCCTCGCGCTGACGGGCTGCACGAACGACGACGGGTCGCCCGTCGACGTGCGCGCGACCGAGCCGCCGGCGCCCGCTCCCACGAGCACGGATGCGGCGAGCGCCGGCGTCGCGCCGTCGGGCACGCCGTCCGAGATCACCACCGGCCTCGTGTCGCCGTGGTCGACCGCCCAGCTGCCGTCGGGCGCGCTGCTCGTCAGCGAGCGGGACACCGCGCGCATCGTGGAGGTGCTGGGCGACGGGACCACGCGCGTCGCCGGCACGATCGCCGGGGTGGGCCCGCTCGGCGAGGGCGGCCTGCTCGGCATCGCGGTGCGCGAGGCCGAGGGCGCGACGCAGCTCTACGCGTACCTGACGAGCGCCGTCGACAACCGCATCGTGCGCATGGACGTGACGGGCGAGCCGGGATCGCTCGGGCTCGGGGCGGCCGAGGACGTCGTGACGGGGATCCCGCGCGACGCGAACCACAACGGCGGGCGCATCGCGTTCGGCCCCGACGGCATGCTCTACGCGACCACGGGCGACGCGAACCTGCGCGACGCGGCCCAGGACCCGATGTCGCTCGCGGGCAAGATCCTCCGCCTGACGCCCGACGGCCAGGGCCCGTCGGACAACCCGACCCCGGGATCGCCCGTCTACTCGATGGGGCACCGCAACCCGCAGGGCATCGCGTGGGATGCGGAGGGGAACCTCTGGTCGGCCGAGTTCGGGCAGGACACGTGGGACGAGCTGAACCTCATCCGGCCGGGCGGGAACTACGGCTGGCCGGTCGTGGAGGGCGCGACGGACGACGACGCGGACGCCGCGTTCATCGACCCCGTGCGCCAGTGGGCCACCGACGACGCGAGCCCGAGCGGCATCGCGGTCGCGGGCGACACGATCTTCATGGCGGGCTTGGGCGGCCAGCGCCTGTGGGTGATCCGCCCGGGCGCCGTCGTCACCGACCCGATCCCCGACGACCGCGTCACCGAGTTCTACACGCGCGAGTTCGGCCGGATCCGCGACGTGCAGGCCGCGCCCGACGGCTCCCTGCGCATGCTCACGAACAACACCGACGGCCGCGGGACGCCGCGGAAGGGCGACGACAAGCTGCTCCGGGTCGAGCTCATGCCGATCCAGGCGGGATAATCTCTTTCTCGTGACAGGCACCGCGATCATCATCGGCTACGACAGGGACACCCTCCGGGAGAAGGTGGACCTGCGGGCGGCCGGCGAGCGCCTGGACGAGCTGGAGGTCCTCCGCAGCCTCTCCGCGATCACCGAGAAGGTGGCGCTCCTGCGCATGCTCGGCCGCCTCGACGAGGCATGGGACATGGCGAACGCGGCCGTCCGCCAGGCGCGGTTCACGGGCGACCGGGAGACGCTGCTCGCGTGCCGCATCCGCCGCGCGCAGGTGCAGCAGTACCAGGGCAAGCTCGACATCGCGCTCCAGGACCTCGGGGGCTGCGTCGACGAGGCCCGGGCGCACGAGTGGCACGCGCTGGAGGCCTTCGCGCTCCAGCACCGCGGCAAGGTGCACTTCGACCGCGGGGACTACCGCCTCGCGCTCTCCGACTTCGAGGACGCGTACACGCTCCGCACCCGCGAGGGCCTGCCGAGCGACCAGCTCGAGAGCTCGGCGCTCGCGATCGACGTCGCCAAGGAGCGCATCGCCGCCCAGCCAGCGTGATGGGCCCGATCCCCCTCCGGCCCCGGGCCGCCCGCCGTGGCTGACCTCGCCCGCGTCAAGGTCTGGGCCGAGGCCCTGATCGCGCTGCACCTCGACCCGTCGTGGACCTTCGCGTTCGACCACGCCCGCACGCGCGCGGGCGCCTGCCACTACGGCGAGAAGCGGATCACGGTGTCCCGGCACCTCGCGGGGCGCTTCGAGGACGACGAGATCCACCAGGTGCTCCTTCACGAGGTCGCGCACGCGCTCGCCGGATCCCGCGCGGGGCACGGTGCGAAGTGGAAGGCGACGGCCGCGGAGCTCGGCTACGAGGGGTCGCGGCTGCACTCGGGCGCCGTCGCCGAGGAGCTCGCGCCCTGGGTGGGCGCGTGCCCGGCGGGCCACGCCCACTTCCGCTACCGGAAGCCGACGCGGCCGCTCGCCTGCGGGCTGTGCTCGAAGCGGTTCGACCGGGCGCACCTCATCGCGTGGACGAAGCGGGAGGTGCCGTCGGGCGGCGCCGCGTCCGGCCCGCCCGCCGCCGCCCGGCGCGAGGGCGCCGCGTGAGCCGGGCGCCGGGATCCGAGCGGCCCACCGGCCAGTGGATCGACGACCCCGACGGCCTGCGCTGGTTCCTCGACACGGGCGCCGTGAGCCTCGACCTCGCCTACACGGGCGCGCTCGGGGATCCGGAGCCGCGCGAGACGCTGCCCGACGCGGCCGCGCTCGGCGCGTGGCTGAGCGAGCACCTGGCGCCCGTCTCGGAGCCGACCGAACGCGACCTCGCGGACGCCCGCACGCTCCGGCAGGCGATCGGCGACATCGCGGCGGCCATCGCCGACGGCGGGGAGCCGTCGCCCCGGGACGTCGACGTGCTCAACCTCTACGCGGCGACGCCCGACCTCCCGCCGTCGCTCGGCGGCGGATCCCGCCAGGCCGGCCGGGCGCTCGCCCGGCCCGCGCAGGCGCTCTCCTCCGCGGCGCGCGACGCGGTGGCGGTGTTCGGGGCGGGATCCGAGCGGATCCACCGCTGCTCGGCCGACGACTGCACGGTGCTGTACCTCGACACGACGCGTTCGGGCACGCGCCGCTGGTGCTCGATGCGGCGCTGCGGCAACCGCGCGAAGGTGCGCGCGCACCGCGCCCGGCAGCTGCGCGAGCGGCGGACGGGCGTCCCGGCGCGCGTGGCGCCCCTGCGCCCGGCGGCAGCGCCCGCTCCGGTCCCCGGGCGCGACGACGGCCCGGGAGCCGGAGCCCCCGAGCCGTCGTGACGGATCCGCGTCACTCGCCGACGCGGACCTCCTTCCAGAACGCGATGTAGCCGCTGTAGTCGCGGCCGACGCGGTCGAACGACGACGGGATGGGCGTCGGGTACGACCACGCGCGGTCCTGCAGCACGGTGTCGCCGTCCTTCACGGAGTAGTACTGCGTGTCGCCCTTCCACGGGCAGTGGTAGGGCGTGGCGGTCTCGGCGAGGAGCGACATGTCGACGCTCGCGGGCGGGAAGTACCAGTTGCCCTCGATCTCGATGAGGTCGTCCTTCGGAGCCTCGGCGACGGTGACGCCGTTCACGATTGCCTTCATGGGGTGCCTTTCCTGACGGTGCGTGCGTCGCGCGGGCGGCGGCGCCTGACACAGGAGAACACGCGCGCCTGGGGGCCTGTTCCCGCGGGGGCGGCGGCGTCGGGATCCGGCCAGGGCGGGCTCGACCACGACCTCGACCGCGGGGGCGGCCGGTCGTCCGGATCCGCGGCCCGGCGCGCGGGCGACCCGGCGGATCAGGCGTCGCGGCGGATCGGGCGACCCCGCGGATCAGGCGTCGCGGTGGAGGCGGTGCACGACCACGTCGGCCGGCCCCACGGCGAGCGCCTCGGCGACGAGCCCCGCGTGGCCCGCGGCGTCGAGCCGGCGCGCGGAGACGCTCGCGGTCGCGAGGTGGCCGACGGCCGGGCGGAGCTGCTGGTACGCGGCGCACGCGACGGCGGCCTCGGGTGAGGTCGCGTCGATCCCGAGGGCGGCGAGCGCGTCGACCACGGCGCCCGCGGCGAGCTGGTCCTCGGCGCAGGCGCGCCACGACCCGTCGGCCTCCACGGTGCCCGCGGCGACCACGGCCACGTACGCGCGGCGGCCGAGCGCGGTCTGGAGGGCGAGGATCCAGTCGGCGACGGCCGGGCCGTCGGCGAGGCCGGCGCTCACGACGGCCGGCCGCGCGGGCATGGTCGCGAGGACCTCGTCGCGGCGCGCGGCGGTGGGCGGCGGGACGGAGGGCAGGGCGTCGACCCAGACGATGACGTCGGCGCCGCTCGCGATGCGCCGAGCCCCGGCGACCCCGCCGTCGAGCCGGACCTGGTAGCGGGCCTGCGTCGACGGATCCGGGTGCGCGGCGTCAGCGGGAGAGGTCACGATCCGATGGTACGGGCGTCCACGGCCCGGATCCTCCGCGGATGACGCGGCGCGACGGCTCGGGCGCCCCGCGGCGCATGGCCTGGCGGATCACCTCGAAGTCGTCGCGCGTGATCTCGAGGAGCCCCGGCGCGAGCTTCCGGCCCCACTCGAGGGAGTCGCGCGTGAAGTCGAGCACGGGCACGAGCGGGCGGATGGGCGCGTCGACCGCGCCGAGGTCCCACTCCATCCGACGCCGCCACGGCCGCCACTCGCCCACGCGGCCCTGGTACGGCGCCGCGTCGGCGACCCGGCCGATGGCGGTGAAGGAGCGGAGGAGCTGCCCGTCGGGGTACGACTCGCGCGGCGAGTAGTAGACGAACCCGTCGGCCTCGCCGAGCCGCTCGACGGGCTCGCGGGCACCGCGGTTGACCTGCGCGATGCCGAGATCGAGGCCGTCGAGCACGCGGTCGCGCGAGACGACGCCCACCCAGTACCTGATCATGTCCGTCCCATCCTGTCCCACGACGGCCGGGCGGCGGGCGCGCCCAGCCGCGCGGAGCACACTGGGGGCATGCGCGTGCTGCTGAAGACCATCCTCGACTGCGATCCCGACGCCGCCTGGCGCGCGCTCCACTCGCCCACCGTGATGCGGGAGGTCGCGGGCCCGCTCGTCGACTTCGTGCCGATGGAGGACGGCGGCTTCCCGAGCAGCTGGGACGGCCGCGAGCACGTCGCCGCGATGCAGGCCGGGCCGTTCACGGCGGGCCGGCAGGGCATCCGGCTCCGCGACATGAAGCCGCGCGTCGAGGGCGTGCGCATCGTGCGCGACGACGGCCACGGGATCTCGGGGCTCATGTCGATCCCCACGAGCATGCGGCACAGCATGGCCGTCTCGGCGGATCCCGCGGGCCCCGATGAGGACGGCCGTGTGAAGACCCTCTTCCGCGACCAGCTCGAGTTCGAGGCCGGCCTCCTCGGCCCCGCGATGTGGCCGACCTTCTGGGCCTTCTGGCAGTGGCGCGCGTTCCGGTTGCGCCAGCTCGCGCCGACGTGGGCGTACGACTGGGAGCCCGCGGCCGAGGACGACGACGACGCATCCGCCGCCTGACGGGCCCTTCGCGACGCGGACCCTCCGCCCGCTGACGTGGGACAGCGCGTCCCGCGCCCCGCGGCGCCCGGCGCGTACGGTGTCCCCATGCCCTCCGCCGAGACCGCCCTCCACGTCGCCGACTGGCGCCGCCGCACGCACGAGATGTACGCGGAGGTGCGCTGGGTCGCGCAGACGGATCCCGCGGCCGCGCACGCGATCTGGCGGCGGACCCGCGACGACATGTTCCGGAGCCACCCGGCGACGCCGCTCCTCCCCGAGCACCGTGACGGCTTCGACCGGCTCGACGTGGTCGACTACGACCCGGCATGGCGGTTCGAGCTGGAGATCCACGATGGGGGCGAAGACGCGCGTCACGACGTCGAGACCGGCACCGACGGCATCGTCCCGTTCGAGCGCCTGGGCTCTGTCGCGATCCCCGCCGCCGACGGCCGCGACGCCGGCACCCTCGACGTCTGGCGCCTCGCCAGCTACGGCGGCGGCCTGCACCTGCCCGTGAAGGACGCCTCGCACCGCCGCGAGGGCGGCACCTACGGGGGCGGCCGGTACCTGCTCGACACCGTGAAGGGATCCGACCTCGGCTCCCCCGCGCCGGGCACGCTCGTCGTCGACCTCAACTTCGCCTACAACCCCTCGTGCGCCTACGACCCGGAGTGGGCCTGCCCCCTCGCGCCGGCCGGGAACGTGCTCGGATTCGAGGTGCCCGTGGGCGAGATGGGCTACCTCCCGGCCTGACCTGCTACGCTGGCTTCACTTGCGAGCACACCATCGTGCTCCCTGCGTCGAGAGAACGCGTTCCCTCCTCGCCCCGATCAGATCGCCGAACAGGCCGACGGGGTCGAGTGACATCTTTCTTTTGGCGAACGGATGCGCCCATCGGCGCCTTCGCCATCCTCCGCTTCCGTGCGTCTCCCGCACATCCCGAGAACGCACACCGGGGCGGACCCCTGCCTGGAAGGCAACTCCCCCGCATGTCCACTGACACCTTCGGCGCGCTCGGCGTGCCCGCTCCCCTCGTTTCGGCCCTCACGGCGAACGGCATCACGACGCCGTTCCCCATCCAGGTCGACACGCTCCCCGACACCCTGAACGGCCGCGACGTGCTCGGCCGCGGGAAGACGGGCTCCGGCAAGACGCTGGCGTTCGCCATCCCGATGATCGCGCGCCTCGGCGGCGGTCTCGCCGGCGGCCGTCGTCGCCCGGGCCGCCCGCTCGGCCTCATCCTCGCGCCGACCCGCGAGCTCGCCACGCAGATCACCGCGGCCATGGCGCCGCTCGCCGAGGCCTACAACCTGACCACCACGACGATCTTCGGCGGTGTCTCGCAGCAGCGCCAGGTCGCGGCCCTCAAGGCCGGCGTCGACGTGGTCGTGGCCTGCCCCGGCCGCCTCGAGGACCTCATGAAGCAGGGCTTCGTGAACCTCGACGCCGTGGAGATCACCGTGCTCGACGAGGCCGACCACATGGCCGACCTGGGCTTCCTGCCCGTCGTCACGCGGATCCTCGACAAGACCCCGAACACCGGCCAGCGCATGCTGTTCTCCGCCACGCTCGACAACGGCGTGGACAAGCTCGTGCGCCGCTACCTGCACGACCAGGTGCTGCACTCCGTCGACGAGGCGAACTCGCCCGTCGCCGCCATGACGCACCACGTGTTCGAGACGACGGACGTGGAGGCCAAGCGCCTCCTCGTGCAGAAGCTCGCGTCCGGCTCCGGCCGCCGCATCCTCTTCATGCGCACCAAGCACCACGCCAAGAAGCTCGCGAAGCAGCTCACCGACGCGGGCATCCCGTCGGTGGACCTGCACGGCAACCTCTCGCAGGTCGCCCGCGACCGCAACCTGGCCGCGTTCTCCGCGGGCGACGTCAAGGTCCTCGTGGCCACCGACGTCGCGGCGCGCGGCGTGCACGTCGACGACATCGAGCTCGTGATCCACGTCGACCCGCCGGCCGAGCACAAGGCGTACCTGCACCGCTCGGGCCGCACGGCGCGCGCGGGCTCCGCGGGCGACGTCGTCACGATCATGCTGCCGGCGCAGCGCAAGGACGTGCAGCTCCTGATGCGCAAGGCCGACATCCACGTCACGCCGCAGCAGGTCACCGAGTCCTCCCCCGCCGTGGCCGAGCTGACGGGCGCCGTCGCGGCGTACGTGAAGCCCGCGCCGCGCGAGACGAAGTCGGTCCGCGAGACCACCCAGCGCCAGTCGCAGGGCGGCCGCGCGAACGGCGGCGGACGCTCGCAGGGCGCCAACGCGCAGCGCAAGCGCGCCAGCCGCGACGGCGCCCCCGTCGGCGGCGGTCGTCGCGACGGCGCCTCGTCGGGTCGCCGCGACGGCGCCTCCTCGGGCGGACAGCGCGGCGGCGGCACGCCCCGCACGTTCAGCACCTCCTCCGAGGGCTTCGGCGGCGGCTCGTCCGTCGCCCCCGCGCGCCCGCGCCAGGACCGCCCGGCGGCCTCCGGCGGCGCCGCGGCCGGCGGTCGTGCGCGCACGCACCGCCGCGTCTCCAGCGGACGCTAGACCGCCGGGCGCGCATCGCGCGTCGGCATGACATCGAGGGCCCCCGTCGGATCGACGGGGGCCCTCCGTCGTCCCCGGGCAGCCCGGACGGGGACGGCGGACCGGTCGCTCGTGGCTGCCGTGGCGCCCGCACGGAGGCGCTCGACGACGCGTCCGTGCCCCGATCCTCCACAGCCGAGGCACGGCCTGGGGACGGTCGCGCGGGATCCCAGGCGCATCCGGTTACGGTGTGCCAATGACTCGCCCCGCCCTCGCCACCCGTGGCCCCTACCGCAAGGGCCTGAAGCGCAGGGAGCTCCTCATCCGCACGGCCATCGAGGTCTTCGCCGAGCAGGGGTACCGCGGCAGCTCGCTGCGCGAGATCGCCTCCCGCGCCGAGATCACGCCCGCCGGCCTCCTCCACCACTTCACCGGCAAGGAGGAGCTGCTGCTCGCCGTGCTGGAGCGCCGCGAGGAGCGCCTCGCCGCCGCCATCGAGCTGCACCGCCCGCGCAGCGTGGCCGAGCACGCGGCCGTCGTCATCGCGGACGGCGAGCAGAGCGCGTGCCTCACGCGCGTCATCGCCGTCGTGTCGTCGGAGGCGTCGGCCGCCGGGCACCCGCTGCACGTGCTCTTCCGCGAGCGCCGGGCCCGGGAGCTCGAGCGCATCACCGCCGGCGTCGTCGTCGACCAGGCCCGCGGGCTCATCGACCCCGAGCTCGACCCCGAGGCCGCGGCCGCCGTGGTGCTCTCCGCCATGGACGGACTGCACGTGCAGCGCTGCTACGGCGTCGGCGCGGGCGCGAGCGAGGCCTTCGAGGACCTCCGCCGCCACTACCTCGAGCCGCCGGCCTTCGCGGAGCGCGCGGCCGCGGTCTGAGCCCGGCCCTCCGCATCACCATCGGCCCGCGCCCTCGGCGCGGGCCGATCGCCGTCCGGCGTCGCGACCGCTCGAGCGGCCGGCCCGCTGAGGCGGCGGATCCGCTAGGGCAGCACGCCCACCGAGGCCAGCGCCGCGCGGAGCAGCGCGCCGCGGCCGCCCTCCATGTCGGCGGAGACGGCGTCGGACGCCGCCTCCTCGGGCGTCATCCACGTGATCTCGAGGGCGTCCTGGCGCGGATCGCACGTGCCGGTCACGGGCACGACGTAGGCGAGCGACACGGCGTGCTGCCGGTCGTCCGTGTACGGGCTCGCGCCGGGGAAGGGGAAGTACTCGGCGACCGAGAACGGCGTCGGGTTCGCCGGGAGCTGCGGGAACGCCATCGGCCCGAGGTCCTTCTCGAGGTGGCGGAAGAGCGCGTCGCGCAGGGTCTCGCCGTACATGACGCGGCCGGAGACGAGCATCCGGGTCATCTGGCCCGTGACCGTGGCGCGCAGCAGCACGCCGATGTCCTTGACCCGGCCCATGCCGTCGACCCGCACGGGCACGGCCTCCACGTAGAGGAGGGGCAGCCGCTGCCGGATCTGCGCGAGCTCCACGTCCGACAGCCAGCCGGAGTTCGGGTCGGGGATGTTCGGGTCCGGGGTGCGAACGGTCATGGTCCATTGTGACCCACGGCCGGAGCGCGGCCGCCACCCGGCGCGCTGGGCGGGGCGGCGCGTGGCACCAGCGCGGTCCGTCGACGGGTGCCGCCTGCCCGGTGCCGCCCAGGGGCGGATGCGAGGATGGGCGCGCCGGCCGATCCCCGCGTCCGCGCATCCGCCGCCGCCCGGCCCGTCGACGAGGACACCCGTGACCGCTCTCCCGCTGGATCCCGACGCCGTCCTCTGGTCGGCCTCCTCCGCCGAGCTCGCCGACCGGCCGCTGCTCGTGCTGCTGCACGGCTACGGATCCCACGAGGGCGACCTCTTCGGGCTGTCGCCGTACCTGCCGCTCGGGCCGGTGGTCGCGTCGCTGCGCGCGCCGATCGCGCTGCAGGGCGGGTTCGCGTGGTTCCCGATCGTGCCCGGATCCACCGGCGACCCGGATCCGGACGCCGCCGACGCCGCCGCCCAGGGCGTGCTCGACTGGCTCGACGCGCTGCCGGTGCCGCCGCGATCCGTCGGCCTCCTCGGCTTCAGCCAGGGCGGCGCGACCGCGCTCCAGCTGCTGCGGCTCGCGCCCGGCCGGTTCTCGTACGCGGTGCAGCTCAGCGGGTTCTCGGTGCGCGGCGAGCACGCGGGGGACGCGACGCTGACGGCTGCGCCGACGCCGGTGTTCTGGGGCCGCGGCACGGCCGACCAGGTGATCCCGGACGCGGCCGTCGCGCGCACGAGCGCGTGGATCGGCACCCACACCGACCTCACCGAGCGCATCTACGAGGACCTCCCGCACTCGGTCTCGGCGCCGGAGCTGCGGGACGTGTCGGCGTTCATCCGGGAGCACGCGGGCTGATCCACGGCGCGGCCCGCCCGGCGTCGTCCGGCGAGCGTCCGGCCGGGCCGGTTGTCGGGGGTGCGGAGGAGGATGAGCAGATGGATCCCGTCCTCGCGCGCTTCTCCCCGGCCACCCGGGAGTGGTTCCAGGGCGCGTTCCCCGGCCCCACCGCGGCGCAGGTCGGCGCGTGGGAGGCCGTGCAGAAGGGGTCGCACGCGCTCGTCGTGGCGCCCACCGGATCCGGCAAGACGCTCGCGGCGTTCCTCTGGTCCATCGACCGGCTGGCCTCGCGGCCCGCGCCCGAGGACCCGATGCGCCGCACGCGCGTCCTCTACATCTCGCCGCTCAAGGCGCTCGCGGTCGACGTGGAGCGCAACCTCCGTTCACCGCTCGTGGGCATCGTGCAGACGGCGAAGCGGCTGGGGGCCGAGCCGCCCGAGGTCACGGTGGGCGTGCGCTCCGGCGACACCCCGGCCGGCGACCGGCGCGCGCTCGCGAAGACGCCGCCCGACATCCTCATCACCACGCCCGAGTCGCTGTTCCTGATGCTCACGTCCGCCGCGCGGGAGACGCTCGCGGGGGTCGAGACGGTCATCGTCGACGAGGTGCACGCGGTCGCGGCCACCAAGCGCGGCAGCCACCTCGCGCTCTCGCTCGAGCGGCTCGACGCGCTGCTGGAGAAGCCGGCCCAGCGGATCGGCCTGTCGGCCACCGTGCGGCCCCCCGAGGAGGTGGCGCGGTTCCTCGGCGGGCGCTCGCCCGTGTCGATCGTGTCGCCGAAGAACACCAAGGAGTTCGACCTCCGGGTCATCGTGCCGGTGGACGACATGACCGAGCTCGGCACGACGGCGCCGCTCGAGGGCTCGGCGGCGCAGGGGGACGCGCCGCAGCAGGGATCCATCTGGCCGCACGTGGAGGAGGGCATCGTCGACCTCGTGCTCCAGCACACGTCGTCCATCGTCTTCACCAACAGCAGGCGGCTGGCGGAGCGGCTCACGGCCCGGCTCAACGAGATCTACACCGGGCGCATCGAGGAGGGGCGGATCGACGCGGAGGGGCGAGCGATCGCGTCCGGTTCCGCGGGGGTGGGGGCGGGGGCGGAGGCCGTGCCCGTGCTCGCGGGGGCCGCGGCGCTCACGTCGGCGACCTCCACCGCATCGGGCGGCGGGGCCGAGGCCACCGCGTTCTCGGCCACGCGCCGCACCGCCGCGCGCCCTCCCGCCGAGGTCATGGCGCAGGCGGGCAGCACGGAGGGCGCGGATCCGGTGCTCGCGAAGGCGCACCACGGATCCGTGTCGAAGGAGCAGCGCGCGCTCATCGAGGACGACCTGAAGTCCGGGCGCCTCCGCTGCGTGGTCGCCACCTCGAGCCTCGAGCTCGGCATCGACATGGGCGACGTCGACCTCGTGGTGCAGGTGGAGGCGCCGCCGTCGGTCGCGAGCGGCCTGCAGCGCGTCGGCCGCGCGGGGCACCAGGTGGGCGAGGTCTCGCGCGGCGTCATCTTCCCCAAGCACCGGGCCGACCTCATCCACTCCGCCGTCGCCGCGGAGCGCATGGCGAGCGGGCAGATCGAGTCGCTGCGGGTGCCCGCGAACCCGCTCGACGTGCTCGCGCAGCAGACGGTCGCGGCCGTCGCGCTCGAGTCCGTGGGCGTCGAGGAGTGGTTCGACATCGTGCGCCGGAGCGCGCCGTTCGCGACCCTGCCGCGCTCCGCGTACGAGGCCACGCTCGACCTGCTGAGCGGCCGCTACCCGTCCGACGAGTTCGCGGAGCTGCGGCCCCGCATCGTGTGGGACCGCGACGAGGGCACCATCGAGGGGCGGCCGGGCGCGCAGCGGCTCGCGGTCACCTCCGGCGGCACCATCCCCGACCGCGGCCTCTTCGGCGTGTTCATGGTGGGCGAGAAGGCGTCGCGCGTGGGCGAGCTCGACGAGGAGATGGTCTACGAGTCGCGCGTCGGCGACGTGTTCGCGCTGGGGGCCACGAGCTGGCGGATCCAGGAGATCACGCACGACCGCGTGCTCGTCACGCCGGCGTTCGGCGAGCCCGGCAAGCTGCCGTTCTGGAAGGGCGACGGGCTCGGCCGGCCGCTGGAGCTCGGCCGCGCCATCGGGGCGTTCGTGCGCGAGCTGTCCGGATCCGCGGTCGACGACGCCCGGGCCCGCGCCGGCCGCGTGGGCCTCGACGACCGCGCCGTGAACAACCTGCTGGCGTTCCTCGACGACCAGAAGAAGGCCACCGGCCACGTGCCGAACGACCGCACCCTCGTGGTCGAGCGCTTCCGCGACGAGCTGGGCGACTGGCGCGTGGTGCTGCACTCCCCCTACGGGATGCAGGTGCACGCGCCATGGGCGCTCGCCGTCGGGGCGCGGGTCACCGAGCTGTACGGCATCGACGGCGCCACCATGGCCAACGACGACGGCATCGTCGTGCGCATCCCGGAGACCGACGGCGAGCCGCCGGGAGCCGACCTGTTCGTGTTCGAGCCGGACGAGCTCGACGCGATCGTCACGCGCGAGGTGGGCGGATCCGCCCTGTTCGCGTCGCGCTTCCGCGAGTGCGCGGCCCGTGCGCTGCTCCTGCCCCGCTACAACCCCGGCCGCCGCTCGCCGCTCTGGCAGCAGCGCCAGCGCGCGTCGCAGCTGCTCGACGTCGCGCGGAAGTTCCCCGCGTTCCCGATCGTGCTCGAGACCGTGCGCGAGGTGCTGCAGGACGTCTACGACCTGCCCGCGCTCACGTCGCTCGCGAAGGACATCGAGGCGCGGCGCATCAAGATCGTGGAGACCACCACGGAGGACGCGTCGCCGTTCGCGCGCAGCCTCCTGTTCAGCTACGTCGGCGCGTTCATGTACGAGGGCGACAGCCCGCTCGCCGAGCGCCGGGCCGCCGCGCTCTCGCTCGACGCGGGGCTCCTCTCGGAGCTGCTGGGGCGGGCGGAGCTGCGCGAGCTGCTCGATCCGGCGGTCATCGCGCGCACCGAGCTGGAGCTGCAGCGCCTCGCCCCCGACCGGCGCGCGAGGGGGCTCGAGGGCGTGGCCGACCTGCTGCGCATCCTCGGCCCGCTCGACGCCGAGGAGGTCGCCGCGCGCCTGGAGCCCGAGGAGGCCGGATCCGCCGCCGACCGCCTCGACGCGCTCGTCGCCGGCAAGCGCGCGCTCCGCGTCTCGTTCGGCGGGAGGCCGCGCGTCGCCGCCATCGAGGACGCGAGCCGCCTCCGTGACGCCCTCGGGGTGCCGCTGCCCATCGGCACGCCGATGGCGTTCGTCGAGCCCGTGGCGGATCCGCTCGGCGACCTCGTCGGCCGGTACGCGCGCACGCACGGCCCCTTCACCATCGCGGACGCGGCCACCGGCATCGGCCTCGGATCCGCCGTCATCGCCGACACGCTCGCCCGGCTCGGCGCCC
>Ga0308163_10002832_pt1 | contig 15236 bp, 5 predicted proteins | sample PhyTR1_FD_201037 | JGI IMG/M metagenome (GOLD analysis project Ga0308163, IMG submission 201037) | Phyllosphere microbial communities from UC Gill Tract Community Farm, Albany, California, United States - DLSLT.R1 | ecosystem: Host-associated > Plants > Phyllosphere > Unclassified | place: USA...
AATCCAGTTTCAACTACAGCTGGAAAACATCGCAGCTCACTTCGAAACCAACATTCATCTTTTATGGGTTCAAGGTTACCTCGCTTGATACAGAGGACGGTTTCCCGGTCTTCATTTGCAAAACCATTGAGCTCACGGAAAACACCGCAAAGAACATTCCGCCGGCAATCAAAACCACGCCGGACCTGAATGGTGCGCAATACATCGACTTCTCCGGCTCTGCGATCGCCAGAAGCGACGACAACCAGCAAGCGCGTCAGCCGATAAGACTGACGACCACGTTTGCTGCCGAACTGATCAAACGCAGCGAAAACAGCCTCGATGAGCTGTTCTCCCTCGACACTCAACAGCTGTCGGAGCCGGCGATAAACGACGAGACACGCCAGACTCTCGACTTCCATGGACCCTATGGCCGTTATTTCACCGAATTGTTTCTTTACCTGCCGTGGCTGGTTGCTCATCGGCTGAACGCCGAAGAGCAATACGACGCAGCACATCGTTGGCTGGGCCATGTTTTTTCGCCTCGGCACCGACTTGCCGATTGCTGGCGCGCGATTCCATTACTCGACGCGCACGCCTCCGCCACCTACTCGGTTCAAGCGCCGCACGACCCTCATCAGATTGCCCTCAGCCACCCCGTACACTTTCGCAAGGCGCTGTATTTCCTGTATCTGGATATTCTGATCAATCGAGGTGACAGCGCATTTCGCGAGCGAACGCCCGACAGCCTCGCCCAAGCCAAACTCTGGTACATGCAGACCCTGGAGCTACTCGGGCAGCGTCCTGCGGTCGAGCTGGTCGACCAATGGAAGCCGGTTTCACTGCCAAAACTCAGTCAGGCCGGCAACGCAAAACTGCGCCGCTTCGAAAGTCTTCTGGACAACGTGGCGGGCAATGAAATCCAGCCTACTGAAGACATCCCCTCGGCCTCTACCCCCTCGGTTGACAACCCGCGTTGGCGCATCCCTTTCCATCCACATCTGCTCCGACGTTGGGATATCGTCGAGAGTCGCTTGCATAACCTGCGGTATAACCTCGACATCGCCGGACGGCCTCTGCACCTGCCCCTCTATGCGCCCCCCAGCGATCCTCGGGGCTTGCTGACGGTGCGCGCCTACGCCAGCGCAGTCAGCGACAAAACCGGCAGGCAAGCGGTGCAGATCCCCCACTATCGCTTCAGTGCCAAGTATGGCCAGGCGTTGAACGCCGTGGAGACCGTCATTCAGTCCGGAACCATGTTGCTCTCATTGATTGAACGCAGGGAGCAGGCCCAATTGCAGGAAATGCAGCAAGAGCAGTTGTGGCGTCTGGCAGGTACGGCTGTTGATCTGCACAACCAGACACTACAGGCCGACCGGGCGAACAGAGAAGCGTTGCTGGCCAGCAAAGCCATCGTGCAGAAACGCCTGGAGCATTACCGCCAGTTGCTCGAGCAAAACGTCAACGCGCACGAATCCGCCGCCGGTGAACTGTATCTGCAAAGTGGCACCTTCGAAGAACTGGCCTCGACCTCACAAGCTGTTGCAGGGGGCATCATGTTGCTGCCCAACATCGCCGGAACAAGCTTTGGCGGCTGTCGTTTTGAAGGGACGGCGCACGCCGCCAGCGCGCTCATGCAGGCCGGCGCCTCGAATGCACGGACACAGGCCGGTCAACGGGATCGATCCGCCCAGTTCCAGCGCCGCCGGGAAGAGTGGCTGCTGGCTCGTGAACAAGCAGAACTGGAAATTTCCCAGATCGACAAACAACTGCAATATCTGGGTGAAGTCGAAACCGGCACCCGTCTGCAATTGCGTCAGGCGGAAACGACCCTGAGTCAGGTCCGCGCGGTACACGAGTTTCTAGGCAAGCGCTTCAGCAACGCGCAAATGTACCAATGGCTGAACAGCCAGTTCAGCGCGATGTTCTTCCAGGCCTTCGACGCGACACTTGCGCTGTGCCAGGAAACGGAAGCCTGTTGGCGTTACGAAACCGCCGACTTCGATACTGGTTTTTTCCAGCGTGGTTTCTGGAACGCATCCTGCCGCGGCTTTGGCGCTGGAGAACAGTTGAAAGTGAGCCTGCTGCACATGCAGTCCGCCTACGTGCAGCGTCATCAGCGCGACCTGGAAATTCGCAAGACCCTGTCGTTGCGTACGCTCAAGCAACAGGACAGCAACAGTACAACGAACAAGGCGTGGGACGAGATTGCGAAGAGCCTGAAATCGGGAGTGTGTGATTTCGAACTGACGCAAGCCATGTTTGACAGCGACTACAAGGGCCAGAGTCATTATTTGCGCCGCATCAAGACCCTCAGTATCTCCTTGCCGGCAGTGCTCGGCCCCTATGAGAACGTTCGCGCGACGCTGACCCAGACCTCAAGCCAGGTACATCTGGACACAACCATGACGCCGCAGATCATCGAGGGCCGGCGTGCCAACCAGCAGATTGCGTTGTCCGGCGGTGTCGATGACAGCGGCATGTTCACGTTGAATTTCAACGATGAACGTTATCTGCCTTTCGAATACACCGGCGCGATTTCCACATGGCGTCTGACCTTCCCGAACCCGCAGGCCCAGCAGCAACTGCTGACTTCGCTGAACGACATCATCGTGCACCTCTGCTACACCGCTCGGGCAGGTGCGGCATGAAGACCACGCAAAAGCCCATGGCCTTTTCCGCGCCGTCGCTGCCCAAGGGGGGCGGTGCCATTCAAAGTATCGGCAAAGGTCTCGCAGAGCTCGGTACTCACGGTACGGCTGGCTATGAGATTGCCTTGCCGATTTCTCCCGGTCGCGGTTTCTCTCCCGCCCTCTCCCTGAATTATGCAAGCAATGCCGGCAACGGCGTCTTCGGCATTGGCTGGGGCATTTCATTGCCCACCGTCGCTCGTCGTACCAGCAACGGTGTACCGGCCTATGAACCCGACGATGAAATCGCCGGGCCGGGCGACGATCTCTGGATGCCCGAACGCGATACCAAAGGGAACGTGATTCGCCAAACTGTCGATGCCTACAAGGATCTTCAGCTCGCAACCCCCTACAGCGTCGTGCGCCACTTCCCGCGCGTGGAAAGCACGTTCGATCGAATCGAGCACTGGAGTTCAAATCAAGACACGCCTGGATTCTGGCTGGTCCACGGTGCCGACGGCAGCCTTCACCTGCATGGAAAAAGTGCCGACGCCCGACGGTCAGACCCGCAACAGCCAGAACGGGTCGGCGAGTGGTTGCTGGAAGAAAGCATGAATGCCCACGGCGAGCACATTCGCTATCAGTACGAGACCCGGCATGGCCAGTGCTATTTGCGGCGTATCCATTACGGCAACTTCGAGGCTCAGGCGAACTTATATGCATGGGCAACCTCAGGCACCGCTGATGTGCAGTGGCATTTCGAGTTGCTGTTCGATTACGGCGTCTTGAGTACCCGTCTGACCGAGAAACCCGTTCCTGTGCAAAAGGCCTGGCCGGAACGTAGCGACACGTTTTCAAGTTTTGTCTTTGGCTTCCAGTCAGACACCCGACACCTGTGCCGACAGGTATTGATGTATCACCATTTTCCCGAAGAAACCGGCACTGATCCGATGCTGGTCAGGCGCCTGTTGCTGGAGTACCGCCAATCCACGCTCGGCTACCAGCAACTCAGCGCCGCCCACGACCAGGCCTTCGACGAATCCGCCAGGATCGACAGCCGCCCACCGGTCGAATTCGGCTACAGCGAATTCAAATGTCCTGATCCGGCGCAAGCCTGGCAACCGTTTGCTCATATGCACGGGCTCAACGACGGGCAGCACTATCAACTGCTTGACCTGTATGGCGAGGGAATGCCTGGCATCCTCTATTGCGCCGAGGAGGACTGGCACTACCGCGAGCCTTGTCGGGTCAAGGGTACAAGCGATGAAGTGGCTTACGCTCAGTGGCATTCTCTGCCGCGATTACCCGACTGCCACAATGCAGAACGCGGGCGAATGTCCCTGTGCGACCTGACAGGTGACGGTCGACTGGACTGGCTGATCGTAGAGCACGGGATTGCGGGTTTCATGTCGCTGCAACCGGGTCGCGGCTGGTCAGGGTTCGTCCCGTTTGATGCGTTTCCCTTAGAGTTTTCAAGCCCTCAGGGGCAACTGGCCGATGTGATGGGCAACGGCCTGAATGACTTCGCCCTGATCGGCCACCGCAGCGTGCGTCTGTATGCCAATCGACGAGCGCAAGGTTTTGCTCCGCCGCTGGACGTGCTCCGCGGCGACGACGATGACGAATTGCCAGTGATCAGCACCTCATTGTCAGAACTGGTGGCATTCAGCGATGTGCTCGGCAGTGGTCAACAACACCTGTTACGCATTCGCCCCAACGAGGTGAAGTGCTGGCCAAACCTGGGCCGTGGGTGTTTCGGCAAAGGGATCGTACTGGGCAACCTGAACCTGAATGCTGAAACGTTCGACGCGTCGCGGCTGCGTCTGGCGGACCTTGATGGTTCTGGCGCCGTCGACGTGGTGTATCTGCGGGAAGATCAGCTCCAGATATTCATGAATCGTGGCGGCACCGGTTTTGCTCCCCCGGTATCGGTGCCCTGGCCGCAAGGCACCCGTTACGACAGTCGCTGCCAGGTCAGCGTGGCCGACTTGCAAGGTATCGGTTGTTCGAGCCTGATTTTCAGCGTCACTCAGGGTCAAACCCGGCATTGGCGCTATGACTTTGTCGCGCGGAAACCTTATTTGTTGACGAGCACGAACAACAACATGGGGCTTGCCGAACAGGTCCTGTACCGCAGCTCGGCACAAGAGTGGCTGGACGAAAAGGAACGACTGCCCGACGAGGAACAAACGCCCGTCTGCCACGTGCCCTTTGCCATGCATCTGGTTTCGCAGCAGATACGTCTGGACGAGGTCAGCGGCAATCGGCTGACGCAGTGCTTCCGCTATCGGCAGGGCTACTATGACGGCATCGAGCGTCAGTTCCGAGGCTTCGGCCTGCTGGTGCAGACCGATCGGGAAATCGGTGAACACGCCGATTCGACCTCCGGTACAGCACCCTGTCTACTGAAGAAATGGTTTCATACCGGGCAATCGGTAGTCCCCCCCCATCGCGGGTACGATCGCTCTGACAAAAATGCCCTGACACCCGGCAAGACGCTACTCACCCGTCATACCCCCGACGACGGCGACAAACCCGTTGAGGCAGCGAATGCCTGCAGCGAAACTGAACTCGCGCGCGCCCTCGGCGGGCGTCTGTTGCGCACGGAACTGTTCGGGGCAGACTCACAATCCAACCCCACGACACTCTATCGCGTCGAGCAGTACCGCTACGCCGTTCGAGTCCTGCAACCTGCCGTGCATCCCCAGCGGCACGCCAGGCTGCTGCCGCTGGCGTTCGAATCCGTGTCATATCAGTACGATGGTTTCACCGACGACCCGCAAGTCGTGCATACCTTCAATCTGCAGCACGACGCCTTTGGCTGCGTCACTCACTGCGTCAAGGTCCACTACGCCCGGCGCCTGACCACCGGCGATACCTCGCCCTTTACCGACGCTGACGAAAAACAGTGGTGGCTCGATGCTCATGATCCGGCTCAACAGCACTTTTATGTGAGCGAGACACTGGCCGAGTTCATTCATCTGGAAGAGCCCCAGGGGTGGCGTCCAGCTCTGCCCTGGCGACAGCGAACGAACGCGCTGAAGTTCTCCGCAGTTCCTCTGGATGGCGGGCTGCAGGCGGCAGACATGAGCCTCGAAAAGCTGCTGGATCGGGTCAAGACAGACGCCTGGGTGAACGGCCGCGCGCTCACTTCAATGACCGTTCAACGCTATCGCGACAGCAAGACAGGCGCGGTTCTGGCTGATGGAGTCGCGCATTTTGAAGCGTTGGTCGATCATCTCGAATCGGCCGAACTGGATGAAGACGCTCTCGGCGCCTTCGATGTATTGGTGGAAAAAGATCGCCCTGGAAAAACCATGCTTGAGGCCAGCGGTTATCACCGCATGGCGTTTTTCTTGCCGTCATCGGCGTCAGGTTCAACCGTCTGGTCGGTCAAGAGTGGCTTCCAGACCTATTCAGGTCTGGCAGGCTTTTATCGGGCAATAACCCTGCAGACGCATAAAAGCGTCGGGGTCACCGAAATCACCTACGACGCCTACTGGTGCTTGCCGACGCAATTCAAATTGCCTGATGGCTGCAGCACTCACGTCACTTACAACTATCGGACCTTTCAGCCCAGGCAAATCACCGACCCGAACGGCAACATCGAGGAAGGTATTTTTGATGGCTTTGGCCAGATGCTCGTCAGAAGCTTCTATCGGAAAAAAGATCAGACCCTCATCGGTTTCAAACCCGTCGCCGAGTACCGGCAACCGGTTTCAAGCGATCCGGCCAGCGTTATCGAAAACCCACAAGAGGCACTGCAAGGCATGGCCAGCGCGATGTTTTACGCACCCTGTGGCTGGATGGGCCGATTGTCCGCCGAAGCCCGGGCGGATAAGGCGTGGTTCAAACGCTGTGTGACCCGTCAGGACGTCCTGCCAGACGGGCATGTCCGCGCAGCGACCCGATCGCGTCTGACGACGGCGCAGAGCCGAAATGTCGATGAGGAAAAACTGTACCGGGAACTCCTCATCTCGACCCGGACACCTGTGCGAATTATTTGCCTGTCCGCCGATCGGTTTGCCGATGACGACGCTCCCCGACAGATCCGGATGAACCTGACGGACCTCGACGGATCTGGACGTACGCTGCAGCACATACAGAAAGTTGAATCCGGCCCCGCGTATGTCATCGACGAGCAGGGCCGGCCGTCCCTTGAGGGAGGAAAAACAAAAGAGGCCTTCGCCCCCCAACGATGGAAGGTCAGCGGGCGCGTCGAATACAACAACAAAGGTTTGCCGGTGCGAACCTGTCGAGCGTTTTTTGCCGACCGGCATCACGGCCTCGACCATACGTTTGCGGGCACCCCGGATACTTGCGACGAACATCACTACGACGCCTTGAATCGCCTGACTCAGGTACGCCTGGCCAATTCGAACGGTGAAGTCTGGCTGCACAGGACGACGCGCCACCCCTGGTACACCGTCGAAGAAGACGCGAACGACACTTTCGATGAAATGTCAGCCACACCGGCGGGTTCGACGGGAGATGCAGCATGAGCAAAGGGATTCACGCCAGGACGCCGACAGTCAATGCCATCGATAGCCGCGGGCTGAGCGTGCGACACATTGACTATTACCGATGCAAGGCCGAAGAGCGCGCGCAGGCACGTATCACTTCATCACACCACGACACCGCCGCACGCTGTTCGCAACAATGGGATGCGGGGCAAACCAACACGTCCATGCCCCCCGGGCTGACCAGCATCAAGAGCTTTTCCGGCCAGGTGCTGCGGCTGCACAGTGCCGATGCCGGCTGGCGTTTGAGCTTTCCCGGCGAAGCCGGCCAGTTGCTTGAGCAATGGGATTCGCTCGGAGGGCACTGGAAGACAGCTTTCGATCACCAGCTACGCCCGGTCTCCATCACCCAGGCCTCACCGCAACAGCCCGCCCGTGTCATCGAGCGCCTGAGTTACGGCGACAACTCGCCTGCCTGCGCAGCACTCAACCAGTGCGGTGAATTGATCAGACACGATGATGATGCAGGCACGCTGCTGATCGAGGAATACACCTTCGGCTCGCAACCTGTCCGTCAGACGCGGCACTTTCTGTGCAGTGAGACCCCCGTGGACTGGCCGCTGGAGCAGGCGCAGCGCAATCTGTTGCACGAGGCAGGCCCCGGCTACCAGACCCATTGGCGCTATGACGCGGACGGTGCGGTCATCAGGCAAACCGATGCGGGACACCATCAGCATTGCTTTGCATTCGACGTTGCCGGGCAGCTCAAATCCGTCAGCCTGAAACTCAACGCCAGCCTTGAAGAAATAACGCTGGCAAAGGCGTTCGTCTACAACGCGGCCGGACAGCTGGAGTCGCAGACCTCGGGCAATGGCGTCATCAGCAACGCCACGTTCGACCCGGCCAACGGCCGGCTGCGCTCACTGACCGCCACGGCATCGGGCACCACGTTGCAGGACCTGCATTACCAGTACGATGCGGTCGGCAACGTGATGCAAATCGAAGACAAAGCTCAAAGCGCCAGGTTCGGCAACAATCAAAAGGTCGAAGCCATCAGCCGCTTCACTTACGACAGCCTCTCCCGGTTGACCCGTGCCAGCGGGCGCGAAGCGGCCAGTCACTTGGCTCCCTTACAGCTGGCTACCTCGCCCGCAATCCCGATCGACGCCAGCCAGTTGTTCAACTACACCCGACACTACGACTACGACAGCCGCGGTAACCTGATCAAACTGCAGCATGTTCGCGAGGGCCATCAATACACCCGAACCCTGAGCATTGCCGGCGACAGCAACCGGATGCTCTCCTGGAATCAGGGGGACAACCGGCCCGATGCGGCCGCCACTTTCGACGCCAACGGCAATCTGCAAAATCTGCAACCCGGAAAAAGCCTGCAATGGAATCCACGCAACCAATTGAGCAGCGTCGTACTGGTGCAACGCGAAGATGGCCGAAATGACCATGAGCGTTACCACTACGACAGCAGTGGTCAGCGAGTACGAAAGATCCATACGACTTACACCTCTTCGGTAACTCATAACCGTGAAGTGCGTTATTTACCGGGGATTGAAATCAATAGCAGCACAGGCCAGCGACTCGAAACCATCAACATACAAACCGGTCGGGGAACCGTTCGGTGTCTGCACTGGCGTGAAGGTCAGCCCGCCGGGATCGAGACCGATCAGCTGCGATACAACCTTGAAGACCATCTCGGCTCAAGCACGCTGGAGCTGGACAATCAGGCCTTGCTGATCAGCCAGGAAGAATACTTTCCCTTTGGCGGTACGGCGTGGTCCGCAAGCCGCTCAGCGGTGCAAGCCCGTTACCGGACCCTGCGCTACTGCGGCAAGGAACGCGACGCCAGCGGGCTGTATTACTACGGTGCGCGCTATTACGCCCCCTGGCTGCAACGCTGGATCAGCCCCGACCCGGCGGGGGCCATTGATGGACTGAACCTGTACGTCATGGTCGGGAACAATCCGCTGCGCTACACCGATCGTCACGGCAACCAAAAGGAAGAATCCAGCTTGCGCCAGGAACTGGCGACTTACCCGAGCATTTTGTCCGAAGTGAACAAACGGGTCGGCACGCTGAACTACCAGCTTTACAACAGCACGCGAAAAAGGGACATCATCAAAAGGCTGTTTCAACGTTACGCCTACAACGCCGGCAGGCACATCCTGGCGCTGGGGGCAGGCTTGCTGGCCTTGCCAACGGGGCCGGGCGGAGCCGTCATCGCGACCGTCGCCACCTCGTTGTCGATCGATGCTGCGGCAGGAAAAGCCGAAGCGACCCGCCATCTAACCGTTGCTCTATACCCTCAAACCCGACGGCTGGATCCCGAAGAGATAAAGCATGAAGGACAAACCGCCTTCTATAACGTAACGGCCAAACTGCAGTATGCAAAAGACGTGACGTTGAACCCCCGATCCGAAACCGGACAGAAAAACCTGTCGGTGATGGCTACCGGTTTCCTTCTGACGAAAGTGCTGGAGGTCAAAGGCGCGTGGATTCCCAACTTCGAAGCCTCCACCCAGGCCACTAAAGCGCTGGATGGCCTGCCCGGACAAAAGATCGAGCGAATGAACAACGCACTGGCCCGACTCGATGACTTTCTGGAACAGGACAGCCATGCCATCAACGCTGCATTCGATGCATTGGGCGTGGATGAGTTCTACCCCGAAGGGCTCAAGGGGCGACTGGGACAAGCCACTGATCGAGCGGCTGATGCCGTGGGCGTTGATAGCTCGAACCTCATCAGTCGGACATCACTGCAGCGCGACATCGCCGTCTCGCGAGCCACGATACAGCGGGGACGAGAACTGCTGTTCAGACACAATGAGCGCAACAAATCACAAGGGCGTTTCTTCGTATGAAGGCCGCGAGCCAGGCCTGTCGGGAGACGACAGGCCGGGCTCGCCACGAACACGGCCCAGCCTCACCGCGTCCCGCGTTGGCGCAACGCCGACGGCATGAAATACGCGTCTTCCGGCACCGGCTGCGAGAAATCCACTGTGGAGGCTTCTTCGTTGTCGAGGTTCTGCACGTAGTAACGCCGCGCCTGCAAATCGTGGAACACGTCCAGCGCGCTCCAGGTGGTCGGCAGGTCGTAGAAGTTTTTCAGGTAGGCCATCGACACCCGCCACAACTCCCCTCGCCCGTCGTATTGATCGACCAGTGCCGCGCCCCAGCTGTCCTCGTCGAGAAACAGCACACGTTTGGAATAGATATGCCGCGCGCCCGGCTTGAGGTTGCCTTCGACCACCCACACGCGGTGCAGCTCATAGCGGGTGAACTGCGGGTTGAGGTGGCCCGGGGTGAGCAGTTGCGCGTACTTCACATCGGGGCTGCCGACCTTGTAATTGTTGTAGGGGATATAGATTTCCTGCTTGCCCTTGAGCGTCCAGTCGTAGCGGTCTGGCGAGCCATTGAACAGGTCGGTGTCGTCGGCGGTGCGCAGGCCATCGGACGAGGCGATCGGCGTGTCATACGCAAGGTTCGGCGCACGGCGCACGCGGCGTTGGCCGGCGTCGTAGACCCAGGCCTGACGCGGATCCTTGAGCTGGTCGAGCATCTCGTGCACCAGCGCCGCACCGCCGGCCAGCCGCGCCGGACTTTTCACGAAGGCGAGGTAGTAGAACAGGATGTTTTTCAGGTCAGCGTACTGCCCGCCCGGACGATAGAAATTGAACAGCGCTTCCTGCTGCGAGGTGACCAGCGCAAAGCTGCCGTTGCGCTGCACCGGGGCTTCGGACGCGCGGCGCACCACGTAGATGCCGCGATAACGGGTGATGTGGTTCCACAACACCTCGACGCCATCCTTGGGCACCGGGAACGGCACACCGCCGTAGGCATCGGCGAATCCGCTGCCACCCTCCAGCAGCTTGGCCGAGGTCGCGTTCTTCAAGGTGTTGTCATACAGCCACTGCGGCGCCGACCCCGAGCGACGCGACGGATAGACCGGCATCTGGAACGTGTCGGGGTAGCTGTTGAACAGCGCGATCTGCCCGGGACTCAGGTGCGCCTTGTACTGCTCCAGATTGGCCTTGGTGATGGTGAACAGCGGCTTGTCCGCGGCGTACGGGTCCGGGTGATGTTGCCCCGGTTTGTAGCCGGTCGGCGCCTGGGTGATGCCACCGGTCCATGCCGGGATGGAGCCGGCGGCGTTGCCCGCACGCTCGGCGCCCATGGGCGTGAGGGTGGTTTTCAGTTGTTCGGCTTGTTGCGGGGTGATGGCGGCGAGTGCGCTGCCAGCGGTCAGGCCCAGAACAAGCGCCAGCATGGTTTTGCTGAATCGTGATGAGTAAAACATGATCGATCTCCGAACTGGGAGTGAGGTCTGAAAATCACCGAAAGTCCGTTGTAGGAGTGAGCCTGCTCGCGATAGCGGTGTGTCAGACAACCTCTACTGCGACTGAAAATCCGCTATCGCGAGCACGCACACTCCTACAAGGGGTGCGCCTGTGTTCTGGCTATCAAAGGAAGTACTTGAGGTTGAACCCGACGTTGTCGCGGTCGCGAATGCCGTTGTTCTGCCCGCCGCCCCAGAAGTTGGTGTATTGCACCTCGGCCTCGAGCTTGTTCTGGTAGTTGGCCTTGATCCCCAGGGTGTAGGCCTTGCGCCCTTCGATGGCGTTGCCGGCCTGATAGCTGTTGCCCTTGAAGTCGTCCTTGTAGACGACGTAGGGCGAAACGTTGACCCCGGCGTACACATCGTTCCAGGTGCCGTTGAACATCACCGTGTAGCTGTAGGAATTGCGGTTGACCTGATCGTCACGATCACCGCCGGACACATAAGAAGTGTTGCCGGTGCCGGCGTAATACCGCGTGCTGCCGTCGTAGGCGGTGTATTGCAGGCTGCTGCCGCGCAGGTGCTCGGAGGCCAGTTCGAAGATGCCGAACATCGAGTCGAATGACAGCGTCGGGCCGAAGTTGTAGATGCTGCCCAACGAAGTATTGAACGCCTCGACGCGTTCGGCGTTGTTGATCTCGCTGTCGAGGGTGACCATCTGCCCGCCGACGTTGATCGCTTTGCCGGTCACTGCAGTCGCAGCACCGTTGGCCAGGTCGCCGATCAGATCGTTGGTGGCGGCCACACCAATCGGCAGGTTCGGCCGATAGGCAATTTCGCCGAACACCGAGGCCTGGCCCAGGGTGGTGTTGAAGCTGAAACCGTACATGCGGATGTCTTCGGCATAACGCCGATGCGCCTGGATGTTGCCCATCACATCGGCGGTGGCCAGACCGTTGGCCAGTGCCCCGGCCTGACTGCCGGCCACGCTGGACAGCATGTTGGTCAGGGCATTCATGTCGATGCCCTTGTAGCCACCGAGGTCAGCGGCGATGGTCGGTTCCTTGGCGTGGTAGTTGACCATGTACAGGCCGAACTCGGTGCTGTTGAGTTCTTCGGCGATGTAGCGGAAGGCAAAGCCGAACTGCCCGTCGTTGCGCGCGTTGTAGTCCTTGCCGATCGACGCCACTTTCAGCGTATTGCCGTAGGCCGGGGTCACGCCGTTGGTGTAGAGGCCGGTGCTTTTCAACGCCGGGCCGAGCAACGGGTTGTTGCCCAGCGCGCTGTACAGGCCGATGACGTTGCCGAAGCCCGGCACCGGGGTGTCGAGCGCCGTGCCGCTGAAGTTGTTGTAACCGGTGTTGCCGCCATCGGCGAACAGGTCGGTCTGCGAATAGAAGGTGCCGACCGGGTCGATGCGGGTTTCCTTCCAGTTAGTCTGGTAGAAGCTTTCCATCGTCAGCGAATCCGTGAGGCCGATGTTGAAGCTCACGGCCTCCACCGGCATCAGCACTTCCTTGACCTCGGCGCCCGGCAACCGGTACTTGGCGGCGTCCACCGGGTTGGTGGTGTTGATCCCGCCACGATAGAAAATCCCCTCGCCCCAGTTGAACACCTGACGCCCGAGCCGCGCGGTAAGCGGCATCTGCGCCACGTCCCAGTTGCCGTAAACATAGGCGTCGAGCATCTCGATCCGGCTGCCGGCGATGTCGCGGGTCTGGCGGGTGAAGCGGTCGTCCTGCGGGTAGCTCTGGCTCGGCTGCGACGGGTTGTTGTTGCGGTAGTAATCGTTGCGCTTGTCCATCAGTTGGGTGTCGTAGAACGCGGTGCCGCGCAGGAACATCCCGTAGTTCTGATAGTTGGCTTCCAGCTCCGAGGTGATCTTGTACACCTCGGAAACCAGCCCGGTGTCGAAGTTGCGATTGCCGTCGTTGGTGTTGACGTCATCGTTGTTCTTGTCGCGACCCTGCACCCGCCACAAACGGCCATAGGACAAGGTCGTGTCGATCGAGCCGGTGACCTGATTGTCCAGCACGCTGAACTCCTTGGCCTGCACGCCATCGACGGCGCACAGTTGCAGCAGCCCTGCCAGACCGACGCCGGGGAGCGCTACGCCAGACAGGCGAAATCGAGCTTTCATGATCTGTTCCTCTTTCCCTGGTTTTATTGTTGTGGGGTGCACTACCGCTATGGCCGGGGCGCCAGTGCGGCGCTGACATAAATCCGGCTGTGCGCGCCGAAATGCCCGAGCAACTTGAACAACTGCTGATTGAGCGCCGGATGCTCGAACGTCTCGCGCTGCAGTTGGTTGCCGCGGCTGAAATCGCTGGTCGCCGGCGCCGTCTGCAGCCATTGGCCGATGGCGTCATCGAACGCGGCGGAGTCGTCCACCGACTCGGCGCTGACCACCTCGCGCAGGTAGTCCACCGAGTAGGCTGGATAACGTTTGTCCTCGGCCACATCGGCGTAGGCCGCAAGCATCGGATGCGGCTGACCGGCACGCAGCACGCGGCGCAGCCAGGTCGCCTGGTACTTTTCGATTTCCATGTGGCGGGTGGCGACGCGTTCGATGGAAGCTTGCTTGTCATCCGCAAAACCGGCCAGCGCCTTGCCCTCCAATAGCAACAGACTCGGCAGCTCGACCCCGGGCAATGGCTTGGCGTGATAAGGCTGGGTCAGGTCCTGCACGTGGTGCACGCCCCACCCGAGAAAGCGGTAGCCCCAGTAAGAATGGCCAGTGGCGAACGCCAGTCGCGCCAGCCCCATGTACTGATAGGCCCGCCAGTCCGGCCAACTGCGCTGAAGAAATCCGGCGGCGGCATACACCACCGCGCTCTCATGGAAGAAGCCCATGTGGAACGGCGCCTGCGAGCTGTACTGAAAGCGCTCATCGCCGAACGGCTGCGGGCCGAAGCCGTACAGTGCGCCGACCTCGCCGGGGTTGTCGCTGAACAGGTTGATGTCGTGGCCGTAGTCCGGCTCATCGGCAGCGCTCGCCACCACCGCCAGCGGCGCGACGGTCTCGCCGTCGGCCACGCGAATGAAGCGCTGGCGATTCCACGGCGAAAGCGTCTGCTCGACCATCACCTGATCGGCCGGCAGGTGTTCACGCTCGGGCAAGTCCTGACCCGGCAGCGGTTGAATGACCATCGCCAGATGAATGCGTGGATTGAGCCGCAGCGCGGTGAAAAAGTCGTGGCGCAAATTGTCGCCCGGCTCGGCGGGCAACTTCAGATTGTCGGGGCGCGGCGGGTACTGGGCGAAGTGTTCACGAGCGAAGCTTTCCTGTTGCTCCAGCAGCGCCACCACGGCCGGATACTGCTCTGTGAGAAAGCGCTCCAGCGGCTCGACCGCAACCGGTGGCGCATCGCGCAGGGCCGGCAGCGCCTGCAACGCCAGATAGCTGCCCACCGTGTGATTCGACCAGCCCCACGCCGCCGGGGCCATTGCACAAAGCAGCAACAGGAGAAAGGTCAGCTTCATTGCTTTTAGTTCTTATTGGAGGTGCTGTGGGGGTTGAGCCTAACAACCGCCCCCGGCGCTGACACTGTCCAATCTCACCAGAAAAAGTCTCCAATAGCGCCATTTCAGGATCACCACGAATCTCCTGTAGGAGCTGCCGAAGGCTGCGATCTTTTGATCTTGTTTTTAAAATCAAAGTCAAAAGATCGCAGCCTTCGGCAGCTCCTACAGGGGATTTTTGGTGTCTGGTTAAGCGGGGTAACCGGTGATCTTGCGGATGCTCTGATAAAGCGGCTTGAGCTGGCGGTACATACGCAAATACACCTCTTTGTATAAGCGCTCGTAGACTTGCTGCGCCTCGGGTTGCGGAGTGAATACCGTCCCGACTCGAGTCATCGCAGCTATCGCCGCCGGGAA
>Ga0308163_10002833_pt1 | contig 15233 bp, 13 predicted proteins | sample PhyTR1_FD_201037 | JGI IMG/M metagenome (GOLD analysis project Ga0308163, IMG submission 201037) | Phyllosphere microbial communities from UC Gill Tract Community Farm, Albany, California, United States - DLSLT.R1 | ecosystem: Host-associated > Plants > Phyllosphere > Unclassified | place: USA...
AACCTGTAGATCAAGAATACCTGAAAGCGTAACAGCGTGGGATTGCCCATAGTTGATTTGCATTTCACACTCAGTAATGATTTGACTGAGCTTAACCAGAGTTTTTCTCAGATGAAGCTGGCCATGATTAAATCTGCTGGCGTTGAGTAGATCTTCGATCAGGATGCCCACTTTATCCATACTTTTATTCGCCTTCTCCACCACGGTACCTATATTTTTAGGTATGGAGCTATTCATCATTTTGCCCAAAATTTGCAGTGATGCCTTCAAGGTAGTGATGGGTGTTTTCAATTCGTGGCTGGCAATACTGATAAATTCATCCTTCTGGTCCTGTATAAACTTTTGCTCGTGAATATCTGTACAAGTTCCAAACCACTTAATGATGTTGCCGGTTCCGTCGTAATATGGTGCTGCCCTGCCCAGTACCCAGATATATTCTCCGGTTTGTTTCCTTAAGCGGTATTCAATCTCATAAGGCTCGCCTGTTTCCAGAGAGTGCCTCCATGCAGCCCAGGCGCTTTCCCTGTCATCCGGGTGAAACATCTGGTTCCAGCCTTCGCCTTTTGTAGTTTCAAAATCCGATCCTGTGAAATCATACCAGCGCTGATTGTAGTATTCATGATTTCCGTAGGCATCAGTTACCCATACCATTTGTATGATAGAATCTGCCAGCTGGCGGAACTGGAAAGAACTTTCCTCTATCTGGTGTCTGGCCTGGACTTGTTCAGTAAGATCTGTCGCAATGATAAGGATGCTGTCCGGCTTCCCCAAAAGATTTGGAATAGGCTGGTAGAGGAGGTCAAAGTAATATTTTTTCAAGAGCCCGCCATGTTCCAGCATTACCGAAACCTCCCGGTTGCTGTATCCTTTGCCGGTAGTATATACTTTATCGAGGATATCCAGGAAAGGCTGTCCCTCGAGTTCTGGTAAAGCTTCCGAAAGCGGTGTACCTATGACTGATGCAGGTTTCCCCCACAATTGAAGAATCTTTTCATTTGCAGTCTCAATGATGAGTTGCCTGGTTTTTAAAACACCAATGGCAACTGGTGCATTTTTGATCAGGTTGAGCAGGCTGTAGTGGCTTTCGGCAAGTTTAAATAGTGTTTGGTCTGTTTCCTGCTGGGTGACAACTTTAGCAGTAGTTTCGTTACAGGTGACCAAAACCCCTCCAATTTCGCCGTTTCCATCCATCACCTGACTGTATGAGAAAGTCCAGTAAACATCCTCCAGTTTGTTGTTTCTGTACATGGGGATCAGCTGGTCCTCATTCCATACAGCTTCGCCGCCAGCCATAACCTGGGAGATCAAAGGATGAATTGTTTGCCATAACTCAGGCCAGCATTCCTCAGCACGCTGGCCAAGCGCTTTCGGATGTTTACCGTCGTTGCCGAAGCTGGGACGATAGGCATCGTTATAAAACTGGATCAGTTCCTTTCCCCACCAAAGGAACATGGGAAACCGGGAATTGAGAATGATATTTACGGTAGTCAGTAAGTTTGGAGACCATGTCTCAGGGCTGTTTAACACGGTGGAAGACCAATCAAAGGAGCGGGTTAACTTAGCCATCTCACCATCCCCTTTCAGGTATTTAAGGTAATCTGGTCGTGCTTCACTGTTAAAAGACATGATATTTGCAAACAATAGATAGATAAGATATAGAATATTTTTCAATAAAAGGTATTAGCTCAGCATCTTTTTATTGCTTTACTTACCTCCTGCAAGAATAATACAATAAAGAAGTTTATTATTAATTTGTTTTTGGGTTTATTGACCTAAATGCATTAAACACTGCCTGGGGAGTAATGAGGGTAGCTAAATCAAATTTCATTTATTGTTATTATGAAATATCAACTGAATGCAGTAATTTCAGACAGCAGCACAGTATTCGATAACCGTCAAATAAAGCAAATCAGATGAAAATGAGAATGTCGACCTTAGTAGTCACAGCTATAACCATTATTTTATTCATATTGGATCAGAGGGAGGCTAAAGCTCAGCAGAATGTCAGAAAAGTAAGGATAGCAAATATCGAAATTGATTCAGCCTACATCGATGCATACAGGACAGCACTTGCGGAGCATGCTAACGTAGCTGTTCAAGTAGAACCTGGTGTACTTGCATTACAGGCAGTTTACGACAAAGCACATCCGACTAAAGTTACGGTTCTGGAAGTATATGCCAGCGAACAAGCGTACCAGATGCACGTTAAATCGCCACATTTTCTTAAATATAAGAACGGTACACAGAAAATGGTCAAGTCCCTTCAATTAGTTGAGGTAGCTCCTATAGCTATAGAGATTAAGCCAAATTTCGAAATAGGTCCCAAGAGCTAAAGAAGATCTATCAGGAAGTATTTTAGAATTAACGAAGTGCTCTTCGCGCTGCTAGAAGCATAGAAAAGCCATATAAACTTGTAGAAAGAGCCATACCTATACCGATAAACCCTAGTACCACAGCTTCAGATAGGAAATTGTTGAGGCTCAAAACCCTTGCTAAGATGGCAATTAGTATACTCCATGTACCAATATGATAATCAAGTTTTCTTTCAAATACCCTCGCTAAAGGAATGAAGTGTCATCCAACGGCCAGTGCTATCGCTGGTACGATTAATTCCCGATGATGCAGATAGGCTACAATACGTACTGCTATAAAAATTTATAGTCCCTCACCGGCGAAAATTAATCCGAACAGCTCACTTTTTTTTTGCTTCATCTTGATTAGCAAGGTTCAGGCCGGATAGATTTTTAGCGGCAGTAGCAAGCCGGAAAGCAGTATAGATAAATAACACGCATAAAATCGGAAAGATAATGAGTACCCACTTGTAACTTGTATTCTGAAATCCGGAATAAGCAAAGCTCGCCCAAATGAATGTGAAAACTGCCATCATAACGAGGCCAATGGCTATATTTTTTACATTGATGTTGGTTATGGAAGAAGATCTTTCAGTCATGGAGCAGAATTTTAATAAAAGTAGCCTAATTTGGTGAATGTTTGTTGTCGTATAATCCATTACTGGATTTTATTCAAATTCGTAATTTTTTTGTTTCTTTGATGTACCAAATAAAAGCAATAAGTTGTATGAAGCAGGAGGTTAAAGAGAAAGTCCGGATTGTAGTAACCAACATCAGGAAGGTACGCATATACCGCAATTATTCACAGCATTATCTTGCAGCAAAGCTCTCCATATCCCAGAATGCATATAGTAAAATTGAGCTGGGTGTTAGCAAGCTGCCGATAGAGAGGCTATTTAAAATTGCGGTTATTCTGGATGTAAAAATCAGTTCGCTGATGTCTGTCGATTGCCCGATGGAAAAGGATGTGAGTTAAAGTAGTCAGGGGAATTATTCGCAGGTTAATGATGAGTTCATATGAAGAGGTTTCTTTTGTTGATCTAAAACAAAATAAATCTCATGAAAAAAAACTTATGTCTTGTCACGGCAGTGCTCTCGTTGAACCTGGCTGCATGTAAAAAAAATAACCAGCCGGCAACGGATATTGTTTATCCCGACGTAGCAGAAGTAGTAGATGTACCTACATTGTTTACTACAGCCTCAGGTGTGAAAGTTTATAACGGGGGCTATGGCTCTGCTGTGGCCGCTGATCTCAGCTCGCCGGATATTTTCTACATGCTTACTGACCGCGGATCAAATGTTGCCGGACAGATTGCAAATTCAATTATCATAGGTAAACCGGATTTTGATCCGCAAATTGGCAAATTCAAATTGAAGGACGGTAAGCTTGTACTGCAGGAAGTGATTGAACTGAAGAACGCGGCAGGAGCAAAGCTGAATGGGTTGCCAAATCCTGCAGGTATGGGAGCATCCGGTGAAACAGCATATGATTTATCTGGAAAAATCATTACACCGAGCGCGGACGGAATTGATTCTGAAGGCTTGGTAAGGGCTTCTGATGGTTCATTCTGGATCAGCGATGAGTATGGACCCCACATTGCCCATTTTGATGCAGGCGGAAGAACTTTGGAACGTATCAATCCTTTTGGAACAGGTACAGGCGGAAGAAAAATCCCGGCAGTATTTGCAAACAGAAGGCCCAACAGAGGCATGGAAGGCTTAGCCATCACCCCTGATGGTAAAACACTCGTTGGCATGATGCAGTCGCCAATGTACAATCCATCGAGAACGGCTGTAAGCAGCTCGGTAATTTTGAGGATTTTGACATTCGATATTGCCACTGGTGCTACCAAACAGTACGCTTACGTAATGGATAATGCATCGCTGACAGGAGTGAGTGAGATTGTTGCGGTGAACAGTACTACTTTCCTGACTTTGGAACGTGACGGTCTGTACGGCGGAGATGCTACAAATCCGGCAGCTTTCAAAAAGGTATTTAAAATAGATATCAGCAAGGCGACAGATATTTCTGATCCTGCAAATGGAGCAACCGGTAAATTATTTAATGGAAAAACTTTGGAAGAGCTGAACAATGCATCGGGTTTATCTGGTGCGGGTATTACTCCAGTAACGAAAACCGTTGTGCTGGATTTGCTTAAAGACTTGCCTGCAACATATCCTCACGATAAAGCTGAGGGCCTGGCCTTGTTACCAGGTAATATCCTGGTGATATCAAACGATGATGACTTTGGGGTAGTAGATAATGGTGCAAGCGGATTTGCCCAGAAAATTCTGCCTTTGACCAAATCCGTGGATAGAAACCGCTTGTATTTTGTGAAAATCAAGCTTTAACCGCTATAGTCCCGATAATATATTTGGTGGCTAATGAGAAGAAAGGTACATTAAGAATATTTCAGTATTGTAGATAATTCGCAATTATAAATGTATCTTACCATTGGGTTATTGGTAAGATACTTTACGCTTTTCTTCTCATCCACAAATCTTATCTGTTATTGACTTATTGACGCCATGCCCGATCTCCAGAATAAAAAGCAAGTATCATCACCCGAACACAAGGAACTCCCGGCTTATAATGATATAAAGATCGGAAGTGATAAGTTGCATTCCCGCGATGAAAGCCGCGCAGCACTACTAGTGGCTAATAAGGAGTTGGCACTTCAAAATAAGGAGAAAGAGAAACGGGCGGCAGAACTGATCATTGCAAATAAAGAATTGGCTTTTCAAAATGAAGAGAAAGAGAAACGCGCGGCAGAACTGATCATTGCAAATAAAGAACTGGCTTTTCAAAACGAAGAGAAAGAGAAGCGCGCTGCAGAACTGGTCATTGCCAATAAAGAACTTGCTTTTCAAAACGAAGAGAAAGAGAAAAGGGCAAATGAGCTGATTATAGCCAACAAGGAACTGCAATTTCAGAACGAGGAAAAAGAAAAACGGGCTAATGAATTGCTTATAGCCAACCGCGAACTGAAAATTGCAGAAGACAACATACGTATGCTCAACCAGGAAGATATCCGCAAGTTGAATGAAGCCCTGGAGCAGAAAATTATTAACCGTACAGAGGAGCTGGAAAATGTAAACGCAGAGCTCGAATCGTTTTCCTATTCGGTGTCGCACGATCTGCGCGCACCACTAAGAATCGTCAATGGATATGCCAGCATCCTGCATGATGAGTACAATCTGCTGTTCGATGATGAGGGCAACAGGTTACTTTCGATTATAAGGGAAAGTGCCAAAAAAATGGGTTTTTTGATAGATGACCTGCTCTCTTTTTCAAGGCTTGGAAGGAAAGATATCTTTAAGACCCTTGTTGACATGAATTTGCTGGTGTCTGACGCATTGAAAGATTTTATGAGGACAACTCCCCATACTGCGACTATAACCACAAGCAATTTAGGTCCTGTCTTGGCTGACAAGGCCCTGATCATTCAGGTATGGATGAACCTTTTGTCCAATGCAGTCAAATATTCTTTTCAAAATCCATCCCCCCGTATAAATATTACTTGCGAAGACACAGAAAATACAATCACCTACAAAATAGAAGATAACGGAGTTGGTTTTGATATGCGGTACGCGCACAAACTCTTTGGCGTTTTTCAGCGGCTGCATGACGCAGAGGAATTTGAAGGAGTGGGGGTGGGACTTGCACTTGTACAGCGCATCATCAAAAAACATGGCGGAAAGATCTGGGCTACGGCAGTGGTAGGCGAAGGGGCTGTATTTTATTTTAGTTTACCCAAATAATCACCCTCGGCACGAATGGATAATAAAGAAATAGAGATCCTTTTAATCGAGGATAGTATACACGACGCAGAACTTACTATAAGGGCATTGCGAAGAAATGATGTGGCTAAGCATATACTTCATTTGAGAGATGGTGCCATTGCACTGGATTACCTTTATGCGACCGGCCAGTATACGGGGCGGGACCTTGCCAATAAACCCAAACTTATCTTACTGGATTTAAAGATGCCCAAGGTGAGCGGTCTTGAAGTACTTGAAAGGATAGCGGGCGATAAAACTACCTATAAAATACCGGTGGTGGTGTTAACATCATCTAAAGAGCATCCTGACGTTGATCAGGCCTATCTGCTTGGGGCAAACAGTTACATTGTAAAGCCTGTGGATTTCGAAAGCTTTTCACAGGTGGTAAATGCAATGGGCATGTATTGGCTCCTCCACAATCATCCACCTCATCATACCTAGAATGTTAGAAAAACTGAAAATATTACTGCTGGAAGACGAGGATTTGGATGCAGAGCTGATTAAAAGAACTTTGATAAAGGCCAGGCTCAATTTTGACTTATCTGTAGTAAGAACCAAAGGTAAGTTTAGCCAGGCACTGAAAGAATATCCGGCTGATATCATATTGTCTGACCACTCACTGCCGGATTTTGATTCCCAGGAAGCGCTGGAAATGGTGAAGGAGTCAGGGCTGATTATCCCTTTCATCCTGATCACCTCCTCCATGACTGATGAATTTGCAGTGAAGGTGATGCATGATGGCGCAGATGACTATATCATCAAAGACCGCCTGCATAGGTTACCTTTAGCGATTACAAGTCTGATCAATAAATACCGGGAGAAAAAACAACAGCGCGAAGAACGCAGACAGTCCAGTAGGGAGCTCACAGATCTCAATCACCGTTTATTGCTTGCTACAAGAAGTGCAAATATCGGGATCTGGGATTGGGACTTACTGAACAATCATCTGGAATGGGACGAAACCATGTACCAGCTCTACCAGATACAACCTGGTGAATTCAGTTCAGCGTACGAATCGTGGTACCACAGGGTACACCCTGAAGACAGGGTAAGTATAACCGAAGCGATGGAAAGAGCGATTGCAGGTGAAGAGAAATATGATACCCAATTCAGGATCAACGGAGCCGATGCGCAAGTACGTCATCTGCGTGCTACCGGGCTTGTTGAATATGATGTGGATAATAAGCCGGTTCGAATGATCGGCATTAACTGGGACATCAGCCCGCGAATAGCTGCCAACCAGGAGAGAGAACACATTATTGAGGACATGGTAGAACGTAACGCGGCGCTGGAACAATTTACCTACATCATTTCGCACAATCTCAGAGCGCCTATAGCCAACATTATTGGGGCTACGAATATATTGTCTGACCTTGATACAAGTCATGAAGACAGGGAGCAGCTCACAAGGGGGATAAACGAATCTGTAGTGAAGCTGGATAACATCGTACGGGATCTCAACCATATTTTAAGTGTGAAAGGTGATGTTTTCAACAACAGGGAGAAGGTAGATTTCGCAGATCTTACCAAAGACATCATGAAGATAACTACTGACTTAGTGGATCCGCAAAGTTGTGTGATCAGCTATGATTTTTCGGCAGTAACGGGAATTAATACTATTAAATCATATCTGAACAGTATATTTTATAACCTGATCTCTAACAGTATCAAATACCGGAGAAAGGATGTTCCCTCCCTGATCAGCATCAAAAGTCAGAAGACCGGTAACGTATTGGAGCTCATATTTACGGACAATGGAACTGGTATCAATATGGAGAAGAACGGGAACAACATTTTCGGACTGTACAAGCGTTTTCATCAGCATATCGCCGGCAAGGGAATGGGTCTGTTCATGGTTAAAACCCAGGTTGAAAAATTAGGTGGCACAATAACCGTAAACAGCATTGAAAGCGAGAAAACTGAATTCAGGATTTCATTTGTTGAAACGAATTGAGTTTGCTAAGGATCTCCATCGTAATTGCCGGTCTGATATTATTCGGTGTCAATGGATACTTATATGCTGTTTCTGAACAGGGGCAGTTTATATTCTTTTTACTCGGGATCATTGTTCTGGGGATCCCGCATGGTGGTGCAGATCTGCTGATCGCCTCACAAAATTCGAGAAACAGCCAGCGTAAATTCTCAAAAGCAAAATTCAACCTGATGTACCTGGGCAACATTGCATTGTTTTTAGTGTTGCTGCTTTCTTTTCCCTCCTTAGGGCTGATGTTATTTTTATTACTGGCAGCTTACCATTTTGGAGAAACTGATTTACAGGGTTTTATAACCGAAAGCCTTGCAGGGGATATTTTCATGTTTACTTATGGAATGTTTATTCTGGGGCTGATATTTCTCCCCGACTTTGACAAGATATATAAGGGCCTGGAAAGGCTACACCCGGATGTCAGAACTGTGCAGGTATTAGAGTGGATAAATATTTATAATACAGTGATTCTCGGCGTAGTTTCATTCTCATTTATTGCCATTGGCAGTCTTTATTTCTTTTACAACAAACACCTCTTCAAACTACACTGGCACCAGTTGATTCTGCTGAGCCTGCTGAGCATTATTGTTTATAAATTACCGCTTCTTCTGAGTTTCAGTTTCTATTTTGTGGTTTGGCACTCTTTGATTTCCCTGAACAATATTATCTGTTACCTCTTACTTGATAAATCCGTCAGTCCGGTGCTGCTGGTAAAGGAAACGCTTACAAACAGTTTGATTGCTTTGATTGGAGTTTCGGTTTTGGGATGGGCTGCTTTCTCCATGTTGAACAACAGCGACTTAATTCTTTACACGGTTGTAGGATTAGCTGTTCTTACCGCTCCGCACATGCAGGTTATGCACAGGATGTACCGCCAGTTAGATTAGCCGAAAAACACAATTACTGTATTGAAGTCATTTCAAATACTTTACTTGATTAAGGATTTCGTTGCGGGAATAATAAAGAATCTGTAAGCAGCGTTCATCGAAATCAAAAAGAGATGCCGAACAGCAGCAAGCTAAGTTAAGAACTTATTCATGTGTCCCGCATCCCTGATCAATTGTCATTTTTATTCTCTCTTATCGTTTCAGGTATCCTGAAATGCTAAAGAGAACATTAAACATTATTTCTTTGTTAGCGATGCCAACAAATTATCCAGGTTATCAATCGTCATTTTGAAGCCTTGTTCAAAGCCCATTTCAATCATCTTTTCCATACGGTCAAGCGACTCGTTAAAGATCGTAATGCTCACTGTAGTAGTGCCATTCTGCTCGCTGAAGTTATAGTCCCATGCTGAACCCGGCAGCTCTTTATTTTCTTCTGCATCCGCAAAAGTATTATACATTTTAAAATTGGTTTTTGGTGTAATGGAGGTGTATTCCTGTATGGACCAGCGTTCCATACCTTCGGGACTTACCATCGCATAAAATCTGCGTCCGCCAACTTCAAAGTTCATGTATTTTGTTCTGGCCGTCCAGGGTTTGGGTGCTACCCATTGATCCAATAGTTCTTTTGTAGTGAATGCATCCCAGACCAATGGAAGTTCTGCATCAAATTCTCTGCTGATGTATACGGTCTTTTCAGGTTTGTTAACTGTAAATTCAAATAAGAGGTTCTTTTCCATATGTTCTATTTTTTAGTTTGCTTTTTCATTACTGCCAACAGCTCATCCAGCTGGTTAAATTTGGTTTCCCAGATCGCCCTGAACTGTGCCAGCCACTGGTCTATTTCCTGCATTTTCTCAACTTCAAGAGAATAGTAGATTTCTCTTCCCTGATGTTCCTGTTTGATCAGCTCACATTCAATCAGGATTTTAAGGTGTTTTGATACTGCCTGCCGGCTGGAGTCAAAGTTTTCGGCAATAGCATTTGGAGTCATCGCCTGTATTGCAATCAAAGCAATAATGGCTCTTCTTGTAGGATCTGCTACGGCTTGAAAAATATCTCTTCTCATAAACACTATTATATGAAACTGTTCGGTTGCAAATATATATGCAACTATTCGGTTTCGCAAATTTTTTTTGAGATTTTATATACAGGTTTTCCGGAGACAATACTATTGCCATCCTCAGGTCTGTAAAAACATTGGAAATTCTTGAATTGATTGCTTCTCTTACATACAATGTGAGTAATAGTAAGACCGGCTAACGTACAACTTTCAGGGATGTGAAATACGGGCTGTATGTAAACATATCAGGTGCTGTCTGTGTTCCAAACCAGAATATACACCTTTCTGATATGTCAAAACCTATAGAAATGCAAAATTACGTACCCTATTCGGACAATGTAGAAGTGAAACAACCCAATGAAGACCAGGACAGCCAGGCTGTTGTAGATACGATGGCCCGTGTAAACAAAATTATGTTTGAGCGTTACCGGCACGCAGTCAGGGATGCCCATGCTAAAAACCACGGTATATTACGCGCTGAACTGGAAATTTATGAAAACCTTCCGGTGCATCTGGCACAGGGATTATTCAGGGAACCTAAAAAGTATCCGGTAATCATAAGGTTTTCATCGGCACCGGGTATGATTGAGCCTGACAAAAAATCCAATCAGCGGGGCATGGCCATCAAAATTATCGGTGTGGAAGGAGAAAAGCTGCTTCCTGAAGACAAAGATGCGCTTACACAGGATTTTTTGCTTGTGAACTATCCGATCATCCCCACCGGTACTGTTAAGGATTATCTTGACCAGCAAAAGAAAATTGAGGAATACATCAATACGCCCGATCTTTTTCAATCGGTACAGGGCGCGATGTTAGTTGCAGGGAGGAAGATTAAAAATGTCCTTGGCAAAGAGGAAGACCCCAATGATTTTGGTACGCCGGGATCACACTTGCTGGGAGACAGGTATTTCAGTATGGCAGCAATCCGTTTCGGAGATTTCATCGCAAAGATTTCGATTGCGCCAAAGTCTGAAAATGTTGTTGCCCTGCATGGTAAGGAGATGGATCCTGAGTTAAGGAAGAATGAACCAGAAACTTTCCTGACGACGATTGTAACTGAGTTTTTCAAAAATCAGACTGCCGAATATGAACTGTCGGCACAGTTATGCACTGACCTTGAAAAGATGCCAGTAGAAGACGGATCTGTGCAGTGGATGGAAGATGACAGCCCTTACCAGCCAATTGCCAGGCTTACTATTTCAGCACAGGATATTACCAGTCCCGCCCGCAGGGTTTACGGTGATGATGTGCTGAGCTTTAACCCATTTCATTGCCTGCCGGAACACCGGCCTTTGGGGAATATCATGAGGGTGCGCAGGCTGGCTTATGAAACATCATCAAAATACAGGCATCACATGAATGCACAGCCGAGGATAGAACCACGCAGCATTGAAGAGTTGCCGGACTAGTGAAGCAGCACTCCAGACACAATAATTTGTGGTATGCCATCTTTACAATAGCGTAGAGATGGTTTTTTTTCTGCAATGCGATAAACTTTAGTCCCTTGCGGGTGTTATTGACAATCAGGAACTTCGGTAGCCATCAGGCAGCTAATAAACAGAGATAGTATAACATGGATAAGTTCGAGATTAAAACATCCAGCTCAGCAGCGCTAAAGCATCCTGCAGACGCACAGAACCGGATAGAAGGAAGGTTAAAAGTAACCGGTGCTGCCCAATATGCTGCTGAATATCCCCTGGAAAATATGACTTATGGGGTAATGGTAACCAGCAGGATTGCGAGAGGTTCGATAAAATCAATACAATCTGATAAAGCAAGCGGAGCGGCAGGTGTGTTAACTGTCATCAGTCATTTAAACCGGCCCCGGGTGCCTGGCTATGATAAACCAGTAGATCAGCGAAAAACCCGTTATTACGGTCAGGAATACCGCTTGTTTTATGATAACCGCATAATGCATCATAACCAGCCGGTAGCGCTCGTTGTAGCAGAAACCCTGGAGCAGGCAACCTTTGCAGCTTCTTTAGTTGAAGTGGTGTATGATAAGGAGCAACACCAGACAGATCTGCTGGATCACCTTTCTAATGCGGTTACTCCACACCGACCAACGGATTCCCTGAGGGGAAATGCGGATGCCTGGAGAACGGCAGAGGTAAGCATAGAAGAAGAATACCATACCCCAATACAAGTGCATAATAGTATGGAGCCTCATGCTACTACAGCCCACTGGCTACCTTCGGGTAAACTGATAATCTATAACAAAATGCAGTTTGTACAGGGAACAAAAGATGCATTTATTAATTATTTTAATCTGGAAAAACACCAGGTGGAGGTGAATGCTCCATTTGTGGGTGGTGCTTTTGGCAGTGCATCGAGGGTGTGGCCCCATGAAATGGCCGCAGTGATGGGTGCGAAAGTTATTGGGAGGCCCCTCAAGGTGGCAATGGAAAGAAAGCAGGTTTTTAATATGATCGGTTACCGCCCATATGCGGTGCAGAAATTCAGTATCGGCGCAACGAAGAAGGGCATTTTTGTAGGTATAAGGCATGAAGCAAAAGGAATGACATCAGTTTATGAGGAATTTGTGGAGCGTATAACCGACCCTACAAAGTCAATGTACCGCTGTCCGAATCTGCAAACCAGTTACCAGCTGGTGCCGCTCGATGTGAGTACACCTACGCATGCCCGGGGTCCAGGGGAGACAACAGGTTCATTTGCGCTGGAATCTGCGGTGGACGAACTTGCTTATGCCCTGAAAATAGACCCTGTGAAACTAAGGATAATGAACCTTGCTGACACGGATCCCGAGAAAAACATTCCCTGGACAAGTAATCATCTGGAAGAATGTTACCGGGAGGGTTCGCGGATATTTGGTTGGGAAAAGCGCAATCCAATTCCATCTGCGATGACCTCTGAAGGATACATGCTGGGGATGGGGATGAGTGCCGGGATATATAAAGCAACAAGGGAAGCTTCAGCTGCAAGTGCCCAGCTCAATGCAGATGGGAGTTACACTGTTAAAACCTCCGTTGCAGATACAGGTCCGGGATCAGCAACTGTTTTTGCGCAGATCGCAGCGGAACGCCTGGGGACAGATATCAGAAATGTCCGTTTCTTATGGGGCAACTCCAGCCTGCCCCCGGCACCAGGCCAGTTTGGTTCGCATACTACAGCTTCGGTCGGCTCTGCCGTTCATGATGTATGCATGGCTTTAACCGACCAGGTTATCAACCTGGCGCTGAAGGGGGCACATCCAGGCTTCAAAGGCAGGTCAAAAGATGAGATTGTTGTGCAGAACGGGTTTGTTCAGACAAAAAACGGACTGGAGAAAATCTCCTGTAAAGAGCTGTTAAAGACAAATCAACTCCCTGAATTGCTGGTTACCAAAGAATCAAAAGCCGGGCCGGAAGAAAAGACGCATTCCGGAAAGTCCTTCTGCGCTAATTTCGTGGAGGTACTGGTACATCCCCTGACGGGAGTAGTTAAAATAAACAGGGTGGTAACTGTAGTGGATTGCGGAAAGGTGATCAACCACAAAACTGCCGAGAGCCAGGTTTATGGATCTGTAGTGTGGGGAATTGGCGTTGCGTTGATGGAAGAGGGGATAATTGATCACCGGACAGGAGGTTATATCAACAATAACCTTGCAGATTATCATCTTCCTGTATGTGCAGATATTCCTGATATTACAGTGAAATTTATAGACAAGGATGACAGTATCCTGGACCCGGTGGGTGCCAAAGGCCTGGGTGAAATTGGAATGATTGGTTTCTCTGCGGCAGTTGCGAACGCTGTATTTCATGCTACAGGAAAACGGATCAGGCATTTGCCAATTACGCCGGACAAACTGATATGAGTAAATCTTCCCATGCTGATATGAGTAGCTTCTTCCCATGTACTCAGCCAACTTAGCTGAATTAAATCAATTTTAAGTTTTCTTGTAAGAATTTAAAGCCTTGCTGTACTAATAGATACAAATGGATAATTCAGCGTAAGCTCCGCAGGTCTAACCTCTTCATGAGCCTGGGCTTTGTGATTGCATGTGCAATGATAGTCTGGGTGTACTTCACCTTTCATCAAAAATATAACTGGCCCTTCGATGTAAGCATTGGGTCGCTGATTAGCCTGATGATTGTCTTTGCTGTTTTAAGCTGGAGAAGTTATGACTTCAGCAAAGATCAGCGCGAAATTGCGGGGATCGATTACCTGAACAACCAGATTAATAAACTGAGATGGCAAAAAAAAATGCTGACAAGTTATCTCTGGGTGTATACAGTATTATTCCGGCTTGCAATGGTTGGTTATACTTTTGAAATCACAAAGGGGGGAAGTTTGCTTTTTACAATTACAGCCATGGCAATCATCACGCTGTATATTATTGGAATATCGATATGGAACAGGTATTATAAACACAGGAAGCAATTAAAAACCATTGATGAACTGCTTGAAAGCTTTGAGCAAATGCGCGATGAGATCAGATAGAGCTGAATAAATGAATCGCCTGGTAGTTCGACTTGCCTTGAAGTGGTTTAATCACGATCTTTATGCAGGCATGAAAATATTAGTGACAGGCTCTTCAGGAAAATTAGGTAGTTTAACCGTTAAGCTGCTAAATCAAATGGGGCATGAAGCATGGGGTGCAGACCTCCTGCCTGGCGCAGCAACCCATTATCTGACTGATGTGAAAAACAAAGATCAGATGTTTGAAATCACGAAAGGTGTAGATGCTGTAATCCACACGGCAGCCCTTCATGGCAAACATATGGATCTGAATTTCTCCAGGGAAGAATTTGTGGATACAAATATCAAGGGGACACTCAATCTTTTAAATGCCTGTGTAGCAAATGGAGTAAGCAAATTCTTATTTACGAGTTCGACATCCATTTACGGCAGATCATTAGTAAATACCCATCAGGCTGTTTGGGTGGATGAAAACCTTGAGGTACAGCCGCGTGATATTTACGATATTACCAAGCAGGCCTGCGAGGAGTTGTGCCGCGATTTTTTTGACCGGGAACAGCTACAGGCGACGGTGTACAGGGTAGGGCGTTTTCTTCCGGAACCTGCTGATCTGATGTTGAATCACCGGCTATACCGCGGACTTGATGAAAGAGATGGAGCGGAAGCCCTTCGCCTGGCTGTGGAACATGATTTTGAGCAATTTGAAATATTCAATGTCTCGGGTGGCTCAGCATTTGGTAAGGAAGATC
>Ga0308163_10002835_pt1 | contig 15231 bp, 15 predicted proteins | sample PhyTR1_FD_201037 | JGI IMG/M metagenome (GOLD analysis project Ga0308163, IMG submission 201037) | Phyllosphere microbial communities from UC Gill Tract Community Farm, Albany, California, United States - DLSLT.R1 | ecosystem: Host-associated > Plants > Phyllosphere > Unclassified | place: USA...
ACCGTACAAACTGCCGACAGCGGCATGGATCAACCCGCCCACAATGGAGAAAAAAGCAGCCTGAAAAACCGACATTTAGACGCTCACCAATTCAACAAGGTGTTTCAAATTCATTGACACGTTCCGGTTGTGGAAGGGACCGCAGGGTGGCATGACTTGCGCTGCGAGATGGCCGAGCGCGAGTATGGGGGCGCAAGAACGTCGCAGCGTTCGACCGCACCGCAGCCGAAGTGATTGGTTTCCTGTTGCAAAAGGTTGATACTCTGCGCGACGCACTGGGCTAGGATGAGGGTTAAAGACGTCTCCCCCGGGGACGTCTTCTTTTTAGTACCTATTAGATAACAAAAAATCGGTGCGTACTGTGGTGATTTGTGCAAAATCGGCAGCGGCGCAAGATTTTGCTTGTAAACGAAGAAAACCTGTGTACGTTTTGTCTTGTAAACGTTAATATCCGGTCGCGTCATCGCTTTTTGGGTTTTTTAGGTAAAAGCGGCGACGGCGACACAATCCACTAATGACCGAGGTAAGCGCATGTCCGCCAAACGAATTCTGCCTGCACGAAACATCGTCGATATCGATGGGTTGATCCGCATCGCCGATCGCGCGGAGGCCACGCTGCTGCAGTTACGCGACGATTTGCTGGCGCCCTGGCCCCGTAAAACGTCGCCGATGATCTCGGGCACCAGGCTGTCTCAGATGTGCAATATGGAGCGTACCAAGCTCAACCACCTGTGCAGCAAGGGTGTGATCCCGCCTGGCCAGTTGAAGGGCAATGGCCGCAGCCGGATGTTCACCCTGGCCGAAGCCCGTGCCATCGTACAGCAGATCGGCCCGCACAAACGCCGCCCGGCCGGCACGATGGGCATCGTGGTCTGCTGCGGCAATTTCAAAGGTGGCGTGGGCAAGACCACGACCACAGTGGCGGTGGCCCAGGGCCTGAGCCTGATGGGCCACAGCGTCTGCCTGGTGGACCTCGATCCGCAGGCATCGACCACCACCCTGATGGGCTATGTACCGGATGCGGAAGTGACTGAGGAAATGACGGTGATGCCGGTGGTCTACGGCGACGCTGCCGACCTGCTGTACGCGGCGCAGCCCAGCTACTGGGATGGCATCGACCTGATCCCGTCGTCGCCCGACCTGTTTGGTGCCGATTACTTCTTGCCCAACAAGCAGGCCAGCGACCCGACGTTCCAGTTCTGGGACGTGCTGAACAAGGCGATGCAGCCGCTACGCGAAAAATACGATGTGATCATCATCGACACGCCGCCGACCTTGTCGTACCTGGCGCTGGCCAGCTTCATGGCATCCGATGGCATGATCATTCCCCTTCCCCCGGAAACGCTCGATTATGCCTCATCGACCCAGTTCTTCCGGCAGTTCTCCGAGCTGTTCAACTCGATGCGCGAAGGCAAGCAGATCGACAAGGAATTCGAATTCATCAAGATCGTTCTGTCGAAGGTGAAGTCGGCGGTGTCGATGACCGATATCGTCAAGACGTGGATCAAGCAGACCTATCCCGAGTTGCTGGGCACTGCAGAAATTCCGGAAACGGATCTGGTCAAAAACGCCTATGCGGAGTTCAAGACCATTTATGACCTGGAGAGCTACGACGGCAGCCAGCGCACGTACAACCGTGCGATCGAGGCATTCAATGCTGTGGTGGCCGAGATCGATGTGTCCCTGCAAACTTGCTGGGCGCATCGCGAAATGAAGGAAGCAGCATGAGCAACAAAAACGACCGCCCGCCGCGCATCAACAAGCTGGCGCAACGGCTACTTGGCCAGACGGCCAACCTGGAGCGCAATGTCAGCGAAAATCCGTCGGCGCCCATCGCTACCCAGCGTAACGTGACCATGCCCGGCCAGCTCGGGGCGTTCCGCATCGAGGCCCAGAAGTACCAGGGCAAGATCGATGATTTGCAGCGGCAGCTCGAAGAAGCGCTGGCTAGGCAGGCGGACGGCGGCGCCGATGCGCAAGCCGCTGAATTGCGTGAACGGCTGGCGCAGGTGGAAGCAGAGCGCCGGGCGGAAGTGGAGGTTCTGAAAGCAAAAATCGACGCGGCCGCCGGCAATGCGGGCAAGCCGTTCGATGCGCCGGTGGACCGCATCCGCAAGGTGCCAGGACGCCAGCGTCTGCTGACCGAGGCGGAGCGGGACGCGTTGTTTTCGAACCTCGATAACAACAAGCTCGTCACTCCGGTGACGCTGCGCCCGCTTCCTGACGGCTGGTATGAGCTGGTGTCCGGCCACAACCGTTACGACTACTACCTTGATCGCGGCCGCGCCACGATTCCGGCCGTGGTGGATGCATCGGATGACGAGCACGCAGACCGCGATGCCTTCTATGCCAACCTGCTGCACAACAGCCTGCCGGATTATGCGAAGTACGTCGGATTCAAGAAGCTCCTGGCTGACGATCCTACTCTGACCATCGCCGATGTCGCCAAGCACGCCGGCGTGCCGCGCTCCACCGTTGCCAATTTGATGGTATTCGGCGAATTGCCGGCGGCCGCCGTGGCGCTGCTCGACTCGCACCAGGACAAGTTAGGGCGCAGCGCGGCTGCCGAGCTGGCGGCGCTGCATACCAAGGGACATACAGACGGCGTCATGGCGGCCATCGAAGCCATCGTCGGCGGTACGACGTCGCAAGCTGAAGGCGTGGCCATGGCGACCAGGTCGGCGCGGCCGACGGTTGCGCCGCGCGTGGCGCCGGCGCCAGTGACCGTGCGTTCTGGGCGCGCCACGTACTGCAAGGTTCACCAGGCCAAAAAAGTGTTGCGCCTCGAGTTTACGAGCGACGTGGATGCGGAAATGGCGATGACTGAAATTACCAAGGCCTTGCAAGCGCTGGCCGATGGCAGCAAAAAATAATTCGATGAATCAAATAAAGTACGGAACTAAAAGGACAGCGATGGTGATCTAACCCGCAACAAAAACAATTGGATGCCCTAAAAAGCAAAAGGCCCCGGCGGGAACCGGGGCCTATGCAATGCTCTGGCAAGGACCACCACCAAAAACACGTACATCGTCAGACGTGATTCTAGTTCGGTGGTCCGGCCAGTGCAAGGGATTTTTACGCCTGTCACTTTGGCAACTGGAACCTCCGTGAATAATCATGGCCGGGTTGGGTATTTACTCGCCCTACAATTTGAGCACTGCATCGGGCGTTGGCTGCTGGCTTGCATCGACTTGCCCCCTGTCGGGAGCAGCGCATGAATGCCGTTGCCGGCGCGTACGCCCTGTACTTCGAACATGGCACTGCCCTTCACCGGGTGTTGCAAGAGGCGCCGTATCTGCCGCGCTGCAGCGATAACAAAACCGCTACCCGCACCCGTCCAAGGGAATACGCGGTGCGTTATCCCTACATGCAAATCAACCGGCCAGGCTTCGTCAGCTGGTTGATCTTCGATCTCGACCACGCCAATGCGATGGTGTGGGAAGACGCCGGCCTGCCGGCGCCCAACCTGATCGTGCGAAACCGCGCGTCGGGCAACAGCCACCTTTACTATGCCATCACCCCGGTGTGCACGACGGAGGCTGCGCGCGACAAGCCCATCGCGTACATGAAGGCCGTGTACGCCGCCTTCTCGGTGGCCCTGCGCGCCGACCCGAATTTTCACTCGGGCCCTGTGGCCAAAACACCTGGCCACCCCTGGTGGTCCACCGAGGAACTGCATAATTCGGTGTATGAACTCGGCGCTCTGGCCGACTACGTCGACCTGGCCGTGGCCATGCCCTGGACCAGGCGCGTCAAAGTAGACGATATTGCCCATTCCCGGCATTGCCTGCTCTTCGAACACCTGCGCCACTACGCCTACTCCATCGTCAATCGCGAGCGTGAATCAGGAAGCTACGACAGCTTCGTGCGCTGGCTTGACGTAAAAGCCAACGATTTAAACCGCTACACGGAACAGGGATTTACCCAGAATCTTCCTGCATCTTCCTTGAAGGCGACGATCCGCTCGATCGCGCGGTGGACCTGGACTTATTACACCGGTAGCGGCCGCTGTCGCCGCGGCATCATGCAGCTCGACCCTGACCTGCCGCTGCCGGCACGTCAGACCATGGCTGCAGAGCGCACCCATACCGAGCGACAAAAGAGCACGGCGGACCGGATCCGCGCAGCCTGCCGCGTGCTGCGCCAACGCGGCGAGAGCTTGACCCAGGTTGCCATCGGCCGCCTGGCCGGCGTCACGCGGCAGACGGTGGCCACCTACAAAGCTATCGTCGAACAGGCCCGTGAAGTGCTGGCAGCCGCCGCCACGCAATCGGCTGCCGCAGTCCAGTCCGATGTTAAGTTTGGTGTACATCAGGTACCTGCCGTTGGGGTTTCTTCTTTGCAACTTTGTCTGGTGGGTGTACGGGGTGTCGAGAATGGGGTTGAAGAAGTGCCCCGGGATGTCGGCCGCATTGCCGATGGATGATGTTTAGTGTTTGGGTGTGGTTTATTGCAGTTGCGCAGGCAGTTGAGTTTTCAGCGATCGGGGTTGGTTTTTCGGGGTTGAAGTTCAAGGCTTTAACCGTTAACCGGGCGTAGCGACAGGGGTTTCGTCGGTGCGCAAGCAAGCGGGGACTTCCGCGCGCGAAGGAATATTGATTGGCTTGCTCTCTGTGTTTGCATGGTTCGATTGGACCAGCACTTGCGCATTTACATCATCGCGCATACACTGTATATCCATACAGTTCCAACTTGATAACGATTGCGTGTTCCAATGTCATTGCTATGCTCGTCCCTTGCGGAATTACAATCTGAGACGACCGATTCTTTGTCGATTTCTCACGTTTGGCGCGCAAGCGAACTGGCAGTATCGCGTGCAGTGACCAGTTCGTAATGCCACGCTTTACGATGAATTGCCCGGTGCGGGATGGCCACGCTCTTCGCTGGTTGAGCTTTTGGTTCAGCAATCGGGTATCGGTGAGCTGCAACTGTTGAAGCCGTTGTTGGCGAGATTGGCGACCAAACAGCGTATTGCATTGGTTCAGCCGCCCTATATCCGCAGTCTCTGGCTTTCAAGCTGTGGGGAAACGACACCAGCCGACTGTTATGGCTCAGGCCGTCGGTGCACGGGCGATGCGTTATGGAGCGCGGAGCAGATTTTAAAAAATGGCAACTGTGGGGCGTGATTTTTTGGCAGAACCATATTCGTTCTGAATCTTTGCGTCGCCTCAATCTTGCGGCACAGAGTGCTGATATCTGGTTTTGGTTGATACTTCCCATGGCTGCTGCCAGCGAAGCGTCCCCTGCTTCTTTGCGCTTGGGCATTCGACCGGCACTCGGTGGTGCGGAGGTTGAGGTATTAAAACGGCGCGGCCCGGTCGCCGACAAGACCTTGTTTATCCCTTTCCCTGATATGCCAACTGGCCGCCACCCTGTGCACCATGAAAACGCTTCTGCTGTTAACTTTATACCCGCCGCTATTATCGCTCGGGACGTTCCGCCCGTCCTGGTCTTAAGCCGGTTTCTATGCAGTGATTAACGCGGAGCAGGTGCTGATGGCCTCTTCTGAGGCAATCGACGCCTACGTTCGGATTGGCGTGTGCGGCGGGCATGCGAGGCTCCCGTGGAGTTTCATGATTTGCCATTGGAGCGTCCCTGCTTTGTCCTGCCCAAATCTATCCAGTTGCTGATTTGTGACAAACGTTCGTTCTATTTGAGCCCGCTTCACCTGATACGCCGACCTGAGCGCCGGAGGTCGGCTGGTGGGATGCGGTTTCGGTCACTCGCGATTACTATGTTGCGCAAGGGACGGATGCTACATGTTTCTGGATTTACCTTGAGCGCACCGTGGATCGCCGTTGGTATTTACAAGGCTTGTATGCCTGAGCGCATGTGATGGCAACCGCCCTTGCCTCCTATGCTGAAGTGCAATGCTTGAGCCATTTTTCGTTCCTGCATGGATCATCTGCTCCCGAGTTGCTGGTGCAGTCGGGTACCATGCGCTGGCGATCGCTGACGAGTGCACGGTCGCGGGCGTGTTGAAGGGAAATGTGGCGGCCAAGGAAGCCAACTTGAAACTAGTGATAGGAAGCCAAATGGTGGTCACGGTAGAAGATGGCACGCAGCCCTTCTAGCTGCTAATACTGGCCATGAATAAGAACGGCTACGGCAATTTGTGTGATCTGATCACATTGGCCCGCCGCCGCACCAGCATGGGGGAATAACCGGTTCGGCGGCGCGACATGCGGCGCCGCTCGCTGACCTCGCGGCGTTGCGTGACATGCAGGACTGTCAGCTGATCCTGCTGCCGAAGGCCACGGGGTACGCTGCTCTTCGAACGTTTTATTTCCAAGGAACGCAACGAGCGCCCAACATTGATGTCGATTTCAAACACCAGCGGCGGGAAGAAGCGATCCAGTACATTTATCAAAGATACGGCCGCGCGCGCTGCGCTGACTGCAGTGGTGATCAGCTACCTTCCCAAGAGCGTACTGCGCGATGCGGGTACCGCGCTCGGTGTGGATCTATCAATAGTCGACAAGATAGCGAAGGCCAGCCATGGTTGGGCGGTCGTGCGGAACTGGCGGAGCGTATGCACCGCTGTGGATTTGATCCAGAGTCCGAGGTCGCCCAAAGTCGGCTTACCTTGCTGAGTACATGATGGCCTTTCCGCGACACATGTCGCAACATGCGTGCGGATTTGTGATCTCGCACAGTAAGCTGTCGCGGCTGGTGGCGGTGGAAATGCGAGCATTGAAGATCGCCCCATTGTGCAATGGGACAAAGACGATCTTGATGCGGTGGGGTTGTAAAAATTTGACATCCTTGCGCTAGGGATGTTGAGCGCCATGCGTCGTACCCTGGAGCTGGTGTCGGCCTGGCGTGTAGAGCGGTTCGAGCTTGCTGCCATTCCCGAAGAAGATTCTGCAACGTACGAAATGATTAGTATTGCGGATACGGCTGGAACTTTCCAGATCGAGCGTCAAGCACAGATGTCGATGCTGCCTCGCCTGAACCCAGGGCGTTTTATGACCGGGGATCAAGGTAGCTATTATCCGTCTTGGACCCAATCCAGGGCGGAATGATTCTTCCCTACCTGCGGCGACGTGAGGGTTGGGAGCCCGGGGTGTATCCGAGCCAGGAATGGAGGCCGTGCCGTCACGCAAGCTGGGAATTCCGATCTTCCAGGAAAAAGTGATACAGATTGCCATGGTTTGGTTGGGTCGGGATTTACGGCCGTCGAGGCGGACCAGCTGCGGCGCACAATGGCTGCGTGGAAGCGAAAAGGAGGCTTGGAAAAGTTTGAAGAGAAGCTGCAAACCGGCATGGCCGAACGAGGATATACCGCAGATTTCGCGACCGGTATCATTGGCCAGATCCGCGGCTTTGCCGAATACAGCTTTTCGGAATCCCATGCGGCCGGTTTTGCACTGCTTCCGTATGCATCAAGTTGGATGAAATGCCATAAGCCTGCTGCATTTCTGGCCGCCTTGCTCAACAGCAAGCCCATGAGGTTTTATAGCTCGTCGCAGCTAATGCAGGATGCCGGGCGCCATGGTGTCGAGGTCCGTGGTGTGGATATCAATATTAGCGACTGGGATGCGAAGCTGGAGCCATCGGAAAGTGCGCAGCCGGCAGTGCGTCTTGGGTTCAATTTAATACGTGGAATGGAGCGGGAAGCCGCATTGCGGATTGAAGAGGCGCGAGCGATACTGCCGTTCAAAAATTTCCGTGATCTGGTATCCGCGCTCCCTTTGATGCATCGCAATTGAAACGGTTAGCCAGCTCCAATGCGTTATTCGCAATTGCTGGTAATGATGGAAGGCGATGTGGAACGCCTCTGGAAGCGCGCCGGACACTGAGCTGTCACGAGAAGCTCAAATTGTTGGAGAGGCGATGATCATTGCAGTTGCCACTGAAGGGCAGGAATTGGTGGCTGATTATCGTCACATAGGATTGACGCTTGGACGCCATCCGCTCGCACTGTTGCGCAAACGGCTCCATGCGCTCCGATTTATGTCAGCTGAGGTTCTGTACTTGTATGGCGTTGGACGCCTAGCGCGCCGCTGCGGATCTGTAACGATGAGGGAGCGCCCGGAGACTGCGAAAGGCGTCATCTTTCTGACACTTGAAGATGAGACTGGAAACATCAATCTTATGGTGTGGTCCAATCTTCTGGAGCAGCAGAGGAGGGAGGTCATAGGTGCGCCTCCTCGGTGTATATGGGCAGTGGCGTTCGCAAATAATGTATGCCACCTCGTTGCAAAGCGGTTCGTAGACTTGCCGTACTTGCTGGGTGACCTAGATATCCGCAGTCGTAATTTTCAATAATTTCTCACACGGTGGTTCTGATGTTTAACGCGTTGATTTTATTCCGTGTTCAAATTGAACAATGTCTGCCAATATGCTGGCGGGAGGGTGACATCGTTAATGTTCAACTCGAACATACTTAGAAATCAATGACTTAACTTCGCAATGCTTCCTCGTGAATTGTTTATAGGTTCGTGCAGATGGAGTTAGTGGTTCTGTCGCATTAGTGAACGTCGAGGGGCCAATCAGGTAGACTGCGGCGCCCTAACCCAGGACGAGCCGATATGCTCAACTTCAAAGGGATGCGCTTTCCGATAGATGTCATTGTGTGCGGCCTACCCGCTGAGCTACCGGCATCTCGAGGAGATGATGGTCGAGCGCGGCGTGTCAGGCGACCATTCGTCTATCAATCGATGGGCTGTCCGTTTTCGGACGCTCATTGAGAAGATGGCCCGCAAACACAGCGCCCGATCAGCAGTAGCTGGCGCATGGATGAAACCTACATTGCGGTTAAGGGTATCTGGAAATACCTCTACCGCGCTGTCGACGAGCAGGCAAGACCGTTGACTTCCTGCGGCGGCGAAGCGCGACATGACCGCAGCTAAGCGCTTCTTCGACAAAGCTGTGGGAGCGAACGGCGATCCGGAGAATGTCGATGGACAAGAGCGGCGCAAACAAGGGGCAATCGATGCGATCAACGCCGGCCGCTACGCGACGATTTTGGTGCGCCAAGTCAAATACCTCAACAACATCGTTGAGCAGGACCATCGCGCCATCAAGCGGATGACCAGGCCCATGCTTAACTTCAAATCATTTCGCGCCGCCGGCTCCATGGTCGCCGGCATCGAGCTCATGCACATGATCCGCAAGAGCCAGTTCGCGATCGACGGCGCGGATAAGATGTCGTTAGCCGACCAATTTTACGTCCTGGCAGGAATGGTGCGTCCAATTTGAGGCGCACTGTGCTGTTCAGGGGAAATCCCGCCGTTTGATCAACAACGAGACAGAACCGCTGACGATGCCTTTTTGGAATAAAATAGCTCATCAGACAGAGGAGTGACCATGGTGCAAGGCGGGAACAAATCGGACCAAGGCTTCGGCTTGCTCTTCGAGGATGACTACCTCATTAGGAATTTGGGACAGATAGCGCACGATCCCGAGGTCGCGCTCGCCGAGCTCGTCGCCAACGCTTGGGACGCCGGCGCGTCGCTGGTAGACATCACAATTCCCAAGGCGCTGCATAGCAGCTTGGTTGTGGAGGACGATGGACATGGCATGAGTTCGGCCAGTTCAAAGGACGCTGGACGAAGCTTTCCTATGATCGCATCAAACACCAAAGCCAAGGCTTTGAGTTTCCATCTGAGCGCTCAGGTTGGATTCGCCGCGCCTTCGGCTACGATGGGGTGGGCCGCCACGGTATGCTGTGCTTCGCCGACGTCTAAAGGTGCAGACCTGGCGCGGCGGAGAGGTTGCGTCATTCGTTGTCAGCCCCCACCGTCAAGCCACGCCGTTCAAGATGGACAGCGAGGAGCAGTTCGAACGCGCCGGCCACCGCACAAAGTTGATCGTGAAGGTCGAGCGCCACCTCCCCAACCCCGACAGCATCCGCGATATCCTGTCCGCGCGCTTCTTGCATGATCCACAGTTCGTCGTCCGAGTGAATGGCGCCTCCATCGCTCTGCCAGAGCACACCGGGCTGGTGGATAAAGCGAGATTGGAGATCTCGCCAGGGAAGTCCATCGAGGCCTTCGTTGTGGACACCACCCCGCGGCGCGAAGTCGACGCTCTATCAAGGCGTCGCATTTTGGGTCAACGGGCGCCTTGTCGGCACCCCAAGCTGGATTGTCGGCAACTCGGTCGTCTTGGACGGGCGCGGCCGTTTCGCCAAGCGCTAAACGATCGTAGTGCGGCGCGGGTCCGAATGGATCGGCGACATTGAGGCGGACCGGTCGCGGTTCAGGTCCACTGACTCCGTTCGTGCGATGTACACCGCCGTTGCAGCCTACGTTGCGTAAGTCTTCGCCAAGCTACCGGAGGAGTTCGTCGACCACAGCTCACAGGACGCGCTGTTGCGCAACCGCGAATCGTTTAAGGACCTGTCGACGCTTGCCCGCATTGAGGTTGCGAGCTTCACGCAGGAATTGGTCAAGCGCAATCCCGGCATCAACACCGAGACGCTGGCGATCGCCGTCGAGGCGGTCATCAATTTGGAGAAGTCGCGCAGCGGCGTCGCGCTGCTTGAAAAGCTCACCAAGCTGGGCGAGGCGGACGTGGAAGGCCTCGACCGCCTGCCCGGCCAATGGACGGTGCGGGACGCGTTGTCGGTGCTCGACGAGATCGACATGAGGCTCAGCGTCATCGCCGCCATCGACAAGTTGGCCGGCGACCCTGCGACCGACGAGCTGCACACGCTTCATACCTTGGTGACGCAGACGCGCTGGCTTTTCGGCCCAGAGTTCGACAGCCACGAATTCACCTCGAACGTCACGTTGCGGACTGTCGCGTCCAGATCTTTGGTCAAAGCGTCGAACCTGGCGCGTTTTTGAATCCGACGCAGCGTCCGGACATTGTCGTTCTCGCGGACGCGACGTATTCGATCGTCGGCACCGAAGGTTTCGACAGCTTCGATGCCATGCTCACGCGCATCCAAAATGTGCTGATCATTGAGCTTAAAAAGGGCAACTCCTCCATCGGCCGCAATGAGATGACCCAAGCCGATGGGTATGTGCAAGACTTTCTGCAAAGCGGCGCCATGGACGGGACCCCTTTGATCCGCGCGTTTGTCGTCGGCCATTAGATCTCGCCGAAGACCGCCAAGGAGAAGCTCATCTCGGAGGAGGGGACTGTTCGCGGCAAAGTAATTGCCACGACGTATGGCCAGCTGACCAGGAGCGCGAGCCAGCGGCTTTTCAAGCTCCGGGATAAGATTCCCGCTCGCTATGATCAGGTGTCGGGCGCGGACCTTATGGCGTGGGTCATGCAAACGCCGTCACAGTCCGGCTTCTACCTGAGCGAAAAAAACAGCGAGCCATTCGCCGGCGACGCTGTAGAACCGGTGCAGGAAAGCGCCAAGGCGGGAGCTGCGGTTTGAGCGATCCCTCGTCGCCGCCAGACGAACCCCTCCTTGGGGTGCCAAAGCGGCAGGCCGTCCATGCGATCGAGGGCTTCGATTACCAAATTTGGCGCATGGTCGAGGCGTGGCTCGGGCTGGGCCTCGACGAAGCGCTCTTTATGGAGTGCGCCGAGGATTTTGACAAGCGAGGCCCGGACGGCTCGGTTGCCAACCAAATCAAAAACTCGCTCGAGGACATCTCCTTGGGCTCCGAAGATGTCCGATCCTCCATATGCAACTACTGGCGCATGTGCCAAGGCAACCCCCGGGCGCAACGCCTGTCTTTCCGCTTCTTGACTCAAGGTGGGAGTCGTTCCGAGAAGTCCTCCTGTTTGGTTGGCGGAACGGCTTGGACGTCTGGCGCTCGGGGGCTGAGGGGAACGACGACGACGCATTGCTATTGGCCAGGGACCTCAAATCGCGTTTGGATGACCAAGGCCTGTTGGCTTTCTTGGCGGGGCGGACGCGGACTCCTTGCGCGCCGAACTTTTCTCGCGTATGGAGTGGGTGGTCGAGGAGCCTGGAATCGACCAAGTGAGGTTGGTGGTCAAGCATTTGGCGCAACGGCTTGGGCAATCCCTGGAGGTTACCGTCAACCGATCTACGGCAGCCATTCCTGCGTTGCTCGAGCATTGCCGGGAGGTAGCGATCATGAAATACCCCGACCTCCGCAGGCTTACGCACTCGGACCTCAACAACCAATTCATGGCGGCGATTTCGATTAGCCTCCCAAATGACCAATGGCGCCGAGCGCGCGATCGCGAAAGCGCAATTCTCGGCGGCGGGCGCGGGCGCTTCGGCGCTTCAATTTAGCTCGGCTTCCGAATTCGATAGGCCGCCACCGATGCCCGTGGATCCAATCGTCCGGCAGGCGCTGGCCATTTCCATCTTCGCCGCATTGGCCGCCAACGGGGCGGCCCTCATCGCCGGATCCGCAGGGCGGGGAAAGAGCGCCGCGGCGGCTTTGGCAGCAGCCGGAGCGGGCGGCAGGCCGCTTTGGATTGAGCTGGAAGGCTTGGACGCCCAAAGCGCCGCGTGGGCGTTGGAGAGGGCGCTGGTGACCGCGCGACCCCGAACACCGCGCAAATCGACTCGATTGATTCGTCACCACAAATCCATCGATTACCTCGTACGTTCTATCCCTTCCGACATCAAGAGCGCGGTAGCTGTAGCTTTTTTAAAATGGATTTCTCCCGCTCGAGACGTTCAATGCGCGCCTCGAGTTCCTGTATTCGCTGCTGAGCCGGCGTGATCGCCTTGCCTTGGGGAGTAACGCCTTATCGCTCCAATTGAAGCTGCTCAATCCATCGGCGCATCAGCGATTTCCCGACCCCGATCTACCGACTGGCCTCCACGTGGCTGTATCCCTGATCCAAAACAAAGCATGCTGCCTGTTGCTTGAACTCAGGGGAAAATGTACGTCTTTGCTTGCTCATCAAACATCTCCATGGCGAGCATTCTCGCCTAAATTGGTGTCCGGGTACATTAAACCACTACATGTCAAGACGAGACCTGGTTAGCCCGAGCGGAATCTTCTGGCGCTCACTCGGCGTGCGGATCCACTGCAAAGTACTTTTCTGCTTCATCGGCGATCCGCTTCTCTCGGGCCTTTATGTAGATAGCGGTAGTGGCTGCGCTGGCGTGGCCCAGGATGTCTTGGGCGACCACAAGCGGCATATCCCTTTCTACAGCTAGTGTTCCGAAGGTGTGTCGGAAAGCGTGCGGTGACGTAGCAGCCAGCTGTGCCACGTGCTCTGGCGGGAGAGTACCGACATCGCCCGGAAGGAGCGAATTGCTGTGCATGACGACGCGCCGCAGTGCGCGCTCGACCAGGTTGTAGAGCGAATTAGGGGTGTAGCCTTTTGATCCGAGGTCCGCATGCTTGGCAACGGCGCGTTTGGTGCTCGGCAAAGTGATGGGAGCCAGCAAAGGAAGATCAGGTGCATGGGAATCGAAATCTACGTCGCGATCACGCCAGTGAGCCCGTAGGGCAGCCACTGTACGCGCGCTGACAGGTACCTTGCGCCGTTTGCTTCCCTTGCCTAGGACGTCCAGCATCCATACTGTCACGCCATGGCGGCTTTTAACCAGGCGATCCCGAGTTGCGCCTGCGGCCTCTGCACGCCGCAGGCCGGAGTCGCCCATCAGCAGTATGGCCGCAAGCGCTACCCGATCTTGTTGATTTTCAGGTAGTGCAGCGCGTTCGCTGAGTACCCGTATTACGCTATCCCATAGGTCTTTCGGCAAGGCCCGGTCGATATCCATATCTTCAGCTTTTTCTTCGACGTTCGGATCTTTTACAGCGGCCCAAGGCGTGCCCAAAAGATAGCGAACCTTCACCAGCCATTCAAACGCCGCACGCAGCACCAGAAGCGCCTGGCGTTGCGAGGCAGGGCTCATGTCAGCTTCTGCAAACGGCCGCCACCGCCTAGTCGTCCTGGCGGTCCGCGGGCCCCGGAATTGCTGCGAGGGCGACGCAAGGAAACGCTTGTACGCTTCGCAATCATCGACCAGGAGCGACGACATGGGCTTGCGCGCGACGAGGACACACCAGAGCAAGAAGCGCTCGAGCTCTTTGGTGTAGGCACGCTGCGTATGAGGCTGGCCCTCAAATCGATCCAGATAGCACCGGATCGCTTCGAGGTCGTTGCGTGCGGAGATGAAGCAGAACGACGGGCAGCGGTTGAATCCTTCCACGCCGGACAACCACATCGGTAGCTGGAACGTACCGAACGGTGCAATCTCTTGCTTCACCGTGGGGTCGAGAACTGGGAGCAAGTCAAACGTTGGGGCCGGCGCCAAGTGGAATCGCTCCACCGCGACTTCGCCAAGTTCTCGGGGCCATCCCTGCAGGAATCGCATGATTATCCCTGCACGGCCGGCGCCAATACGCGGGACCGATCGCCACCAACTTGCACCCCGGCGGTTGATCAGATCGACCAGGTCGCCGAGCGTGACAATACCTTCCTCTCGAAACGCCTCTACTGTTTTTGGTCTGAACCAATGCGAGATCCGCTGCGAGCGGTTGGGCACGGGTTTGGGCAGGTCGGCTGCTTGAATCAGTAGGTTCAGGGCCGCAGTCGTCAGTGCGCCGCCCTGGCGGGCGTGTTGAAGGGCGGTGGCCGCGGAAGGGTTGTGCTCGATAGCTCGCTCAATCAAGTTTGCCCGCATGTCGATCAACCAGCGCTCGAGGCCCTGTTCCACCTGCGGGCTATCTTCGCCGTAGTAGAGATCGGCGATGCGCTGCAATGGGATCTTGAGAATATAAGCGCGCAGCGCGGTGTAGTCGCTGCGGTTGTAAGTCAACGCGGGCAGTTCGATATTGATGTTCTGAGTCATAAAGGCTAAGCGTGAAACACGAATAAAGCTATCCTAAACGTGTTTCACGGCCAAAACAAGCATTAATCCAATGATGATAATACGAATTATCATCTAAGGATGGGTTCGTAAAAACGCCGGTTGGGCGGTTTTGGCCAGCGGCAAGCCACGACTTCGGGTTGTGTCGCGTTGTTGATCCGAAGACGGAATTTTCCAGTAAAGGAACTGGTGTGCCTCAAACTGGACGGACCTGTGCTGCCAGCGCATAAAATTGGTCGGCGAACGACATCGCATCGGTTCCGTTGATTGCGAACTGGCCCTTGCGGATCATGGGCATGAGCTCGACGCCGGCGAGCACGCAGTGGGCGGCCGGAACGTGTCAATGAATTTGAAACACCTTGTTGAATTGGTGAGCGTCTAAATCTCGGTTTTTCAGGCTGCTTTTTTCTCCATTGTGGGCGGGTTGATCCATGCCGCTGTCGGCAGTTTGTACGGTTGCGGCATGCGGTGTTTGAAGCGGTTCGGCGTGCGCTGGAAGGCACCGGCCAGCG
>Ga0308163_10002837_pt1 | contig 15227 bp, 13 predicted proteins | sample PhyTR1_FD_201037 | JGI IMG/M metagenome (GOLD analysis project Ga0308163, IMG submission 201037) | Phyllosphere microbial communities from UC Gill Tract Community Farm, Albany, California, United States - DLSLT.R1 | ecosystem: Host-associated > Plants > Phyllosphere > Unclassified | place: USA...
CGAAACTTTTCCATAAATAAACAACCGACATGATAACCGCTCCAGCCCCAACCATCGTCATCGACACCAATGTGCTGCTCGACCTGTTCGTGTTCCACGATCCGCGCTGGGCCGACCTGCTCGCCGCCATCGAGGCGCGCGAGATCGACGCCATCACGCGCGCCGACTGCCGCGCCGAATACCTGGCCGTGCTGCACTACCAGCACCTGCCGCTGGACAACGACAGCCGCCTGGCAGCCGCCGCCCGCTTCGACGCCCTGCTGCGCCTCGTTGCCGTCGACTCGAAAGCGATCCGCCTGCCCGTGTGCACCGACCGCGACGACCAGAAATTCATGGAGCTCGCGCGCGACGCCGGCGCGTCGATCCTGATCAGCAAGGACAAGGCATTGCTCAAGCTGGGACGCAAGACGGCGCAGGCGGGCCTGTTTCGCATCATGCTGCCCGAGGTATGGGTCGCCACGTGGCGCCAGGCCAGGGCCGAAGGCACGCTAGAATAAGGCTTCACCCCAACTGCTTTCGATCAGGACGCATTCATGAGCCTTCCACCGCTGGTCTCCCGCCTGCCGCACGTCGGCACCACCGTGTTCACCCGCATGTCGCAACTGGCCATCGACCATGGCGCCGTCAACCTGGGCCAGGGCTTCCCCGATTTCGCGTGCGATCCGGCGCTAGTCGACCTGGTGACCGACGCGATGCGCGCCGGCCATAACCAGTATCCGCCGATGACCGGCCTGCCGGCGCTGCGCGTAGCGATCGCGGCCAAGATCGAGACCACCTATGGCCATCGCTACGACGCCAACAGCGAGATCACGGTGACTGCCGGCGCCAGCCAGGCCATCCAGTCGGCGATCCTGGCCGTCGTGCACCCGGGCGACGAGGTGATCGTCATCGAACCGGCCTACGATTGCTATGCGCCGGCCATTGCGCTGGCAGGGGGCGTCGTGGTGCCGGTGACGATGCGGCTGGACGCCGATGGCTACCGTGTGGAATGGGCCGACGTGCGGGCCGCGGTCACGCCGCGCACGCGCATGGTCGTCATCAACACGCCGCACAACCCGACCGGTACGATCCTGCGCCAGGCCGATCTCGAGGCCCTGGTCGCGATCGTGCAGGACACGCAGATCCTGGTGCTGTCGGACGAAGTGTATGAACACATGGTGTTCGACGGCGAGCCGCATGCCTCGGTGGCGCGCCATCCGGCGCTGGCCGAACGCGCATTCGTCGTCTCGAGCTTCGGCAAGACCTTCCACGTCACCGGCTGGAAGATCGGCTACGTGGCCGCGCCGGCCGCATTGATGGTCGAGTTTCGCAAGGTCCACCAGTACAACGTCTTTTGCGTCAACGCGCCGATGCAGCACGCGATTGCCGGCTACCTGCAGGATCCGGCGCCGTGGCGCGACCTGTCGGCGTTCTACCAGGCCAAGCGCGACCTGTTCCGCGCCGGGTTGGCGCAGTCGCGCTTCACGCTGCTGCCTTCGGACGGCACCTACTTCCAGTGCGTGCGCTACGACGCGATATCAAGCCTGAGCGAAGCGGACTTCGCCGAATGGCTCACGCGCGAGATCAAGGTGGCCGCCATTCCCGTCTCGGCGTTCTACAGCCAACCAAAGGAATCGCACGTGGTGCGTTTCTGCTTCGCGAAAAAAGACGAGACGCTGCAGCTTGCGCTGGAGCGTCTCGTACGGTTGTAGGCTCAGTCGTAAGCGCAGTGTCGCCGATATCTAGTGGGCGGCAGGCGCCGCCGCCCCGAGCGCCTTCTGCCCCGGGTCGAGGCGCTTGACCAGTATCTGGTCGATGCGGTGATGGTCGACGTCGAGCACCTCGAAGCGCATGCCTTCGTACTCGACGCTATCGGTCTGCTTGGGCACCTTGCGCAGCATGAACATCATGAAACCGGCCGCCGTCTCGTAGCGCTCTTCTTCGGGCAGCGACTGCAGGTCGATCACGCGCTTCATTTCGGCCACCGGGGTACTACCGTCAATCAGCCACGAACCGTCTTCGCGCTGCATCGTTTGCTGGTCGGCTTCCAGCGGACTGCCCCAGCGCCCCATCACGGTCACCATGATGTCCGACAGCGTGATCACACCGACGACAAACGCATACTCATTGATGACGACCGCGAAAGTCTCCTTGCTCGAGCGGAAGCGGTCGAGCAGCTCGGACAGCGTCAGGCTGTCGGGGATGATCAAGACCGTGCGGATCGTCGATTCACTCAGGTGAAAGTGCGACTGGTTGTTCAGCAGGCGCACCAGGATATCGCGCGTGTCGACATAGCCGACCACGCGGTCGATCACGCCGTCGCAGACGGGGAATTTCGACAGCGAGTGCGCAGCGATCTTCTGGCGCACGCTCTCTTCGGGCTCGGTCAGGTCGAAGAACACGATGTTTTCGCGCGTAGTCATCGTCGACGTCACGGCGCGCGACTCGAGTTCGAACACGTTCTCGATGAAGTGCTGCTCCTGCTTTTGCAGCACGCCGGCCTGCGCGCCCGCTTCGACCACGGCCGAGATTTCATCGAACGTGATGCGGTCTTCGCGCGTCATGTTGATGCCAAACAGCTTGAACAAGCCGTTGGCGATCACGTTCAGCGTCCATGAGAACGGCTTGAACAGGCGGATGACGAACAGCACCGGGCGGATCACCGCCATCGCCGTCGTTTCGGGCGAGATCAGCGCGAGACGCTTGGGCATCAGGTCCGAGAACAGCACGAACAGCGTGGTGACGAACACGAACGACAGCGTGAAGGCGATGTTTTCGCGGCCCGGGCCCGCGTAGAACACGGACAGCCACTCGAGGAAGAACGGGCGCAACGCCCCTTCGCCCAGAATACCGCCGAGGATCGCAATGGCGTTCAGGCCAAGCTGCGAGGCCGCAAAGAAATCGGCCGAATGCGCCTGCAGCGCCATGACCTTGCGGGCACGGTCGTCCCCCGCCTCGGCCAGCAATTTGAGTTTGATTTTGCGGGCGCCTGCCAGCGAGATTTCGGTGAGCGACAGGAAGCCCGCCGCAAGCACCAGCACGGCCAGCAAGGCCAAATGTTCGAACAAGTTCATGGGACACCCGGGGTACTGTTATTGGGTCACGCTCGTTGACCGGGGAGCTGGGCAGGCATACCTGCGCAGGCATGACACTTTACCATGCCCGCCCTCCCCGGCGGCGGCCTCAACGCCCGAGTTGTCCCAGCCGGCGCTCGACGAAAGCCTGCAGTTCGGGCGACAGCGTCCCGCTGGTCTGCGCCTGCGTGAAGGCGGCGCGGCTTTCGGCATCGCGCTTGTCGGCCTGCAGCACGATGCCCAGGCCCATCCACCACACGCCGTTAGCGGGCGAGCGTTTGAGCGCAGCCTGGTAATGCTCGGCCGCTTCATGTACCCGGCCTTCGCGCTGCAGCACGCCGGCCAGGAATGCATGGTACTCGCCGTTGCCCGCCGCATAGGGCAGCGTGCGCATCAGGGTATCGATGGCCGGCCCGCCCCGTTCCAGCTGCAGACGCGCCAGCAGCATCGCCAGCGCCGGCTGGCGCGCGTCGATCGCGAGCGCCGCCTGCAACTGGGCCATCGCATCGTCCGGGCGACCCGCTTCGATCAGCAGGCCCACCAGCGTCTGGCGCGCGGCTTCATGCCGCGGGTCGGTCTGCAGAGCAGCCTGCAGCGTGGCGATCGCCTCGGTCACGCGGCCGTCCTCGAGCACGCCGAGTGCGCGCCGGTAGGCGTTCTCTGCGCGTTGCGAGGGCGTGTCGGTGCGACCCGCAGCCAGCGCCACCGGCGCATTCTTCGGCACGGAAACCGTGTGCGGCGCAGCCCTGGCGGTTGGTGAAGGCGCGACCGGCGCTACAGGCCTGGCTGCTTCATCCGGGACCGGCGCGGATGCTGCCTTGGGAGCGGGTGCCGGTGCTGGTGCAGGTACTGGTGCTAGCATTGGTTCTGGCGCCGGCGGCACTGGCGTGGCTGGCGCCACATCGACCACCTGCACCGGCGCTGCCGCCGGCATGTCCACCACCACCGCCGTGCGTGGCGGCACTGGCGCAGTTGCCAGCACGGCAGGCATGGGCACTGGCCCCGTCTGCAGCATCTTCCAGCCAGCGACACCGGCGCCGACCGCCAGCAGCGCACCCGCGGCCAGCGCCGCGCGCAGCACCTGCCCACGGCGATGGGGCGCGGCCACGGGCCGCACGTCGGCCGGCAGCGGCGCTGCACCGGGCTGGCCGGCGCGCGCATCGAGGTCCTTGAGCATCTTGTTGATCAGACTCATGGCGCCACCATCCAGGCAACCACACCCAGCGCGCCGACGACGACCGCGCCGCCCGTCAGCCAAGGGCGGATCGCGCGCCCCACCCCCACCGTGTCACGGGCGGCGATGGCAACATGGCCGCCTGCAACCTGCTGCTTGCCCTGGCCATAGCTGAGCATCATCGCCTTGTGCGCCATGATGTTGACCAGGCGCGGCACGCCGCCGCTGGCCTTGTACAGACTGCGGATCGCGGCGCTGGAAAACAGCCGCGCACCGGTGAAGCCCGCCACGCGCAAGCGGTGCGCCACATAAAAATCGATGTCGTCGCGACTCAACGGGCCCAGGTGGTAGTGGAACGTGATGCGCTGGGCCAGCTGGCGGATCGAGTCGAGCTGCAGCTTGCGATTGAGTTCGGGCTGCCCGAACAGGACGATCTGCAGCAGCTTGCGCTTTTCCGTTTCCAGGTTCGTCAGCAGGCGCAGGGCTTCCAGGCTGTCGACGGGAATGGCTTGCGCTTCATCCAGGCACAGCACCACGCGCAGGTCCTGCGCGGCCAGCTCCAGCAGGCGCAGGTTGATTGCCTTGAGCAGCTGGTGCTGGTCGACATCGCGATCGAGCACGATCTCCAGTTCGTCGGCCAGCGCCAGCATCAGCGTGCGCGGTTCGAGATACGGGTTCGGGATATAGGCCGTGACGAACCCTTCACCGAGCGTTGCCATGAACTTGCGGCACAACAGCGTCTTGCCGGTGCCGACCTCGCCCGTGATCTTGATGAAGCCTTCGCCGCCGCGCGCCGCCACCAGCAGCGTGTTGAGGGCTTCCTGCGAGCGCGGGCTGCCAAAGAAAAAGCTGGTGTCCGGCGTGATCCCGAACGGCAGCTCGCGCAGGCCAAAGTGCGCCGCGTACATCAGTCAACGCCCCAGCCGGCAGCACGGCTGCGCGGGTCGAGCTGCTCGATGCGGCGGCTCGCGTCCATCATGTCCTGGCTCCAGTCGCTGGCGCCTTCGACAATGGTCGGCTTGATCAGGACGACCAGTTCGCGCTTCTGGTTGGTCCGGTTCTTGTTGCGGAACAGGTTGCCCAGCAGCGGAATCTTGTCGGCGCCCGGCAACTGATCGGTGTCGCCGGTGGACGCCTGGCGCATCAGGCCGCCGATGGCAACCACCTGTCCGTTACGGCCGCGCACGATGCTGTCGAGTTCCGACGTGCTCGATGCCGCCAGCGGCAGGCGCAGCGTGCCGCCCGAGCCCAGGTCGACATCCTTGTTGACGGTCGTGACCTGGCTGACCGACGGATGCACGTGCAGCAGGATGTTGCCGTTGGCGTCGATCTGCGGCGTCACGTCGAGCACGACGCCGGAGAAGAATGGCTGCACCGTCACGCTCGGGCTGACGATGCTGCCGTTGTCGCCGGTCGTGATGTTGTTGGTGACACCGGTGACAAAGAATTCATCGGTGCCGATCTTGAGCACGGCCTTCTGGTTGTTCACCGCCGCGATGCGGGGGCTCGACAGAACATGCACGCTGCCCTGCGATTCGAGGAACGTGATCAGCGCCGCGAAGTTATTCGTCTGGAACGCGAGGCCAAACAGCGAGCCGGCCGCCGTCGCCGCGTTCGACAGCGAGAAGCCGGTGCTGGCCGCCAGGCCCTGGCCCGTGTTGATCGGGGCCGGCTGGCCGCCCGTGTACGGCAACGGCGCGAGGTTGGCGCCGGGCGAGATTAGGCCACCCGAGACGCGGTTGGGGTGCGAACCGCGGAACGATGCGAACGAAGCCCAGTTGATGCCGCTCTGGAAGCTGTCGTTCAGTTCTACCTCGAGAATCTTGGCTTCCAGGATCACCTGGCGGTCGACCGACAGCTGGGTGGCCTTCAGATAGGCGTCGACATTGCGCAGTTCGTCCGGCATGGCGCGGATCACGAGGACGCCCGATTGCGGGCTGACCACGACGCTGCGGCCGCCTTCGGTCGAGCCGACGATGGCGGCGATCGACAGCTTCAGGTCGCCCCAGAAATCGTTGTCCGAGCGCGTGCGCACATCGGTGCTGTTGGTCTGGGTCTGGCCGTTGCTGTTGTTGCCGTTGTTATTGTTTCCGTTGTTGTTGCCGTTGTTGCCGTTCTGGTTGCCGTTGTTCTGGTTACCGTTGTTGCCGCCGCCGCCGCCACCGTTGCTATTGCTGTTGTTGCCATTGCCGGCGTCGGCCACCGACGTGGACGACACGCGCAGGTTGGACGTGCCGCTGCGCTGCGCCGTCAGGTAATTCACATGGAACATGCGGGTCTGCATCGTCAGCGGGCGGATCGCGATGCGGGCGCCGTCGATCTTGTAGTCGTAGCCATACATGTCGCGCACTGCTTCCAGCGTTTCGACCAGCGTCACGTCCTTCAGGTTGGCGCTGATATTGCCCGTCACGTCCGGGTGCACCAGCATGTTGTAGCGGGTGCCGGCCACGATCGAGCGGAAGAACTGCTGCGCCGGCACGTTATTGAAGGCGACGTTGAAGCGCTCTTCCAGTGCGGGCCTGGCCTTGGGCAGCTGGCTGGCCAGCGTCGCCGCCGGCGGCAGCAGCGCATTGGCCACTGCGTCGTCCACCGCAGGCTTCACACCCGGCTGGGCGCCGGCTTTTGCCATTTCTTTCGTGATCGCGTCATAGGTGGCGTTCTGCGGCGCGCTCTGGCAGCCGCCAAGGAGCACGGTGACGGCGAGCGCCACGGCCAGCGCGCGCGGCGCCATTACAAACTTGGGTGTCATGGTGGGTACGTACTTCATCGGTTAGCGGGCAACCGGCGTCATGCCGGACAGCGGTGCATCCATGCGCAGCACCTGGCGCTCGTTGCCGCGCACGAGGATCACCTCGCCGGGCTTGATACTGGTGATCCGCGCACCCTTGTAACGCTCGCCCAGGCGCAGGGTCTCACCGTCGATGACGGCCACGTGGCGCCCGCCCGCATGCGGCGCGATCAGCACCGCATGCAGGCGCGGGACGCTGCCCTGCAGGGCCGGTTCGAGTGCAATCCGGTCCATGCCGGCCGGTGGGCGGGTCGGGTCCTGCAAGGGCTGCGCAATGGCAGGCAGCTGGCACAGTACGAGGCAGGCCAGCAATGTATTGGTGAGGTTCTTCACAGCTTCATCCATTGTCGGTCCAGGCTGAGCGTATTGAGCGTGAGCGTCAGGCGCGCGGTCGGGTAGGTTTCCACGTCGAGCTCGGCGCGTCCCCAGAACATCCGTGTCGGCATCGCGTCGAGCGTGTTCATGTAGTCGACCATGTCGAGATAGTTGCCGCGCACCGTGACTTCGACGCCGTGCCGGTACAGCAGGGGCACGTCGCCCCCGGCTGCAGGCACGGCGCCCGGCGCGGCCTCCGGGGCTGCCACGGCGCCCGGGGCCGCCAGCGGTTCGGCCGGTAATGTCCGCATCGAGACGAGCTTGAGGCGTCCGTTGGCGCGCAGGATGCCGTCGACCAGTGGCCCCATGCGCTCGGGCGGCACCAGGCCGTGTTCGAGCGCCAGCAGTTCGCTGCCCAGTTGTCCCATTTCTTGCTGCATCGTGTTCAGACGCGCGCGCGCCTGGGCGTCGGGATCGATGCGCGAGGCTTCCACACGCGCCGTGATATCGCCATCGATAGCGGCGATCGCGGCCTGCTGCTGCTCGATCTGCGCGCGCAGCACCGCCTGCTTTGCGTCCTGCGGCGCCAGCACGAAGGTGTGCCCGGCAAACACCAGCACGGCGATGGCAGCGCCAAACACCATGCCGCGCTCGCGCAGCGACAGGGCGTCGATGCGCGCCGCCAGGGCCAGGGCGCGCTGTTTGATCGACGCGCTCATGACCGTGGCTCCCCGGCCACCGACTGCAGGCTGAATTCGACGTACGGCGCAGCGCGGGTTGCAGGCTGGCCGTTTGCGCCTTGCGCAGGGATCGGCGCTACTACCGGCGCAGGTGCAGACGCAGAAACAGGGTCAGATACAGGTACAGACACGGGGACAGACGCGGCCACCGGCAGCGGCGCCGCCTCGCCGATCTGCAGGCTCGCGAACGACTTGCCCCGCATCAAAGGCTCGCTCGTCAGACGATTCAGGTAACCCGGCACCATGGCCGGATCCAGCGCGCGGCCGCGGATGCCGATCTGCGCGCCGCCCGCGCCAACCGTGACGCCGGTCAGCCACAGACCCGGCATGCTCTGGCGCGCGAGCGCCTTGAAGTAGCCGCCAAAACCGTTCGTGTCACCCAGTTCGCCCCGTGCCAGCGAGCCCGACACATGGCGCATGGCAGCCAGCTTGCGGTCGGCGTCGGCCAGTTGTCCCTCGATCGTGGCGTCTTTCCCGCGCGGCACGAATTCGGCATTGACCGAGGCCAGGCGCGCTTGCCGCCCTTCGAGCTGCTTCGCGCCGGCATTGGCTTGTCCCTGCAGTTCCGCGGTACGCGTGGCTCCCAGCAGCGCCAGGCCGGCGATGCCGGCAACGACCACGCCGGCGGCCAGCGCCAGTTGCGCCGCTGACAGCACGTGCTTTTGCGGCTGGAACGCCGGATTGAACAGATTGATTTGCTGGCTCATGCGCCCTCCCCGTCCCGCAGTGCGGCGCCGATCGCCAGGAAGAAGCGCTGCTGCTGCGCCAGGTCTGCCAGTTCGGGCGTGCGCGACAGGTCGAACAAGGTCGCCAGATTCAGCGTTTCGACCGGCGTGTACAGATTGCTGGACAGGTATTCGTCGAGCCCCGTCACGGCCGATGGGCCAAGAATGAGCTTGGCGACACTGATGAACGAATACTGCCGCTCGAAATGGTCGAGCGAGCGCTGCAGTTCGAGCGTGATCTTGTCGAAACTGGCATGCTTGCGGTCGTGGTCGGGCTCGAGCAACTGCGCCAGCGTGACATCGAAACGGCGCGACAGATACAGCTCGCCGCGGTACGACACCGTCAGCAGGCCGCCGTCGTCACCGAACGACAGCATGGCAATGCCGCGGCCTTCCGGCTCGAGCATGGCCGAGACATTGCGTTGTGCCATTTCAGGAATATCGATGGCCGACAGTGAGACCTTGGCGTCCAAAAACAATTTCTGGCGTGGCGCGATGATGCTGTTTTTCGCCGCGACGACGAAAACCGACTGCTGCGCGCGCGAATTGGCGTCCAGCGCGATATCGAGCACGTCGATGGTTGCTTCGGCGGCCGGGAAATCGAGGATGTCCTTCAGACGCCAGCGCACCGCCGTCTTTATTTCTTCGGGTGGCACGTTCGGGGCTTCGACGTTGAGGATCTGGTAATCGCCGCCGCCGAGCAGGGTCGTGCAATGGCGCTGACCCGCCTGACCATCACGGCCGGCTTTTTCGATCGACTCGACGCCTGTCTTGCCGGGCAAGAAATGCGCGAAGTCCACCAGTGGCCTGGCATCGGTCACGCGCTTGACACTCGTGAACACCACACCATCGCGCCCGATGGCGATGGCGAGCCAGCCAGCTTTTTTCTTTGCTCTTTTAAACAGACGCATGCAAACAGCCAGGGTTGATCGCAGGATCGGCCGATGCCGATGGAAGCCTTGATTATAGACAAGAGTGCCGCTGAGAAATCACAAAATGTCGCAGTTCCGGCAAAGAAGCCCGTGTACTGTGGCAAAGATGCGCCGAAAATGAAAAGGCGCTGCTCACGCAGCGCCTCTCATTCAGTCAGACGCGACTCTCATTGCTGCCGCGAACATCAGTCGCAGGTATAGCCGTCAGGCGTCGTGATCGATGGAATACCACCTGCAGTTGCCGGGGTATACGTGATGAAGCATTTCGTCATCGATGGCGGAATATTGTTCGGCTCGATTTTCAGCGACGTCGTCGATGCGGTTGCCTTGTAGTCGTCGCCAAGGCCGGCAGCCTTTGCGAACTCGTCAGTCGGGGACGGATAGCCGTTCGTCAGGCCGACGGCAGCGTTGCCCTCGACGGCAATCGACGTCTTGCTTGGGTCGACGAGGTATTTGCCATGAATCATTGCCGACGACGCACTCAGGGCGCCACGCGCTGCCTGCAGCGACGCCTTGCGTGCATCTCCGCTCAGGCTCGTAAATTTCGGCATGGCAGTCGCTGCCAGAATGCCCAGGATGACGATCACGACGATCAGCTCGATCATCGTAAAACCAGCTTGACCTGCCTTGTTAAAACTTTTGTTCATCAATTTCTCCGAAGATATAGGTGGACGATCAATCGTCCGGTGCTCACGCTGAGCTGCTTGCACCATGACGGCGCGCCTGCTGGCTTACATCGTTTAATTCCCCACACCATTATTGGCGCATGGAAATACAAAGCAATTTTACCGTGAAGTTCTGAATTTTTCATATCCGAGAGGAAAATGTGCTGCTTTGAGGCAAATAATCAATTTCTTTGGTGCATGGCTACAACACACGCGAGTCAAAGCGACAACGCCGCGCCGGCGTTGTCGCTGATTGTTGGCGCAGTCAGCGTTATCTGTTGATGACCCTGGTAACAATACGAAGTAATCGTCCAGGTGACGTTAGCCGTTTACCATCCAGCGCCCAACACCAGCCCCGGTAATTGGGCAGCCAGTGCGACGCCACGCCACGAAAGCCCTGTCGCAAGGCCTTGACGCGCTGGTGGTGGGTGTTGATGTTCTGCAGGTGGATGGAAGGGCTGCAGGATGCAGGGCATCGAGCACTTGCCGGCGCTGCGGCTGGTTCAGTGAAGGCAGTTTGCAAACCAGCCCTTGCAACGTGGCGCTTTCATGATTGACGCCTGACGCTGGCGACAGGGTCGGACCATTGAAGTGCTCTTCAGTTCAAAGCTGGTCTCTATTGAACGTTGACTGCGCCTATTGCTTATGCAAGGCAGCACTACCCATGTCCCAGATCGGCAGGAAAATTCCCAGTGCCAGCACGAGCACCATCGCGCCCAGGAACGAAATCAGGATCGGCTCGATCTGGCTCGACAGCGTCTTGAGTTCATAGTCGACTTCACGCTCGTACATCTGCGCGATTTCATCCATCAGGTCGTCAAGTGAGCCCGTCTCTTCGCCCACCGCGATCATCTGCAACACGATCGGCGTGAACACATTGGCCGCAGTCGATGTGCGCAGGATGCTCTCGCCCCGCTCGACGCCGTCACGCATCTGCTCGATGCGCGAACTCAGAAAGGCGTTGTCGGCCGTCTGCGACACCACCGTCAGCGCCTGCACGATCGGCACGCCGCTGCGCATCGACAGCGCAAAGCTGCGGGCAAAGCGGGCCATCGTCGCCTTGTGGATGATCTTGCCGGCCACCGGCAGCCGCAATTTATGACGGTCCCAGGTCAGGCGCCCCTGCGACGAGCGGGTCCAGGCACGAAACCCGAACACGGCAACGACGCCGGCGCCCAGCAGCACGGGCCACCAGGCCACCGTGAATTCGGAAGTCGCCAGCAGCACCCGCGTCATCAACGGCAGCTCCGCGCCAAACGACTTGAACACGGCCGCAAATTTGGGGATGACGAACACGTTGACGACCACCATGGCCACCAGCATGGCAACCACGACGAAGGTCGGATAGCGCAGCGCCGTCTTGACGCGGTCGCGCATATCGCGGTCGAATTCGAGGTGATCGAACAGGCGCAGGAACACCTCCTCGAGGCGCCCCGTCATTTCACCGACCTTCACCATCGACAGGTAGAACGGCGTAAACACCGCCGGATGGCGGCCCATCGCAATGGACAACTCGCGCCCGGCGTCGAGCGAGTCGCGCAGATCCTTGATGATGCGTGCAAACGACGTGCTGATGGCCGACTCCTGCAGTCCGGCCAGCCCGCGCATGATCGGCACGCCGGACTTGAGCAGCGTGTAGATCTGACGGCTGAACAGCTGCACGTCCATCGAGCTCACCTTCTTCTCGAACACGCGCTCGCGCCAGCCGACCACACCGGCGCTGCCGGTGGCGCGCTTGGTGGTGGCGTCGATCGCGAGCGGCGTGACGCCGCTGCCGAGCAACTGGTCGGCCACCGCGTCGCCATCGGCGCCTTCGAGCACGCCCTGCATCAATTCACCGCGACTGTCGCGGCCTTTCCAGGCAAAAAATGGCATGGGCTACTGACTCAATCGTCGAACTGGTTACTGACCCGCATCGCCTCTGCGATCGTCGAGCGCCCCTGCACGGCCAGGCTCACCGCATGGCGGCGCAGCGTTTCGCCCTGCATCTCGGCCTGGGCCACTTTCAGGAAGTGCCCGGGGTCGGGGTGGTTGACGGCCTCGGTCACGGCGCGCGTCATTTCAAGCAATTCGTAGACGCCGGTGCGGCCCCGGTAGCCGGTGCCGTTGCAATGCGAACAGCCCTTGCCGTGGAAAAAGCGCGTGGTCGCCGCGAGTTCTTTCAGTTCCGCACGCAGCCACTCGACTTCGTTGGCGACCGGCTGGTAGTCGACGGAGCAGCTCTCGCAGATCACGCGCACCAGGCGCTGCGCGAGCACCGCCTGCAGCGACCCGCCGACCATGTAGCGCGGCACGCCCATGTCCATCAGGCGCAGTGGCGTGCTGGCCGCATCGTTCGTGTGCAGTGTCGAGAGCACAAGGTGACCCGTCATTGCAGCGCGCAAGCCGATCTGCGCCGTTTCCTGGTCGCGCATCTCGCCCACCAGCACGATGTCCGGGTCTTGCCGCAGCGCCGAGCGCAGCACGCGCGCAAACGACAGTTCGATCTTGTCGTTGACCTGGACCTGGTTGATACCCGACAGGCGGTACTCGACCGGGTCTTCGACCGTGATCAGCTTTTTCTCGACCGAATTGAGTTCGGCCAGCGCGCTGTAGAGTGTCGTCGTCTTGCCGCTGCCGGTCGGTCCGGTGACCAGCACCAGCCCGTTCGGACGCCCGACGATCGCGCGGAAACGCTCGACCAGGCGCGTCGGCATGCCGATGGCGTCCAGGCGCAGATTGGTGCCGCCCTGGTTCAACAGACGCATGACGACCGATTCGCCGTACTGCGTCGGCATCGTCGAGATACGCACGTCGATGCGCTGGTTACGCACCTTGACGGCAAAGCGGCCGTCCTGCGGCAGACGTTTTTCGGAGATATCCAGGTCGGCCATCAGCTTCAGGCGCAGCGCCAGCGGCGTCGCCACTTTCAGATCGGCCTCGGTCTGCAGGTGCAGCACGCCGTCGATGCGAAAGCGGATCTGCAGGCGCCCGTCCTGCGGCTCGATGTGGATGTCCGATGCACGCACCTGGGCCGCATCGTCGAACACGGATTGCAGCAGTTTGACGATCGGCGCTTCTTCGAGCCCCGGGTTGGCCGCCAGCGCGCCGAAGTCGATCGACACATCGCCCAGGTCGGCCTCGACCTCGCGCGCCAGACCCGTGATTTCGCCGGTGCGGCGGTAGATGCGGTCGATCGCGCCCAGCACCTCGGTCTCGTTGACCACTGCAAGCTCGACACCCTTCTTGATCAGGCGCGCGATTTCGTCGTAGGCGAACAGGTCGGTCGGATCGGACACGCCCACCAGCATGGCGTCGCCGCGGTCTTCCAGCACCAGTGCGCGAAAACGGCGCGCCGCGGTCTCGGGCAACAGCCGCACCAGGTCGGCGTTGATGTTGTAGAACTTGAGATTGATGTACGGGATGTCGAGCTGGCGCGCCAGCGCGCCGGAGATCTGGTCCTCGGTAACGAAGCCGCTTTCGACAAACACACGCCCGAGTTTGCGGCCGGTCCGTTTCTGGTCCGAGAGGGCTTGCTGGAGTTGTTCATCACTCAACAGCTTCTGTTGCATCAATACTTCGCCGAGACGCACTTTCTCTGGCCGTGCCATACCGTTCCTTATTCAAATTCTTGCAGCGTAGATTCTATGCCAGAAAGAATAAAAATTGACTCAAGGAATTAAAATGTGTCGGCTTTTGGCGTCAGTCCTGCCTCTGAAGGATAGCGAAAGGATATCAACCCGTGCATTCGCAGCATTCCAGATTGACAAAGCGATCACCGGACCCGGATGGCGACGGGTCATTGGGCCAGATCAATTGTTCTGCATTGGTATTGACGTCATCAACCGAAAAAGCTGACTGCACCAATAAAAAAGGCTGCATCCGAAGATGCAGCCTTGATCAGCCAGCGCTGCGCCACCGCGCCTGTAATACGGCGCTTACTTGGCGTTGGTGCTGGTAGCGCCGCCGGCAGGCGCAACGACCATGTATGGCATGACGCGCGACGCCATGCGCATGTCCGTCTTGAGCATGCCCACTTCATCGGCAAGGATGTTGGCCGTCTCTTGCAGCATGACGTCCTTGGCATCCTTGGCCGCCTTCTCTGCTGCCAGCTCGGATTGCAGATTGCGCTCGTCGGCCTGCAAACCGTCATCCTGACGCGGCGTACCGCGCACGGCGACCACCGATTTCTTGGCCTTGGTCGGGTCCGGCGCCTCGGCGCGCTTTTCCTTGCTGCCCGGACCGCTCGCAGGTTCGTCCGGCGTCGCCGACGTGCCGCCCAGGCGGGCCTCACGCAGCTTCGAACGGGCATCCTGCGTATCGCGCTCCTTGCGACGGATGGTTTCGTTCAGCGAAATCACGTTTTCCTTGCGCAGCTTGAGCACCTCGGCGATGTCTTCCTGCAGGAACTGGAAGTCCTTGTCCTTGGCGATACGCGCTTCATGCCGTTGCTGCAGCGGCGCCACCAGTTCCTTCAGATCGCCCGCCGGCATGTAGGTCGCAGGCTTGATCGCCACCCATGGCAGCGCATTGTCGTACGACGATTCGCCAAAGCTGTCGAGGTCGGTCATGACCGGCAGCTTGATGTCCGGCGTCACGCCGCGCAGCTGCGTGGTGCCGCCATTAATGCGGAAGAACTGCGCAATCGTCATCTTCAGCTCGCCGTAACGGGCTTTTTCACCCGGTGCGAAGCGATCGAGGTCGATCAGCGTCTGGACCGTGCCCTTGCCGAAGCTTGGCTCGCCGATGATGATGCCGCGGCCGTAATCCTGGATCGCCGCCGCAAAAATCTCGGACGCCGAGGCCGAACCGCGGTTGATCAGCACGCCCATTGGGCCATCCCACGCCAGGCCGGC
>Ga0308163_10002838_pt1 | contig 15224 bp, 10 predicted proteins | sample PhyTR1_FD_201037 | JGI IMG/M metagenome (GOLD analysis project Ga0308163, IMG submission 201037) | Phyllosphere microbial communities from UC Gill Tract Community Farm, Albany, California, United States - DLSLT.R1 | ecosystem: Host-associated > Plants > Phyllosphere > Unclassified | place: USA...
GTATTTCGTTCTTCGGCCGCCTGGCCGAGATCGTCGCGCAATACCTGAAAAAAGGCTCGTCGGTCTACGTCGAAGGCCGCCTGCAGACCCGCAAGTACACCGACAAGGATGGCATCGAGCGCTACGCCACCGACGTTATCGCTGAAAACATGCAGATGCTGGGCGGTCGCCAGGGCATGGGTGGCGACGGCGGCGGCATGGGCGGCGGTATGGGCGGTGGCGGCATGGACGACGACTACTCGGCGCCACAGCAGCCACGCCAGCAAGCACCACGCCAGGCGCCACCGGCACCGGCAGCACGTCCACAGCCGAAGCCGGCTCCGAACTTCTCGGATATGGATGACGACATTCCGTTCTAGCTCCTACCAAGTGTAATTTATGTTGATAAGGCCTGCGTCCTAACGGACGCGGGCCTTTTTAATTTGCCCACACTTCCTTTTGTGATGTAGTGGGACTTTCGTTCAGCTACTTAACAAAAAGGTGAGTAGATGACTACATTTATCGAAAGACGCATTAAGTTTCGGAACGGGGAGCGCTGCTCAGTTCTGACCCGGCTAGAGAAAGCCGCATTCGGTGGCGACGAGTCTCAATTCACATTCCGCCACCTGTATTGGTATAAAACGACGGTGCCATGCCTTGCGCCACCCTCCAGTCCGGGTAAAGTAGGCTAAAAACGTGATTGATAGCCTTATGAGCCTCACGCAAGTATTCCGCTGCCTCCTCCTTGGAAATTTCAATACCGTCGGGACGATGCATGAGCTTGTTTCGTACTTCCACGCCCTTTTGAATTGCCTTCAAATGCTGTGTTTTTTCGCCGAGATAATGTTCCATAATACTGCCGTACAGCTTTGTCAGCGGCGGCGAGGGCATCTCGAGAATCAGCAGTTCTATCTCCGGATTCTTGCGGATCAGGGCCTCCTTGATGGCCAATTCGAGCGCAATCGTTATGTCGATCCATCTAAAGCGCGGCTCGTCCTCCTGCATCGCCCGAAATAAGTGCCGCATTCCGAGCAAAGGCCGATAGTCTTTGTCGAAACCCTCTTGCATGGCAGCTGCTCCGCCGAGCGAACAGGTCACCGTCGAGGCAGACCTTGTTTCCGAAGGAATCGGAACATGTTTCTTTTCGCCGTCGCCCTCGGACCATGTGAAATTGGCTGCCATCCCCAGCGCGTTATCTAGGATATCTGGACGAATTTGAAAATATTTCATCGCCTCGACGACGCGCCGTGCGGCGCCATCCAGGTTTGCTAGCACGACAGCGAGGTCTTTGGGATAGCTCTTGACGGTAACTGGACAAGTCTGCAGCCACGCGTGCAGTTCGGTGCTTATCTCCACATCTGCCCCGGCTACGGCATATGCTTCGTCCGCCGGGATGTCGACCGCGACCTGCCAGCCTCCCGAGGTCACGTGATAGAACTCTTCTGACAGGGCTTTAGGGGTGAAGTGGTTGCCCCTTTTCTGAATCGGAAAGTGAGCGGTGAATGTTAATGTCGGCATCGGAGGCTTAACTTGGTTTTGGCCATCCATTATATCGATCTGACAACAGATCACCGTGGCCATTTTTACTGTCAACTCCAGCCGCGTAGTTCACTTTGATAGCGTCACATTGGCCCCCCGGAGCCTAGTTCTCGGACTCGTAGCGATATTCGTTTACGACCAGTTCAAATGGAAAATAATTTGCGGTAATATTGATGACAAATTAAAAATATCCTCTAAGGAATTCCCATGCTGAACGATATCCTTGCTTGGTCTCAGGCAAGTCTGAAACCTTGGCAGCAGGATGCGGTCCGCCGCCTCTTCCAACAAGGGATGACCGCTGAGGACATCGACGATCTGTACGCGATGCTCAAGGCCGGCATCGGCCTTCCCGATCCGCAGGACCGTACACCCATGCCTCTGGCGGCCGAGCACCTGCCGGTCGTCGCGGCAAAAGGTGACGCGGCGTTGCTCATTTCCATGAGCAACGTGCGAAACGTGAACCGTCTTGCCCCGAAGCAGGTGTTGCCGTTTGCTCCAAACGGAATAACGGTGATCTACGGCACGAATGGAGGGGGGAAGTCCGGTTACGCGCGGGTGCTAAAACGGGCGTGTCGTGCCAGGGACGTCACCGAAGACGTGCGAGCAAACGCTTTCGAGAAGCCCATCGCAGGTCAAGCCCCCCAAGCCGACTTCCAGATACAAATCGGCGGAAACACGATGACTGTTGCGTGGACCAAGAACAAGCCGGCTTCGGCCGAGCTGGCGACCATCGCGGTGTTCGACACTCATTGTGCGCGAGCCTATCTCGACCAGAACCAAGATATAGCATACCTGCCCTTCGGGCTCGACGTGGTGGAAAACCTCGCCCAGATCGTGATGCCCAAGCTGCTCGAAAAATTGAGCTCCGAGATCCAGGCGACCGACACGTCTAAGGATGCTCTCGCCCACTTGCCAGGCGGCACGGAGGCCGGCAAATTGGTAAGCGCGCTGAGTGAGAAGACCGCGCCTGCCGAAATCGAGTCACTGGCCACCATGAGCGAAGAAGATATCGCCAGGATGGAAACGCTCGGGAAGACGCTCGCCGAAGCGGACCCGAAGGCGAAAGCGACACAATGCCGTCTTGCGGCAGGCCGCATTGCGGGCCTTAAAAAAAAGATCGACACGTTGGCCGCCTGGGTCAAGGACGAGGCGGTAGACAAGCTGCGCAAGCTCGACGACGAAACCCTAGCCGCCATCACGGCGGAGGCCAAAGCAGCAGGTGACCTGCGCGCGGGTGAGGCACTACTGCCTGGGACCGGCGACCTGGTATGGAAGGCGCTTTACGAAGCCGCGCGAGAATTCTCGGTAACGATGGCGTATCCGAGCAAAGATTTCCCCCACACGCACGACGGCGGCAAGTGCCTTCTCTGTCAGCAGGAGATCGGAGACGTCGCGGGAGCGCGTCTAGCGCGGTTCGAGAAATACGTACACGAGAGCGTCGCCAAAGTGGCGGAGGAGAAAAGGGGCCTTCTCGACGCTGCCGTCGCTAAGATCGAAGTGGTCTCCCTCGCGCTAGGGCTTGAGGACGCGCTTGATCAGGAAATTGCGGGACTCGTTCCCGAGTTGCCAGCCGTGATCTCGGTGTTCGACAAAGCCGTGCAGGAAAGACAAATCTGGCTCCTGAACGCTCAAAAATCACATTCGTGGGAAGGACTGCCGACGCTGCCTGCCGATCCGCGCACGAATCTTGACGCGATCGCTGCGGGATTCTTCATGCAGGCCGACGAGTTCGATAAGGCGACCGACGACAAGTGGAGAACCCTTCTGAAGGCCGAGCTCAACGAACTGAGCGCCCGCTCCGCACTCGCCCTGTGCAAGCAGGCTGTGCTAGACCTAGTAGAGCGCATGCGCGTAAAAGCACTGCTAACGAAGTGCAAGGACGGGCTTAAGACTAAGCCCGTGTCCGAAAAGGCAAAAGAGTTCGCCAGCAATGCCGTGACGGTGCCGTTGCGAGCCGCGCTTAAGGATGAATTCGAAGCTCTTGGGGTGTCCCACGCGATGCCTCGCCTGGATGAAAGTGTTGAGCGTGGGAAGATGAAGCATAAGCTCCAGCTTGATCTCGCGGTTCCGGCGCAGATCCGCGATATCCTGAGCGAGGGCGAGCAGCGGGCGATTGCGCTGGCGTCATTCTTTGCAGAGCTTACGACGGGTGGCCACGGCGGCGGGATAGTCTTCGACGACCCTGTGTCGTCGCTCGACCACATCCGGCGCCAGCACGTCGCGCGCAGGCTCGTGAGGGAAGCTGCCACACGGCAGGTGATCGTCTTCACGCACGACACAACGTTCTTGGGCGAACTCACCGACTTGATCGAACAGCATGGCACGGAACACGCTATCCACTACCTCTCTTGGGAGGGAGCGCATTCTGGAAAGGTCAACTCCGGGCTGCCGTGGCACCACCAAACGTTTAAGGACAGGATTGATAAGCTCGAGCAGGCGCAGAAGAAGCTCCAAAAGTCGTGGCCGCCCTACCCTGATGAGCTGCAGTCCGCCACAATGCGCACGCAGTACAGCATGCTCCGCGCCACCATCGAGCGGATGATCCAGGATTTGGTTTTCAACGGCGTCGTCGTGAGATACCGCGACTGGATCAAGGTCGGCAACCTCAGCGAGGTAGTGGGCTTTGAGGATACGGACTGCAAGGAGATCGAGCGCCTGCACAAGGCATGCTGTGACGTCACGGAAGCGCACGATTCGTCGTCGGGAAAGAACGCGCCCGTTCCGATGGCGCAGCAACTGGGCGCGGACATCGCGGCGCTCGCTGCAGTGGCGCAGTCGATCAGATCAAAGCGCGAAGCGAAGAAGAAGGCGGCCAAGGGCGGGCAGCCATAGGCCCGCACGATACCCGCGTCGATTAGGCTTTAACTCCTAGACGGGCCAATCAGTTGCTGCAGCTACGTTGGGAGCCTCGTCTGCCGCAGAATTATTTTTTCTTCAATAGGTTTCGACATGTACGAATTGCACCGCCTCGGATGGAACAGCTTCCAGCAGCTTTGCCTCACCATAGCGCGGGAAGTCCTCGGCCAAACGGTGCAGTCCTTTCTAGACTCGAATGACGCGGGGCGCGACGGAGCCTTCGCCGGGCGTTGGACGGCGGCGCCCGGACAGCATCTCGACGGCAACTTCGTTATCCAGTGTAAATTTTCGCGAAAGCGTGACTACCTCCTCAGCAAAGCCGACGTTGCCAACGAACTGCCAAAAGTGAATAAGCTAGTCGCCGACGGACTTTGCGACGTCTATGTGCTGATGACAAACGCCGGCATTTCGGGCAAGCAGGAAGCAAGTATCAGATCGGCTCTAATCGGCGCAGGGGTCAAGCACGTTCTGATATATGGGGTGACCTGGATAGAGGATCACATTAGAGAAAATACTCGACTGAGGATGCTCGTCCCGCGCCTGTACGGCTTGGGAGACCTGAGCCAGATCCTCGACGAGCGCGCCTACGCCCAAGCGCGTGCCGTTCTCGAATCATTGAGGGAGGACTTGGCCAAGGTCGTCATCACCGACTCCTACCGCAAGGCCGTCGGCGCCCTGGACGAACACGGCTTCGTGCTGCTGATCGGCGAACCGGCAGCGGGAAAGACGACGATTGCGTCAATGCTGGCGATGGCAGCGGCCGACAAGTGGAAGTCGTCAGTGCTCAAGCTCGCCGATCCGGCGAAAGTCATCGAACGCTGGAACGTGAACGAGCCATCGCAGTTCTTCTGGGTCGACGACGCGTTCGGCGTGACTCAGTACGAGTCTCCCCTGGTGCACGGGTGGAACCATTCGCTGCCCCAGGTACGGGCGATGCTGCGCAAGGGCGCGAAAATAGTCATGACCTCAAGGGACTACATTTACAACCGCGCTCGCCAAGATCTCAAGGAAAGCGCTTTTCCCCTTCTCAGCGAAAGCCAAGTCGTGATCGACGTTCACGACCTGTCCGAGATCGAAAGGTAGCAGATCCTTTACAACCACCTGAAGCTCGGAAAGCAGCCGGTCCCGTTCCGCTCCGCCATCGAGCACCATCTGGAATACATGGCGGGCCACGCGCGCTTCATCCCGGAGACGGCACGCCGCATCGCAGATCCCCTATTTACCAAGGAGCTCTACCTCAGCGAATACCACCTGGGGCAGTTCGTGGAGAAGCGCGAGCAACTCCTGCTGGAAGTTATCCAAGGCTTGGACGCTAGCAGCAAGGCGGCGCTGGGCCTGATATACATGAGGAAGGATAATCTCGAGAGCCCCGTTACCTTAGTTGGTTCGGAATTAGAGGCGCTGGAACGTTTCGGCAGCACGCTGGGAGCGTGCATCGCGGCGCTCGACGCGCTCAACGGTAGCCTCGTGACGCACTTGCAGATTGACGACCAGAACGTATGGCGCTTCAGGCATCCGACCATCGGCGACGCCTATGCGGGCACGCTGGCCTTCAGCCCGGACCTGCTAGGAATTTTCCTAAGCGGCAGCTCCACCGAGAACCTGATTTCGCAGGTGACCTGCGGTAACGTGGGCGTCGAAAAGGCAGTGGTTGTCCCGAGGTCGCTGTTCCCGGCGATGTGCGCGCGCTTGCGGGAATTTTCAGCCAGCGACAGGTACAAGGTCGGATGGATGTCGTCCTGGGGCGCAAGGCGAGCGCTGTACCTTTTCCTTGCCAGCCGCTGCTCCAAGGAATTCCTAGCGTTATATATCGAGCAGGACCCCGATATCTTGGCACGAGTATGCAAGCCAGGACTTAGCCTCAGCGTAGTTGCGGAAGTCGATCTTGCCGTTCGCCTGAACGGCTTCGGACTTCTGCCAGAAACGAATCGGAAGGAGTTCACCGAGGCAGTCAGCAGCTACGCCATTGAGGGACGCGACATGCACGCATTGGCTGATCCCGGAATACGCACCGTGTTTACGGACAATGAGTTCGACGAGCTCGTCGAATGCGTGCGCACGGACCTGCTACCGAAGCTGGCGGAGGTGCGCATAAGCACGCAAAAGGATCATCAGCCGGAGGTCCCTCCGGGGGACCATATGCAAGACATGCTCGAGTCCCTAAGCGCACTCAAAAAGCACTTTAGTGACGACGACAACGCGGTAAAGGCCATTGAGCGAGAAATGAGCCTTGTCAACGAATGGATCGCCGAAACAGAGCCGCCGGAGCCGAAAGTGAGCCCCCGGGCTTTAGGCGCTGTGGAACCGTCCGAAGAAAGGCGCGGCACCAGAAGTATCTTCGACGATATCGCCGACGAAGCTGACTGAAAAAATCGGAGAAGTCCAGACAATGAACGAAGCAACTTTCCAGGCATTCGCCACTCACTCGATGAAGTTCGTGTGCACCGAACTCAACAAGAAGATGATGATGCACGTCTCGTCTTCGAACGAGCAAAGTCCCGTCGACGGGGATGGGCGCCCTTACGACGTGGGAGTGCTCCTGGACGACGCGCATTTGGTCGGCATCGAGTTCAAGATCTGCGAGGGCGGCAGGTTTCCCAGCTGGCACAAGGGGCAGCACGAGACCTATGTGGGGCTGACGAGCGACTCTCCCATTGTACTTCCGCTTTACTACGCCTATAACGTTTTGGACGGAACGCAGCTAAATCGGCTATACAACTCCGACGAGTTCATTCCGTTATTGGAGGGTGCGAACGTGTCCAAGCCGAAGGATCTTCCCGGGCCACGCCCCTCCATCGTCGACCACGAAAACATGTACGATTGGCTACTCGCAATCCTGAGCGATCCTGCCCGCTGCGGGAGGAACGGATGGACGACCATCTCGATGCAGAACGAATGGGACCTAGCGGCAGGGAAAACTATGGCGCTGGGCGAAATGCTGCAGGGCTTTCCGGACATAATATGGCTGTTGGTAACCGCGCACAACGGATTGCGCATTTCGTGGGCTCTAACGAGCAGCGAAATGCAAGAGCATGTTGAAACATTGCGTGCGACCTGGAAACAAAGGGACTTAAGATCGGTGAAGACTGAAGGCCTGAGGCAGGCATACTTGGAACTCGTGGAAGATAACAGCAATTATATCCGCTCCGTATGGGCCGACGTAGTTAGCCAGAGGTCGAACGAAAACGACATGGATGACAGACCTGACAACGGCTCATTTCGCCCCTGATCTCTAAGGCCTGCATTTTAAAATCGTATTGCGGCCCTCCTGCAAAATGCTACGTTCAAGAGGTAGCTGAAACGCGAGGTGCCAGTATAAATAACGTCGAACAGGGTCGAGAAATGAGTTGCGAGATGCAGACAGTCTAATACGCCGGGCTGCAACCGGCCAAAAGGGGATAACACCATTGCATCAACCACATCGCACTCTATCACTACAATGAATCAAAGAACTCTAGCTACATTATTGCAATACGGCGTTTCGACGCTTCTTGCCGAAAAGGCGAACGACGCAGGACTGACAGTTTCAAAGATTCGAGCGCTTAGCCAGACAGACATGGTGTCAAAGTATGGGTTGTCTATAGGCGAGGCCAAAGCTCTTGCCGTCGCTGTCCGACGTGCGGCGATCGATTCTAACGTCGTTCATTTACTCCTCGAGCGCAGCAACTTCGTTTGTTGTGTATGTAAGGGTGGCAAGAGTCCTGCGTACATCATCCATCACATAATCGAGTACGAAAAGACGCAGGACAATAGCTATACAAATCTGGCCGTCCTCTGTCCAACTGACCATGACTTGGCCCACCAAGGAGGACTCACGCTACGTTTGACTGATGATCAGATTAGAAAGGTCAAGACTTCTTGGGAAAAGAAAGTTGAGGTGGCTAACGCTCAGCGAGCTGCGCAAATGATCGACGTGAACGATGATGCAATTGACTACGTCAACGTCAAACGGATCGAAGAACTGTGTGTCCGTTTGTTCAAGAAAATCCCGAATACTGGGCTAACGGTCGGTCTGAAACGTGCAGGCATACTGACGGAGGACGGTTCATTCGATCAGAAGTATGTTCAAACCAAGCTCTCCGGAGGCCGCTACCTTTTTGATTACATTACGCACCAGGAGACAGAGCACTATAAGCAGCTAATGCAAGAAATCGCCACTGTAACTGACTTTATTGATTTGGACGCCGCAGCGTCGGCGGGGCGACCACAGCTCAGGGCAACGGAAGGGCAGTATGCCTTCTTTATAGGCGGGGTGTGTGCAAAAGGTCCAGATTTACCCATCGTAGCCGCAACCCCAGCGGTAGTGATGCACTACTCGCGCAAAAATCTCCGCATAGAGTGGATTCTGGATCCCATCTTCTTGATGTCCATGTCGGCAATTGTTCGCGTCGGTGGTAAGAACCGTTACATAATATATTGCTTGGTCCGAACTGTAGATGAGCAAGAGAACGGAACTGTGTTGGTGAAAGCAAGCCCCCTTCTAATCGCACAGCCGACAAAGTACGTCGACAAAACCCCTCCGATCGCTTACCAAAAAAGGTACGAGCGGTATGTTGACGATGGGTTGGTCGATGGAGATGGGGGCGACTTCGAGGATGACTTTGAAGACGGTGAGCGAGAACGGTGAAACGGTATACGAGGTCGTTGGATCCGTACACGCAGCAGCATTGGAAACCGCCCCCTGAGATTAGTTGCAGCCGCTCAGACTTAAACTGACAACACTCCACATGTCTCCTTGAATCACTCCGTTTCGCAGCGTCTAATCCAGACGATCTCTTCAGTTATTCAGAACTCTTGAGGAAATCCTAATTCACTCGAAGAAGACAATTGATCTGGCAGGGAAGATGTTGGTGAGGTCCACTTCGTCGTTTGTTAGGCGGTCAAAAATAAAGAACTCTGCTGATCGACTAGGGTTTTGACGGACGTACGCCACGGAATTCAAAGGGATAAAGTAGTTTCTCGAAAGGCGGCTCTAAAACCTATTGTTGCGCTAGTTAAAGTAATTCTCCGCTCTCGTTGAGGCACAGAGAAAAATACGAATGGCTTTCCTCTTTTTAAATTACTAGCCCGCGGCTTTACCTTACAGGCCCGTTCGAGCCTGTAAGATGTGCTCTTGCTTTGTTATCGGCAGTTTGTCGTGCTACCGCTTCTTAATTTAACGTCCGTCATATAAGTTGGCAAAAATTACAGCCGTACGAACAGAAACATTGTTTTGTTGAACCGTTGTTAGCCAGCAGTAACCGGAGCCAAACTCATCAAGATTTTTTTCCCATCCCGCGAAGGCTGCATGTCCCTCTATGCTCTTAGTCGCTGATTCGAGAATTTGAACAAAGCCTTTCAGCCTAGTAAAAACCACTAATGCCCCCACCTTCACTTCAGTAGAAAGATAGCGATTTCGCAACTGATCGATTGTTTCTTGAAGCTTACGTGATCCATCCCATAATTTGCATTCTGCGACAAAGTCATATTGGTTCTTATTATTTTCGACGACTATGTCCGCGTGGCCATTGAAGCTGCGAGTTTCAGAGGTTGCTTGTAAGCCGACTTTTCTCATGGCGTGTACGAGTTGTGCTCGTAATTGTACTTCTCCTCTATTTATATGAAGCTCAGTATTAGCACGCCAAGCCTTGATCTCTGCAAGGATCACATCGACAGGCGTCGGTGTAGAAGCCAAGAGCGAATTTCTATCAGGCGGGGCAGTGTGAAATAAATATCTGGGATCCTGCTTAAGCTGTGAAGCTAGGTTTGTTACGTGATTAATATATGGAATCTGTTGCCGATAAAGCAGTAATACTTTATCGCGAACTGCTGACAAGTCTATGGTAAGAACTTCTGCTTGAGAGTCAATTATAAGTTGGTTGCAGTCTAGCTGGGCTTCAATTGCGTTATCGATCGCTTCGGCATAATCAGGAAGCGATATCGCACCGCGGGGTTTTGCATATAACTCGAGTGCTTCTGCTATATAACGAGCTGTGCTATGCGCCTCAAACGCGATCTTGCGTAAAGGGCTAGAATGTTTTAGCCGTTCGTACTGACCATCACGCATAAACCTAGTCCAATCGTTGTCAAATGAGACGAAAATAGGATAGTACGTGTTTAAATCGGAAATTAATTGACCAGCATTCGATGAATATTGCATATTTAACAAATATTTGAGGTGCGAAGGGTTGACTTAAAAGAAATTACTCATGTTTTTTGGCATCCACCGTGGTGCGGGGTTTTGTATAGTGGTTGAGGCTGAGTCTTTCTTCGGCTTCTGATTTTGTGCACCGTGCTTCAAGTGAGTGTCGAGGATCATATGGCCACCTTGCTCTCAGCAGCTGCGATGCTCTGCTGAGCAAACAATACAGGTCGGTGTACTCCAGGATAAGTTTAGCGAGGCTCTCGCAGTTCGCTGCTGTAATTGCCCAAGTCCTTTTCCATTCAAGAGCTCCCCTGATTGTCTCTAGTTAGTCGGCAGCTTGATTTCTTCCGTCCACCGTGTAGCTAGAGTGTATATATAATTTAGTCTCAAAACTATACGAGCAGGGACAAATGACGACGCCAACACAACGGGCTTGGGAGGGCTTGGCAAATAGCATGCGCCTCTACGTGGAGAGCAAGCTGCGATTCAACGACGTTTTTGCGCTAGACCGAGAAGAGGCGGTGAAGAATCAAGACATGGCGATGGAAGCGAAACTTGAGAAGTTCCATGTCTTGTATGACGTCACGAAGAAGCTTCCTGGCTTCGACTACTTCGACCATGCCGATACGTCGCTCATTATCGCGCTGCGAAATGCCATCCACCACCACGACGACCACGAGCTGTTTCAGAGCTGGAACGCCCGGATTCACCTGAACGATGCATTCATGGGGCTATCAGGCGCCGAGTTCCTGCTCGGCAGTACCACGCGGGAGGAAGACGCGCTAACGGTGCGCTTCTACTACCTGCTCAATGACTTTTACGCTCGACTGCCGGCTCTAAGGAACGTCGACAAACACCGCACTTTGTGGGACAGCGAACTGCAATTTGCGGCCATCGCAAAGGCTGGCGTGGATGGACGTTATCCGACGAGGCAGGTGTACGTGGACGTGATGCCGGCGTTCATGGCAGCTGTTCGGAGGGTACGGAGGTGGCTTGCCTTAACTGGCTTCACTCCGGCAGGCTCCGATAGCGAGGTGTACTTCGAATGCTTCGGCGAGCCTGCGCCGGAGCAAAGGTTAGGTTTCAAGAGGATACGGATTTGGTGATGACTAGTGCTCGCCGATGCGTCAACTATCGACGGCACGCTGCCTTTGGGCGCTGAGCCAGCACGCGGCATGGGAGCGACAAGTCTGCATTAATCCCCTATTCGGCGACTAGCTTGCGGCTGGTCAGCGAACCGCCGACCACATCGTCGGTGAGTAAGGCGCGATATGGAAATCTTCGTCACATCTCTACCCACAAATTAGGCCTTAAACGACACTTTTTTTGGAAAATGTAGCTCCTCACTATGTAAACCAGCATTGCGTTCTTTGAATTCTCGTAGAAATTGCATTCACTTATTCATGCGAGGTGTGCTACCAAAAATTTTTAGTAGAGAGAAGGTTTCTAATTCGAAAAATGGTGTTTTTTTTGATAAAGCCTGCATCCTCGAAGAGGGATGCGGGCTTTATTTAACTTAAATGGAGATGTCAATAAATCTTGTTTACCGCGCTGTCGAATTCTCGCTAAGCGGCTGGCCCCAGCGATTAATTGATGGATCACTTTCAGAAGGTGACGGACAACGCTCAACCAATCGGCCAGCTTTTGTGTAGGCCGGACATCCGCAAAGATTACATACCCGATCATCCCCTGCACGAAAGATAGCTTTCCCCAAAAAATATAAAGGCCCACCAGGGTTATTCACAAGATGATGGCAGGATTGGCAAGCGTGCCATCTTCGACTAAATTCCTCGGCTACAGGCTTTGCAAAACGTGACTTGGCATATTCCACTTGAGCTGAAAATGCCGTACCGACCAGCTTAGCCGAAGCTGCCGGTTTGGGCGCTGACATTTCTCCTCCAATCAGATCGTAAATCCAGATTGGATTTGAGCGCGCGGCCTCGATCCGCGTAAGCAAGGCCGGATCAGCGATCAATTTTTGAACAAGATCCTCTGAAGGGGGGGCGTCCAACAATTGAGAAAGACGAAAAACGAGCAACTCGCGTTCTGACGAAAACATTAGCAATCCTCATCAAATTCGCCGTGTAAATATTGTCTACTCAGCTGGCATCGCCAGCACACGGAGGTTTAGGTTCAAGAAACGCGGCGGCCATATAAGTTTGATAGCGACAAGCTGCCGCTGGATGGGAACATTGCCCGAGTCTTTTGATATGTTCCTGGGTTTCGTCCTCTGATAGCGACTGAAATAAACCGAATGCGAAAAGATTGTATAGTTGGTTTGCACCCTCTCGAATTTGTCGCATGGCTTCTTCGCCCCACCAAATCTCGCGCATCGCTATCAAACTCCCCCAATAGTCAGCTTGGCCTTCGCAAGACGCCCAGGGAATGTCTGGATAACGAGGAGTGCCACCCAGGTGGTGTCCGACCTCATGTGCCATAACCAGCGCCAGTCCCTCGACCTTTACAGCTCGATGGCGAATGATTCCACCATATAAAGTCACGTGCCGTTCACTACCCCTTCGCCAGGCCACGGCGTTCACCGTATTATTAGCCCAATCTATACTGAAAATTATATCGGGGTAAAATCGATTGAAGTGATTAATGAGATACTCCGCAATTTCCAGAGGAATTGTATTATCTAACGAATGAAGCATTTCATCTGACGCCCTATCCATCCCCGGAGGAATGAAGGAGACGACATCATTCGGTATCGGAATCTTGCGATAGGGGGTGAAGGCATACACTTCCGCTTCAGCTAAGCTAAGCGCCCCGGGCTCTAGAAAAGACTCGTTTGGATCGCCATGAAGGGACAAATATTCATTTGACCCGATGACTGGCATGCGCTGCTTCGACTTGTCTACAAGGTACATCTGCGCATAAAAATCGCCCGATATTACACCGGCTGTATTTATCAGATGGCCGTCTAATCCTTCTCCCTCACCTGCAGCGGAAGTCGAGATATTCCTTATCACTCCATTGAAATATCCGTACGCTAAGCTTTCGATTTTCACCGGAGCCATATTTTCGTTTACTAATCGATCTGTCAGAGACAAGCGATTGGCAGGCTGCAAGGAGCCGTTCATCAAAAGAAAAGGATGATCTGGAGTTACAACAAGTTCGGCGCCGGTATTCAATTTTAAGTAGATAACGTAGGGTATTTTCGATCCTGCCGGCCTCGTGCCATCACTAAATTTCACCTCTGCTGGGCACCAATGCTTATCTGCGTTAAGTGTTAGAACGCTATCACCGACAACTATGTCCTGAATTGGTTTCCAATGAGCATCCGCGGTCATGACCAAAGTGCTCGCCGCTACACAACTGCATTTGCAGTAACATCCAGTGCCATCGGGAAAGGTTAGATATACTACAGTTCCCGAAAAACCGTCTGAATGACAAATTCTGCCGACATATTCACTTTTTTGAGTGCAAGTTGCTTCGTTGCAGGCGGCCATATTGTCTCCGATTTGTAAGTTAGCGACGTATTGCAGTATTAGTTCATATGACGAAAGCGTGCAGTGCCGATTTTTTACAGTTGGTAGCAAAGAAAAGACTACTCCGTTTCCGAATTTAGTCTATATCGGCCTCTTGAATGTGACTATCTTGTGCCAAATTTGCAACGTTGCAGGAGATTTTTCTACCTGAACAACTTGGCTCGATCGAACGATTAAGGCATCAAGGGCGCAGTAAAGGCTTCAAAAACGGCTGTAAAAAGCTGAAGTAAAAACCCTGTTGATCGGTGGCCATCAGGACGGTGCTGCTGGCGGGGCCAGCGGGCTCGTCCCTGCAAAGACTACGTGATGGCGCGATTTTGACGACACTGCTGTACCAAAGTCTGCGCTGCGCACGATCGACTTGCAGGAGCGCCGCGGCGTGCTGCGTCTGGCTGCTGCCACGACGGGCGGCCGAGGGCTACTTCTGCAGTTGACCGCCATGAAGACGGACGATTAACCCAGGGTAATGTTTGGCATCATGTTTTGCCGTTGGCATAGAGTTGGGTGCAATGTCTAACCACAAAAAGGAGCGCTAAAGGCGTTTTTGCTATGAAGCGTTTGCTTTCAAAAATGTTACCAACATTTTAGTGTCCGCCATGAGCTTGGAACCGGCTTCACTCAGTCACAAAGGACTCGTCACCAACATTTTTTTGGTGCGCATAAGCCTTTTAAGACTGAATGTTGTTGAAGCGATCAAAGCGCCGTGGGTCTGTGACCCACGGCGCTTTTTTTATGCATCCAGGATGCGCGGTAAACTGTCGCGTAGCACGGCTGATATGCGATGCCGGTCATCTACTGATTGAATGGCGATTCGGAGAAAATACTTGGGTGAACGATCGATTTTGCGTCAGGTGGCATTGGTCGCCTACGGCACGCGCTTTCTTCGGAATGGCAACACACTCGAAGACTGGTACCGCCACCACATTCTTGCCGACGTGCGTTTTCAATTCCGCGCGCTTACCGGCAACACCTTGCTGGCGGAAGATTTTACCTGGTGGCTGGGCATACTGAAATTGTCCGGTGCAACGCGATTGTCGCTGCATCTTGCCACCGAATTTCAATTGCACCTGCCCCACGTTTGGCGCGGTGGTGATTATGCGATTGTGGCGCATTACGCAGATCGCCACGAGATCTGGGCAGTCGGGGAAGAACACGCCCGATGGCTGGAGCATCCCCGCTTTACCGAGGCAGCACATGAGGCATTGCTGAACTTGCCCGATGCGGCCAGATACAGC
>Ga0308163_10002839_pt1 | contig 15224 bp, 11 predicted proteins | sample PhyTR1_FD_201037 | JGI IMG/M metagenome (GOLD analysis project Ga0308163, IMG submission 201037) | Phyllosphere microbial communities from UC Gill Tract Community Farm, Albany, California, United States - DLSLT.R1 | ecosystem: Host-associated > Plants > Phyllosphere > Unclassified | place: USA...
TTCCAGAGCATTGGCGGCCATTCACCCGCTTCATTATCAATAATCCAAAGCTTGGCCAGATGCGTTCGGTCGATGCAGCCTATGAGCTGATCGAGACGTCCTGGGTGTTCCATTGTGAGGACGACTGGGACTTTTATCGCCCTGGTTTCATCGAGGAATCGATGGCCTTGCTGGTGAATGACCCGCAGGCGTTGCAGGTATGGTTGCGCAGCTACAACCACGATCTGCTGGTTCACAGCCCGTATGTTTACCTGAACGAACGCGAAGTCGTGCAAGGTATCCCGTTCTACAAGCTCGGTTCGCACAAGCCTGAGTGGCAGGGGTTCTCGTTCAACCCGGGCCTGCGTCGCCTGGCGGACTACAAGCTGCATGCGCCTTATGCCTCGCACAGTGGCGAGAAGAAGCTTTCAGGCCTCTATGCCGCAGAAAACCGCTACGCGCTCATTCTTGAAAACGATGCGGTGCTGCATACCGGCTTCGGCAATCACGTGGTAGTCCCTCAAGAGCGCGCAGATAAGCAGCGCCGCAGGCGTCGTGATCGCATTAAATTGGCGGGCACACTGGTTCTGGGTCTGATTCTGGGTTGGATAATCAGTAATGTTGTCTGAGAAATACCGGGTCAATGCCAAAACGGCAGCATATTTCAGCGGGGCGCTCGTCCTCTTCCTCTTGAGCTTTATTCTGGGTAATTCCGCCAAATTCACCAACAACGTGTTTTACGCGTTGATTGCGCTGCCAGGTTTGTTTTTCCTGATCAAACAGCGCGGTGCAGACGTTTTTGACGACCGCCTTGGCCTGGCTTGGCTGGTGTTTATCTTGTGCTTCCTCGCGCCTGCCTTTTACGCCGAGGATTTCCAGTTTTACAAACACATTGTCTACATTGCCTTGTTCGTTTTTGTCATCGCCGGGCTGACCAATGTGGATTTCTTCAACAGTGGCCTGTTTGCTCGAAGCCAGTTCTGGATTGTCTTTCTTTATATGCTGCTCTCCGCCTGCTACGGCTGGGCCACTGGCAGGTTCGAGATCGGGCATCGCGTCGACATCCTTCCCTCGCGGATGGACAACGTCATCTATGCCAGTATCTGGCTGCTATGTGCGCTGGGGCTGGCGTTGCCGGTTTGGCGTAAGCAGGGCCGTTGGCTGGAAGCTGCCGCGGCGGTGATCCTGTCGCTGTTCATGGTGTCCTTCGTCGTACAGACCCGCACGGCTTTGGTCGGTGCAGTTTTCCTGGGTGGCTTGTGGGCACTTCATGCGATGCGTCATTACAAGAAACAGGGCGTTATTGCGGTACTGGCTGTGGCGCTTCTGTCTTTGCTGGCCATGTGGCTGGTCAAGGATGAGGGGTGGGTCACACAGCTGTTCGCAAGGGGCGACTCCCATCGCCTCGAACTGCTCAGCATCATGGTGGGCGAATGGGGCAAGTGCGGCTGGCTGATGGGCTGTGGTGTGGAGTTTCAGACCACTCAAACACTGACCGGCGGCATGGCTATCCAGCACCCGCATAATATTTTTGTCGCGATGGGGCTGTACACAGGGGCGATGTCCCTGGTGATGTTCGTCGTTGTCATGGCAATGACGCTCTGGCATGCGTTGCGTCTGCGCTGCGCATGGGGCGTCTATCTGGCGAGCGCGCTGGTCATGCTCAACTTCGACGGCAGCAAGTTGATCGGCAATCCCGATGAGCTTTGGGTGCTGGTGCTGTTCCCGGCGGTGATGGTTTATGCGCAGGTGCTGCGCGAGCACCGGATCAAGCAGCAGTAATCAACCAGCCGTCATAAAAATGGCCCTTGCGGGCCATTTTTGTTTTCGCTATTTGCTCAGCTCATGGCCAGACTCAGTTCATTTGCCGCGCACAGGGTTTGAGCGCTCAAATAGCCGTTCAGAAACGCCTGGTTATTCTGCCCCAGCAGCCACTGGCGGTCCGCCTTATAGCGCAGCATATGCTTGAAGTTGCGCAGCCGCAGGGGTTTGCGCAGTGAGTGGCGAAAGGTCTTCATGTCGGCGATGTCGATCAGGCCAAGTGTGCCTTGTGGGGTCAGTATCACGTTGCCCAGATGCGCCGAGCGAAAGTAGATCCCTTTTTCATGCAATTCTGCGATGAAGCGCCCCAGTTGTGCCCGAAGTTCGTCGTCGGCATTCGCTTCGTGCATGATCTGCCGAAGTGTTTGCCCAGGCAGAGGCGTGTAATGCACTGCATCACGTTCGATCTGGGCAATTCTGAATAGGCTGAGAACCGTGGGGCAGGGAATGTCTCGTTTGGCGAGCGTTACGCAGTTATCGGCAAAGCGCTGTGCATAGGGATACCAGGCTGCCGAACTGATCAATCGCTTACGTCGAAACAGCTTGAGCATCGAGCCGTCGACCAATCGCAGGACTTTATCACCGGAATGATCCGCTTCGAGGACTTCGGCCCCCTCGACCAGTGAAAGGTAGTGTGCATGATCAAGCGCTTGCATCGATACTCCGGTTTCTATGCCCTAGGGCTTGGACAGCCGCCTATGTTACCGCAGCAGGGCGTTGCAAAAAGCGCTTGTGATACAATTCGGCCTCTTTTTATACACGACGGATTCTCATGACATCCTCCGAATCGTCCAGCCAATCAAGCATAAAGATTTACTTTCGCTTGTTGTCTTATGTGCGTCCGTATGCAGGGATATTCCTGCTCAGCATCATAGGCTTTATCATCTTTGCGTCGACCCAACCGATGTTGGCGGGCATTCTCAAATATTTTGTCGACGGGTTGAGCAATGCCGAAGCGGTGCTGTTCCCCAACGTACCGTATCTACGCGATCTGCAGCTGTTGCAGGCCGTGCCTATGCTTATTGTGCTGATTGCCGCCTGGCAGGGCCTTGGGTCCTTTCTGGGTAACTATTTCCTGGCCAAGGTTTCCCTCGGGCTGGTGCACGACCTGCGCGTTGAGTTGTTCAACAAGTTGCTGGTGCTGCCCAACCGTTATTTCGATACCCACAACTCCGGGCACCTGATTTCACGTATCACGTTCAACGTGACGATGGTGACAGGCGCAGCCACCGATGCGATCAAAGTCGTGATTCGCGAAGGGCTGACCGTGGTGTTCCTGTTCATCTACTTGCTGTGGATGAATTGGCAGCTGACGCTGGTGATGCTGGCGATTTTGCCGGTGATCGCGATCATGGTCGGCAGCGCCAGCAAGAAATTCCGCAAACAGAGCAAGAAGATCCAGGTGGCCATGGGCGATGTCACCCATGTGGCGTCCGAGACCATTCAGGGCTATCGCGTCGTGCGCAGCTTCGGTGGCGAACAATACGAAGAGGCGCGCTTCGCGGGTGCCAGCGCTGACAACACTCGCAAGCAACTGCGCATGACTAAAACCGGTGCTATTTATACGCCGATGCTGCAGTTGGTTATTTATACCGCCATGGCCGTATTGATGTTCCTGGTGTTGTACCTGCGCGGTGATGCGACGGCGGGTGATCTGGTGGCCTATATCACCGCTGCCGGCCTGCTGCCCAAGCCGATTCGCCAGCTGTCCGAAGTCAGCTCGACCATCCAAAAAGGTGTGGCCGGCGCGGAGAGTATTTTCGAACAACTGGATGTCGAGGCTGAGGCCGACGAAGGCACCGTCGAGCGTGATCGGGTCAGCGGGCATCTTGAAGTGAAGAACCTCAGCTTTACCTATCCGGGCACTGAGCGTCAGGTGCTGGATGACATCAGCTTCTCCGTGGCTCCGGGCCAAATGGTTGCTCTGGTGGGGCGTTCGGGTAGCGGCAAGTCGACACTGGCCAGCCTGCTGCCGCGTTTCTATCAGCACAGCGACGGCGAGATTCTGCTCGATGGCGTAGAAATCAGCGATTACCGCTTGCGCAACCTGCGTCGCCACATCGCTCAGGTCACCCAGAGCGTGACGCTGTTCAACGACAGCGTCGCCAACAACATTGCTTATGGTGATCTGGCGGGCGCCCCTCGTGCCGATATCGAAGCGGCTGCGGCGGATGCTTACGCTATGGAATTCATCAAGCAGCTGCCCAAAGGTCTGGATACTCAGGTCGGCGAAAACGGCGTGTTGCTGTCCGGTGGTCAGCGGCAACGTCTGGCAATCGCCCGTGCGCTGTTGAAGAATGCACCGGTGCTGATCCTCGATGAAGCCACTTCGGCGCTCGATACCGAGTCCGAGCGGCATATCCAGGCGGCGCTGGATCATGCGATGAAAGGTCGCACGACGCTGGTCATCGCTCACCGTCTGTCGACCATTGAAAAGGCTGACCTGATTCTGGTGATGGATGGCGGGCGGATCGTTGAGCGTGGCACTCACGCGCAACTTCTGGCGCAGAACGGCTACTACTCGCGCCTGCACGCGATGGGGCTGGATGAGCCTGCGCCGGTCGGGGCCATGTAAGCGTCACCCTATGTAGGTGCTGCCGAAGGCTGCGAAAGTGGTATTGCTGATACACCGCTATTCACAGCCTTTGGTCGCTCCTACAGATTCCTGCCTGTAGTGCTGCAGGAATCGTCTGCTAATCATTTGCGTTCCCAAGCCTCCCCAAACCCTGTGCTAAGATTCCGCCCCTGTTCATTCTAGTTACGGGTTGTTCGATGAAGTTGTCCATGCCGCGTTTCGATCAAGCACCAGTCTTGGTAGTGGGCGATGTCATGCTCGACCGCTATTGGCATGGCGGCACCTCAAGGATTTCTCCAGAGGCGCCCGTGCCTGTGGTCAAGGTAGAGCAAATCGAGGATCGTCCAGGCGGTGCCGCCAACGTTGCCTTGAACATTGCTGCGCTGGGTGCTCCTGCGTCGCTGGTCGGTGTGACCGGTGAAGATGAGGCTGCCGAAAGCCTGTCCAACAGCCTCAAGGCCGCTGGCGTTCTGGCGCGTTTCCAGCGCATTGCCAATCAGCCGACCATCGTCAAGTTGCGGGTCATGAGTCGCCACCAGCAGTTGCTGCGTATCGACTTTGAAGAACCGTTTGCGACGGATGCCGAGGCCTTGAGCGCCGAAGTCGATGGCCTGCTGGATGGCATCAAGGTGCTGGTCCTGTCCGATTACGGCAAGGGTGCGCTGAAAAACCATCAGGCGCTGATCAAGGCCGCCCGTGACCGCAGCATTCCGGTGCTGGCCGACCCCAAGGGCAAAGACTTCGCGATCTATCGCGGTGCCAGTCTGATCACACCAAACCTCAGTGAATTTGAAGCCATCGTCGGCCATTGCGCCGATGAAGCCGAGCTGGTCGCCAAAGGCGCCCGATTGATGAGCGAGCTGGAACTCGGCGCGTTGCTGGTCACCCGTGGTGAACATGGCATGACCTTGTTGCGCCCCGATCATCATCCGCTGCATCTGCCTGCCCGCGCTCGGGAGGTGTTCGATGTCACCGGCGCTGGCGATACCGTTATTTCCACGCTGGCTGCCGCGATTGCCGCGGGCGAGGACCTGCCTCACGCCGTGGCGCTCGCCAATCTGGCTGCCGGTATCGTGGTCGGCAAGCTGGGTACTGCGGCCATCAGTGCCCCGGAACTGCGTCGCGCCATCCAGCGTGAAGAGGGCTCCGAGCGTGGTGTGCTGAGCCTTGAACAACTGCAGTTGGCCATTGAGGACGCTCGTGCCCACAACGAGAAGATCGTGTTCACCAACGGTTGCTTCGACATTCTCCATGCGGGCCACGTGACCTACCTTGAGCAGGCTCGCGCCCAGGGTGATCGGTTGATCGTCGCGATCAACGACGACGCCTCTGTCAGCCGCTTGAAAGGCCCTGGCCGCCCGATCAACAGCGTCGACCGGCGCATGGCCGTACTGGCCGGGCTTGGAGCGGTGGATTGGGTCATCAGCTTTGCGGAAGGCACCCCGGAAAACCTGCTCACTCACGTGAAACCCGACGTGCTGGTCAAGGGCGGCGATTACAGCATCGATCAGGTTGTCGGGGCCGATATCGTCCAGGCCTATGGCGGCGAAGTGCGGGTTCTGGGCTTGGTTGAGAACAGCTCTACCACGGCGATAGTCGAGAAAATCCGCGGGCAGTAAACTTCGATTGTTGGAGCCGGTCTTGCCCGCGAATGGGCTAACCCCGATCGGCAGGCACACCGAGTTATCGTTTGTTCGCGGGCAAGCCTCGCTCCAACAGGGAAATGCGTTCCTCTGTAGGAGTGAGCTTGCTCGCGATGGCGTCGGCTCAGCAGAAGATTTTCTTGCCGGCAAACATAGAATCTACCGCAGGGTTCAGTGTTGCGAGTCGAGAGCTCAATGCTATTCAAACGCAGCTAGCTTTTAAACGTCACCAACTTCAGCAATTCCCGGGCTTTGCCGGTCAGGCGTTTGAGTCCGGTTTTCTTCGGTGGCGGCGTCATGCCTTGCTGGCGCAGCCAGTCCTTCCAGCGAATCCGCTCTTCACGTACCACCCAGCCTTCCTGCTCCGCGAAGCTTTCTGCCAGGTACAAACCCCGTGTCCCTGCTGGCGTCAGCTTGTCGCGTTTCAAGGTGTAAAGCTCGGGCAAGGGGACGCCGTTTTCCAGCGGCATCAGGTACAGATCAGGCTTGCTGCGGTTGAGGCGGGCGACCAGTTGATCTTTCTCCAGACACTCATCCACATGGAACAGGCTCAATGGCCGCGCTTCCTTTGGCACCTCCAGGCGCATGTCGTAGATCAACTGCAGCGAGGCGGTAGGCAAATGCACATATGCTCTGGGGCGTTCGATCAGGGTCATGCTGCCGCAACGCACCGGTCGCGCGGCGCCAGACAGCGGGCTGAGACGAAAAGGCATGGCCTCGCGATAATGCAGCGCCGCAGAGTAAGGCGCGGGTAGCCAGATGTCTTTGAAACGCCCGCTCAGCCAACCTTGCGGGGTTTCAATGAGGCATTCTTCGGCGACTTCCTGAATGGCCGTATGCAGCGGCAAGTTCAGCTCGTGGGCCGGGACGTAGCCGGAAATCAGCTTGAGCACCACATCCCCGCGATCCTGGCGGCGTTGACGGACCAATACCCAGTAATCGCGGTTCTGCCAGTTCAGGGTCAGGCGTACCGAAACCCCAAGGTTGGCCAGTTCGGTAGAGAAGCGCTCGGTATCGGCCACCTCTATTTTGCGGCGGCGCTGAAGGGTTTGAGAGAAGTTCAGCGGCATCCCGATGCTCTGGTAGTTCAGGCCTTCGGGCGTCGCTTCGACAAATATGGGCAGGGTCTTGAAGTTGCTGGGGTTCTTCCGAATCAAGGTTCGCGGCATATCGGCTCCTTCTTGCGTTGGGGTCGGCCGCCTACATCAGGCTTGACGGCGAATTACTGCAGCGGCAGTGGCTACGTTATGAGCCAGATGTAGCGGATTAATGGTCCCGACAATAGCACTGGCAACGCCCGGATGGGCAAACAGCAGTTCAAAACTGGCCTGGACCGAGTCGACACCCGGGCTCAGGCATACATGACCGCTGGCCAGGGCTTTCTTGACCAGAATGCCTTTGCCGTGGGCAGCAGCGTAGTCGAGCACTGGCTTTTCGCCTTGTTCGTTGAGATTGTAAGTGACCATGGCGCAATCGCCTTCACGCAGCGCCAGCAGGCCGCCCTCGACGGTCTTGCCGGAAAAACCGAAACCGCGAATCTTGCCTTCACGTTTAAGGTCGGCAAGGGCTTCGTAAACACCGCTGTCGTTGAGGATCGCCAGATCGTTGCCGTCGGAATGCACCAGCACCAGATCGATGAAGTCGGTTTCCAGACGTTTCAGGCTGCGCTCAACCGACATCCGGGTGTGTTCGGCGCTGAAGTCATGGCTCGACTGGCCCGCTTCGAACTCCTCACCCACCTTGCTGACGATCACCCAATCCTGACGCTGGCCGCGCAACAGCGGCCCCAGACGTTCTTCGCTGGTGCCGTAGGCGGGAGCGGTGTCGATCAGGTTGATGCCCATGTCCCGGGCCATCTTGAGCAGCATTTGCGCCTGAACATCATCCGGGATGGTGAAGCCGTTCGGGTACTTGACGCCTTGATCGCGGCCCAGCTTGACCGTGCCCAGGCCCAGAGGCGATACGTTCAGCCCGGTGTTGCCCAGAGGGCGATGCAATTCGTGCAGGGTTTTTACGCTCATGGCAGTAGTTGATCCCAGACAGGTATGGCCAGCGGTGGCTTGGGTAGATCGGTCAGTAATGGCTGTGGCGTCGGGTGGATCTCGTCGTAGGACAACGCGGCCAGCACCCGATCGGAAAAGTCTGGGGCCAAGGCCAGTTTTGTCGGCCAGCCCACCATCAACCGGTTCTGTACGCTGAGAAATGCGTTGTCCGGACGCACCAGTCCGGACTGCGCCGGTTCTGCGCGATCCACCCGCAAAGTGGCCCATTCGACCTGACTCAGATCGATCCACGGCAGCAAAGTGCCCAGTTCTTTTTTTACGGCAGCGATCTGCTGCGCCGGATCGCGAGCGACGCCATCGGCCTCGGCCACGTCGCCACCCACATACCACACCCATTGGCCGTTCGCGGCAGGGTGGGTGGTGACCGTCAGGCGCGGCTTAGGCCCGCCACCCAGGCAATGGGCATACAGCGGTTTCAGGCTCGGGCCTTTGGCGAGCACCATGTGCAGGGGGCGACGTTGCATGGCAGGTTGCGCCACGCCGAGTTTTTTCAGCAGCTCTGCATTGCCCGCACCCGCACACAGCACCACGCGCTGGGCGAAGATGTCCATACCGTCGACATTCATGCCGACCAGATCGTCGCCATCAACCAGCGGCTCCAGATCCGTACCGGCCAGCAGGCTGCCGTTGGCCAATTCGGCCAGACGCTCGATCAGGCTCGGCACGTCGATCACCAGTTCGGCCAAGCGATACACCTTGCCCTTGAACTTGGGGTCCTGCAGGGCAGGGGGCAGGTCAGTGCCCTTGACCTGATCGACCCGGCCACGCACTGCCTTGCTGGCAAAGAAGCTGGTGAGGTTGCCAGCCAATGTACCGGGCGACCACAGGTAATGCGCCTGGGACAAGACGCGTACATCGCTCAGGTCCAGTTCGCCGGTGCCCGCCAGGGCTTCACGCCAGCGGCGCGGCATATCGGCAATCGCTTCCGATGCACCCGACAGCGCGCCGTGCAGCGCGTATTTGGCACCACCGTGGATGATGCCCTGCGATTTCAGGCTTTGGCCGCCGCCGAGGCTGGCGTTCTCGACCAGGACGGTGGAAAACCCCTGGCGGCGCAGCCGGGCATTGAGCCAGAGGCCAGCAACGCCGGCACCGACGATCAGAACGTCAGTGGAAATAACGGAAGGCATGGGCACCTCTGTGGCCGGAAGAATTCGGCCATTATAGAGGAACGCGTTTTCAATGCCCGGCGGTTTTCGAGAACAACTGGATAACCACCACCCCTAGCACGATCAAACCCATGCCCAGCATGGCCGGGACGTCGAGTTTTTGCCCATAGATGAACAGCGCAGCGACGCTGACCATGACAATTCCCATGCCCGCCCAGACGGCATAAGCAACGCCCACCGGGATCGTGCGCACCACCAGAATCAGCATCCAGAAGGCAATGGCATAGCCGCAGATCACCAGCAGCAGCGGTATCGGCGTGCTCAGGCCTTTGACGGCTTTCATCGAAACGGTGCCGATCACTTCAGCGCATATGGCGATTGCCAGCAGATAGTAGGCAGACATAAGGGTAACTCCTCTTCATATGCCGCGTATTTTAGCGGTCATCCAGATGGGGTAAAGTCATTACCTATCGATATCGAAGATAGGTTGTCCGCCATGCAATGGAACCTTGAGCAGATGCGCCTGTTCGTCAGCGTTGCCGAGCAGCGCTCGTTTTCGGCTGTTGCCCGGGATATGCGGCGCGCTCAGTCGGCGGTCAGTAGCGCTATTGCCCTGCTGGAATCCGATTTGGGTGTCAGCCTGTTCGAGCGCAGCAGCGGTCGTCAGCCGCGCCTGACCGAGGCCGGAACGGCGCTTTTGGAAGAGGCGCGAGAGTTGCTGCGCCAATGCGAGCGCATCGACGGTCGTGCGCTGGCGTTGATGCGCGGGCAAGAGGCGCAATTGCGCGTGGCTCATGATGAAGCCATGCCTTATCAGCCGGTGCTCGACAGTCTCGAAGCGTTGTCAGATCGCTTCCCGACCCTTGAAGTCCAGCTCGCCAGCGGTGCTCAGGGCGACGTCGCACGCAAGCTGCTGGAGCGGCGTGCCGATCTGGGGCTGCTGTTTCACCATGAGCAGATGCCCACGGCGCTGGAGCGAAGAGGGCTGGGCAATGTGGAAATGGTCACGGTGTGTGCGGTGGGTCATCCATTGGCCAGTGAGACGCGCGTGACTCGGCAGCAACTGGCACGCCATCGGCAGCTGCTGATTGCCCCGCAACAGAGCGGCTACCCCGGCGGTGAGCAGTTGAGCCCGCAAGTGTGGCGTGCCGACAGTTTCTACGTGATGGCCGAACTGTTGATGCGTGGCCTTGGCTGGGCGTGGCTGCCCCGGCATGTGGTGCAATATCCGACCTATCAGAACCAGATGACCGAGCTGGTCAGCGAGTGGACTCCGCCGCCTCTTGTGGTGGAAATGGTCTGGCGCCGCGACGAACCCCTGGGGCCGGCTGCGCAGTGGCTGTCGGAAAGTTTTGCCCGGCATTTGCAGGCCATTGGCTGATAAACTCCGCGCCCATGAATAGAACTCTTTATACCGTGCTGTTTCACCTTGGCCTGCCGCTGGTGGCCGTTCGACTGTGGCTGCGGGCGCGCAAGGCTCCGGCCTATCGTCAGCGTATCGGTGAGCGCTTTGCCCTTGGCCTGCCTGCGATGCAGCAAGGTGGCATCTGGGTGCATGCGGTTTCCGTGGGCGAAAGCATCGCTGCTGCGCCGATGATTCGTGCGTTGCTGGCGCGTTATCCACAGCTGCCGATCACCGTCACCTGCATGACGCCGACGGGGTCGGAGCGCATCAAGGCAATGTTCGCCAATGAGCCGCGCATCCAGCATTGCTATCTGCCCTATGACTTGCCTTGGGCGGCCGGCCGCTTCCTTGATCATATTCGGCCGGTGCTCGGCGTGATCATGGAAACCGAACTGTGGCCCAACCATATCCATCAGTGCGCCAGGCGTGGCATTCCTGTGGCGCTGGCCAATGCCCGGTTGTCTGAGCGTTCGGCGCGGGGCTATGCGCGCTTCGCCAAGCTGACCCGGCCGATGCTTGAAGAGATGAGCGGGTTCGCGGTGCAGACTGAAACCGAGGCGCAGCGTTTTCGGGAATTGGGCGCGCGCCCTGAATGCGTGACGGTGACGGGTTCGATCAAGTTCGACCTGACCATCGATCCGCAATTGCTGACCGATGCCGCACGGCTACGGGACCAGTGGCAAGCCGCGCACCGGCCCGTATGGATCGCGGCGAGCACCCACGCCGGCGAGGATGAAAGTGTGTTGGCGGCTCATCGCCAATTGCTTGTCAGCCACCCCGATGCGTTGTTGATAGTGGTGCCACGTCATCCGGAGCGCTTCAACAGCGTGCATGATTTGTGCGTACAACAAGGTTTTTCGACCGTGCGCCGTTCAACCGCCGAGCCGGTCACCTCAGCCACTTCGGTGTTGCTGGGCGATACCATGGGCGAGTTGCTGTTTCTCTACGCGTTGGCCGACATCGCCTTTGTCGGCGGCAGTCTCGTGCCCAACGGCGGCCACAACCTGCTGGAGCCCGCCGCGCTGGCCAAGCCGGTGTTGAGTGGCCCGCACCTGTTCAACTTCCTGGAAATCGCCGCGATGTTGCGCAATGCCAATGCATTGAGCGAAATCAATGACGCGGCGAGTCTTTCGGCTGCCGTGCAGCAATTGTTCGACCAGCCGCAAAAGTCACGGGAGATGGCCGAGGCAGGGCTGGAAGTGATGAAGGCCAATCAAGGTGCCTTGCAGCGATTGCTGGATGGGCTTGGGCAGTTGATGGGGCGGCATCTGTAGGAGCTGCCGAAGGCTGCGAATGCGATCTCATGACAAATCGTATTCGCAGCCTTTGGCAGCTCCTACAGGGTGGGGTGATTCTTAACGCTGCGGCGGCCGCTCGAAATTCTTCTTCGCAGCCGCTGCCAGGTCCGGCGGGAGGAAGTCCTTGTCCGGGTTGTAGTCAGCTTTCAGGTAGCGTGAGAGGTCCTGCAAGTCCCCGGGGTTCAAGGTCCCGGCAGCCTGTTTCAAACGCAGGTTGTCGAGGATGTAGTCGTAGCGGGTGTTGTTGTAGTCGCGCACTGAGGCGTACAGCTGACGCTGCGCATCCAGCACGTCGACGATATTGCGGGTGCCCACCTGGTAACCGATTTCCGTGGCTTCCAGCGCGCTCTGGTTGGAGATGATCGACTGCTTGCGCGCCTGGACCTGCTCCACGTCGGTATTCACCGCGCGATGCAGGTTGCGGGTGTTTTCCACCACCTGACGGCGCAGGCCTTCACGACGCTGCTCGCTCTGGCTCAGGCGTGAATAGGCTTCGCGCACTTGCGAACTGGTCAGGCCGCCACTGTAAATCGGGATGTTCAATTGCACGCCAATGCTGCGCTGCTCCACGTCGCCGCGGTAGCTCTGCCCGGTGTAGTTGGGGTTGCTGAAGCCCAGCGCATCGTTGTCGCCACGCTGGTATTGAGCCACGGCATCAAGCGTCGGGGCGTGCCCGGCCTTGCGCTGGCGCAGGGTTTCCTCGGCGGCATTGACCGCGTAGTTGCTGGCGAGCAAATTAAGGTTCTGCTGCGCGGCGGTATCCACCCAGGCTTTGGCGTCATTGGGCATCGGCGCCAGAATCGGCAGGGTGTGGACGATGCCTTCAATGGAGTTGTATTCACGGTTGGTCAGCGTCACCAACGCCTGAAATGCATCATCTACCTGACGCTTGGCAACGATCCGGCTGGCGCGTGCCGTGTCGTAACTGGCCTGGGCCTGCAATACGTCGGTCTTGTCGGAAAGGCCAACATCGAAGCGTTCGTTGGCTTGATCCAGCTGACGTTTGAACGCCGCTTCCTCAGCCTTGGTTGACGCCAGGTTGTCCTGGGCACGCAGGACCGTGAAGTAATTTTGCGCACTTTCCAGAATCAGATTCTGCTCGGTCGCCGACAGCTCCAGCGCAGCCTGTTCGTTAACCGCTTCGGCGGCCTGTAACTGGAACCAGCGGTCAGCCCGGAAGATCGGCTGGCTCAGGGTTGCCTGATACACCGTGCCGCTACGGGTGGCGGTGACGTTGGGCTGGTTGATGCTGGTGCGGGTATTGTTGACGTCGGCACCGGCGGACAGATTGGGCAGCAAGCCGGCACGGGCCTGAGGGACGACTTCCTTGCGCGCAGCATAGTCGGCACGCGCGGCGGCAAGATCGGCGTTGTTGTCGACCGCTTCCTGATAAACGCTGACCAGACCTGTCTTGGTCGGCAGCGGCAAATCGGCTGCCCAAGCCATCGAACTGCAGGCACATGACACGGCAATGGCCAATGAAAGTTTGTGCAGCATGTGGCGTTCCCTGTTCATGATTATTTTGCCAGTCCGGATCTCAGAACCTGGCTTGCGAGTGTAGTGGCTGGGGTGCGTTGCAACAATCCAGCAAATCGGCCATTTATCCAGCGTTTGAAAACGTGCTTGGCGTTGCGGGCCTGTCCCGACTAGACTGGCGACGTTCTTGTCGGGGTGCCTTGCTGTGAGGCTGAGATCGGTTAAACCGGATCCCGTTGAACCTGATCAGGTTAGCGCCTGCGTAGGGAACAAGATTTCTCGTCTCCCGGCGAGTCCTCTTGAGTGTCGTCCGGGGTCGATGGTTCATTTCTGACCACTCAGAAATGCACCCAAGCCACCCGCTCGATACTCAGCACCAGCCTTGGTGCGTCTTTTCGTCTTCAGGTTCGCTCCGACAATTAATCCGCCGCTGGATGCTGTCTGGAGAGCCCGTGATGAGTACAAATCTAAAAAATGCCGCCAATCTGAGTGAATCCGCCCAAGTCGATTCCGGATCGGTACAGCCGTTTACCCGCTCGCAAAAAATCTATGTCCAGGGTTCGCGCCCGGACATCCGTGTGCCGATGCGCGAAATCACCCTGGATGTGACACCGACCGACTTTGGCGGCGAAATCAATGCGCCGGTAACGGTGTATGACACCTCAGGCCCGTACACCGACCCCAATGTGATCATCGATGTACGCAAAGGCCTGGTCGATGTGCGCTCGCCGTGGATCGAATCGCGCAATGACACCGAGCGCCTGGACGGGCTGACGTCGAACTTCGGCCAACAGCGTCTGGCCGATGCCGAGCTGACCCGCCTGCGTTTTGCCCATGTGCGCAACCCGCGTCGGGCCAAGGCCGGCGCCAATGTCAGCCAGATGCACTATGCACGGCAGGGCATCATCACCGCCGAGATGGAATACGTCGCCATCCGCGAGAACATGAAGTTGCAGGAGGCCCGGGCTGCGGGCCTGCTGACCCAACAACACGCCGGGCACAGCTTTGGCGCGAACATCCCGAAGGAAATCACCGCCGAGTTCGTGCGTGAAGAAATCGCCCGTGGTCGCGCGATCATTCCGGCCAACATCAACCACACCGAACTTGAGCCGATGATCATCGGCCGTAACTTTCTGGTGAAGATCAACGGCAACATCGGCAACAGTGCGCTGGGCTCTTCCATCGAAGAAGAAGTCGCCAAACTCACTTGGGGTATTCGCTGGGGGTCGGACACGGTCATGGACCTGTCCACCGGTAAACATATTCATGAAACACGCGAATGGATCATCCGTAACTCGCCGGTGCCGATCGGTACCGTGCCGATTTATCAGGCGCTGGAAAAAGTCGGCGGCGCGGCCGAAGACCTGACCTGGGAGCTGTTCCGCGACACGCTGATCGAGCAGGCCGAGCAGGGCGTCGATTACTTCACCATCCACGCCGGCGTGCTGTTGCGCTACGTGCCGCTGACCGCCAAGCGCGTCACCGGGATTGTCAGCCGTGGCGGTTCGATCATGGCCAAGTGGTGCCTGGCGCATCACAAGGAAAACTTCCTCTACACCCATTTCGAAGACATCTGCGAAATCATGAAGGCCTACGACGTCAGCTTCTCGCTGGGCGATGGCCTGCGTCCGGGCTCGATTGCCGACGCCAACGATGCCGCGCAGTTTGGCGAGCTGGAAACCCTGGGCGAGCTGACCAAAATCGCCTGGAAACACGATGTGCAAACCATGATCGAAGGCCCCGGCCACGTACCGATGCAGTTGATCAAGGAGAACATGGACAAGCAGCTGGAATGCTGTGACGAAGCGCCGTTCTACACCCTCGGCCCGCTGACTACTGACATCGCGCCGGGTTA
>Ga0308163_10002840_pt1 | contig 15219 bp, 9 predicted proteins | sample PhyTR1_FD_201037 | JGI IMG/M metagenome (GOLD analysis project Ga0308163, IMG submission 201037) | Phyllosphere microbial communities from UC Gill Tract Community Farm, Albany, California, United States - DLSLT.R1 | ecosystem: Host-associated > Plants > Phyllosphere > Unclassified | place: USA...
TTCATGCCCGCCTTGCGCGCCTCGTCCAGCAGGCCATTGACATAGCCCCGGCCGAACAGCTCGCCAAACAGCACAAAGGTATCGCCTTTGCGGAAGATGTTTTTTTGCGGAATGTCTCTTAAGGAGGTGATCTCGGTCATGGTGTCCATCATTCAAAAAATGGCAAACAATCGGCAGGTAGCGGCCGCATTGATTGCTGGTTCAACAGGGGGTGCGCTTCAGCCAGGAAACTCGTGACTGCAGCCGCATCTTCTTGTAACTGGTACAGCTCTTATTCTTTCGCCATGGCGTATTTTACGCCTGTGCAGGATGTAACGCCTGTGGCCGAGGCCGGGCAGGCGCCGATATTACCTCAGCTTGACGGCGCAGGTAAGCAGAATCGCTTCAGAACAGGTCGTGCTGGCGTGAAATCAGCTTGGAAAAGTCGTCGCCGAGGAAGGGCAGGATCGCGTCGGCCACCGGTTGCAACTGTTTCGTCAGGTAATGCTCGTAGTCGATCGGCGAGCGCTGCGTCTCCAGCGGTTCGGGGCCGGCCACCGTGATCACATAGCTGATCCAGCCGCCGTTCTGGTATTGCAGGGGGCGCCCCTGCGCCAGGTTGTAGGCGTCGGCCGTGCGCGCCGCGCGCACATGGGGCGGCACGTTGCGCAGGTAGTCGTCGAGCGGGCGGCGCAGGCGCTTGCGGTACACCAGCAGCGCGTCGAATTCACCGGCCAGGGTACGCTCGACATAGTCGCGCACATAATCCTGGTAGGGCGCGCGCTGGAAGATGCGCAAATACAGGGCTTGCTGGAATTGCTGGGCCAGCGGGCTCCAGTCGCTGCGCACCGTTTCCAGGCCCTTGTAGACCATCTGTTCGCTGCCGTCCGGCTTGCCGACCAGCCCGGCATAGCGCTTCTTGCTGCCTTCTTCCGAGCCGCGGATGGTGGGCATCAAAAAGCGCCGGTAATGGGTTTCGAATTGCAGTTCCAGTGCGCTGTCGAGGCCGAATTCCTCGCGCAGATGGCGCGTCCACCAGGCGTTGACGTGCGCCACCAGCGCGCGGCCGATGGTGCCGGCCGCCTCGTCGTCATGCGCGGTATTGAGCCAGACAAAGGTCGAATCGGTGTCGCCATAGATCACCTGGTAGCCGTGTTCGGTGATCAGCTCGCGCGTGCGGTGCATGATGTCGTGGCCGCGCAGGGTGATCGACGAGGCCAGGCGCGGGTCAAAGAAACGGCAGCCGCTGGAACCCAGGACGCCATAAAAGGCGTTCATGATGATCTTCAGCGCCTGCGACAGCGGCGCGTTGCGCTCGCGCTTGGCCACTTCGCGCCCTTGCCATACCTGCTTGACGATGGCGGGCAGGCAGTGTTTTTCGCGCGAGAACAGCGCGCCGCGATAGCCGGGCACGGGATTGATCTCGACCTGGTCCTTGCGCGTGCCCACCACCAGCCCCACCGGGTCGATCAGAAAGGTGCGGATAATCGACGGATACAGGCTTTTGTAGTCGAGCACCAGCACCGAGTCGTACAGGCCCGAGCGCGAATCCATCACGAAGCCGCCCGGGCTGTTGTCGCCCTGCACGTCACCGAGGTTGGGCGCCACATAGCCTTGCCGGTGCATCAGCGGCAAGTACAAATGTTCGAAAGCGGCCACCGAGCCGCCGCTGCGGTCGGCCGCCAGGCCCGTCACGCTGGCCCGTTCCAGCAAAAAGGTCAGCAGTTCGGTTTTTGCAAAGATGCGCGTGACCAGTTCGCAATCTTTCAGGTTATAGCGCGCCAGGGCCGGCTTGTCTTCGCGAAAGCGGCGGTCGATCTCGGCCATGCGCTGATACGGGTTGTCGATCGACTTGCCTTCACCCAGCAGGGTTTGCGCCACGTTGTCCAGGCTGAACGAGGAAAAATTCCAGGTCGCCGATTTCAGCGCTTCGATGCCGTCGATGATCAAGCGGCCGGCGGCGGCCGCGAAATAATGCTCCTGCTTGCCGCCATGTTCGCGCCACTCCAGCTCGGCGCCGCCGCGCCCCAGCTTCAAGGGCACCCGGTGCCGCTGGGCCTGCTCGCGCAGCACGCGCAGGTCGAACTGCACCACGTTCCAGCCGATGATGGCGTCCGGATCGTGCTGTTCCATCCAGCGGTTGAGGCGCTCGATCAGCTGGCCGCGGCTGGCGCAGTATTCCAGGTCGAAGTCGAGTGCCTCGTCGCCGCCGTTTTTCGGCCCCAGCATATACACCTGGCGCTGGCCGCAGCCCTCGATTGCGATCGAATACAGTTCGCCATGGGCCGTGGTTTCGATATCGAGCGAGGCCAGTTTCAAGGCCGGCCGGTAGCCGGGCGCCGGTTTCAGGTGCAGCTCCTGCCCGGCTTCGCCTTCGAAGGCGACCGGCGCCGTGATAAAGCGCTCCATCAGGTAGCGTTCGGGCGGGCGGATATCGGCTTCATATACGTCCACGCCGTGCGCGCGCAAGTGTTTCTCCAGCTTCAGCAACTGCCGGTATTGCTTGCAGTACAGGCCCAGCACGGGGCGATGGTGAAAATCGCACAGGGTCAGGGGCCGCAGCTCGGCATGGCGCTCGCCGCGCAGCAGCAGTTCGGCCTGCTCTTTTTGTTCAAGCGGTATAAAGGCGACCGAAGTCTGCGGCGGCAGGCGCACCTGGCGCGGCCCGGCATCGGTGGCCAGCCAGAAATCGACCTGGGTGCCGTCGCGGGTATCGCGCCAGTGGCGGGTCAAAATAAAGCCCTGTTGTAAAGATTGCACCGTTGACCTTGCTATAAGAATGGCTCTGCGCCGCCGCGTTGGGCTGCATGGTAATGCAAATGGGCCGTGGTGAAAATGCACGACAGCGTGCAACAGCGCCCATCACGTGCGGCGCAGGCCATCGGCCTCTAGTACAATAATGCTACTCCCACCGCCTGACCGGCCCGCGTTGCCGACATATCCGCCATGATGCCAGCCGCCACCGCCCCGCCCACCTTCAATCTCACCACCTGCGACCAGGAACCGATCCGCATTCCCGGCAGCATACAGCCGCACGGCTTTTTGCTGGCCCTGCCGCAAGAGGGCGAGCGGCGCGTGGTGCAGGTGTCGGCCAATCTGGCGCAGCATACGGGCGTGGCCGTCGAGCAGGCGCTGGGGAAGGCGCTGCCGGCGATTCTGGGCGAGGGGGCCGCCTTGCAGCTGGAAGCGGAGCTGGCGCGGGTGGAGCTGAGCGCGCAGCCCACGCATCTGGGCACGGTTCAGGTGGGCAATGAACGCTACTTCGACGTGCTGGCCCATGTTTTCGACCGCCTGCTGGTGCTGGAGTTCGAAGTCGTCACCCGTGCCACGCCGCCCGATTTTCGCTACCTGTATCCGAAGGTGGGCAGTTTTCTGTTAAAAATCAACGACGTGCACGATATCGCCGAGATGAGCGGCCTGGCCGCACAGCAGATCCGCGACGTGACCGGCTTTGGCCGTGTGATGGTGTACCAGTTCGATCGCGATGGCCATGGCCATGTGCTGGCCGAAAGCCGGGCCGACAGCTACGGCTCCTACCTGGGGCAGCGCTTTCCCGCCAGCGATATTCCGCGCCAGGCGCGCGAGCTGTACATGCTCAACCGTATCCGCCTGATCCAGGACGCCAATTACACGCCGGCGCGCCTGGAGCCGGCCATGAATCCCGTTACCGGCCTGCCGAATGATTTGTCGCATGCGGCCTTGCGCAGCGTCTCGCCGATTCACTTGCAGTATATGCGCAACATGGGCACCCTGGCGTCGATGTCGGTGTCGCTGATCGTCAAGGGCCAGCTGTGGGGCCTGATTTCCTGCCATAACGAAACGCCCTTGCCGGTGGCGTTCGAGCAGCGCACCGTGTGCGAACAGCTGGGGCAGATCCTGGCGCTGCGCATCGAGTCGCGCGCCGACGCCGGCGAACTGGAGTTTCGCCTGGAAGTGCGGCGCACCATGGTCAGCATGCTGGCCGGCCTGACGCAGCAGAAGGTCGACTTTGCCGACAGCCTGTGCGGCGTGTTTCCCGAGCTGCTGCGCTTTGCCCGCGCGAATGGCGCGGCCATCGTCGTCGACGACCGTGTGCTGACCTACGGCGACGCGCCCGGCGAAGAGGAGGTGCGCGAACTGGTGCAGTGGCTGGGCGCGAACGGCCATGGCGAAGTGTTCCATACCGATCAGCTGAGCGCGCTGCATGCGCCGGCCAGCGCCTATATGCGCAATGCCAGCGGCCTGCTGTCGATGTCGATTTCGCGCATCCACCCGCATTATCTGCTGTGGTTCCGGCCGGAAGTGGTGCAGACCATCGACTGGGCCGGCCAGCCGCAGGACAAGAGCGGGCCGGGGCAACTGACGCCGCGCAGCAGTTTTGCCAGCTGGCGCGAAACCATCCATGGCATCAGCGCGCCCTGGCACGATGGCGAAATCGAACTGGCGGTCGAGTTTCGCGGCGCCCTGCTGGGCATCGTGCTCGAACGGGCCGAACAGATGGCCGAACTGGCCGAGGAACTGGGCCGCGCCAACAAGGAACTCGAAGCGTTTTCGTATTCCGTGTCGCACGACCTGCGCGCGCCGCTGCGCCATATCGCCGGCTTTTCCGACTTGCTGATGGAAACGGCAGGCACGGAAGACCTGGAAAAGCGCCGCCGTTTCCTGAAAAACATCAAGGATTCGGCGCGCCTGGCCGGCAAGCTGGTGGATGATTTGCTGAGTTTTTCGCAGATGGGCCGTGCCGCCCTGCATCCCAGCCCCGTCAATATGACCGAGCTGGTGCGCGGCTGCATCCAGAAGCTGGGGCTCGACATCCGCGAGCGCAAGGTGGAGTGGGAGATCGGCGCCTTGCCGACCGTGCGCGCCGATCCGACCTTCGTGCAGCTGGCGCTGTACAACCTGCTGTCGAACGCCGTGAAATTTACCAGCCACAAGGAGGTGGCGCATATCGCCGTGACCGCCACCGAACATGCGCACGAAGTGGTGTTCCAGGTGCGCGACAACGGCGCCGGCTTCAATATGGACTATGTGCATAAACTGTTCGGCGTGTTCCAGCGCCTGCACCGCATGGAAGATTTTCCCGGTACCGGCATCGGCCTGGCCAATGTGCGCCGCATTATCGAGCGCCATGGCGGGCGGGTGTGGGCCGAAGCGACGCCGGGCGCCGGCGCCACTTTCTCATTCAGCATTCCCAAAGATATTGTTACGTAAGGTTAGCCTATGTTAAAACCCATCTTACTGGTCGAAGATAATCCGCATGACCTGGAACTGACCCTGATCGCCCTGGCCAAGAGCCAGCTGGCCAACGAGGTCATCATCTCCCGCGACGGCGCCGAAGCGCTCGACTACCTGTTGTGCCGCGAACAGTACACGGCGCGCGAAGTTGGCAATCCGGCGGTGGTGCTGCTCGACTTGAAGTTGCCGAAAATCGACGGCCTGGAAGTGCTGAAGGAAATTCGCAATACGCCAGGGCTGCGCAGCATCCCGGTGGTGATGCTGACCTCGTCCAAGGAAGAGCAGGACCTGTTGCGCAGCTATGAGCTGGGCGTGAACGCCTATGTCGTCAAGCCCGTCGATTTCGAGGAATTCGTGCGCGCGATTGCCGATCTGGGCATCTTCTGGGCCGTGTTGAATGAACCGCCGCCAGGTTCACACCGCTATATCAAGCCGCAGTAAGATGCTTTACGCAGCAGGCTTGCGCCGGCGCAGCAAATGCCGGATGCGGTTGCTGAGCACGTCGGGCGTGTACGGTTTTTGCAGCAGGTTGACGCCGGGATCGAGCCGCCCTTCATGCGCCAGCACGCCTTCCGCGTAGCCTGACGTAAACAGGATCTGCGTCTCTGGCAGGTGCTCGCGCACCGCCTCGCTCAGCTGCAGGCTGCTGATTTCGCCAGGCATGATCACGTCGGTAAATACCAGGTCGATCGGGATGCCCGAGCGCACCAGGTTCAGCGCCGCGCCCGCATGGGGCGCCTGCAGCACGCGGTAGCCCAGCGCCGACAGCAGCTCGACGGTGGAGCGGCGCACTTCTTCCTCGTCTTCCACCACCAGTATGATTTCCAGGCCGCGGCTGAGCGGCGCCACCGGCGTTTCCTCGACCACCAGCGCCTCCTGTTCATTGCGTAACAGGAAAATCTTCACGCTGGTACCGGCTCCCGGTGTGCTCTTGAGTATGATTTCGCCGCCCGATTGCTTGACGAAGCCATACGCCATGCTCAGGCCCAGGCCGGTGCCCTGGCCGGTCGGCTTGGTGGTGAAAAACGGCTCGAAGGCGCGCTGCAGCACGGCCTGGTCCATGCCGATACCGGTATCGGCAATTTCCAGCATCACATAATCGTCGCTGCCCACTTCCGACAGCTGCGGCGAGCCGGCGTGCATATTGCGTGCACGCATGGTCAGGGTGCCGCCGGCCGCCATCGCGTCGCGCGCGTTGATGGCCAGGTTCAGCAGCACGTTGTTGAGCTGGTTGGCGTCGACCATGGTGCTCCACAGGCCGTCTTCGATATCGGTCTCGATGATGGCGCGCGGGTCGAGCAGGCGGCGGATCATGTCGCCCATGTCGCGCAGCACCTGGCCCGGATTGATCAGTTGTGCCTGCAGTGGCTGGCGCCGCGCAAAGGCCAGCAGATGGGCCGACAGCTTGGCGCCCCGTTCTACGCCGGCCAGCGCCACCTCGATGCGGCTGCTGGCCTTGTCGCTGACGCCGCCCAACAGCTTGATCAGTTGCAAATTGCCGCCAATAATCTGCAGCACATTGTTGAAATCGTGGGCCACGCCACCGGTCAGCTGGCCGATGGCTTCCATTTTTTGCGCCTGGTGCAGGGCCGACTGGCTGATGGCCAGTTCTTCCTGGCTCAGCCGCAAGGAGATAAAGGCGGCGTCGCGCTGCTGGCGGGCGATATACGCACCGCTGTGATAGCGCACCCTGGCCAGCAGTTCGCGCGGGTCCGGCCATTTCACCAGGTAATCATTGGCGCCGGTGGCAAACGCCTTGACCTTGATCGACGGGTCGTCCTCGGACGACAGCAGCACCACCGGGATATGTTCGGTGGCCGGGTCGCCGCGCAGCATGCGGATCACGTCAAAACCGTCGGCGCCGGGCATGCGCAGGTCGACCAGCACCGTGGTGGCGCCCGTTTCGCGCGCCAGGGCCACCGCCATTTCCGAACGCGCATCGTAGCGCAGGGTGACGTCCGCCTCGCGTTCGAGGCCATGGGCGATCAGATCGAGCGCGATGGCTTCGTCGTCGATCAGCAATACGGAAATGCGCGGAGATTCTTGAGTCATAAGCAAGCCAGGTGGAAGTCGCTATCCAGCTTCCCGAGCCGGCATGCAAATATTTTACATGAGCTTGATTAGTTGCATCGTCAAGCAATGCTGCCGTGCGCTGGTTTTCAGGCAATTGACGGGCGTGCCGTGTGCCGGGGATGGTTGCGGCTATAATTTTTCTTATTGTTGTCATTATCAGAGCGCAAAAGCGCCCCCTTACCCTGGAGACGGTATGCAAGACATGAGTTATGTGCACGGTGCCCACGAGACACCGTTGATCGGCGACACCATCGGCGCTTACCTGGACGCCATCGCGGCACGCTATCCACAGCACGACGCCCTGATCGTCGCACACCAACAGGTGCGCTGGACCTACGGCGAGTTCCAGCAGCGTGTGCACCGGCTGGCGGCCGGCTTGCTGAAACTGGGCTTGCAGCCCGGCGAGCGCATCGGCATCTGGTCGCAGAACTGCGCCGAATGGGTATTGACCCAGTTCGCCACCGCCAAGGCGGGCCTGATCATGGTCAATATCAACCCGGCCTACCGCCGCTCGGAGCTCGAATACGTGCTCGACAAGGTCAGCTGCAGCGCGCTGATCCTGTCGCCCAGCTTCAAGTCCAGCGATTACCTGGCCATCGTGCAGGACGTGGTGCCGGAGATCGCCGCCAGCCGCGCCGGCCAGTTGCAGTCAAACCGCCTGCCGCAGCTGCGCCATGTGATCCGCCTGGGCCGGGACGCCACGCCGGGCATGCACAATTTTGATCAGGTGATGGATGGCATCAGCGAGGCCGACCTGGCCCATCTGGAAGAAGTGAGCGCTACGCTGCAGTTCGATGATGCGGTGAATATCCAGTTCACCTCCGGCACCACCGGCGCGCCGAAAGGGGCGACGCTGACGCACCACAATATCCTCAATAACGGCTTTTTTATCGGCGAGGCCATGCGCCTCACCGAGCAGGACCGCCTGTGCATTCCGGTGCCGCTGTACCACTGTTTCGGCATGGTGCTGGGCAACCTGGCCTGCGTCACGCATGGGGCGGCGATGGTGTTTCCCGGCGAAGGGTTTGATCCGAAAGCGGTGCTGGAAACGGTGCAGGCCGAGCGCTGCACCGGTTTGCATGGCGTGCCGACCATGTTCATCGCCATTCTCGACCACCCAGACTTCCAGCAATACGATCTGTCGCAGCTGCGCACCGGCATCATGGCCGGCTCGCCATGCCCGATGGAAGTCATGACGCGGGTGATCGAGCTGATGCACATGGAGGAGATCACCATCGCCTATGGCATGACGGAAACCTCGCCCGTCAGTTTCCAGACCTCGATCGAGGACCCGCGCGAGATGCGCGTGTCCTCGATCGGCCGCGTGCACCCGCATCTGGAGGTAAAAATCATCGATGGCGAAGGGCGCATCGTGCCGCGCGGCGAAAAGGGAGAATTGCTGACGCGCGGCTATTCGGTGATGCAGGGCTACTGGGGCGACCCTGACAAAACCGCCGAGGCGATCGACGCGGCGCGCTGGATGCACACGGGCGACCTGGCCGTGATCGATGCCAACGGCTTTTGCAGCATTGTCGGCCGCTCGAAAGACATGGTGATACGCGGCGGCGAAAACATCTATCCGCGCGAAGTGGAAGAGTTTTTATACCGCCACCCCAGCGTGCTCGACGTGCAATGCGTGGGCGTGCCCGACGCCAAATATGGCGAGGAACTGTGCGCCTGCATCATTTTGCGCCCCGGCACCCAAGCGACCACCGCCGAGGACATCCGCGCCTTTTGCGACGGCCAGATCGCCTATTACAAGATTCCCCGCTATGTCCGCTTTGTCGAGGCGTTTCCGATGACGGTGACCGGCAAGATCCAGAAGTATCTGCTGCGCAAGCAGGTGGCGACGGACCTGGGTTTGGGATAGGCAGGAAATTGCTTACAAGTAATATTTTTATGCAGTAAAATAACTAAATTACTTAATGCCAACATGGCGCGTGCCCGAATCAGCCATCCTGCATTGTTACTGTCGAAAAGCCGCCATGAATGTATCGCCACGCCGTTTTACATCTGCCCAGGGCGGCTTCACGCTGGTAGAGCTGATTTCCGTGATCGTTATCCTGGGCATCCTGGCGGCGACGGCATTGCCGAAGTTCGCCGATCTGGGCAGCGATGCGCGCAGGGCCACCATCAGGGCGGCCAGCGGTGCGCTGGCAAGCGTCAACGTGATGGTGCATGGAAAGTGGCTGATCACCGGCTCCACCACCAGGACCATCGACATGGAAGGGGTTGCCGTGGCCATCGTCAACGGCTACCCCTCGTCCGCCGCCACCACCGCCGCCGCGGCTGGCCTGACTGCCGATGACTGGACCATCATCGTCAACGGCCGCGACCTGATCATCCGCTCCAAGGGTGCCCGTACGCCGGCCAGCTGCAAGGCGACCTATTCCGAGGCCGTGGTTGACAACGGCGTGCTGACGCCTTCCGCAGTCAACGTCGTCGACAGCGGTTGCTGACACTCATGCTGCATGTAACTGTGGCAATGACTGCTGCAAATGTTCTTCCAGCAACTCGAATACGGCATCCTTGGACAGCACATAGCGTTCCAGCAGCACCACCTTGATCGCCTCGATGGCGCTGCGGTAGTCGGCGATCGAATCCAGGGTGTAGCTGTACAGTTCGTCCGCCTTGGCTTCCACCAGGGCCAGGGTGCGCTCGTCGCCGTGTTCGTGTTTCAGCTGGCGGTAGTCGAGCTTGGAGCGCGAATACATCGACAGTTTGTTGACCATGGTGTCGAGCAGGGTGGTGGCTTTTTCGATATCGTTCTGGCTGCCCACCGAAATGCCGCGCGCGCCATAAAACAGTTCTTCTGCCGCCACGCCGCCGTACAGGCCGATCACGTCGCGTTCCAGTTCTTCCAAGGTGCGCAGCGACAGGTCGTCGCCCGACGACAGCACATAGCCGAGCGCGCCGATCTTCGAGACGGCCTCGGTACTGATTTTCAGCAAGTGCGACTTCTGTTTCACTTCGTGCAGCGGCATGCCGGCGCGCAGGTAAGGGTCGATCTGCATGAAAAAATGGCCCAGTTCGTGCAGGGCGATGCGTTCGCGCTGCAAGTGCTTTTCGGCCGTCGCCGCGCGGTCGGCCAAGCCGATGGTGGCCCGTTCAAATGCGCGGAACAGCAAATCGGTATCGATCAGCACTTTTTCCTGGATCGCCAGCATGCTGGCCCGCTCGACCACGGTTTCCAGCAGGGCCGGGCTGAGGTTGGCCGTCACTTCGGCCACTTGCGCCAGGTCCAGCTGTGGCCAGTCGACGCAGCCTTCGGCCTTTTGCGACAAGAAATGCTTGAGCAATGCGCCGCGTTCGGCCTTGTTGGGCAGGCGGAAATTGATTTTCACGGGAAAGCGGCGCAGCATGGCCTCATCCATCTGGCTTGAGGCATCGTCGAAGTTCGAGGCGACGATCCAGATCACGCCCGCGCCCTGGCTGCTTTTCACGCCGTCGAGCAGCCCCAGCAAGGTGTTGGCGGTATCGTCTTCCCATTTGCGCTCGCCGCGTCCGCGCGGCATGAACAGCGATTGGGCTTCGTCGAGGAAAATGATGCAGCTGCCGCGCGCGCAAGCCTTGCGGTAGAGCGCATTCAGGGCCTTGGCGCCGCCGCCCACATAGCCCGATTCCAGCGCCGAGCCCGAGGCTTGTATCAGGGGAATATCGAGCCGCTTGGCCAGGTAGCCGGCCAGCTTGGTCTTGCCGGTGCCGGCCGGGCCGGTCAGCATGACATTGAAGGGCTTGTCGATATTGTGCGATTTGTACACGCTGCGGTTGCGTATCATGTCTTCCAGGTGCAGCACTTCCTGCTTGATGTCGTCCATGCCGATCAGGTCGTCCAGGCTGCCCTTCAGCTTGCCCGGCGCGATCACGCTGGCGCTGACGCCCATGCCGGGAATGCCGAATTTGAGCACGCACAGCAGCAGAATCACGAGGAAAATATCGACCGCATGACGCTGCGCGAAAGCGCCAGCCTCGGCCAGCGCGCCATCATCGGCGTCCTGCAATACCGCCTTGTGCGACGCCAGGAAAGCATCGGTGGCGATTGCATACGGCAAGCCGTTGCGCAGCAGTACTTCGCGTTCCAGGCTCAGGTGCGAAGTGGCCGGCACTTTCACCACATGAATCGATGGCGCGTCCTTGAACTTGAACACATAGCGCGGCGTTTCCGACAGGGGCCTGGCCAGCAGCAGATACTCGAGGCGCGCGCGCTGGGCCGGCAGGGCCGTGATCTCGCCGATATTTTGCGAGCGCAGCAAGGGACTGGTGTCTTGCGCGACGGAATTGGAAAAATATAGTGCGGCGGTCACGCCGGCCACCAGGCAGGTTGCCAGGGCCAGGCGGACATAGGTATTCCGGAGCGCAAGCCGGAGTTGGTACAGAAAGGGCATGAAGGACTCGGATGGTAAGCCGGCTTGCGGGGCAGGGCAGCGGCGGACGATAGTCTGGACGGAGCGCAGGTCGCGGCAGCATGTCGATTCGACATGCTGCGAGGCAACATACTAGTGCAGACTATAGCGCCGTCCACCGGCTTTGTGACGTGGCTGCCACAAAAAAAGGCAGCTGATACAACAGCTTGGCGATGTGCCAATATCCGATTATCAATAGCTTGAAAGTAAAAAAACACCGGGCGCGTGTGCGTGCCGGTGTTACATCTGCCGCAAGAAAACTCAGGCCAGGGCGGGCGCGCGGGCCGGCGTGCGGCGGCGCAGCCAGACCAGCACGCCGAGGCCAGCCAGCAGCATGGCGTAGGTGCCGGGTTCCGGTACGGCCGACACCGTCACCGCGCTGAAACCGGTGGCGCCGATTTCCACCTGCGAATTCCACGGCGTTTGCGCGCTGACGGAGCTGGCGATCAAGGTGCCTTCCAGGTGGCCGGTGCCGGAGAAATCGCTGTTCGGCGCCAGGATGCTGCCCCAGGTGTAGGTGGTCAGGCTGGTGCTGGTGGCGTTCGAAAAATTGAACAGGGTGCGGTCGGCAAAGCTGCTGAAGCTGCTGTAACCGCCCGACAGGTTGATGCTGCTGGCGCTGTCGTTGATGATGATGTGGGCCGTGCTCTTGATCGATGACAGGTCCAGCGTCAGATTCTTCAGCGAGCCGCTGTCGATATTGAAAATATTGACGTCGGCGTTGATGTCGCCGACCAGGGTATAGCCGCTGTTTTGCATGATCACGGTGCCGGTCGGCGCCAGCTTGGCGACCTCGTTCGACAGGGTGGTCAGCTGCTGTTTGGCGGCCGCGAAATCCAGGGTCGAGGCGCTGCCCTTGCTGAAGGTGCCCGCTTCGAACCATTGGTTGGTCGAGACGGTGGCGCCCGGATTGCTGACGCCATACACGGCCTTGCCCAGCGCGCCGCCATTGTAGATGGCGCCGGTGCCGATAGCCAGGTTGCCGCCGGCAACAATGCTCGGCGCGCTGGCACCGGCCGTGCTTTTCTGGCCCACCGAAAAGCCGCTCAGGTACACATTGCCGCCGGCGGCCAGGCGTCCTTCGACATCATGGAAACCGGTGGCCGTGCTGCTGCCGACATTGCCGAAGATCAGCGCCGAATAGCCGCTGGCCGCACCCAGGTCGATCACCGTCGTCTGCGCCTGCACCGGCGCGCTCAGGGACAGGGCCAGCAGGGCGGCGCCGAACAGCGGCAGGGCAGGAATCGAAGATGGGGTCATGGCGGGTCTCATGGTGAGGTATGGGCGTTCTGGCTGGCATGAATTATATGTAAAAAGCAATTCTAATTCAATAAATATAATAATTTTTGGCGAAAAAAAACCGGGCTGGCAAACCCGGTTTTTTCAGTGCCTGCGCTTATTTCACCCGCTGGTACAGGCGGAAGCGCTCGACATCGTCGGTTGCGCGGCGGCCTTCCCACAGCTTGATCCAGTCGGTGCCATGCTGTTCCTGCAATTGATTGCTGCCATCGCGTTTGCGGCTGCTGTCTTGCAGCAGCAACAGGTCGCAGCGCTGGTTGTCGACGCCGGCGAATGGCAGGCGGCCATAGTAGGCGAACGAAGCGCGCTGGGCCGCCCCCACATTGGTATTGATGCAGGCGTTGCCTTGCGGCAGGTTGACGGAAATCTGGTGCGCCACGCTGGCGTAGCTCTTGCTGTAGTTTAATTCAGGCAGGAACAAGGTCATGATCAGCACCCAGATCAAGATCAGGCCGCCAGACGACAGCACCACCGCGCGCCACAGCACGGCCGGCTGGCGCGAGATACGCCAGTGCACCAGCGCCACCCAGCCGGCGGTGGCGGCGGCGGCGACAAAAAAGGCGGCCAGGCCCAGTTCTGGCTTGAATCCTGGCAACAGCTTGAGGGCGTTGTGGGCCAGCTTCGGCGGCCAGCCCGTCAGGGCGGCAAACCAGAACAGCCACAAGACAAAAGCGCAGATGGTCAGCACCATCACCGAGAACCAGTCGATGGCATTGATGGCGCCGCGCTTCATGGTCAACAGGCCAAAGGCGGCCATCACGGCCAGCGGCGGCAGCAGCGGCAGCAGTTGCGCCGGATCCGGATCGGGATGGAACATGGCCAGCAAGGCCAGCATGGCGACAAAGGTCAGCGGCACCACGATGTGCAGCACATGGTGCTGGCGGCGCCAGGCGTACACGGCCCAGGCGGCGAACGGCCAGGCGGGCCAGAAGAACCAGATGCCGACGCGGAAGAAATACGCCACGCTCTGGCGGTCCGGCATGCTGAACTGGCGGCAATTCCAGTCCATCCATGCCTGCAGCGGCGAATGGCCGTACGGTTGCAGCAGTTCGCCCGGCAGCAGCCAGACCAGGGTCAGCAGGGCGCCGACCAGCACCGCCAGCGCCAGGTGGCCCAGGGCGCGCAGCAGCGGCAGGCGCAGGAATACCGCGCACAGCAGCAATGACAGGGTCAGCGCCGCCGGCGCGACCCAGCCGCGCGTGAGCGTCAGGCCGCCCAGCGCCAGGCCCATCAATACAGCGTTGCGCAGCGAGGCGCGTTCCACATAGCGCACGGCGCGGTACAGCATATAGGCCATCAGCGACACATACAGCGCTTCGGCCGTGATGTCGTGGCTGTGTTGCAGCAGGCCCAGGCAACCCAGGTAGATCAGCACGGCGGCGTCGGCCAGGGTGCGGCCGAAGTCGTCGGGCTCGGGCTGGCCGCCGAAGGCCAGGCGCAGCGGCTGGGCGTCGCCGCGGCGGCCCAGGTTGAAGGCGGTGTACCAGACCGACAGCGCGCTGATGACGAAAATGCCGATGGTCGACATGCGCGCGGCAAACACTTCGTTGCCGATCCAGCCGAACAGCTTGATGAAGATGGCGCCCAGCCAGAACGCCAGCGGGCCTTCGTCGGGCATCGACATGCCGGCGATATTCGGCCACAGCCAGTCAGTCAGGCCGCCGTGCGCCATGGTCCACATGATGCCGAAACTGGCGGCGTCATCGTTCTTCCACGGTTCGCGGCCGATCAGGCCGGGCAGGATGTACAGCAGGCCAAGCGCAAACAAGGCCCATCGTGGCAGCGCGAGTGTGGCAGCGGCGGGAAGGCGGACTGGCTTCATCGATGGTGGTATCAGTAAAAAGGAATCTGGGACGCATGCGGACGCGTCGGGCTAAGCGGCAGTATAAAGTAAAGCGCTGAAAGACAAAAAAGGCAGCCGTGGCTGCCTTTTTGTTGACAGCCGAAGCTGCCTGTTTTTGCCGCAAGCGGCAAAAATCAGCCTGCTGCGATGGCGGTTTTCGAACCGACGGTACCGAATTTCTGACGGAACTTCTCGACGCGGCCAGCCGTGTCGACGATTTTGTGCTTGCCCGTGAAGAATGGGTGCGATTCAGCCGACACCTCGATTTTCACCAGCGGGTATTCTTTACCGTCGTGGGTGATTTTTTCGCGGGTCTGGATGGTCGAACGGGTAACGAATTTGAAATCGCACGACAGGTCGTGGAAAACAACTTCGCGGTAATCTGGATGGGTATCGACTTTCATGGTC
>Ga0308163_10002843_pt1 | contig 15205 bp, 9 predicted proteins | sample PhyTR1_FD_201037 | JGI IMG/M metagenome (GOLD analysis project Ga0308163, IMG submission 201037) | Phyllosphere microbial communities from UC Gill Tract Community Farm, Albany, California, United States - DLSLT.R1 | ecosystem: Host-associated > Plants > Phyllosphere > Unclassified | place: USA...
CCCATCATCGTCCACCTCTTTCCACGGACAAACGGTCACCGAGCGGTCACCAATGGGCGCAATGAAGGGAATGCTTACAGCGAAGGGGCTCGCCGCTCTGCCGACGGGCGAATGGGCCTCCGATCCGGCCCCGCGTGGAGCGGGCTGCCTGGACGTTCGCAAGCTGGCAGGTGGGCAGCTGCGGTTCTACTACCGATACACCAAGACCAACGGCCAGCGAGACCGCCTGCTGATCGGCACCGGCCTGGCACTGACTGCGGCACGCGAATCAGCGGCGACGTTGTCCCGCCGATATCAAGCCGGCGAACGGGACCTGCGCGACGCGATCGCGGCCGAGGCAGCTGCAGCGGAACGAGCGAAGGCCAACGCCTTGGCCGAATCGACGCGCCGCTCCGGAGCAACCCTGGGCGCACTGATGATGGCTTACGCCCAGAGCCTGGAGGATGCCGGCAAGGTCTCCGCCGCAGCAACTCGCGCTGCCATCAGGCGCCACATCGAAGAACCCTGGCCGGCCCTGTGGGCGCGCCCAGCTTCCGAGCTCGAGTTGGATGATCTGCTCCCAATCCTGTCCCGCATGGTGCGCGGCAAGAAGCTGCGTGAGGGCGGCAAGATCCGTTCGTACCTGCGCGCGGCCTATGCGGCGGCGATCGCGGCAAAGCAGGATGCCGCCGCCCCTGACGCACTGCGCGCGCTCAACGTGTCCAGGAATCCTGCGCGCGACCTTGCGACCCTGGACAGCGGGCAGCCGCGCGACCGGGTGCTTTCGGTGGCGGAGCTTCGCGCGTACTGGCGCAGGATCGAGGCCATACCCGGACGGCAGGGCGCGCTCCTACGCTTCCACCTGCTGACCGGCGGCCAGCGCATCGCGCAGTTGATCCGGTTGCAGTGGTCAGATCACGCTCACGACGCCGACACCGGTACCGCGTCCGTGCGCCTGCTCGACATCAAAGGCCGGCGCCGGCTCCCCCGCGTGCATCTGGTGCCCTTGCTCCCACGGATGGCCATGGATCTCGCCACCCTGCGCGGCGATGGTGATGGGCCACACCTGTTCTCGCTCACAGCCGGGAAGACGCCCGCCACCTATGACGAGCTGCGAGGAATCATGGACCCGGTCGTGGCAAACATGGTGGCCGCAGGTGAGCTGGCATCGCGGTGCACGCCGGGTGACCTGCGCCGCACGGTAGAGACGCGCCTGGCCGCGCTGGGAATGTCTGAAGAAATCCGTGGCCACCTCCAGTCCCACGGCCTGAGCGGCGTCCAGAAGCGGCATTACAACTTCTTCGAGTACGCCGCAGAGAAGCGCGCCGCTGTGGAGGCACTGTTCGAACTACTCGCCGGTGCAGGTGCAACGGTGTTGCCAATGCGAAACAGCCTAGACCGTTAGAACGGTTGTGCACACTTCATCGAACATTGAAAGATCCACGTTTCATGTGGATCGCGCATATTTGCCTGCATTTGGCTTAGACAGTGCGCTACTTTTACTCTTCACTGTTGTATGAAAGCGGAGAGTTACCATGCATGTGCTGGTCAGTTGTGTGGAGACGGTCTTGGGGAGATTGAAGGTGCCAGCGAGCTGGCAAGCTTTCGCGGGGGGGGGAACACATCTACCAAGCTCGGGGACCACGCGGGTTCAAGTGTTGATGCCTTCCGTATGGGCGAGTTCCCAACGAGGACCGCTGCTGACGCCTGCAACGATCTCCGCAGGATAGGCGCTCCAGTGCCGACTGCCTTCTTTGTGGTCATTTCAGGTGCCCGCTGGTAGGTCCATTTGGCTTCGGAGCGTGATACCTCGCTCTGCAAGATAGCTCTCGAGCACTTGAGTCGAGGCATCCGGCTCTGCCAAGCCGACGTACGTGTCGGGTCGAAGCAGGTACGCTGCGTTCTGAGCAAGTCCTGCGTGACCGTGCGCGGAGGTCCACTCGAACACGTGCAATTGAAGACCGCGCTGCCTGGCCCACACCTTTAGTTCGTCGCGTAGGGAGCCGTACACATGGATCTGCCACACGGCCTGCGCCAAGGTGTGGAAGTTGTCTTGCCCGTCAATATTTACCCAAGGGAGTCGATCGCCGCCTTCCACCTTGCCCGCTCTGCCAGCACTCAACGCACTGCCCTGGTAGTTGAGGGTCGTCTGGGAGATCATGCGAAACACCATTTCGCGAACGCCATCCACACGGTAGGCGGCTCCCGCCAAGATCGGGGCGATGCGCGTTCGCACGAAGTCAGCAAAATTATTTTCGGAAGTAATAAAGGTGAAAAGGCGGTCGGTGGTTTCCACCAGCTTCTTCGCAAATGCCCTGCGTTCCTGGTCATAGCTGTCGAGCAATGAGTCCGGCGCATTGCCTCGGATCACAGATGCAAGCTTCCATGCCAGGTTGATCGCATCGGCAATGCCGGTGTTCATGCCTTGGCCGCCGGCCGGGCTATGCACATGCGCTGCATCGCCGGCGAGAAACACCCGTCCTTTTCGGAAGGTATCGGTTACACGATGATGCACCCGATAGGTGGAGAACCAATTGACCTGTTGCACCCTGACCCCAAGTCGGTCTATTGCGTGGTGACTCACGTCTTCGAATGTGATGTGCTCGAGCTCACCGTCGCCGACCACGCCTATCAGCCGGCTCATGCCTGATTCGCCGTATGACAACACAGCTACGAAGTCGGAGCTGTCCAGTGCAATGTGGGCCTCGTCAACCGGATCAAGTCCGTCCAGCCTTACATCGGCGACGTAGAAAATCTGCTTATAGGTCCCGCCTTCAAACCCCGCACCTATCTGGTGCCGCAGCGGGGACTTCGCCCCGTCGCAGCCAGACAGGAATGTAGACAGGCAGGTTGTTTCAGTGCCATCGGGTTTACGTAGAAGCGACCGTACGTGGTCTGCGCGCTCCTCGAACGAGATGAACTCGGTTTCACGCTCCACGCCAACACCCAGCTGGTCGAGACGATTGATCAGTAGCTGTTCGTGCTCGTCTTGGGGGTAGGTGAGGATATATGGGTACGGTGTCACTGTCGCGCCTGCATCCCCCATCGAGAGGCGAGCGCGACGCTTGCCATTCGCCCACAGATTCATGACGGGGTTCGGATGGCCTGCAGCCACCACGGCATCCGCAAGGTCTAGCTGGCGATAGAGCTCCAGTGTTCTAGCTTGGACAGCCATTGCCCGCGACGTCTCGCCCGGGCCGGCCGACTTGTCGATGATGCGCACTTTCACCCCTTGGTGGGTTAACCAAAGGGCGTGCGCCAAGCCCGTCGGCCCGGCACCGACGATTAAAACGTCCACCTCAGCGGCCATGCTCATCACATTGCTCCACATAAATGACCTGTCAGTCATTTGTACGATTCTCAGGCAGTTGAGTCAACAGCACTTCTGACATGAAGTAGCGCGGTGCCACCCGGACGCTCCGCCCGAAGAAAGACATGTGCTTGGTTCAACCCGCACGCCTGCCCGTCCATGGTGTGGCTGCTGCGTCCGCACCCGAGTATTGCGTCTCTAGAACGTGCTGGAGCGGGAGGCGGTGCCGCTTCACCCCACCTTAATGACTTGTCAGTCAGTATTGCTGCTTAGCTGGCGCCGATACTTCCAAGTGACAGGCGCTCAGGAGAGCAGCCGCATCGCAAACGCTTAGTCCCGAACGAGCGATTGCCCGGCGGCGCATAGCAGACCCACACTCCAACTTGGATGCCCAAATGACTTCCCATGAAGCCCCTCTCAAGACCGACGCGTTGGCAGAATGCGGCCTGGATATCCAAGCACTTGGGCGACTCGATGCCAGCATCCAGTCCGATATCGATCAAGGCCGCAATTACGCCGCGTCGATCATAGTCGCGCGTGGTGGCGTCATTGGACACCGACGTATCTTTGGAGAGGTGGCGCCGGGGCGCCCGGCGGCCGATAACGACTTGTACCTGATGATGTCGCTTTCAAAGTCATTTACTGCAGCACTGGTGTTAAGGGCCATCGACCAAGGTCGCTTCTGCCTGGATACGCGCGTCTCCGAACTCCTGCCGGCTTTCGCTGCCGGCGGCAAGGGACGCGTTACCGTCCGCATGCTGCTCACACACACTGCCGGTACCTTTGCCGGAATGGCTCCCCCGGGGCTGGCTCCCGCCGAGCTCGGCAATCTGGAAAAATTCGTCGATGTCGTATCGGCAATCCCTGCTGCCAATACACCGGGCGAGCGCGTGGTCTACAACACGGCAGCCAGCTATGCGGTACTCGGACAGCTACTCGTAGTGACCGACCCCGCCAAGCGGAGCTTTGGACAGATTGCACGCGAAGATCTGTTCGAGCCGCTGGGCATGCTCGATACTCGTTATGGACTTTCACACGACGAGCCGCGCCGGGTTCCGATTTCCTACACGCAGGCCAACACGACGCCAGCCTCCACCGCCGCCATGAACGCGATGAATGTCGCGTTCGTGGAGGGGGCTGAAGTTCCCGCAGGCAGCGCTTTCGGGACCGCGGAAGATGCCTTCCGTTTCGCAGAAACCTGGCGCAAGGGCGGGACCAGCAACGGCTACCGGTTGCTCTCGCCGGCCCTGCTGGCCTATGCCCGGCAGAATCACACCGGGCACATGAGCAACGGTGCCTGGGACTTCTACCGCGAGGCGCATGGACTGCCGGACTACCCCGCCAACTTCTCGCTGCTGGGCGGATATGTCAGGGGCGAAGGTTTCTTCCTAAATGGCGCCGGTTACACTGCCTCTCCTGAGACCTACTATGCCGTGGGTGGAGGAACCACGATGTGGATGGTGGACCCAGCACGCGACTTGACGCTCGTCTTTCTTAGTGCAGGCTTCCTGGATGGTCTTGCCCACTTCGACCGCCTCCGCCGGATTGGCGATCTCGCTCTCGCGGCATGCGTGTGAGTAAAACCCTTACGGGTCTCCCCTATTCCATCTGCAGCCCCTCAGATGTTCCAATGATTCATCGACTCCCTCAACCTACTGCTGCAACCCGAGAGATTAGTGTGACAGGCACGCGCCCCCCACGCCGACGACGCAAGGAGGCGCGCCCGTCAGAGATCCTAGATGCGGCGACACGGGTCTTCCTAGAACGTGGCTTCGCTGCTACCAGACTGGAGGACGTGGCCAGAACCGCGGGCGTGGCCAAGGGGACTCTTTACCTGTATTTCAGCAGCAAGGAGCAACTCTTCGAGGAAGTGGCCAAATCGGCTCTCGCTTCACATGTCAGCGCCATCGCCGAATTGGGCGCTGACCCGAGCGCCTCCCTGGAAGACGTCGTCCCGCTGCTATTGGACCAAGCGGTTGGCCGCTCAAGCGATCCCAGAATAATGGGCCTTGTCCGCATGGTGATCAGTGAATCCGCCATATTTCCACAATTGGCTGTCGTATGGCATGAGACGTTGTTTGCTGGTGCAGCCAGTTTTCTTGCCAATCTCATCTCGCGCGAACAGGCTGCTGGCAGCGTGATTGAGGGAGATCCCAGGATCCACGCAATGTCGATCATCGGTCCCGTGTTCATGGGCGCGATGCTTGGCGAACTTCTTGGACAAAGAAACACGTTGCCGGCAGTACAGGACATCGCACGGCAACATGCCAGCCTCATCCTGAGGGGACTTCTTCGCTGACATAAGCTGGAACATGGTTGGCAGCTTCGTTCAGGCCCAAGCTGTTGCGCTTGGCGCTGTAGGTGCCGGCGTAGCGCTGATCGTAGCTGGCCGGCTTGTCGACCAGACGGCACTGGTAGCGCATCGACTTCACTGCTCGACTGCCGCTCTCAGACACGATGACGATGCCGTACACGCCGGGGAAGATCCGCGAATCCCTTGCCACGTGGTCATTGCGTCGGAGGTCTGCGAGCTTGCCCTGGGTCCGGGCAATCTTGTTGGTCGCCACCCGCACGTCGTTCTCGGCCTTCTTCGTGACCTTGGTCTGCAGAGCGCGCTCGGCGTTGACCAGGCGGGTCTTCTGGGTAAACAGCTCCTGCTCGAAGGCAGTGGCATCTCGGGCGTTCCAGTCCTGAATTGCCGCCCAGACCGCAAGCTCGACAGGGGTCTTGCCCGCGGCGAATGCGTCGCCCATGGCCTTCGGCGTCTTCGGCCGCTTCTTCCCCGGATCGTCGGCGTACAGCGCCGCGAATTCCTCCATAGACACAACCGCGCCGAACTCGCGCACGAGCTTGTGGTAGTCGGCCTTGATCTGAGCGGAGTAGCACATGGCCCGATTACACCACGGCGAGCTCAAGGCTCCGTGAGCAGGAAAGTCCGCATCCTCTTAACAAACGGACGAATATTATTCTCTCTCGAGGCAATCCGGCCCCGTTGTCAGCGAGAAGGCCCATGCCCAACACCGGACAGTTCTATCTGATGGAAGTCGACGGCCAAGCTGACAAGATCGGCCACCTGCTCGAGGTGACCAGGGTTCAGTGCCGATGCCTTCCGTGCGGCTGGACGTTCGTGGCCGTCCCTGCTGAAGGGTTGCTCGCTCTCGCCGGAGGGGCAGTGCTTTACTGTCCGCATTGCGAGAATCATCAGGCCGTTAGCCTGGCCAAGTTTTCCGAGTTCATTGATCGAGTCGGACGCGGTTCTCATCCATCGCCCCACTGATACTGATCAGCCAAGGCATTGGATAGTTAGCGAGATATCGATGCTGCTGGCCAACATCAGCCGAGCCCTCTTCCTGCACAAAATTTCCAAGCACGCTTCTCTGGCCTAAAGTGGCGATAGCGACGGTTAGCGCCGACCGAAAATGCCAGCCGATCACAGAACCAGCTGTTCGGGAACTTTCGAAGTCGCCCTGCTGATGGCGACGATCTGCTTGGCCAGAGCTTCTGCGGCAGTCAAAGCGCCCAGGCATGAGGACGCCCGCCAGTTGATTTGCTCGGCCACAACTGTCCCGACCTTGACTGAGAGCAGCGTCCAATCCGTTTCGCTGCTGCGCCATAGCTCTGCGGAATAGCTGTAGCCATCGACGGACAGGGCTACCGTGTAGCAAGCGTCATTTAACCGAGTGCCCATTGGCATCCTTCGCAATGTCATGATCCGGAAGGCATCTAGTCGACTTGCCCCTGCGTAGCCTCCATGCACGCTCAGCCAGACCCGCAAGGCCCAAAAAGCAAGCAAATATCGACGCAACTCCCAGCAGACTGATCACCAACTTCATGGGGCGCCTCATGGCGGAAATTACGCTGTAAGAATCGAAGTGGATCTCCCCCCCGAGTCTGAATGTAGTTCCCGACCACCGATGGAACTGAGACCTGCGTCACCATTTATCGCATGAGCTGCGCGGAGGCGCCAAAGTTTCGACTCATGGCTCGTCGATAGGCCCACCACTGAGTGACCCTCCTTGGCTGTCTGCCGGATCCGCGATGCGTAGGTGCGAGACACGCCATCCTCCATGCGACTTAAAACGACCGCTGTCTCCAGTGACTGCGTACCTCACCGCAAGAAGTGCGGCTTTTCCCTTACCCACATGCCAAGCCCGAATCTTGTCGTAGGCATATCTGTAACGCGCAACATGCATCCGCATCTGTCCAAGTAATTCGTTAAGCACTGGTCGAGAATAGGCGAGCTCCGGCACATCTTGATGTATCGGAGCTAACTTCCGTCAAATATTTGACATGATGCGCACTGCCGCCTCGTTGGCCGTGCGGACGGACGCCTTGAGCTGGCCAGCGTACCCTCGCACGATGGAGGCCCGCTGGTCCGCTGAGTGATCGAGACCCGTCCCGCTTGATGCTTCGGCCAGAGGCCTCAGGCGGCCTCGTCTTCGGGCTCGACCTCCGCGGTGAAGGCATAGACCCTGCCCACCGTCAGCGCGCCAGCATCCGCAGGCGAAACGGTCAGATTCAACTGAGGCACCCCCGCCTCGACCGGAACGAAGTTGAGCATGATCGCACCGGGCTGGTCCGCGGTTTCCATCTTCATTTGCAGCTTTGCACGAAATTTCATGGATATCTCCTGGTTGTGCGGCGACTGGAACGCTGGTCGCCGCGTCAGCGGTTGGAACTGAGCGGCCTGGCCGCCTATGGCTCTTCGGTACTGACCACTGCGATGGTCTGGTTCTCGATCTGCGGGATCGCCTGGGTGGTGAGCGAGCCCTCGTAGATAAAGCTCTGGTACGTAGACCCCTGCTCGGTCGCGGTGAATGAGCCGCTGCAGGTGAAGTAGTACTGCTGCTGCCATCCGCCGTTGGGCAACTGCGGAATGCCAGCGTCACGATCGTGATAGGTGTTGCTGACCAATACGGGGGATGCCGGAAAAGCCTGCTGGGAAACCAACTCCAAACCTGCACCCGAGTTTCGACGCAGGCGTAGAACAGTGCTGGTCACGATTGCTGGCGGCGGCGGCTCGTTGCTCGAGGATCGTCCGTCATACCAGGTGGTGTAGGTCGGAGAAAACGTGCTGAACGACGCCACCACCACCCGCTGTTTGCCGTGCGCCGCGAAAGGACCGACCTCGACGTATGGATTGGCGGCGGTGCTGCTGGTGCGATTGGCGTTCTTCCAGATGCCTGCCGACAGCGAACCGCCCCAGTACGCGTTGCCGCTCACATCCATCCACATCGTGGCGTTCATCTTGTTGGCGGCGCCGGCACCCACGTTCGGGCCGAAGTAGTCCATCAGGTCGCCGCTGCCAAAGCCGGTGCCGATGATCCGCTGCGAGTTCCCCTTCCATACGCGGATGTAGCCATCGCGCATCTCGATGCCTTCCGGCTGGTTCGGACTGAGGATCTGAAGAACGTTCGCCAAGATCTTCATGTCGACGACCTTGCCGTCGTTCTTCGTGACCATGCCGCCGGTCAAGCCGTCGGCCGTGACGTAGAGGCTATAGCCAGCCAGAGTCTCACCTCCGCCCGCCGAGTACGGGGACGGGCCAGTCTGCCCCTCGCGCACCTCTTCCAGCATCGGTTGGAAGATCCAGAAGTAGTTGCCCTCGTTATTGCTGAGACCCAGACCTCTCAGATAAAAGCCGACCCTTGCATAGACTGCGCTGGCCGGCGCCACCATCGACGCGCTCAAGCGCTTCATCCTGTCCAGGGTGATGGGCGGGCGGACGTTCGTGGCATCCGCTGGACCGGAATACTGCTCGCCAACTGTGTTGCCGTTTGCATCCCTGAAGGAAATCAGAATAGCCAAGCCCACCCGGTGGCAGTTGATGTATGCGGAAAAGCAGTAGCGCTTCCCAGCCACAACGGGCACGGGCTGCTCGTCACCGGCCCAGAACTGCGTGTTCAAGGCAAGATTCGAGGGTGCAAATCCACCGAAATGGGCCAAGCCAGGCGGGGCCCACTCCGGCCCGGCGACCAGCCCCAGTTCGTTCCACGTGCCGTTGCCAGAGTTCCACCATCCCCAACCGCGACGCCCGTCCTTGAACAACGTGTTGGAGAGCAGGTTGCCGCCACCGGTCATCGTGTCTTTCACCATGGCCGTCAGGGTTTGGACCACGCTGCTATCGGCCTTGTTTGCGATTCCGGCCCCAACTTGTTGTATCTGTTGGCCAAGCGCGGTCACTTGGCCAGCCTGCTGTTCGACGGTCGCAGTAATCGCGCTAAGGCCTTGCGAGGTCGCATCCATCGCCTGCTGCATGGCCCTTTGATCAGTCATGCCGATCGGCACGCCGTTCAGGACTTGCAGGTTGTATTCACACCACTGGTCCGCTCTGCCCGACGTAGGCGCTGGACACAGGATTTCCATGCCGCTACCCGCGCGCAGCTTGCGCCTGCCGACAAGGATGTACATGCGGCTGCCCTGGAGCGCGGACACGGCCGGTGAAGTGCCGCCAGCATCAACGAGCGCTGCTTGCGCAGCAGATGCCCCGGCGCTGCCGCCCAGCATGTTGCCGACGTTATCGCTGGTGTAGACGATGAAGTACTGGTTCTCAGGAATGCCAGCGATGAAGTCTGCGAGGGCCTGACCGGCGACGCTCGGACTGTTGTAGGTATCGAAGCCGTTTCGTGGTCCGAGGGTGCTGTCACTATTGATCAAGCACACGCTGAAGCCACGGCCGGCACCGGCTACTGCGCCGCCGCTAGCGTTTCGGATTGCCGTAGTACGGGGGCCACCGGACGGTGCGGAGCTGATCTGGGCGTTGGCGGTGATGCTATAGCTGACCACGTCGCCCAGGGAGGACAACTTCGCGTTCACCGTCGTTGCGGCCTGGCTCAGCGCGGAAGTGGTCCCTTCCAGGGAGGAGACCTTGCCAGTGAGCGTGTTGGTCGCGCTGACGTTCGCCGCCAGGCTCGCTGCCGTTTCCGCTGCGCTTGGGGCGTAGCCCGTTGCAACAGAACCGACCTGCACCTGCACGTTGTCCCATTCAACCCACTGGCCGGCGGCATTGGCACCGTAGACACGAATATAGACAACGCATGAGGTAGCCAAGGCTGGTGCGACAGACGTCCAGGAGATGCGACTCCAGTCCTCCGAGGTGCGGTACTGGGCAGCGGACGGGGTTCCGCTGTAGCTGATGGTGGAGTTGGCGGCATTGCGCCACGCAAACTGCAGGAGCACACGGAAGCCGGCTGTGCCGCGCACGTAAGCAGAGACGGTGTGAGCCTTTCCGGCCTCCACCTTAATCAGCCTGACGCCACTGTTGCTGATGCCTTCCAGGTATCCAGATGTCGGGACGTTGTCCAATTCCCAGCGCCATGCGCGAGCAGAGCCCGGTAGCGTCGAGTCTGCCCACTGGCGGCGAGTAACGCCGGACCCCAAGCCACCACTGTTGTTGCTCCACCCCGGCACAGCTGCCGGGGTATTTGTCTCGGCTTCAAAGCTGCTGTTTCCCAGCAGGTTGTCGCCACCGACATTGGCCAGCCCCGCCTCTAGGCCGTCAGCGCGGATGTTCACGGCCGTGATCGCGTCGCCCTGCGCGGTGAGTGCCGCTCCCTGCTGCGTAACCTTTGTGTCCAACGTGCTGAGCGCCCCGGCGTTGGCACTCGCCTGGCTCTGCGCCGCATTGGCGGTCTGCTGCGCTGCTGCTGCAGCTGCGGCTGCATCTGTCGCCACCTTGTCGCTGACAGTCGTCCACGCCGACCCGTTCCATCGCTTGGGCGTATTGGCATTCCCCGTTGAATCGATCCACAGGTTCTGCGGCAACCGATCGGCAGCCGCGGGCAACGCCGCCCCATAGATGACCTTGCCTTTTGCCCCGGCGGCATCGGCTGCTGCCTGCGCAGCCTGCTGGGCGGCGGTGACATTGCCGTTGGTCTGAGCCAGTCCGGACTGCACTTGCCCAATCAACGTTGCCTGCGCACCCTGGTTTCCTTCGATGTTGCTGGTTCGCGTTGTCAGCGCCTGAAGGCCTGATGCTGTCAGCTCGTTTGCCAATTGGTCGGTGACGTCATACAGCTCGATCCGATCAAACGAGACAGTGCCCACAGCCGGATGGACATACACACGAAGTAGCGCCCTTGTGGCGTCCGCCGGCAACGCAGGAAAATCAATGGTGAAGTCGGTCCATGTTGCTGTCGCTACAACGGTTCGATCGAGCTGGCTCTGAACGTTCGCAGCGTTCCGGTAAATGATCCTGACCAGGGTGTTGCCGTTGCCGGTGAGCAGCTTTATACGAACGACCGCCCGATAGCGGGTGCCGCCGCGAGCGGCAAAAAACTGACCGTCATTGGCGTCCATGAACGGTGCGGTGCCGCCGATCGCGCGCGTGATGGTGACACCAGGGCCGCCATCACCGGCGGAGGCGTCGCGGAGAATAGTATTCCCGCCGCTGTTCCCGCCCAGCACCCACCACAGGAAGTTGTCGGAGAAATTGCCATTGGGGACGATGCTGTCCCCTTTCATCCGCAGCCCGTTGAGCCTGCTATTAACGGCAGTCGTCGCGTGGGCGTTAGCCTGGTCCGCCGCTACCATCGCATCCTGCAGGCTCGTCACCGATGCGCTCGTGGCGAGGCCGCCGCTGCCGGCAGGCATGCGGGCTTCCATCGCCGTGATGCGTTGAACCTGCGAAGTGTCGGCCGCCACACGCGCGGCACGCTCATCCCCCACGAAACCCTGCGCCTGACTCAGATCGCTGCCGGTGTAGTTGCCGCGCATCTGCACGGCGAGTGTGTTGCGCTCGCTGGCTTCAGCTGCAAGCGCCGTCACTCGGGCTTGGCGTTCCTCCTGAACCAGTGCCACGCTGGCGCCTGGGGCCGGCCGGCCGATGGCGATGTAGTCGTACTCGACATAGTCGTTACCGGTCTGGCCACGGGTAAGCGCGATACGCACCTGCCGTATCGGCGACGGACCAGACCATGGAATATCGCTAATGTCCACAGTAGCTACGCCCGCAGCATCGAACGCCGGCTGCGCGATTGTTGTCGACTTCCCATCGTTCCAAGCCTGATCAGCCTCTGTCGTCCAACGGACCAGGCCAAGCCAGACCGGATTGCCCGTCCTGCGCATGCGCAGCTTGATGAAGCGATAGGCGTTGCCGTCGATCCCCAAGGCAGCGGGTGACTGTGCGTAGGATGCGCTGTTGTTCGTCGGGCGGAGCCAGCCATCATTGAGGGCCGGCGCTCCGCCATTGCTGCCCCATCCTTCCACCGTAGTCGTAAAGTGCCAGATCGTCTTGCTGTCGAACTGCGTACCGCTGCCGGCGGCCACCTCGGAGAGCGCACGCGACAGCGATTCAACGTCGCTTTGGCGGGCATCGGATTCCGCGGTGACGGCGGCTTGCCGCCCTAGCTTCTCGTTCAGAAGCCCTGCTGCACGCGCCTGACCCTCGGCCGCAACCGCGTCCATGGCTTGGCCGATCTGATTGGCACGGGTCTGGGCCTCCGATACGAGCTTGGCGTTGACCACGCCAAGCTCGCGCGCCCGCGCCGCTGCCTCGCTGGCGTCGGCCAAGACGCGATCGAGAGTCTCTTTGTCCAGTTGGCGCTGCTGCTCCACCTGCTTGCGGGTCTGCTCCTCCAAATCCTCCGTCAGATCACCGATCACCTCGCCCAGGTTGGCCCGCAGTGTCTTCTGGACCACCCGACTCGCCTCGGACAGCGCGCCGGAGGTGTTCCGAGACCGGCACGCAAAGGTCCAGTCGCCCGCCGGGGGCAGAACCGCCTCGAAGGCGGCAACGTGGTATCCGTCGTCGCCCAGCGGGGTCATCTGATCCCAAGCTGGCGCGGCAACTTTGCCGGCGCTGTAGCGGATCTCGACACCTGCGAAGTCCGCGGACTGCACGGTTTCGTTCAGGAAGCCCCATGTGTATCGCCGAACGCCGCCACTGATTTCGGCCACGTCAAAGACGTCAACCAGGACCGGCGGCACGTCTGCACCGCGCGTTGCGTACATCGCGGTAACCGCGACGCCGGCATTGCCTTCGGGGCTGTACGGCCGAACGGTGATCGGGTAGACACCTGCCTGAGGGATACGCCAGGTCGCGGTGCGCGTGCGGGTGGCGGCCACCTGCTCAAGCTCGCTGTTCCGATCCAAATCGGACAGGACGATAGTCTCGCCTACCGGACCGGATACATCGAAGGTCGCGGAGAGCTCAGTGAAGACGGTATCGCCCTGCACGACCTGCTGTTCGGTGATGCGCAGATTGCTCGCCACCGGCCGGGTCTGCAGCAGAGATCCATTGGGTGCCGGGATGTACTGACCTGACTCGACGTACCGCCAGAATTCCGGGCCTTCCGGCACAACCGAAACCGACGCGCCCTTGAGATCGGACTCTGGCTCGATGCCCACCACACGGACGCGGTAGCCCGGCGTCTGTTTGAAATCGAAGATCCAGATGGTGTCGTGGGCGGGGTTCTCGGCGGTGTTGCCCGGCAGCGGTGCGTCAGCAGGCCAAGGATCAGCCAGCCGGATCTGATCCTTTTCGCCGGCAAACGTAGCGACGCGGAAGACGCGGTAGATCAGCTCGCCAGGGATGCGCAGCCCGATGAAGCTGTTGCCCGTGGCCGGCGCACGCACCTGATCGTCCAGATTCAGCACCACGGTAGATCCATCCCGCGTGGCCGACACAAGCCTGCCGCCGAAGCCCCACTGCGTCAGGTCGTGCTGCAGCGCCAGCACGGACATGCGCCGGTAACTCAGGTGCTCGATATCGGTGCTGAAGGAGATGTCCTTGTACTGGTACAGGGACTGCGCCAAGTGATACCGCGCCATCTTGGCCGCGTGTTCCTCCGTGGTGATGCCCTCGCCCGATACCTGGGCCGGGTTCAACATGGTCTGGACACCTGGCGCAGTCACCCTGAGCGTCTTGCTCGACCAGTCCGAACGGTCCACGTAGGTGAACTCGATGCCATCGGCCGCATTGGCCAGCGTGTAATCGATCTGGAACTGCCCCTTTTTAATCGTGGCCATATTGACCACGCCCGACAGCGGCTGCTCGTCCGCCGCCCATACGACCGACAGTCGACCGGCCGCCCAGGTCACGTTACCAAAGCCTGCGAGTGCGATCGCCTGCAGCACATCGTCATGGCTGCGCGTGTCACGAATCACATTGTCGTAGGTGTACTTCGAAGCCGCGCAGTGCAGCATAAATGCCTGCAGCGCCGCGATATCGATCTGGGCGTCCAGCAAGCCCAACCCCGCGATCAGGTTCCCGCCTGGATCGCGAATGCCGCGCGCGTACGCAAGGATCTGGGCACCCGGGTTGCTGGTTTCTTCGGTGACCCACTGGCTGCCCTTCCACACCGGGATCGGCGCGGCGTAGGCCACACAGCGCAGTTCGTCGGGAGCCCCGTTGAGCTGGCCAGTGGCCTTGATGCGAATACCGATGCGAGGAATGCCCGCGTAGCTCGCCGTGTCGGTCTGGATGCTCTTCAGGGTCGACCACGTGAAGTCGCTGGTGGCTCCTGAGCCGTCCGTATTCCGGCCCGCAATGCGCGCGCGCACCTCGTACTGTCCGGGCTCAACGTCCAAGGCGTACGTGCGCCGCTGCTGCTTCTGGCTCTGGCTAATCAGGGGGAAGTTGCCGAACACACGCCAGTCGGTAGCCCCAACCGATCGGTACTGGACTTGGATTGTTTCCTGGTTGTCTTTCGGCTTTCCCTTGCTGGTGGTGTCGAACAGCATGTAGTCGAAGTCGAGCTGCAACCGGATGGTGCTGGGCGAGCTGGTGCGCTGAACCCATGCGCTGGGCGTGCCCTTTTCCGCCGTCAGCGCTCCGCCCGCGAGGGTATCGACGTTGCTGTAGAGCGGGATCTTCTCTTCCGGCATGCGAGGGAAGCCGCTATGCCAGACCTGCACTCCTTCAAAGGTCGAAAGAAGGGCCTCGCCATTGAACATCGCCTCCACGCGCGCCACGTT
>Ga0308163_10002846_pt1 | contig 15192 bp, 13 predicted proteins | sample PhyTR1_FD_201037 | JGI IMG/M metagenome (GOLD analysis project Ga0308163, IMG submission 201037) | Phyllosphere microbial communities from UC Gill Tract Community Farm, Albany, California, United States - DLSLT.R1 | ecosystem: Host-associated > Plants > Phyllosphere > Unclassified | place: USA...
CATCGTAGGGCCGATGTACTTCTTCACCGAACCGGACGTGGCCTGGGCCATCCACCTGCTGGCCGGACAGGCCCGCTTCGACGCCGACGCCGACGTTGATCTGCCGCCGATGCAGCAGGGTGACACGGCCTGGCTGGCTGCCGGCGAGCGTCGCCGGCATGCACTGCACGGCGGCGGTGAGCTGCTGGCGATCCGGCTGGGTCCGGCGGAGCGGTAGCGCGCGCTTCAGTACACGTCGCGGCGGTAGCGTCCGGCCAGCACCAGCGCCTCTTTTCCTTCGCCGCCCAGCACCTGTTCGATCACCGCATCCACCGCCGGCGCCATGCCCTGCAGGCTGCCGCAGACCAGGATCGCTGCGCCTTCCTCGACCCACTGGCGCAGCCGCCCGGCTTCTGCCAACAGACGATCCTGCACGTAACGATGGGCGCCGCCGTCGCGGCTGAACACCGCATCCAGGCGCTCCAGCATGCCGCGCTGCTGCATCTGCACCAGTTCGTCGCCGAAGTGGAAATCGTGCGCGGCATTACGCTCGCCGAACAGCAGCCAGTTGCGGCTGGCTCCGGCCGCTTCGCGTTCGTGCAGGTGCGCGCGCAGCCCGGCGATGCCGGTACCGTTGCCGATCAGGATCAACGGCCGCGTGCTGTCCACGCCGTGGAAATTGGGGTTGCGGCGCAGGCGAAGATCGATCGGGCCGCCGACCGGTGCGATGTCACACAGCCAACCACTGCCGATGCCCGGCGTGCCGTCGGCGCGCAGTTGCCGCCGCAGCAGCAGTTCCACTGCGCCGTCGTGCATGGCCGAGGCAATGGAGTATTCGCGGTGTGGGAGGGGTTGCAGCATCGCCAGCAGGGTCTGCAGGTCGCCGCCGGCGGTGACCCCGGGCAGCTGCGAACGTGACAGCCGCGCCTGCAGGGTCTGCCCATCGGCCAGCAGGGTGTCGCCCTGCAGCTGGTGCCGTTGCAGCCATGCCTGCACCACGCCCGGGGCGTGCTGCGGGCCGATCTCGGCGATGTCGCCGGCCTGCCACTGCACCTCGCTGCCTGCCGGCCCCGGCTGCGGCTGCAGCCGCAGCCAGTGCACCGGGCCACCGGCGCTGCCGGGATTGAGATGTTCGCGCCGCAGCAGCGTCCACGCCTGGTAGTCAACCGGACTCCAGTCCGGCTGGTCGCTGGCATCGCCGCCCAGCTGGCCCAGCAGTTGCTGCCAGTGGCGCAGGCTGGCCGGGTCGGCGTTGTCTACCTCCACCGTGTCGAACAGCGCATGCGCGCCATGCCGGCGCAGCCAGTCGTCCAGCTGGTGGCCGAACGCACAGTAGTGCGCGTAGCTGCGGTCGCCCAGCGCCAGCACGCCGTAATGCAGGTGGCCCAGCGACGGCGTTGCGGTCATCAGCCGGCGCAGGAATGGCGCGGCGTGGTCGGGCGGGTCGCCTTCGCCGGTCGTGCTGGCGATGAACAACGCGCGTTCGCTGTCCGCCAGCAGGGCGGCATCCAGCTGCTCGATGCTGCGCACGCGCACTGCCAGGCCGGCACCGCGCAGGGCCTCGGCACTGCGTTCGGCCAACTGCGCGGCAAAGCCGGTCTGGCTGGCCCACACCAGCAGGATCGGCCGCTGCGCCGGATCGGTCCGCTCGCGGCGTGGCCGGGTCTGCCACCACAGCAGGGCACACAGCGCGGCGTAACCGCCGACGGCGGCGATCGCGGTCCACAGCGCGGCGCGGCGCGGGGCAAGCTCCCACCCGCTTTCGCCCAGGTGCAGGCGCAGCAGCAGCCAGGCCACGATGGCCAAGGCCAACATCACCAGCAGGTTGCCGACCAGCGCGCGCGACGGGCGCGGGCTCATGGCAGCAGCGCCTGGAAGGCAGGGCTGAGCGTTTCCACCGGACCTTCGCTGCTGCGTTCCAGGAAGCGCGCCGCCAACTGCAGGCGGGTCGCCAGTTCCAGCCCGGCATCGCGGCCGAGCACGGTCAGTGCGGTCGCCCACGCATCGGCGTGCATGGCATTGTCGGCGACCACGGTCACCGCTGCGGCCGCGCGCTGTACCGGCAGGCCGCTGCGCGGATCCACGCTGTGGCTGATCGGTTCGCCGTCCTGCTGGTAGTGGTGCCAGCGGTCGCCGGAGGTGGCGATCGCCTTGCCGTCCAGTGCCAACACGCGCGGCGGGGTGGGTGTACGCACGTCTTCTTCCGGGGCGGATTCCACCAGCACGCGCCATGGCTGGCCGTCCGCCTTGCGGCCGTACCCGTGCAGTTCGCCGCCTACTTCCACCAATGCGGCGCCGATCTGCTGGTCGTGCAGCCAGCGCACCACTTCATCCACCCCGAAGCCTTTGGCAATCGCCGACAGATCCAGTTCCAACCCGCCGGGCTGCAGCAGCGCATCGCCCTGCCACTGCAGTCTCTGCCAGCCGCAGCGGGCGCGGGTTGCTGCGAGTATCTGCGGGTCCGGGCGGCTCCGCGCGGCGGCATGCGCACCGAAACCCCACAGTGCCACCAAGGGGCCGAGCGTGGGATCGAAAGCGCCGTCGCTGGCTGCCGCAACGTCCTGCGCAGCGGCCAGCACGTGGCGGGTCTGCAGCGGCAGTGGATGCCAGCTGCCTGCGGCGGCGCGGTTGTAGCGGCTCAGGTCCGACGTCGGTTCCCAGGTGCTCATCTGCGCCACGACACGGTCCAGCTGGGCCTGGATGCCGGCGTGCAGCGGATGCAGGTCGCGGCTGCGCGGCACCGTCAGTGAGACCGACCATGAAGTGCCCATGGTGGTGCCGCCGAGGCGTGCGATATCGAGTTGCGGGTTGGTCATCAGCAAGTGCTTGGGGTGCCAGTGGAGCCGGGCCAGGCCCGGCTCCGGGGTCATTACTGCGGCAGCACTTCCAGCGTCGCCACGTAGCTCAGCCTACGCTTTTCAGCCTGCTTCACCGAGGTCTTGTTGTCTTCGGTGCCGGTTTCCAGCCAGTACATGCCGGCTTCCGGCCAGCTCACCTTGATCTCGCCCTTGGCATCGCTGGTGACCTTGATCTCTTCCTGCGCGTTGCGGTAACGCGTGGCGCCACGCACGATCTCGAACTCCAGGCCGGCGGTTGGCTTGCCATCCACCAGCACGCGGAAGGTCGCTTCTTCGCCGGCGAACAGATCGTTCGGGTGGCCCACCGCGATCAGCTCGATGCCCTTGTTGGTCGGCTTGAGCGCGGTGGCATTCGGCGCGCCATTGGTGACGAAGGTTTCCACCCGGCCGACCGATTCGGATACCTGCACGTTCTTCGCCTCCTTCGGCAGTTCGCCGAAGCTGGCCGCGTTGCCGCGCCAGCGCTTGCGCTCGCCATTCAACTCATAGGTGGCGAACAGGCCGTCGTTGACCGAGGCGATGCGGTAGGTGCCGGCCTGCTTCAGCTCGATGTCGAACACGCTGCGGAACTTGCCGGTGGCACTGTTCTGCGGCTGCACGCTGCTGCCGTCCGGTGCGGTGACGACCACCGATTCCAGGCGCAGCGGCACGTGGTTGAAGTAGAACAGGTCGTTGGATACCGCACCGTCCACGGTGATCCACGGGTTGGTACCGGCGATCACCGTCTGCGACGGCAGCAGCCAGGCCTTGTGGGCCAGGGCGGAGAACGGAAGGGCAGCAGCCAGGGCGGCGGCAAGGACGAGCGTGCGCTTCATCGGGGTATGACTCCAGGAGAAAGAAGGTACGGACCCATGCTGGAACAGCTCAGGGTTTGATGGCGAGGGTGACCTTGCCCAGTTCGGTGCTGCCTTGTGCCGAACCGTTCTGCGCGGACTTTGCCGGCCAGCTGAAAGGCACCTTGACCAGTTCACGGCCGCCGACTTCGCGCGCCGCTTCCACCACCAGGGTGTAGTTGCCCGGCGCGAGGTCCTTCAGCGCGGGCTGGCGGTCGTTGAATGACAGCGCGTGGGTGCCGACCGGGCGGGTCGGGCCGGTCACCCCGTCCACCGGCACCTCCAGCGTGCGGCCGCTCTTGCGCCACCACTGGCGCAGGTCCGGCAGCCACTTGGTGCCATGGCCTTCGCTGTTTCCGGTCTGCTGGTACCAGACCGACAGGTTGGCGGCGACCTTCTGGTCGGCCCCTTCCAGCCAGATCGCCACGTACGGGCGGTGGTACTCGGCGACGTTGAGCTTGGGGACTTCGACGTTGATGTCCAGCGTGGTCGCATAAGCCGGCGAAGTAGCCAGCAAACCGCTGAGGGCGATGGTGAGGGTGACGCGCATGGGCGGCTCCAGCAGGAAAGGGCAGGGAAGGTCAGTGGATCAACAACAGGGCGATCAGCAGCGGGATCATCAGGCCCAGGCCGACCAGCGGCCAGGTCATGCGCCGCTGCCGCGCATGCAGGTGCAACAGGAACAGGCCGGTGATGCAGAAGACCAGGCAGGCCACGGCGAACACATCCAGGAACCAGCCCCACGCCGGGCCGGCATTGCGCCCCTTGTGCAGGTCGTTGAGGTAGGACACCGCCCCGCGCGAGGTGGATTCGAACTCCACCGCGCCGCTTTCGCGGTCGATGCTCAGCCACGCATCGCCGCCGGGACGCGGCAGCGACAGGTAGATCTCTTCCGGCGACCACTCCGCGGCGCGGCCGCCGATGGAAATGTCCAGTTCTGCATCCAGCCACTGGCGCGCGGGACGCGGCAACGGCGCGTTGCCGTCGGCGCGCGTGCCCAGCTGTGCCAGCACCGCGGCCGGCAGTTCCAGCTGGCGGTTGTCCACCTGCGGGGTCGCTTCGATTTTCGCCGCGTGGTTCAGCGTGATGCCGGTAGCGGCGAACAGCAGCATGCCGAACAGGCAGACGGCCGAGCTGATCCAGTGCCATTGATGCAGCGTGCGCAGCCAGAAACCGCGGCTTTGTTGTTGCTGCACGGTAGAAGAGACGGAACGGCTCACGCAGATGGGCAGGGCTCAGGGAGAGGGGGCATTACAGCATTGATGAGAATTGTTCGCAATTGGATGGGTAATGACGGCCAGCGGCCGGCACTACCCAGCCCGTCAGAACGAGACGTTCAGGCTCACCCACACGCTGCGGGCCTTGTCCTTGTTGTTGTAGTCATCCTCGAACAGCACTTCGTTTCCGCCATCGGCATAGGCGCCGTTGCCATCCAGGTCGGTGAAGGTGGCCTGGTAGGTAGTGAAATCGCGGTCCAGCAGATTGTTGATGCGCGCGTTGACGGTCAGCCATTCGGTCGCCTGGTAGGACGCGCCCAGGTGCAGCACGGTGTAATCCTTGTAGTACAGCGGCTGGCTGGTGATGGCGCTGACCCCGCGGTAGCGCTTGGAGCGCATTTCACCGGTCAGGAACACGTTCAAGCGCTCGCTGGCCTGCCAGTCGAAGGTGGCGTTGGCCATGTGCTTGGCACTGTTGCCCAGCGGCAGGCCCTTCTCCGCGCCGCTCTTCTGTTCGCTGTCGGTATAGGTGTAGTTGGCGCGCAGCGCGAAGCGTTCGCTGATCTCCCAACGGCCGGCCACTTCCGCGCCCTGGATAACCACCTCGTCGATGTTCACCGTGCGCGAGCTGCTGGCATAGCCCAGTTCGGCGTACTCGCCGCTGCTGCTGCAGGCCAGCGCGAAACCGGGGCCGCACGGCTGCGAGGCGATCTTGTCGTCGAACTTGTTGTGGAACACGGTGGCGTTGGCGCTGTGGCCCTGCGGGTGCTGCCAGTACACCGCCAGTTCGGTGCTGGTGCTGGTTTCCGGCTGCAGGTCCGGGTTGCCGTACATGGGCGACGTGCCCTGGCCACCGAAGCCGGTCACCCCGTCGTACAGCTGGGTGGTCTTTGGGGTCTTGAATCCAGTGCTGACGCCGCCCTTGACCGTCCACGCTTCGTTGAGCGTGTACACACCGTACAGGCGCGGGCTGAGGTGGTTGCCGAACACTTCATGGTCATCGAAACGCAGGCCGTAGGTGAGCGCGAACGGTGCAGTGATGTTCCAGGTGTCCTCGGCGAACAGCGAGTACATGTTGTGGTCCTGGACCTGGCCGGGATTGCCGCTTTCCATGCCGAACACCCCGTCGGTCAGCTCACCGCGGATCACCTGCGCGCCGACCACGGCGATGTGTTCGCCGGCAGCCTGGAACGGGATGTCCAGCTTGGCATCCAGGGTGTACTGCGCGCTTTCCAGCGTGCGCTTGGGACGCGGCAGGAAGGCGGCTTCGGCGGCGGCGCGGCGCTGTGCCTCGGTCTGGCCGACATAAGCCCCGGTGCCGTTGAGCATCTGCAGCAGCTGGCGGCGCTCGTCCACGGTGAACGGCATGGTGCGGCCATCGTTGTTGGTGGCCACGTGGGCCAGCGACACCAGGCTGCGGCCGAAGCTCCAGTCGCCTTCGTGGGTCAGTGCCCACGCATCGCGGGTGAACTCCTGGCTGGCGCTGTAGCCGACGCGCGGATCGGCGCGCGTGCAGTTGCGGCGGGTGATGCAGGTGGTGGAGTTGCCGCGCCAGATCGAGGCGATGCCATCGACGGTGCCGACCGGGTACTCCTCCACGCCGGCGTCGTTGATCTTGATCGAGTTGTCGTATTCCTGGCGCGAGGTATCGAAGTCCAGGGTGATGCGCTGGGCATCGGTGGCATTCCACTCCAGGCTGACGCCGCCGGACTTGTTGGTGTTGTCCACGGTCTTGCCGCCGGCACCGAAGCCCAGCGGGCGCGTGTGCTCCACGCCGGCCGGATCGGTGGACGGCGAATACACCGGGTTGGACGCCTTGCGGTCATACCAGCTGGCACGCGCGCTGAGGTTCAGCACGCCCGGCAGCAGCGGGCCGGTGATGAAGGCATCGACGGTGCTGTCATCGCCGAACTGGCCATCGGTTTCGAAGGTGCGGCCGATGGTGGCCGAACCGTGCCAGCTGTCCAGCGCGCGCTTGGTGATCACGTTGATCACACCGCCCATCGCATCGGCGCCGTACAGGGTGGAGGCGGGGCCGCGGATCACTTCGATGCGCTCGATCGCATCCAGCGGCGGGATGTGGTTGAACTGGTTGCCGCCGAAGTTGTTCGGGTAGATGTCGCCGTGGTTGTTCTGGCGGCGGCCGTTGATCAGCAACAGGGTGTAATCCGAGCCCATGCCACGCATGGAAACCGAGCCTTGGCCGGTCTTGTCGCGGGTCTCGCCGACGTCCACGCCTTCCAGGTCACGCACCGCATCGAGCAGGGTCATGTACGGGCGCGTGGCCAGTTCTTCGCGGGTGATGACCGAGATGCTGGCCGGCGCATCGGTGATCTTCTGTTCGAAGCCGGACGCGGTGACCACCACCTGGTCCAGGGTGCGCGGCGCGGCGACTTCGGCGAAGGCCGGGGCAGCCAGGGCGCACAGCAGGGCGCTGGACAGGACGGTGCGGGAAGCGGGCGAACGCAGACGATGGCGCTGGGCCATGGCAGTAACTCCAAAGGGTGCTGGAAAGCGCCGCGGCCGACGCCGGAGGCGCGGTGCGGTGCGAAGGGCCCGGTCCGGGCCGACAGGTGACGAATGCGACAGAAGCGATCGACGCGCACGCCCCGGACAGGGCCCACGCGGAAGGTGGATCAGGCAAGCGGGGGCGCTTGGCCGCGTTGCTGGCGGCGTCCGGGCGCATCGGCGCGTGGCGGTTGCGTGCTGGCATGGCGCCAGTCGTGGGAACGCTCAGCTGCGTCGGTGGGCGTGCGCGCCAACACGGTCCAGCCCAGCACGGCGATGGCACCGGTCCGGTCTGGCGTGGTCTGCGCCGCAGGGGCTTCGTCGGCCAGTGATGCACGGCGCAGCTTGGCCGGTGCCTGTTCGTACAGCGGCAGCTCGCCACCGCCGCGGTCTTCCACCGGCAGCGGCGCCTGCAGCAGCGCCGACGGCGCATGCGGGTCGGCGCTCGGTGCGAGCAACGGCAGCGAGCCCAGCAGCATCGCCAGCATCGCTACCCACGCCAGCAGGCTGGCCAGCGCAGGACGCTGGCCGCGCATGGCGGCGCCGAGCTGATGGTGGCAGTGCGGATGACGCAAGGTGGGCCCCGGAAAAGTGGCCGCCGGCGGAGCGCGGCGTGCACAGGGCGTGATTGTAGTGAGAGTCGTTCGCCGTTGCAAATGAGAACGGTTTGCGAAAGCTTCAGCAAGCGGCGGGGCGGCGGGTCAGACCTCGCTCCAGCGGCGCAGCAGGTTGTGGTACACCCCACTCAGCTGCAGCACGGCGGCGGCATCGGCCTGGCTGTGCCGCAGCCGCTCGATGGAGGTGTCCATCTCCCACAGCAGGCGGCGCTGGCTGTCGTCGCGGACCATGCTCTGTACCCAGAAGAACGAGGCGATGCGTGCACCGCGGGTCACCGGGTTGACCTGGTGCAGGCTGCTGGAGGGATACAGGATCAGGTCGCCGGCCGGCAGCTTCACCTCGTGCTCGCCGTAGGTATCGCTGATGACCAGCTCGCCCCCGTCGTAGGCCTCCGGTGCTGACAGGAACAGGGTGCAGGACACGTCCGAACGCAGGTGCCCCTGCGCGCCATGGGCCATCACCGCGCCATCGACATGGAAGCCGTAGGTACCGCCACCCTGGTAACGGTTGAAGCGTGGCGGCAGGATCTTCAACGGCAGTGCGGCGGCGAAGAACAGCGGGTTGCGCTGCAGGGCCGCCAGCACCTTATCGCCCAACTGCGCTTTCAGCGGCGAGCCATCGGGCAGCTGCTGGTTGCGCTTGACCTGTGCACCCTGCCGGCCGACGGTCTCGCGGCCGTCGGTCCACTCGGCCTGGTCCAGCGGCCCCTGCAGCTGGCCGAGTTCCTCGGCGGTGAGCACGTTGGGAATATGCAGCAGCATGATGTTCGTCCGATAAGGGAGAGGGCGCGGGAAGCATCCGGCTTCCCGCGCCGTCGGCTCAGAAACGGAAATCCGCGCTGAGCAGGAACGTACGCGGGGTGCCCGGGGTGTAACGGTAGCCGCTCTTGTTGATCGCAGCCACGTACTGCTTGTCGAACACGTTGTACGCGTTCAAGCGCAGCACCAGCGCTTCGTTCACCGCGTACGAAAGCACGGCGTCATACACGGTGTACGACTTGGTGAAGGAGGGCGTGCCGACCGCGCCATCGGTGCCACGGTGCATGGCGCTGCTGTAGCGCACGCCGCCGCCCAGCGTCAGCCCGAACGGCAGCTGATAGGTGCTCCATGCCGTGAAGGCGTCGTCGGGGGTGTAGGTAAGGTTGCTGGTACCGTCTGCGGCCACGTTGGCGCCTTCCTTGACCTCGGTATCCAGGTGGCTGTAACCGGCTGACAATGACCAGTTGTCGGTGATACGGCCCACCGCGGACAGCTCCACGCCCTTGACCCGCTTGCTGCCGGTCTGGGTCGGGTTGCCGGCATCGTCCAGCACCTGGGTATTGATCTCGTTCTCCACGTCGGTCTGGAAGATCGCCAGGTTCAGTGCCAGCGCGTCATCGAGGAAGGCCCACTTGCTGCCGACTTCGAAGGTCTTTGCTTCCTGCGGATCCAGGCGCGGATTGTCCAGGCTGCTGGCCGAACTGCTGAGGGCGAAATTGCTGCCGCCCGGCGGCTGCTGCGACAGCGCGTAGTTGGCGTAGACGCTGGCCATATCGCCGGCCTTGTACAGCACGCCGAGCTTCCAGTTCAGCAGCGTGTCCGATGCTTCCAGGGTCGGCGTCTGCAGTACGGTGCCGACCGGATGGGTGCCGCACGCTGGACCCGCACGGCCGCCGCAGACCACCGAACTGGCGTAGCGGGTGTCGTAGTGGTCGGCGCGCACGCCGGCGGTCAGCAGCAGGCTTTCGGCCAGGTGCAGGGTGTCGAACACGTAGGCCGACCAGGTGGTGGTCCGGCCATGCGCATCGGCGCCGTTGTGCGCCCAGGTCAGGCCGCCGACGTTCCAGTCCGGGGTGTACAGGTTCGCGGCCGGCCAGCTGCTGCCGCCGGTGACGGCCTGGCCGAAGCTGTCCATCTCTTCGCGGGTGAACTCCAGCCCGGTGCTCAGGTTGTGCGCGATGGCGCCGGTGGCGAAGTCGGCGCGCAGGTTGAGCTGGTCGGTCAGCAGGGTATTGCGCTGGTCCTTCAGCGTGGGCAGGCTGCGCGCGATGGAATAGGTGGACAGGTCGTTGCGGTCGGTGTAACGGATGTTGCCGGTGGGTGCCCCGTTGCTGCCGCGGGTACCGGTGCCCATGAACGCAGTGAGCAGATAGTCCTGGTCCGTGCGGCCCCAGCGCGCGGTATTGGTCAGGCGCACGGCATCGTTGAAGTCATGCTCGATGCGGAAGGTGGCCATCTTCGCGGTGACATCGTCATGGTCGGCGCGCGTGCCGTAGAAGTTCTCCGGATCCACCGGGTTGCCGGCCAGCGCTTCCAGGGTGGGCTGCGGGATCCAGCCGGGCAGGCCGAGGGTGGGCACGCCGCCATCGGGTACGTTGTCCTGGTCCACGTAAAGCAGGTTGAGGACGTAGCGGGTGTCGGTGCCCAGGCCGAACGCCAGTGACGGCGCGATGCCCCAGCGGGACTGGTTGACGTGGTCGCGGCCGGGCTGGTCGCTGTCCTGCCACATGGCGTTCAGGCGCAGCGCACTGGTGGCCCCCAGCGCCTGGTTCCAGTCGGCCGTGGCGCGGCGCTGCTGATCGCTGCCCAGGCTGGCAGTGCCGGACACTTCATCGTGCAACGTGGCCTGCTTGCTGACCATGTTGATCGCACCGGTGGGCGCCGAGCGTCCGTTGTCGGTGCCGGCAGGGCCCTTGGTGATCTCCACCTGTTCGGTGTTGAACACATCGCGCGAGATGGAGCCCAGGTCACGCACGCCATCGACGAACAGGCTGCTGGAGGTGTCGAAGCCCCGCATGTACAGCGCATCACCGGTGGCGGTGTTGCCGTTCTCGCCGACGAAGAAGGTGCCGACGCCCGGGCTGTTGCGCAGCGCTTCGGTCAGGGTGGTGGCGCCCTGCTGGTTGAACAGGTCCGCGGTGATCACCTGGATGGTCTGCGGGGTGTCCTGCAGCGACTGGGTGAACTTCGGCGAGGCGACTTTGTCGGCTTTGTAGCCGCGGGTTGCATGCACGTCCACCTTGTCCAGCGTGCGGGCGCCGTCGTTGCCTTCGGCGTAGGCCAGCGAGGGCAGGGCGGCCAGGCCGAGGCCCGCAGCGAGGCTGGCGGTGGCCAGCGGCAGGGGACGGAACGCCGAAGCGTGCTTGCGGCTTTTGATCGGGGTCATGGGCAGGAATTCAGTGATGGCGGATAGCTACCCGCCAGGCGACGACTGGGCAACGCGTGGCCATCGGCCGGCGGCGTGCGAAAGAGAGCATTGCCGGCGCCGCAGGGCGACGGCCGTCAGGCCAGGGCCGGAGGCGCCTGGCCCAGCGGGCGACGGGGCGGTTGCGCATGGAAGGCCAGCGCCTCACCGGGCACCTGCGCGTTGCGTGGCGGGCTTTGCAGCAGGGCAGTAGCGGCGTTCGGACTGCTGCCGGATGGTTTGCTGCGCCCGGGCTCGGATTCCACTTCGGCGGTTGCCAAGGCCTGTTCGAAAGGCAATCCCTGATCGGGCGCCGGGCTGCCGGAACGTGGCGTGGCGCTGTGTCCACCGGCGTGCACCGGGGTTGGGCCGGAGCTGGCGGGTTGCCAAAGCAGCAGCACCATGAACACCGCCCACGCCAGCCATTTCCCTTGACCAGGAAGGGAGGAGGATGTGGCAGGAGAGGGCAGGCCAGCATTCACGCAGCGTGGGTCCAGTTACATAGCGTTACAAATCGTAGCAGTAACGCGAACCATTCGCATGTGCCGTTACAGTCAATTGAGCGTCGGGTCACGGCTCCGGTCAGGAAAACCTTGAAACACCGTACTGATACGGCGCATCCCTGCAGCACAGGGCATTACGTCAAGGAATCTGCAGGGCGAGGGCATCTAGCCTCTCCCAAGCCAATTCCGGCGTGAACGGTCCATCCGCATGCAGTTTCCACTTCACAGAGGGGACATCTCGACAGTCCCTGAATCCGCCAGCGGGTCCGCTGCCGGCCTGGATCCCCGCACCATCGGCAGGCTGGCCCGTCGTGCCATGGCCGACATGGGCGAAGGCATCGCTTACGGCGACAAGGTGGTGTTGCAGCCTCACGATGACGAACTGGCGGTGCTGCTGGGTCGGTCCGCCGCTGAATCCTGCCCGGGCAACCAGCGGCTGAACTGGAAATTGAATGCCCTGGTGAGTGCGAATGCCAGGTACTGCGCGGTCAAGATCGTCGGCTCCAATGCCTGCAACCACGCCCTGGGCCTGCCGCGTTCGCAGTCGCAACTGATCCTGTACGACAAACTGACCATGACCCCGCTGGCCCAGTTCGACGGCACGGCCGTGTCCGCCGGCAGGACGGGCGCTTACGCCTCGATCGCTGTCGACCTGCTGCTCGCCCACGGGGAGCGGTTGTCCATCTGCCTGTACGGCGCGGGGCCGATCGCCGATTGCGTAGTCGATGACCTCCACGCGCACCACGCCCATCGGATCAACCGGATCCACGTGTGCAGCCGCCGTCCGCCGAGCGCACAGGCTTTCGCTGCCGCAGCAGCAGCCCGCACCGGGCTGGATGTGCGTAGCGGCGACGATGATCCAGGGCACGTCGATCTGGTCATCACCGCCACCAACGCCGGAAGTCCCATCGTGCCCGTCGACCGGTTGCACCCGGACGTAGCCGTGCTGCACCTTGGCGGTGACGAGCTGCCGGTGTCCTTCATCGAAGCGGTGCTGGCGCGAGGCTCCGTGATCTGCGACGACGTGGCCAGCGTGTGCCATCGCAACTCGCAGAGCCTGCCGCTCTACTTCTCGCGGCAGAACCTGCGCCTGTCCGATCTCGGCGGCTTGTTCAGGATACGCAGCCTGCACGACCGCACGCTCGGCAACGGCGCCGTGTTGGCGCGGCCCGCCTTGATGACGTGCGTAGGGCTGCCCGTGCTGGATCTCTACCTTGCCCAGTGGTTGTACGAGCAGGGTGCCGCCGCCGCGGGTACGGCACATACCACGGCGCCGCCACCGCCCCCCGGCCGTGCCTAATCACGGTCGTCCCGCGTCCACACCGCGTCGTGTTCGCGTTTCACCGGGAACTTCGGCACAGGGCTGTAGGCGGGTGCGCACAGGGCGCGCCCGTCGCGCACATCGAAGCGGGCGCCATGCAGCACGCATTCGATGCTGCCCTCTGCGGTATTGAACTCACCGGAGGACAGTTCGAACTCTTCATGGGTGCACTGGTCTTCCAGCGCATACAGCTCACCGTCCAGGTTGAACACTACGATCGGCGTGCCGGTGACCTCGTCGAACACGCTTTTCATCTCGCCCGGCAGCAGGTCGGTGCTGGCGCAGACGAAGGTCCAGGCAGTACTCATCGCGCCGGCTCCTGCAGGTGTTTTTCCAGGATCTCGAACTGCAGGTCATCGCGCTTGGGAATGCCGAACCGCTCGTCACCATACGGGAAGGGCTTCTTGATGCCGGTGCGGCGATAGCCACGGCGCTCGTAGAAGGCGATCAGCTCCTCGCGGATGTCGATCACGGTCATCAGCATGCTGGCCAGGCCCCACTCGCGCACGCCATGCGCCTCTGCTTCTGCAATGACCTGCTTGCCCAGGCCACTGCCCTGCTCGCTGGGCGCCACGGCGAACATGCCGAAGTAGCCGTGCTCACCGCCGTCGGCGACGTGGGCGCAGGCCACCAGCCGACCCGCACGTTCGGCGAGCAGGATGGTGGAGCGCGGGCGCGCGATGTCCGCCTGCAGCCCTTCGGCGTCGATGCGTGCCCCATCCAGCATGTCGGCTTCGGTGGTCCACCCGGCGCGGCTGGCATCACCGCGGTAGGCCGAGGTGACAAGTTCGATGAGGGCGGGGATGTCGGCCGGCGTGGCGGCACGGAAGGTCAGCGTGGTCATGCGTCCCAGTGTAAATCCGCCAGCGAGCCGGTAACAGACTGGGCTTATTCCAGTTGCTGGTACTCGGCGCGTTTGACCTCGAAGACTTCCACGCCATTGGTGATCCACGCGACGTCGGGATTGCCGGCCTTGTAGCTTCCGATGTCCGGCGCGCTGGGCACAATGGCGCCGATGTCTCCGGTCGAGCTGTTGAACATGAAAGGGTGGTTGTGCAGGTGGGCATGATAGGTCCAGCCCTCCGCCTGCAGACGTGCCTGTTCGGCAAGCAGGCGCGGCGAAGGCCTTACCCCGATCACGCCGTCTGGCTTGTCATCGAAATCGGCGATCATCACCTTCGTCATGCCCTGGCTGTGGACATAAGCAAGGAACTCCTGCGGGCTCTTCCTCAGGTCGACGAGCTGCAGAAACTCCCGGAACGCGACCTGGTCCATGCAGCTGGGCGCACGGAAGCGGCCGATCGCGCCGGACAGGATGCGTTCGTCCTTGCGGATGGATTTCTCAAGTGATGGCCGCGATGCGCTGCCGGGTGGAGCCCGGGTCAAGGCGTCGCGCAGGATATTGTCGTGGTTCACAAGGATCTGCCTGGCATTCCACGGGGTATTGGCGCGGACCCAGTCCAGGTGCTCGCTCTCGCGCCGATCCGCTGCTGCCGGCCCCGGTGCGGAGGGAAAGGTGAAAAGCACAGTCCGACCCGCCGCGCGGGTCTGGAGCACCTTCCTCTGAAAGGACTGCTCACACGATGCGGCGAGTGCCGCCAAGGGAGACCACAGCAGCAGCAGAAGGGCAAGTGGACGGATCATCGTTAAAACTCCCGGAACGCCGGATGGCCCGCACAGCATCCCGCCGTGCAGCGGTGAGCGCATCAGCCAAGCGCGCCAGGCCGGGGCGAGGGCTTCGGTGATGACGTTCGACGACGTGTCGGCCCGCGCTTTCCGCTGCCGCCCAATCAGCAGGGGCCACGCAGGCATTGGATTCCGACGGCCACGGCGGGCGTGGCGCTGTCTGCCTCAACCGAGCAGCTTGCGGACCTTGTTCAGGGCCATGATGAAGCGTTCGATTTCTTCGTGCGTGTTGTAGAACGCCAACGACGCGCGGCAGGTCGCGGCAACGCCGTAGTACTGCAGCAGCGGATGCGCGCAATGCTGGCCCGAACGGATCGCCACGCCTTCCAGGTCCAGCAGGGTGGCCAGGTCGTGGGCATGTGCACCGTCCACCAGGAAGGACACCACGGCCGCCTTGTCCGGAGCGGTACCAAAGATGCGCAGGCCGTCGACCTTCTGCAGTTCTTCGGTGAAATGTGCCAGCAGTTCGGCTTCGCGGGCTTCCACGTGGGCCAGGCCCAGCGATTC
>Ga0308163_10002847_pt1 | contig 15183 bp, 6 predicted proteins | sample PhyTR1_FD_201037 | JGI IMG/M metagenome (GOLD analysis project Ga0308163, IMG submission 201037) | Phyllosphere microbial communities from UC Gill Tract Community Farm, Albany, California, United States - DLSLT.R1 | ecosystem: Host-associated > Plants > Phyllosphere > Unclassified | place: USA...
CTGACATACTTCTGGTACATCCTCGTGGTTTAGGCCGACCAACAGCTGCCACCACCGATCGCGAGCGGATACCAAACTTGATAGCCACACGATTTTCTGCGCGGCAGTGCGCCATCCTGCTGGTGCCCGCACTGGCGCTCGCCGCCTGCTCCGGCGGCGGCGATAAGGCGCAAGGCAAAGCCGGCCGCGGTGGCCAGCCGGGCCAGGGCACGCCGACCGTCGGCTATGTCGTCGTCCAGCCGACCAGCGTCGCGATGACCACCGAACTCAGCGGCCGCACCACCGCGTTCGAAAGCTCGGACGTCCGCCCCCAGGTCACCGGGATTATCCGCCGGCGGTTCTTCACCGAGGGTACGCTCGTCAAGAAGGGCCAGCCGCTCTACGAAATCGACCCCCGCCTCTATCGCGCCGCCGCCAACGAGGCGCAGGCCAACCTGCAGAGTGCGCGCGCCAACCAGCAGGCGCAGACCATCCTCGCCCAGCGCTACAAGCCGCTCGCCGAGATGGAGGCGATCAGCAAGCAGGATTACACCAACGCGGTCGCCACCTCGCGCCAGGCCACCGCATCGGTCGCGCAGACCCGCGCCGCGCTCGAGACCGCGCAGATCAACCTCAAGTTCACGACCGTTCCCGCGCCGATCACCGGGCGTATCGGCCGCTCGCTGTTCACCGTTGGCGCGCTCGTCTCCGCGACGCAGACCGATCCGCTGGCGCAGATCCAGCGACTCGATCCCATGTTCGTCGACATCCAGCAGTCCTCGGGCGACTTGCTCGCGTTGCGCCGCTCGCTCGGCCAGAACGGCATCGTCGCCACCCGCGCCGAAGTCCGCCTGACGCTCGAGGACGGCAGCGAATATGGCGCGACCGGCACCGTCGAGTTCGCCGAGGCCCTGGTCAACACCGAGACCGGCACCGTGACGCTGCGCGCCCGCTTCCCCAATCCGCAGGGCCTGCTGCTCCCCGGTATGTTCGTCCAGGCCAAGTTCGCGCAGGCGATCAACCAGCGCGCGTTCCTCGTGCCGCAAGCGGGCGTGTCGCGCGACGCGAAGGGCAATGCGACGGTCTATGTCGTCGGTGCGAACAACAAGGCGGTGCAGAAGAAGATCAAGGCGGACCGCACGCAGGGCGCGTTCTGGGTGGTCACCAGCGGGCTCAACCCCGGCGACAAGATCATCACGCAAGGCCTGTCGAAGATCGCCCCGAACCAGGGCGTGAAACCGGTGCCTGAAAACACCGCGCAGAAGATCGAAGCGCCCAAGGATGACTCCTCCGGTGGCGACTCCAGCCAGAAAAAGGCCGGCTAAGCCCTTATGTTGTCCCGTGTCTTCATCGATCGCCCGATCTTCGCCTGGGTGCTCGCGATCATCGTGATGCTTGGCGGCATCGGCGCGATCATGAGCCTGCCGATCGCACAGTACCCCGACGTCGCGCCGCCGCAGGTGACCGTCCGCGCCTCCTTCCCGGGTGCCAACGCGCAGACGATCCAGAACAGCGTCACGCAGGTCGTCGAGCAGTCGCTGACGGGTATCGACGGGCTGATCTATTTCAGCTCGTCCTCGTCGTCGCGCGGCTCGGTGAATATCACCGTGACGTTCGAGAAGGGCACCGATCCCGACATCGCGCAGGTCCAGGTCCAGAACCAGGTCCAGCAGACGCTGTCCCGCCTGCCACAACAGGTCCAGCAACAGGGCCTCGTGGTCCGCAAATCGAACCCGGACAACCTCCTGATCGTCGGCGTCTATGACGAGACCGACAAGCTCACCAACCAGGACGTCTCGGACTATCTCGTCTCGAACCTGCAGGATCCGCTCGGCCGTATTCCCGGCATCGGCGACAGCAACGTGTTCGGCGCGCAATACGCGATGCGGATCTGGCTGAACCCGAACAAGCTGGCGAGCTACCAGCTGATCCCGAGCGACGTGACCACCGCGATCCAGGCGCAGAACACCGAAGTCGCCGCCGGCGAACTCGGCGGGCAACCCCAGCCCGACACGCAGATGCTGAACGCGACCGTCACCGCGCAGTCGCGTCTCCAGACGCCCGAGCAGTTCGCCAATATTATCCTGAAGACGACCAACGACAGCGCCGTGGTCAAGCTGCGCGACGTCGCCCGGATCGAACTGGGCGCGGAGAACTACAATGCCCGCAGCCGCGTCAATGCGCATCCCGGCGCCGGCATCGCGGTGCTGCTCGCGCCGGGCGCCGACGCGCTCAAGACCGCCGAGCTGGTCAAGGCGTTCGTCGCCAAGTCCGCCAAGAGCTTCCCGCCCGGTCTGAAATTCGCCTACGCCAACGACACCACCGACTTCATCAAGCTGTCGATCGACGAGGTCGTGAAGACGCTGATCGAGGCGGTCATCCTCGTCGTCATCGTCATGTTCGTGTTTCTGCAAAGCTGGCGCGCGACGCTGATCCCGACGATCGCCGTCCCGGTCGTGCTGCTCGGCACGTTCGGCGTGTTCTATCTCGCGGGCTTCTCGATCAACACGCTGACGCTGTTCGGGCTCGTGCTCGCGATCGGCCTGCTGGTCGACGACGCGATCGTCGTGGTCGAGAACGTCGAGCGCCTGATGGAGGAAAATCCCGAGATGACGCCTCGGGAGGCGACGATCGAGTCGATGAACGAGATCACCGTCGCATTGGTCGCGATCGCGCTGGTGCTGTCGGCGGTGTTCCTGCCGATGGCGTTCTTCGGCGGATCGACCGGCGTGATCTACCGCCAGTTCTCGCTGACGATGGTCTCGGCGATGGTGCTGTCGGTGCTGGTCGCGCTGATCCTCTCGCCTGCCCTCACCGCGACGCTGCTCAAGCAGAAGAAGAAAGACGCGGACGGCAACACCGAGAAGAGTTGGGGCGAACGTAAATTCCCCAAGGTGGCGCACTTTTTCACGCGCGCGGGCGACAAGTTCAATAGCGGGTTCGAGAAGGGCACGCAGAAATACACCAGTGCCGTGCAATCGGTGATCGATCGCAAGTGGCTGTTCCTGCTGATCTACGCGGTGATCGTCGCGGTGCTCGCGGTGCTATTCCTGCGGCTGCCGACGGGCTTCCTGCCGACCGAGGACCAGGGCTCGGGCATCGTCCAGTTCCAGCTCCCCGCGGGCGCCACGCAAGGCCGCACGTTCGCGCTGCAAAAGCAGATCGAGCAATATTACTTCACCAACGAGAAGGCCAACGTCCGCACGATGTTCACCGTCAGCGGTGGCGGTGGCGGCGGCGCAAGCGGCCAGAATACGGGACAGGGCTTCGTCTCGTTCGCACCGTGGGACGATCGCAAGGGCAAGGAAAACACCGCGGAAGCGATCACCGGTCGCGCGTCGAAGGCGTTTGCCGGCTTCCGTGACGCGCAGGTCTATTCGCTGGTACCACCAGCCGTGCGCGGTCTTGGTTCGTCGAACGGCTTCACGATGGAGTTGCAGAACGCAGGCGGGCTCAGCCAGGTCGAGTTCAACGCCGCGCGCGACAAGCTGCTCGCGCTCGCTCGTGCCGACTCGTCGCTGACCGCGATCCGCCTCACCGAACTGCCCGACGTCGCCACGTTGCGTGTCGATGCCGACCAGCAGAAGCTGTCGACGCTCGGCCTTACGCAGGCCAACGTGAACTCGACGCTGTCCACCGCCTGGGGCGGGCAGTACGTCAACGACTTCATCGACCGCGGCCGTGTAAAGCGCGTCTATGTGCAGGGCGACGCGCAGTTCCGCGCGCAGCCATCGGACCTGAGCCAGTGGTTCGTGCGCGGCTCGAACGGCCAGATGGCGCCGTTCTCGTCATTCGCGAAGACCAGCTGGGGCCAGGCACCGACGACGCTATCGCGGTTCAACGGCATCGCCTCGTACGAGATCCAGGGCTCGGGCGCGCCCGGCGTTAGCTCCGGCGACGCGATGGAGAAGATCGCGCAGCTTGCCGGTCAGATCCCCGGCACGTCGGTCGCATGGTCCGGCCTGTCGTATCAGGAACGCCTGTCCTCGGGTCAGGCACCGATCCTCTACGGGCTGTCGCTGCTGGTCGTGTTCCTGTGCCTTGCTGCGCTGTACGAGAGCTGGTCGATCCCGATCGCCGTGCTGCTGGTGATCCCGCTCGGCCTCGTCGGCGCGATCCTCGCGGTGACGCTGAGGGGTCTCATCAACGACGTGTATCTCCAGATCGGCCTGCTGACGACGATGGGTCTGGCCGCCAAGAACGCGATCCTGATGATCGAGTTCGCCGAGCAGGAGGAGAAGAAGGGCAAGCGCGTCATCGAGGCGGCACTGTCCGCGGCGAAGATCCGGTTGCGCCCGATCCTGATGACGTCGTTCGCGTTCATCCTCGGCGTGTTGCCGCTGGCGCTGTCGACCGGTGCGGGCGCGAACAGCCGTATCGCGATCGGGACGGCAGTGGTCGGCGGCATGCTGACCGCGACGATCCTGGCGATCTTCTACATCCCGCTGTTCTTCGTTCTCGTCCGCCGCGGCGCGCGCGACGGCATCGCCAAGCTGCGTGGCAAGCCGACCGGCTTCCAAGGCCATGATGACCACGACCATGACGGCCATGGGTCCGATGGCGATCACAACGAACCGCTCGGACCACCCGAACCACAGGGCCCTCACCGGCCGGAGCCCGCATGATGCGCTCGCTAGTCCTGATCCTCGCCGCGTCGACCGCACTCGCCGGCTGCTCGCTCGCGCCCAAATACGCGCGCACCGAGCTTCCCGTCCCGCCGTCGCTACCGGTCGGCGACGCGTATCTGCGCCAGTCCGAGGCGACGCTTCCCGCGATCACCTACCGCGACGTCTTCAAGGACCCGCGGCTCCAGCAGATCATCATCCAGGCGCTCGCGAACAACCGCGATCTCCGCGTCGCGGCCGCCAACATCGCCTCGACGCGCGCGCAATACCGCATCCAGCGTGCCGACCTGTTGCCGCAGGTCGATGCCAGTGGCCGCTACAGTTATTCGGGCGGCGGCAACGGCACGCGCAACACGGTTACGAGCGGCGGAACCGGCGGTACGGGAACAGGGACCGGTACAGGCACCGGCAACACTGGAACCGGGACTGGCACGGGTACCGGCACCGGCACCGGTGGTACTGGAACGGGCACAGGCACCGGCACGGGATCGGTTGTCAGCTCGTCTAGCTCGAACAGCGCCTTCTCGGTCGACCTCGGCACCACCGCGTTCGAGCTCGACCTGTTCGGCCGGATCCGCTCGCTGACCAGCGCCGCGCTCGATCGCTATTTCGCGACCGAAGCCGCCGCGCGCGCCACCCGCCTGACACTCGTCGGCGACATCGCCGATGCGTGGCTCACCTACGCGTCGGACCAGAGCCTGCTCAAGATCGCGCAGGACACCGTCACGAGTTCGCAGCGCAGTGTCACGCTGACCAACGCGCGGCTGCGCGGCGGCGTCGCGCCGCGTACCGACCTCCGCCAGGCGCAGCAGATCCTGTTCACCGCGCAATCCGACCTCGCGCAGCAACGCACCGCGCTCGCGCAGGACGTCAACGCGCTGCAACTGCTCGTCGGCGCGCCGGTCGATGCCAGCCTGTTGCCCACGTCGATCGAACAGGCGCTGCCGACCGTCGCCACGCTGCCGGCCGGGCTCGACAGCAGCATCCTCCTGCGCCGACCCGACGTCGTCGAATCCGAATACGAACTCCGCGCCACCAACGCCGAGATCGGCGCAGCACGCGCGGAACTGTTCCCGAAGATCTCGCTGACCGGCATCCTCGGGTTCGCCAGCACGTCGCTCACCTCGCTGTTCACCGGCGGCGCGTTCAACTATTCGGTCGCGCCCTCGGTCAGCTATCCGATCTTCCGCGCCGGTGCCGGGATCGCCGGAGTCGCCTATTCGAAGGCGCAACGCGACGCCGCGCTCGCGACCTACGAGAAGACGATCCAGACCGCGTTCCAGGAAACCGCCGACGCACTGGCCCGCCAGGGCACGATCGCCGACCAGTTGAAGGCGAACCAGAACTTTTCGGAGGCGGCGCTGGACACATATCGCCTATCCGACGCGCGCTATCGCGGCGGGATCGACACGTTCCTGAACTCGCTCGACGCGCAACGCTCGCTCTACACGGCGCAGCGCAACCTCGTCGCAACGCAACTCGTCGGCGCGAGCAACCGCGTGACGCTGTACCGCGTGCTGGGCGGCGATTCGACACTCGAAGCCACCGCCGGCGGGCCACAACCGGTGACCATGAGCGGTGCACCGCGGCCGGAAACGGACTGACGCGTGGGAGGGAACGGAAGAGCCAGACGCAACTCCGTTCCCTCCGCCTTTATAACGCACTGAGCGGACGAAGTTTTTTTCGCGTCCCGCCGATCTTACCGTATCAGCAAGATATTCCAGTCAGAACGGTTGGATGTACGCTCCCCTCCCCGTCGCGGATCGCCGCGCGCGCGATCGATCGCCAGCCCCCGCCGTGTTCGGGCTTGGCGAGGATGCGCGCGAACAGGTTGCCGAACTCCTCGATCGCAAACTCGCGCAGGTCGCGGAAACCTGGCCGATCGCGATTGCCACGCAGATGGTCGCCTGCGCCCTCCTCGTCGCGCTTGCGCTGATCGCACCGCCCACCGCCGGTCATGGCACCATCGTCCCGTCGATCGGCATCCATGCCGCGATCCTGGCGGCGCTGTCCGCAGGCGTGTTCGGCGTGTTGCGCCTGCCGGGATTGCGCGAATGGCCTGCCTATAAGCGCAACCGCGCGCTTACCGTCGGCGTCGCGGGAGTCGCCGCGCTGTCCCTGTCACTATTGTGGGCCGTTGCGCGCGCGCCGTCGGGGTCGCTGCAACTCGCCTGCTGCGTCGCGGTGCTGGGGATGATCGCGGTGACCGCGGTCAGCGTCCATGCGGTACGCGCCGCGACGCTCGGGCTCGGCGTCGGGATCGTCGTGATGCTCGCTGTCTGCGCGGGGATCGGCGCGCCGCTGGCAGTCGCGATCGTGTTCCTCGGCAGCTTGGGGATCGTCGCGCACCGCCTCGCGCGGATCGACGTCGCGCAGGAGCTGCACCGCGCCGAGAACGCGAACGAAGGCCGCCTCGCGATCCGGATGGTCGCCGAATTCGAGGACCAGGGCACCGGCTGGTTCTGGGAGGCCGACCGGCAGGGCCGCCTGACTTATCTGTCCGCCAAGGTGACCGACGAACTCGGCCTCGCCGACGACGCGGTCGGGCAACCGCTCACCGACCTGTTCCGCATGGACAACGATGCGCCCGGCACCGAACGGACGCTCGCCTTCCACATCGCCTCGCGCACGTCGTTTTCGGACTATTCGGTGTGCGCCGCGACCTCGCCCGATTGCGAACGCTGGTGGTCGATCTCGGGACGGCCGGTGGTCGACGACCTCGGGCGCTTCCAGGGCTTCATCGGCTCGGGCCGTGATCTGACCGAACAACGCAAGTCGGAAGCCGAGATCACCCGGCTGGCACTGTTCGACGGGCTCACCGGGCTCGCGAACCGCCAGCGGATGCGCTCGTCGCTCGACAAGACGCTCGCGCAGAAGACCGGTCCGTACCGCGCGACGTCGCTGTTCCTGATGGATCTCGATCGGTTCAAGGCGGTCAACGATACGCTGGGCCACCAGGCGGGCGACACGCTGTTGAAACAAGTCGCGCAACGGCTCCAGCGCGGCATCGCGGATGCGGGGCTGGTCGGGCGGCTGGGCGGCGACGAGTTCCAGGTCGTGCTGCCCGGCATCGCCGACCGCGATACGCTCGCCGCGCTGTCCCGCGAAGTGATCGCCTCGCTGTCCGAACCCTATTTCATCAGCGGGACGTCGGTCACGATCGGCTGCTCGATCGGCATCGCGATCGCACCCGACGACGGCGACGATGCCGAGACGCTCGTCCGCAACGCCGATCTCGCGCTGTACGCGGCCAAGGCCGACGGCCGCGGCGTCCACCGCTTCTATTCGGACGATATGCTGACCGGCGCGCGCACGCGGAAACTGCTGGAGGATGACCTGCGCGCGGCGATCTCCGACGGCGCGTTCCACCTCTGCTACCAGCCGATCGTCAGCACGAAATCGGCGCAGATCGTCGGCTACGAAGCACTGATCCGTTGGGATCATCCGACGCGGGGACTCGTCTCGCCCGCCGACTTCATCCCGGTCGCGGAGGAATGCGGGCTGATCGAGGCGATCGGCGAATGGGTGCTGCGGACCGCGTGCCTGGAGGCGGCGCGCTGGCCCGGTTCGGTGCGCGTCGCGGTCAACGTCTCGCCGATCCAGTTCGCCAACCCTGCTTTGCCTTCGCTCGTCACCAGCGCGCTCGCGCAGTCGGGGATCGCCGCGGGTCGGCTCGAACTGGAGATCACCGAAGGCGTGTTCCTCGACGAGACGCGCTCGTCGGAACAGATGTTCAAGGCGCTGAAGGGGATCGGCGTGCGGCTTGCGTTGGACGATTTCGGCACCGGCTATTCGTCGCTCGGTTATCTACGCAACGCCCCGTTCGACAAGATCAAGATCGACCAGTCGTTCGTCCGCGGTGCGGCCGAGCCGGGCAACCGCAACGCGGCGATCATCAAGGCGATCGTCACGCTTGCCGACACGCTCGGCATGGAGACGACCGCCGAGGGGGTCGAGGTGCAGGACGAGATCGACCTGATCCGCGACCTCGGGTGCAGCCATATCCAGGGCTATGTCTATGGCCGCCCGGTCCGCGCGGACGAGGCTTTGCGGCAATTGGGCGTCGAGAACGGCACCGCCGCCGCGAGCGGTTTCAAGGTGAGTCGCGCGCCACGCACCAAGATGCTGCGCTCCGCCCGGATCGCGATCGACGGGGTCCGCGGCGACGTCCGCATCCGCGACATATCGACCTCGGGCGCGATGCTCGACGGGCTGCGGATCGACGGCAACCCCGACGGCGTCGAGATGCAGATCGAACTGGTCGAGGACCAGATGTTCGGCGCCCGCATCCGCTGGGCCCGCGCCGGCAAGGCGGGCATCGAGTTCCACGAGGCGTTCAACCTGGAACGGCTGAACCAGGGCCACTCCGCGCGTCTTCGCCGGACTGGGTGAGTTAGGCGGGCCGAGCGGCAGTCAGTCCGACTTTGCGGGAGACCGGTAAAAGGCCACCACCCCGGCGGAGGCCGGGGCCCAATTGGAGAGGTCGTCGTAACAGCAGACGGCGTTCGCCAATCCACGTTTCCCAATTGGGCCCCGGCCTCCGCCGGGGTGGTGTGTAATCTCCTAGGATGGTGGGATAAATTGCCGAGTTCCCCGCTCAACCACGGCCTGCGCAAAGGCCCGGAAGCCCCCCATTCCCGGGAACCAACCGCCGCCTCCCACCGTCTCACCCTCATGGTACATCGCGCTCCGATCAAAGCCCTCGCGTTCGACGTGTTCGGCACCGTGGTCGACTGGCGCTCGGGCATCGCGCGCGATGCCGCGCCCGTGCTCGCGCGCCTGGGCCGCACCGATATCGACCCGCACCGCTTCGCCGACGGCTGGCGCAAACGCTATCAGCCGGCGCTCGAGGAGGTCCGCAGCGGACGGCGGCCGTTCGTCATTCTCGACACGCTCCACCGCGAGGCACTCGAAGACCTGCTCCGTCACCACGGCATCGACCCGGCTGCGGTGGACGAGGCCACGCTCACCGACCTGACCCACGCCTGGCACCGGCTCGATCCCTGGCCCGACTCGGTCGAGGGCCTCACCCGCCTCAAGACCCGCTACCCGGTCGTCACGCTCAGCAACGGCAACATCGCGCTGATGCTGGAGATGGCCCGCCGCGCCCACCTCCCTTGGGACGCGATCCTCGGAGCCGAAGTCAGCCATGTCTACAAGCCGCTCACCGAATCCTACCTCGCCACCGCGCGCATGCTAGCGATTGATCCGGCCGAACTCTGCCTCGTCGCCGCGCACCATAGCGACCTCGCCGCCGCCCGTGCCGCCGGCCTGCAGACCGCATACGTCGCTCGCCCGCTCGAATATGGCGGTCGCGCGGCCCCCGATGCAGACGCGGCACAGGATTGGGACTTTAGTGCCGATACGCTCACGCAATTGGCTACAGAACTATGTTCGTGACTAACCTATGATAGTCCGAACAATGGATAATGCCGCGATCAACGGGTATCGGGTTTGCCGGACTGTCGCCGACACATGCCCCAAGGACCTGAGATGAAGACCGATATCCCGGCGGACGCGGATTTCCTGACCGGCGGCGGCGAGATTGCCGCGATGATCCGCGCCCACGACTGGTCGTCGTCGCCGCTCGGCCCGATCGAAGGCTGGCCGCAGTCGCTTCGCTCGATCGTCTCGCTGATGCTCGCGTCGAAATTTGCGATGTTCGCCGCCTGGGGCCCGGAGTTGGGTTTCCTCTACAACGATCACTATGCGCGCCTGCTGCACGACAAGCATCCGCACGCATTGGGTCGACGGTTCAACGACATCTGGGGCGACGTGTGGGCGGACATCAGCCCGCTCGTCAACAAGGCGCTGGCGGGGGAAGCCTCGTTCTTCGAGAACCTGCCTCTCGTCACCAATCGCAAGGGATATGACGAACAAGCGTGGTTCACTTTCTCCTACTCGCCGGTGCGGGACGAGAGCGGCGCCGTCGCGGGCATGTTCTGCTCGACCTACGAAAGCACCGAACGGGTCCTGGCAGAGCGCGCGCTGCGTGACGAACGCGAACGGATGGGCCAGATGTTCGCGCAGGCGCCGACCTTCATGGCGATGCTGCGCGGGCCCGAGCACCGGTTCGAGCTGGCCAATCCCGGCTACAGCAAGCTCGTCGGCCACCGGGAGGTACTCGGCCGCACCGTCGCCGAGGCGTTGCCCGACGCGGTCGAGCAAGGGTTTCTCGATCTGCTCGACGGCGTGTTCGCGAACGGTGAGGCGTTCACCGCGCACGGCATGCTCTATGCGGTTCAAGCCGAACCCGGCGGTCCGGTCGACGATCGCTATCTCGATTTCGTCTACCAGCCGATCCGTGACGCGACCGGCGCGGTCGTCGGCATCTTCGTCGAGGGGGCGGACGTCACCGATCGCAATCGGCTCGAACGCGACCTGCAATCGCTCAATGCCGACCTCGAACAGCGCGTCCGCGACCGGACCCAGGAACTGATCGAGGCGCAGGAGGCCCTCCGCCAGGCACAGAAGATGGAGGCGGTCGGGCAACTCACCGGCGGCATCGCACACGACTTCAACAACCTGTTGCAGGGCATCACCGGCAGCCTGGAGATCGTCCAGCGCCGCGTCGCGCAGGGGCGCGTCGGCGAGCTCGATCGCTTCATCACCGGCGCGACCACCGCCGCGAACCGCGCCGCGTCGCTCACCCACCGCCTGCTGGCGTTTTCGCGTCGCCAGCCGCTCGATCCGCGCCCGGTCAAGGTCAACCCGCTCGTCACCTCGCTCGAGGACCTGCTCCGCCGCACGACTGGCGAGCAGATCGAACTCGAGACGGTGCTCGGCGCCGGCCTGTGGACGACATTGTGCGATCCCAACCAGCTCGAGAATTCGCTGCTCAACCTCGTCATCAACGCGCGCGACGCTATGCCGCATGGGGGCAAGCTCACGATCGAGACGTGCAACGCGCATCTCGACGACCATTTTGCCGCCAGCCAGCGCGACGTCCGGCCGGGCCATTACGTGTGCATCTGCGTGTCGGACACCGGCACCGGCATGTCCGCCGACACGATCGCCAAGGCATTCGAGCCGTTCTTCACGACCAAGCCGATCGGCCAGGGTACCGGCCTTGGCCTGTCGATGATCTACGGTTTTGCGCGCCAGTCTGAGGGCTATGCGAGGATCTATAGCGAGCTTGGCCAGGGCACGACGATCAAGCTGTATTTGCCGCGTCACTACGGCGAAGCGGAGCAGGACGAGGCGCTGCCCGGTCTGACGCAGGAGCATGTCACCGATGCCGGCGAGATCGTGCTGGTGGTCGAGGACGATTCGGTCGTTCGCGCACTGATCGTCGAGGTGCTGGGCGAGCTCGGTTACCGGGCGGTCGAGGCGCATGATGGCCCGGCGGGACTCGACAAGCTGCGGACGATGGAGCGCGTCGACCTTCTCGTGACGGATATCGGCCTGCCCGGACTGAACGGGCGGCAGGTCGCCGATGCGGGTCGTGCGTTGCGTCCGGGGCTCCGCGTGCTGTTCATGACAGGCTATGCGGAAAATGCCGCGCTGGCGTCGGGCTTCCTGGAGCCGGGGATGTCGATGATCACCAAGCCTTTCGCGATGGAGGCGTTGGCGACGCAGATCCGGACGATGATCGAGGGCTGAGGCAGGCCACCCCCCGTCCAAATGCCACCACCCCGGCGGAGGCCGGGGCCCAAGTGGAAAGGTCGCAGTAACGACGTGCTGCGTTTCGTTATCACCGTCCCCCAATTGGGCCCCGGCCTTCGCCGGGGTGGGGTGATTTCGGCAGGGTGGTGAGGTCCGGCAGGGTGATGCTCTCGTTTTAGAAGAGGAAGAACGCCCCATCCCGTTCCCCCGCGAAGGCGGGGGTCCAGGAATCAAGCAGGACGACGTTCGTGGCTCCTGGGCCCCCGCGTTCGCGGGGGAACTAGAGAGCGGTCCCCCCATATCCAGTGCCCCACTCCACACCTCCCTCCAAAGCAACATTTGCCACCTTCCGCCCTTAAATAATTTTTCGTTCCTGCTTCGCCCCCTTGCGCTTCACGAACCCCGCAGAAGTCCACGCGTCGCGAATATCACTGCCGACCAACCCGCACGCGAACGCGACGAACCGAGCCCTCGACCACCCCCGCACCCCCTTGCGTCTCTTCGCGCTTTGGCACAATCTCTTGGGGTTGCGTTCGGGGGCGGACCCAATCGCTGGTAGAACAACCCTCGCATAGCCATATGCGATATGACCGTAAGCGCGCCTTCCACCGCCGCGATGGTCACTTTTTGTTCTCCCGTTAGGGACCGTCCGATGGTAGCATGGCGACATGACGCCGATTCGAACGAATACAGAACACTAGGAGCGGTTTCGATGGATTTCAGAGACAGCAGCCGGGATAGCGACATGACCACAGACACGATCGACCAAGCAGCCCCCACCATCGAAGCCGAGGCTCCCAAGGCCCCGCGCCAGGCGCAGGACAGCCATTCCGTGCGCGCGCAGATCTACCCGGTCGAGGTCGATCACAGCCGCGACGCGCTGCTGACCGAATTCGGCAAGGACACGCTGAAGGATCGCTACCTGCTCCCGGGCGAGAGCTACCAGGACCTGTTCGTCCGCGTGGCCTCCGCCTACGCAGACGACGCCGGCCACGCGCAGCGCCTCTACGACGCGATCTCGAAGCTCTGGTTCATGCCCGCCACCCCCGTTCTCTCGAACGGCGGCACCGGCCGCGGCCTGCCGATCTCGTGCTATCTCAACTCTGTTCCCGACAGCCTCGGCGGTATCGTCGACACCTGGAACGAGAATGTCTGGCTCGCCTCGCGCGGCGGCGGCATCGGCACCTATTGGGGCAACGTCCGCGGCATCGGCGAGCCGGTCGGCCTCAACGGCAAGACCAGCGGCATCATCCCGTTCGTCCGCGTCATGGATTCGCTGACGCTCGCGATCAGCCAGGGCTCGCTGCGCCGCGGGTCAGCCGCCGTGTACCTCGACGTCTCGCACCCCGAGATCGAGGAATTCCTCGAGATCCGCAAACCCTCGGGCGATTTCAACCGCAAGGCGCTCAACCTCCACCACGGCGTGCTGATCACCGACGACTTCATGGAAGCCGTCCGCAACGGCGAGGAATGGCATCTCCGCTCGCCGAAGGACCAGGCGATTCGCGCCACCGTCGACGCGCGCTCGCTGTTCCAGAAGCTCGTCGAGACCCGCCTCCAGACCGGCGAGCCGTACATCGTTTTCGCCGATCACGTGAACAAGGCGATGCCAAAGCATCACCGCGAGCTCGGCCTCAAGGTCTCGACCTCGAACCTGTGCTCGGAGATCACGCTGCCGACCGGCAAGGATCACCTTGGCAACGAGCGGACCGCGGTCTGCTGCCTGTCGTCGCTGAACCTCGAGACATGGGATCAGTGGAAGGACGAGAAGGGCCTGATCGAGGACGTCATGCGCTTCCTCGACAACGTCCTGCAGGATTACATCGACCGCCACGAGCCCGGCATGGAGCGCGCCGCCTACAGCGCGGGCCGCGAACGCTCGGTCGGGCTCGGCGTGATGGGCTTCCACAGCTTCCTCCAGGCACGCGGCATCCCGTTCGAGGGCGCGATGGCGAAGTCCTGGAACCTGCGGATGTTCAAGCACATCAGCAGCCAGGCCAACGAAGCCTCGATGCAGCTCGCGATCGAGCGCGGCCCCTGCCCCGATGCCGCCGACGTCGGCGCGATGGAGCGGTTCAGCTGCAAGATGGCGATCGCCCCGACCGCGTCGATCTCGATCATCTGCGGCGGCACGTCGGCCTGCATCGAGCCGATCCCGGCGAACATCTACACGCACAAGACGCTGTCGGGCAGCTTCTCGATCAAGAACCCGTATCTCGAGAAGATGCTGAGCGAGAAGTCGAAGAACTCGGATGCGGTGTGGAACTCGATCCTCGAACAGGGTGGTTCGGTCCAGCATCTCGACTTCCTCTCGGTCGAGGAAAAGGACTGCTACAAGACGTCGTTCGAGATCGACCAACGCTGGCTGCTCGAACTCGCCGCCGATCGCACGCCCTATATCGACCAGGCGCAGTCGCTGAACCTGTTCATCCCCGCGGACGTCGAGAAGTGGGACCTGCTGATGCTCCACTTCCGCGCGTGGGAGCTCGGCATCAAGTCGCTCTATTACCTGCGTTCGAAGTCGGTCCAGCGCGCGGGCTTCGCCGGCGGCGTCGAGGCGGACAACACGATCGACCTGCGCCAGATCGACGTCGAGTCGAAGGATTACGATGAGTGCCTTGCCTGCCAGTAAGGCCTCTCGGCGTTCATGCGTGACCCCGGCCCGTCAATCACGGACCGGGGCGCGCCTGACGCAAAAAACCCCGGCCCGCACGAAGCGGACCGGGGTTCGGGCAGGCTATGCGGCGCGTTCGATACGCACCGCGTTCGCGTCAGGCCTCTTCTTCGAACGTCACCGCCACGTCGGCGTTGGCGGAAAGCCGGACCTTGCCGTCCTCGATATCCGCAACCAGCCCGAGCGAGATGAAGTGATGATGCCCTTCATGGCTGCCCGTGCCCTCGACGACCTGCGCGCCCGAGTCCTTCTTGGTCAGCTTGATGCGGTTGCCTTCGACCTTGTCGACGGTGCCGACAT
>Ga0308163_10002848_pt1 | contig 15180 bp, 12 predicted proteins | sample PhyTR1_FD_201037 | JGI IMG/M metagenome (GOLD analysis project Ga0308163, IMG submission 201037) | Phyllosphere microbial communities from UC Gill Tract Community Farm, Albany, California, United States - DLSLT.R1 | ecosystem: Host-associated > Plants > Phyllosphere > Unclassified | place: USA...
AAGATTCTGAAAAGCCCGTTCTTCATGGCCAACGTCGCCCTGTCGATCCTGGTGTTCACCGCCATGTTCACCGGCTACACCTACCTGGCCGAGATGCTGGAGAAATCGGCCGGCGTGGCACCGGCGCAGGTGGGCTGGTGGCTGATGGGCTTTGGTGCGGTTGGCCTGATCGGTAACTGGCTGGGTGGTCTCTGGGTCGACCAGAAACCGCTGGCCACTACCGCCATCTTCAGCCTCGTGCTGGCAGCCGGCATGGCCGCGTCAATGCTGTTCGCCGGACTGAGCATCGGCTTTGCCATCGCGCTGGGCGTCTGGGGCATTGCCAATACCGCGCTGTATCCGATTTGCCAGATCCGCGTGATGAAGGCGGCAACCGGCGCTCAGGCGCTGGCCGGCACGATCAATGTGTCGGCAGCCAACGGCGGCATCGCGCTGGGCGCCGTGATCGGTGGCCTTGCAGTGGCAAACTGGGGCGCTGGCAATGTCGGTTATGTGGCTGCGGGCATCGCCGTTCTGGCTGCGCTGGCGACCAGCCTGGTCGCGCGTATGACCCCGGCAGTCAAGGCGTAACGATCATGGCACTCGCACCCATTGGCCCGTTGCCGGCCGAACTGGCAAACCACGCCGGCTACCAGCGTATTTTCAAGCCGGGCAAGCTGACCTTTGGCTTCATCATGCCACTCGAAGGCTATCCGGATTCGCCGTTTCCGACGCTGGCCAATCACCAGACGATGGCACGCATGGCCGACGAGGCCGGTTTCTCGACCCTGTGGCTGCGCGACGTGCCGTTCTACGATCCGAACTTCGGCGACACCGGCCAGGTGCTCGATCCGATGGTCTACATGGGCTTTCTGGCAGCGCATACGAGCCGCATCGCGCTGGGCACCGCCGGCATCGTGGCGACGCTGCGCGAGCCATTGATCGTGGCCAAGCAGGCCGTGTCGGTCGACCAGTTGCTGGGCGGGCGCCTGGTGCTGGGCCTGTCGACCGGCGACCGGCCGGTCGAGTATCCGGCGTTTGGCCTGGATTTCGACAACCGCGGCGAGCGTTTTCGCGAAGCGTTCGGGCTGATCAAGACCGTCACCGAACAGGACTTTCCGCACGCGCGCACGGCGCACTACGGCAACCTCGACGGGGGCATCGACCTGGTGCCCAAGCCGGCGGCGCCGCGCCTGCCGATGATGGTTGTCGGCCGGGCGCGCCAGGACATGGCGTGGATCGCCCGTCACAGTGACGGCTGGATCTGGCACCTGAGCGACTTTACCCGCCTGCCGCAACTGATCGAAGCATGGCGTGCCAGCCACGAGCCGGGGCAGTGGGTGCGCCCGTACGGCTACGGCACGATGTTCGACCTGGCGGAAGACCCGGATGAGCCGATGCGCTTCGTGCGCAATGGCATTCGTAGCGGCCGCCATGCATTGGTCGAGCTGTTTTACCATCAGCAGGAACAAGGCGTGAGCCACGTGGCGCTGAACCTGAAGCCGCTGCGCCGACCGGCGCAGGACGCGCTGGCCGAACTGGCGGAGCACGTGCTGCCACTGTTTAACGCTGACTGATTTTTCACCATTGTTTTTTAACGCACGATCAAGAAAAAGGAATGTCATGACCATTGATTTCGACCGTAGCGACAACCTGCAACGCCCACCGATGGGCCAGACCCGCGATCCGATTACGCATCCACTGATCGTCACGGCGACCTTCGTCAGCCGTGTCGACAGCACGCCGCGCAGTGAGCGGCCGCAAGATGCCGGCTCGGCCAAAAGCAAGCACGGCAACGAGGTGCATCTGCCGAACTGGCGTCCCGGCGCGCTGGCGCTGGAAGGCAATGAAAACCTGGCGTTCGAGCACTGGGACGAATACTGGCGCAAGGTGCACGGCCCGAAATTCGCGTGGGATGAGCCGGGCAGTTCGTCCGAGCGCGTGCTGCGCTACGATCAGGTGCACCGTATCGCATCGGGCCCGTCGTCGTTCTTCCCGCCACCGTACCGCGCGATGATCGGCGAGGACGGCAAGCTGCCGGCCGAGCCAGAAAAGTGCGTGCCGCCGTACGGGCGTCCACGCTGGGATGGCCTGGCCTACATCACGTATGCCGAGCAGGACGATATCGAGCGCGTGCTGGGCCAGGAGAAATTTGCTGAGCGGATCATCGCCGACGAGCAGGTGGCGTTTCGCATGGTCACGCGTGAAATCACGCGCGAATATATCCTGATCCCGAGCGCGCGCCACCGCGATCCGATCAGCCTGGTCAAGATCCACATGCGCAACCCGGACCTGTCGCGCGAAGAGTTCCAGCGCCGCCTGCTGGACGAGCACGCGCCGCTGGTCATGGGCCAGTCGGCGACGACCGAGTTCGTGAAGCGCTACGCAGTGCTGCTCAATATCGGCTCGACCCAGAAAGACCCCGAAGGCAGCAAGATCGACGCCGTCTCGATCCTGTCGTTTGCGTCACTGAATGATGTCGAGGATTACCTGGTCAGCAGCGACCACGAGGCGATCGCGCAGTCCGAAGCGGCGCTGACCGGCGAAGGCTCGGAGTGGTGGACGGCGATCAACTACAGCGTCATGAATCGCTTGATGCCGGAAGTGGCCACCGAGCGCTGACCGGCTACGGTAGAATCACGCCAACGCCGGTCGCGCCGACCGGCGGTAACGTGATACGGGGATTTGCCATGGCCAAGAAGGAAGAAGAACTCGATGAAGAAACGCTGGCGTTCGTCAACTGGTGTATCGAGGTCGAGGGGTTTTTAGTCGCGGGCGGCGCGACCGTACGGCAGGCGCAGGACCATATCGAGGAAGAAATCGAATGGTTCACCGACCAGTTCTACGATTCGCTCACGCCTGAAGAGGCGGCCAAGGAAGCACTCGCGTAACAACAGTCGCATCATTGAAAACAGGCCTGCATCGCGTGACTGCGCTGCAGGCCTGTTTGCTCGTGCGCGTGGCTATTTAAACGCGGGCGCCCGTGCTGCGGCGACGCAGCGCGGCGGCGCCCGCCAGGCCGGCGCCGAACAGCAGGATGCTGGCCGGTTCCGGCACATCGACCGGTCCGCCCGGTTCCGCAAGTACGACACTGGTGCCGGACTGGGCTTGCACCACGATGTCATTCAGGGCGCTGTCCAGGAACAGTGTGTCCACGATCGACACGGCAGACGTGCCCACGCCAATTGTTTCAAAGCTGATGGAGGCCAGCAGGCCGCTGCCAGATGCGCCGGGCACGAAACCGATCAACGAATTGAAGAAGTACGAGATCGTGCCGCTGGCCTGGTCGATTGTGCCTACGTCGCCGTAGGTGCTGCCGGCGGTTGCCAAAAATCCGCCCTCGGTTGCACTCAGCGCGCGCAGGTAATTCGCATCGTAGTTGATCGAGAACTCGTAGCCGAACAAGTCGGCGATGTCGGCGATTTCGATATTGTAGGTGACCGTCGTCCCAACCTGCACCGCAGGGCCGGTGGTGACGCTCACGATGGGGGCTGCCCAGGCCTGGGCGGTGGCGCCCAACAGGACGGCGGCGATGACGTGCTTCCATTTGCTCATGGTGTGATCCTTTTTTTGGATGATGGGTGCCGGCCGGATACGATCATCCGGCCGGCTGGTCAAATCAGCTGCACACGGTGCCAGTTGGCACACGCTGCAAGACAAAACTCAGATCGCGCGTGTTGACCACGCCGTCGCTGTTCACGTCGGCGCGCGGATCGAACCCGGCCTGGCCGGTGCGCTTGTTCAGCGATGCACGCACCACTGCCACGTCGGCGCAATCGACCACGCCGTCACCGGTCACGTCCCCCACGACCGGCGCGTTGGCCAGCGTGAAGTTGGCGTCCGAGACGTCGAAGAACACGTTGCCCACGGCCTCGATCCTGATGCGGCCCTGCGTGGTTGCCACTGCCGGGAACGTGACGTTGGCGCTGCCCGTGTTCGGCACGCTCGCTGCCAGCAGGTATGGCCAGGTCACGCCACCGTCGGTCGACAGCGTGATCTTCACGTTCGCGGTGCTTACGGGCGCCGCGTTGGTGTTGGCCACGCTCCAGGTCACGGTCTGCGGGCCGGCGTTGATGGTGGTCGCCGTGTTGGGCGACGTGACGAGGAACGGACCGGCCGCAGGCGCCAGCACCAGCGTCGTGGTGGCACTGTTGACGCCGCCACGGCCGTCACGCGCCGTCAGCTTGAAGTTCAGCGACGCCGGCGCGGCGTTGGTGCCCGCCACGCCCACATACGCTGCGGTTGGCAGGAACTCCGAGAAACAGTCGATCTCGGTTGCGGTTGGCGTGGTGCTCGCGGTCGGGCAGGCGCCGGTGACGGCATTGGTGTTGTTGGCCAGAATTTGCGCCATGTCCGGGAAGACACGGGTCGGATTCGTGGTCACCTGGTTCTGACCTGGCGACGAATACTCGAGCGTCCCGGCGCTGGTCACGATGGCACGCGTGCCGAACTGGCGGAACAGCGGGCCATTGAGCTTGACGTTATTGATCAGCGAAGTACCGGTGCTGCCGCCCCGGTCGTTCTGCTCCCACATATACGTCACCGTGTCGTCGTCGCCATCGACAGCACTGCCGGTCAGGGCAAATGGCGTACGTACCGGGATCGTGAAGGTCGGGGCCACGGTGACGCTCGGCGCCGAGTTGCTCGTGCCGGCCACGCTGCCGCCGCGGTTGGTCAGGCCGCCGCGCGCGATTTCACCGATGAAGCCGTTTCCGCCGCCGCGGACGTTGGTCAGCACCAGAGAAGGCACGTTGGTGCCGCTGAGCGTGCCGCCGAAGGTGACGGTGAAGCCCGTCTCGGTCAGCTGGCTGACCGTGACGGTGCCACCGCTTGGCCAGCCAACGATGCTCTCGATGGCTGCTTTGACGCCGGCGGTGGTATAGCTGGTGCCGCGCACGATCGGGGTTGACAGGTTGCCGTTAAAGCTCAGCTGGAACTGCTGGCCGTTGTCGGTAAATCCGGTCAGGGCGCCTGCCTGCACTTCGTTGATCGTGGTATCGGCGCCCGACGTGTAGGCCACGATCTCGTCGAAGCTGCGTTGCGACCAGTACGGATCGCTGTGCGGCTGCAGATTGTCGGTGCCGCAGATGCCGGCATACGCCATGATCGACGAGCCACTGCCCGGTTCGACCGACGTGGCGGCGCTGCGGTTGCCGCCGCTGCAACTGCCGATCGTGCCGTTGAACGTGTGGTTGCCCGAGAACTGGTGACCCAGCTCGTGCGCGACGTAGTCGACGGCGAAGAAGTCGCCCGTCGGCGTGGGGATGCCGGTGCAACCCTGGGCCTTGCCATTGCCGCCCACGACGCCCAGGCTGGCAATGCCGCCGCCATTCAGACCGAAGGCGATGTGGCCGACGTCGAAGTTGCTGGCGCCCGCCAGCAGACCGGTGACGATGCGGTTGCGGCTCAGGGTGGCGCTCGTGCAGCCGGCTGCCTGGGCCGGCGTGAAGCACGCTGCGCCGCCGCAGGGACCGTTGGTGCTGGTCATCTCGGCCGACGTATTCAGGTTGAGCGCATCGGTGGCGTCGATCAGCACCAGGCTGATCGAGGTTTCGTCTTCATACACCTGGGTCACGCGGTTGATCAGCGTGACCTTGGCGGCGGTGACGTTGGCAGGGCCGAAGTAGGTCGCGTAGCTCGGATCGGTCACCAGTGCCAGGCGGTAGGTGCGCAGCGCGCTGCCGACCACGGCATTGGCCGCCATGCTGGCGTCGACCACGCGGTAGGGCGCGCTGGTGCTGTTGCGGCCGTCGGTGGCAGTGATGTCGAATGCGCCCTGACGCGCTGCGGCAGCCGGCAGCGTCACGCTGATCGCGCCGTTCTTGTCGGCGGTGACAGTGGCATTGTGCAGCGCCACGCCATCGCCATCGGCCGCGATGTTGAGGCTGACGCTGGCTCCCGGGGCAAAGCCCGCGCCGTTCACCACGACACTGTCGCCTTCCTGGTAGAACGAACGCGACAGGCTCAGTTGCGGCTCGATGGCGCCTTCGACCAGAGGGGCGCGTGGGTTGATCAGGTCGGCGCGCGTATAGCTGGCGTAGAGGCTGGTGTCATTGCGGTAGTAAGGATCAACGTACCAGCCGCCGTCCGGCGAGCGCACCGATGCGTGCAGGCCAAGCTGCGTGATGTCCATGCGCAGCGTGGCGCGCGGATCGTCGACGCCCTTGCCGCGATAGGTCTTGATGTCGGGGTGTTTGGCGGCCAGGCCCGGCTCCATGACCGGCGACTCTTCGAGCGTGAAGCGCTGGTAGCCCCCGTCCGGATGCGGCAGCGAGATGATCAGGCTGCTGTCCGACAGGTCGCCGCTGCGCGCCATCGGCGCTTCGCGGGCAACGCCCCGGATACCGGCCAGGTCGAGGCTCGCGGCGCGCACCCGGCGCAGTTGCAACGCCGGTGTCTTGGCGCTGGAGGTGCGCGCGGTCGTCGATGCAGCGGGCACCGTCACATCTTGCCAGAACGCGGCCGCGCGCTGGTTCTGTACCTGCACGGGGCCCACTTGCGCCGCCAGCACGGATGGTGTGCCGACAACCAGGGCCAGCGCGATGCACAGCGCGAGCGAACCCTTTTTCAGAGGGGCGGTGTGCAGCTGGCTTTGCTTGCCGTGGTACGGCGAGCTCGAAGGCTTCGTTCTCATGCGTAGTCCTTTCGCGACTGGTGGGCGTGGTCGTTGTGGTAGGCGTTGATGGGTCTTCCGGAGCGTCCTTGTGGTGCCAGCGATGCGTTGCGCATCAAATATCACGATGCAAATAATGCAATGCGAGCGCATTGATATTATTGCCGCATTGATATTCAAAGCAAGTAAATACTTTCTTGTTGTAATCGTGTTGAAATAATTGGTTTGACCAATCTTGGCGCTGGCTTATGGTGTTTCATCATGCTAAATATGCACGGCTATTCCCTCTGCATACTTGTCGATGAATAAAGATCAAGACGAAAAAAAGCCCCGTGAGTGACACGGGGCATGCATCGGTTTTGCGCTGGTCCGGTTACTTTTCCGTCACCGTGAATTCGCCATACGGTGCCAGCTGCGCATCGAGCTTGGCCGGGTCGCCGACGATCACGATCGATTGCTTCTCGGGCGCGAAATATTTCTGCGCCACCGTGCGCACCTGCTGCGGCGTGACCTTGCGCATCAGCGGCACGTAGTCGCCCAGGAACTCGGGCGGCAAGCCCACCAGCCAGTTGGCGGCCAGCGTGTTGGCCACCGAGCGCTGCAGCTGGTTATTGAGCAGGTAGCCGCCCGCGACATAGCGCTTGTTCATGTCCATCTCGGCCGTCGTGACCAGCTCGCTGCCCAGGCGCTTGTATTCCTTGAAGTATTCGGCCAGCGCCGCGCCCGTCACCTCATTGCGCACGTCGGCGCCGCCGACCATCATGCCGCCCGCGCGGCTCATGCGCGCCCCGGCTGATGCGCCATAGGTGTAGCCTTTTTCTTCGCGCAGATTGGTGTTGATCCGGCTCGAAAAGCCGCCGCCGATGATGGTGCTGGTCAGGCGCAGCGGGATCTGGTCGGCGGCGCTGGCCGCGATGCCGGGGCTGCCCACGCGCAGCGTCGACTGCACGCTGCCGTCGCGCTTGAGCAGGATGCGCGCCGGCTTCACGTTGGTGGTGACGGCGGGCGTGTCCGGCAATGCGGCGCCGCTGGCTTTCCAGTCGCCAAACGCGGCCTGCGCCAGCTTCAACGCTTGTGCTTCGGTGATGCGGCCAGTGATGACCAGCAGCGCGCGGTCCGGCCGGAAGCGCTTCGCGTGCTCGGTGCGCAGCAGCGCGGCGTTCACGGCATTGATCGATTCGGCGGTCGGATCGGTGCGGCTGTACGGGTGATCGAGATAGACCGCTTTCTTGATCGCGCGCTCGGCGCGGAAACCCGGCTGGGTTTCGGCCACGCGCAGCGCCTGCAGCGCATTGGCTTTCGCCAGCGCGACTTCGCTCTCGGGGAAGGACGGCTGGCGCGCGATCTCGGCCATCAGGTCGAGCATGCCGCCTGCCTGCGAGGCGACGGCGTTGGCCGACAGGATGATGCCGTCGGCGGCCGGGCTGGCGGCCACTTCACCGCCCATGCTTTGGGCCGCTTCGGCAATGGCGCGCGAATCGCGCCTGGTCGTGCCTTCGTTGAGCATCCCGGCGAGCATCGCCGCAAAGCCGCCCTGGGCCGGGGCGTCGGCAGCAAAGCCGGCGCCACGCAGCGCCAGCACGAAGTCCACGCGCGGCAAGCCCTGGCGCGGCACGACCCAGACGGTCAGGCCGTTGGCCAGTGTCTGCTTGCCGATCTTCGGCGCGGGAATCGATTTTTCCTGGCCATACGCAGGCATGCCGTTTGGCGCCCTGGTTTGTGCATGCAGTGGCAGCGCGAACGCCAGCGAAACGGCAAGCGCGAGCATCAATTTGTTCATGATGCGCTCCTTATTTGTTCGCGCCGACAGGCGCATTGTTGGCAGGGGTGGCAGCGGTCCGCGCCGCGTCGATCATGGCGGCGGGCTTGCGGTCAATGACGGTGCGGTTGGTCGGCACGAGGTAGGTCTTGACGACGCGCTGGATGTCGCTCGAGGTCACGCCATCGATCCAGCCCGGAATCTTGTTGACGACATTGGCGTCGCCCCACAGTACCTGCAGCCTGGCCATCGTGTCGGCGCGGTTGACGAAGCTTTCCAGCTTGTTGTTCCAGTCGGCCAGCATGCGCGTCTTGACGCGCTTGAGGGTGGCATCATCGACACCGTCCCTGGCCACCTTGGCGATCTCTTCATCCATGGCCTTGAGGATGGCGTCCGCGCTGCTGTCGGGCTTGTACAGCGCATGGACTGTCATCAGGGTAGGGCCGTTGTATTCCCACGGGCTGGTCAGCCCAAACAGGATGTCGACATTCAGCGCGATCTCGCGGCCCTTGACCAGGCCCTGATAGAACAGTGATGCATCGCCGCCGCCCAGCAGCTCGGCCAGCACGGCGACCGGCGCCTGGTCGCGGCTGCCCCGCTCGGGCACCTTCCAGGCTGCGGCGATTGCGGGTACCTGGGCCAGTGCGTCACTTTGCTGCAGGCGTTTTTCGGCCGTGTTCAGGGGCTCGCTGAAATCCGTGCCCTTCGGTACCGGCCGCGCGGGAATGGCACCGAAGTATTTCTGGGCCAGCGCGAAGCCCTGCTGCGGCGTGATGTCGCCGGCGATGGCCAGCACCGCGTTGTTCGGACCGTAGTAATCGCGGTGGAACGCGCGCACGTCGTCCAGGCTGGCGTTTTCCAGGTCTTCGAAGCTGCCGTAGCCGTCGTGGTTGTTTTCCCATTTCTGGAATGCGTGCTGGCTGATGTCGATCCACATGAAGCCGCCATACGGCTGGTTCTTCACATTGACGCGGATTTCTTCCTTGACGACGTCCTGCTGGTTCTTCAGCGTGGCCGGGCTGAAGTCGAGCGTCTTCATGCGGTCCGCTTCGAGCCACAGGATCGGCTCGAGTGCCGAGCTTGGCACGGTCTCGATGTAGTTGGTGAAGTCAGGGCGGGTCGAGCCATTGTTCCAGCCGCCGCCGCCCGTGATCGTCGTATCGAAGACGCCCTTTGGCGCGTTCGGCGTGCCCTGGAACATTAGGTGTTCAAACAGGTGCGCGAAGCCGGTGCGGTTTTTGGGCTCGAGGCGCATGCCGACGTGGTAGACGACCGAGACGCCGACGGTGGGCGAGGTGCGGTCTTCCGACACGATCACGGTCAGGCCGTTGTCGAGTTTTTTCATGTTGACCGGCAAAGTCCACCCGTCGGCTGGTGCGGCAAATGCCGACATCGACAGGGTGAACCCGGCCAGCAGGGCGGGGTAGTGGCGCATGCGCATGGGGACCTCGAAATAAATCGCGATGAAATGGGTGTGACCGGGACGCGGTGCGCCACCGGCGAAACATCTTAGCGCAATGGCATGCTTTAAAAGAATGTTTTTGTCGCAGTGGCGCAGGGTGAGACACGGCCATGCGTGCTGCATGGGCCTGTGTCGTTCTGCCGCAAACCGCCACCGCTGCGCAGTTCGGACGCCGTTTTTTGCAGTTCATCGCAGATACGGCAGGGGCGTCGGCGTTTCGGGATATAGTTTCATCATGACAAGTCCCGGCGCTGGCCCGGGCCGCAATATACCGGAGAACCTCGATGAATCACCTTTTCAAGCTGGGTGCCGTTGCTGCCCTGTTGGGCGCCACGGCGGGCCTCGTGCGCGCCGCGCCGGACACGGCCAGCGAGACGCGGCCCGTCGATGCGCACGTCGTGCGCGTGACGCTAGAAGGGGTCGGGGACCTGGTCATCCGCCAGGGCGCGACGGCCACGCTGGTGCTGACAGGCGATGCGCGGCTATTGGCGCGCACCACCACCACGCAGCGCGGCGACACGCTCAATATCGAGACCGAAGGCCGCCGCTCGGGCTTCAACTTCGGTCGTTCATCGGGCATCCAGGCCGAACTCGTGCTGCCAAACCTGCGCGCCGTATCGTCCGAAAGCATCGGCGCCACGACCGTGAGCGGCTTCGCCGGCCAGTCACTGGACATCAATCTCGATGGCGCCGGGTCAATGTCGGTATCATCATCGAATTATCGTTTTATTACTGCCAACCTGGGTGGCGTGGGCAACCTCAAGATCCACGGGATCGACAGCGAGGGCATCGACCTGAACCTGGGCGGTGCCGGCTTCGTGACCCTGGCCGGCCGCAGCAAGCGCCTGAAGGCCGAGCTGGGCGGCCTGGGCGGGCTGGATGCGCAGGGGTGCAGCGTCGACTCGGTCGCACTCGATCTGTCGGGGTTGGGCAATGCCACGGTCAATGTGCGCCAGAGCATCAATGTCTCGCTGTCGGGCATGGGATCGGTGACGGTACTGGGCAAGCCGGTCAACCGCAAGGTGGCGCTTGACGGGCTGGGCAAGGTCAACTGGAAATGACGGACGCGCGACAACCACGCTGGCCGGGGGCACCTCGGCGGCATCGGCAACGACCTGGATTCTGTGTGCGAACCATGAAGACACCATTCTTTGCAGTTCTCCTGGCGCTGTGCCTGCAGTTCGGCCTGCAGGGCAGCGCCCGGGCCGGTTTTCCCGAAGGCGCCAGTGCCTACAATGCCCGCAACTATGCGCTCGCCTTGAAAGAAGTCACGCCGCTGGCCAAGGCCGGCCACGCCGAAGCGCAACATCTGCTGGGGCTCATGTACTACATGGGCCGGGGCGTGCCGCGGGACTACAGGCAGGCATTCGCCTGGCACCAGAAGGCCGCGCTGCAGGGCAAGGCCGACGCGCAGTACGTGGTCGGCGCCATGTATTACACGGGCAACTCGGTGCCGCAAGACCAGAAGCACGCGGTGACCTGGTTCCGCAAGGCGGCCGAGCAGGGCCATGCCGAGGCGCAGAATGCCCTCGGGCTGATGTACCGCTACCACGTGGCCGGCGTGCCGCAGGACGTCGTGCTGGCGTACATGCTCTACAACCTGGCCGCGGCCGGTGGTAACCGCAATGCCGTCGACCAGCGCGCCGCCATCGCCAAACGGATGACGCAGGAACAGATCGAAGAAGCGCAGGCGCTGTCGCGTACCTGGAAGCCGGGCACGCCGCTGCCGACCGCATCGAAGACGGGCGGCGACGCGTAACGCGCCACGGCGGCCGGCGCAATCGCCTGGCAATCGTCCCGTTATGCGGGTTGGCGAACCGAACCGGGGTGCAGGGCAAGCCATGATGGTGTGAACACACTGTCAAGGAGGCCCCGATGGCCAAGGTAACACTGACCATGACGACCCACGTGCCCGTCTCCACTGGCGAAGCCTGGGCCTGGTCGACGTCGCTCGAAGGCGTGCGTACCGAAATGCGCCCGCTGCTCAAGGTTGTCTTTCCCAGGGCAATGACGCATATCGGCCCCGATACTGCGCTTAACACGGTCCTGGGCCGCTGCCAGTTTTTGCTGTTCGGTCTGTTTCCGATCGATATGTCCAAACTGCGCTTTACCGAGATGGTGCCGGGCCACCGCTTTGTCGAGGAATCCGACCTGTTGTCGATGCGGTCCTGGCGCCATGAACGTGTGATCACGCCGTCGGCCGATGGCCGGGGCGCCCAGGTCACCGACCACCTGGCGTTCACGCCGCGCCTGGCCACGCCCGTCGTGCGCTACCTCGTCAAGCTGTTTTTCGCGCACCGCCACAAGAAGCTGGCACAGGCGTTGGGCAAACGCGCGACGACCGGCCAACGCCGCGCCGCCGACCGCGGCGAAGCTGGCAGAGCACGCTGAGACCGGCTGAGATGCGTCCCCGCATGGTAGGCTTCGGCTTTGACTCATTCGCGCGCCCGACCGTATCGCGGCGTTGCAGCAATTTGGAGCTTGTATGTTGATTGCCACTCACGGCGGCAAATTCCACGCAGATGATGCGTGGGCCGTCGCCGTCCTGAAGGTGCTGTTCCCCGATGCCGACGTGATTCGCACGCGCGAGCAGGCCCGGATCGATGCCGCCGACTTCGCGATCGACGTTGGCGGGGTCTGGGACCCGGCTACCGGCCGGTTCGACCACCACCAGAAGGAATTCAATGCCACCCGGCCGTCCGGCGTGCCGTATGCCAGCGCCGGGCTCGTCTGGCGCGACCACGGCGCGCAGTGCGTCGCCGCGCTGGCTCTGCGGCACACGGGCGAAACCTTGCTTGATGATACCGCCCAGCAGATTGCCTACGCGATCGACGTCGATATCGTCCAATACCTCGATCTGTCGGACGTCGGCGTGGCCAAGAACGCGCCGGGCAGCTATGGCTTGTCGGCCGTGGTCTCGGGCTTCAATCCGGGCTGGCTCGATGAGCAGCGCCTGGGCTATGGCGAAGCGGTCGACGTGTATCGCATGGGCCAGTTCATGCGCGCCGTGGAGTTTCTCACCGATATCATGGGCAATGCCGTGCGCTACCGCGTGGGCGCCATGCTGGCCGTCACGCAGGTGCGCCAGGCCGAGGTGCTCGAGGGCGGCAAGCTGCTGTTCCTGAAGAACGCCGCGCTGCCATGGAGCAGCATCGTGCGCAAGGAAATGCCGAAGATCCTATTCGTCATCAGCCACAGCCTGACCGAGAACCGCTACATCCTGCACACGGTGTCGGTCGACACCGAGAGCTTCGATGCGCGCGCCGACCTGCCCGAAACCTGGGCTGGCCTGCGCGAAGCGGACCTGGCGGCCGTGACGGGCGTGCCGGACGCCGTGTTCTGCCATACGGGGCGCTTCATTGCCGCCGCGCGCAGCTATGACGGCATCCGGACCATGGCGCGCCAGGCACTCGATGCGGTCGAGCAGGGCGTGACGGTCACGACCTACTCGTAGGCGCTTCACCCGCGGCGCGCACGATCGCCGGGGTCGTCGGCAAGCCGCCGCCGACTCCCGTACAATTGCGGTTTTGCTAATGCGGGAGCTTTCCATGCGCGCCATCGAGATCACCAAGCCGGGTCAGCCCGACGTCTTGCAACTGTGTGAACGGCCATTGCCGGTTCTGAAAACCGGCGAAGTCCTGATCAAGGTCCATGCTGCCGGTATCAACCGCCCCGACGTGTTCCAGCGCCTGGGCAAGTACCCGGTGCCGCCGGGCGCCTCCGACCTGCCGGGCCTGGAAGTGGCCGGCGAGATCGTCGACGGCGACCTGGGCGACAGCGGTTTTGCCAAGGGCGACCTGGTCTGCGCCCTGGTGCAGGGCGGCGGTTACGCCGAATACTGCGCTGCGCCACTCGAGCAATGCCTGCCCGTACCAGAAGGGTTGACCCCGCTGGAAGCGGCCACCTTGCCGGAAACCTATTTCACGGTCTGGAGCAATGTCTTTGACCGCGCTCGCCTCGGCGAAGGCGAGAGCCTGCTGGTGCAGGGCGGCAGCTCGGGTATCGGCGTGACCGCCACCCAGGTCGCCAGCGCGCTGGGTCACCGCGTGTTCATCACGGCCGGCAGCGAGGACAAGTGCCGCGCCGTCGAGGCGCTGGGCGCCGAACGGGGCATCAATTACCGCGATGAAGATTTTGTCGCCGTCGTCAAGGAACTTACGGACGGCCGTGGTGTCGATGTGATTCTGGATATGGTCGCGGGCGAATATGTGGCGCGCGAGATCGAGTGCCTGGCCGACGACGGTCGCCTGGTCGTCATCGCCCTGCTGGGTGGCGCGCAAGCCAATCTGGATATGAACCACGTGCTGCGCCGCCGCCTGACGATTACCGGGTCGACGCTGCGGCCGCGTCCGGTCGCCTTCAAGGCAGCCATTGCACGCCAGTTGCGCGAGCAGGTCTGGCCGCTGTTTGCGCAGAAAAAGATCAAGCCGGTGATTCATCACGTGTTCCCGCTCGAGGAAGCCGCGGCAGCGCACACGATGATGGAATCGAGCGCCCACGTGGGCAAGATCGTCCTGCAAGTGCTGGCCGACTGACCATAAAAACAACAGGCGCGCCGGCGGGGCCCATAAGCTCTGCGCGGCGCATCCACGGGCGGTTTTCGGCAGGTTGGCACTCCCAGCCATCGTTTGACCGCCACAATATCGACCGCTAGAATAGCGGGTTATTTGACATGGGGTAGTATGCGTCCCACACTCGTAGTAGGTAACTGGAAGATGAACGGCAGCCGGGCAGTCAATGCCGAGCTGCTGCAAGGCATTCTCGCGGGGCTGAGCCCGGATATTCAGGCAGCGTGCGCGGTGTGCGTCCCCGCGCCGTACCTGTTCCAGTGCGAGCAATTGTTGGCCGGTAGCAGTGTGGCCTGGGGCGCGCAGGATGTCGCGACCGAGCCGTGCGGCGCCTTCACCGGCGAAGTATGCGTCTCGATGCTGCACGATTTCGGCTGCCGTTACGTGATCGTGGGCCACTCCGAGCGCCGCGGCTACCACGGCGAGTCGAATGAGCTGGTCGCGCGCAAGGCGAAAGCGGCGCTGGACGCCGGCCTGACCCCGATCGTGTGTATCGGCGAAACACTCGAGCAGCGCGAAGCGGGCGAGACCAACGACGTTGTCGGTGGCCAGCTGCACGCGGTGCTGGAACTGGTGGGCTTTGAAGATGTGTCGCGCCTGGTGCTGGCCTACGAGCCGGTGTGGGCGATCGGTACCGGCAAGACGGCCACGCCCGAGATGGCGCAGCAGGTGCACGCCGACATGCGCGCGTTAGTGCGCAAGTGCAACGTTGATGCCGCAGAAACCGTACAAATCCTTTACGGCGGCAGCATGAAGCCGGAGAATGCACGCGAGCTGCTGGCGCAACCGGATATCGATG
>Ga0308163_10002849_pt1 | contig 15179 bp, 14 predicted proteins | sample PhyTR1_FD_201037 | JGI IMG/M metagenome (GOLD analysis project Ga0308163, IMG submission 201037) | Phyllosphere microbial communities from UC Gill Tract Community Farm, Albany, California, United States - DLSLT.R1 | ecosystem: Host-associated > Plants > Phyllosphere > Unclassified | place: USA...
GAAAGCCTGTCTGCAACTTGTTATCACCCTGTTTACACCGTGTTATCACCCTGTTTACCCTACCTTTTAACACTTAAAATTAATTGGAACTTAGCGCCCGAAGTTTAATCAAAATAGAAAGTAATATAAGCTTAAATTCCGCGTGCTCGTTCGGTCTCGAAAAAGGTATCAATTGCCAGATTGGCCTTGTCTTGCGAAGCAAAAACGGCTAAGCGATCGCAACGCTCGTTTTCGGGATGGTCGTTATGGCCCTTAATCCATACAAATTTAATTTTGTGCAGTTTATAAAGCTCTAAAAACCTTAACCAGAGATCTTTGTTCTTTTTATCTTTAAAGTTTTTGGTTACCCAACCGAACACCCATTTTTTTTCAACCGCATCTACCACATATTTAGAATCAGAAAAAACGGTAACCTGTTGATTTAAGCTTTTAAGAGCTTCCAGGCCTTTTATTACCGCGAGCAATTCCATTCGGTTGTTGGTGGTCATTCTAAACCCCCCACTTAATTCCTTATAATGCTGTCCCGCTCTTAAAATTGTACCCCAACCACCTGGTCCTGGATTTCCGCTGGCTGCTCCGTCTGTATATATCTCGATCATAAACGTTGTAAAGTTATGTTTTTAGGTTTAAAATCACTCTTAATTCGTCCTTGCGTAAAAATATTTTCGTTTCAAATAATTGAATTTTAAGTAATTAAAAATTTCTTGTTAAATCTTTAAAAAAAATATTTGCAAGGAATATTAAAAGTCGTACTTTTGTGACACTAAAAAATACGGTGGTTGTAGCTCAGTTGGTTAGAGTATTGGTTTGTGGTGCCGAGGGTCGTGGGTTCGAGCCCCATCAGCCACCCCCAGTGGGACGAGGTCTTTTCAGAAGATTTTCGTCCCATTTTTTTTACTTCTAACTCCTTGTTTTTCAGGTAGATATGTCCTGCAATTTCATTAACTAAAAGTGTTCGATATCGGTCTCCATTGTATTCCAATTTTTCGGGAAAAAGGCAACTTATTAGGTATCTTTTACCTTCCACACTAGAATTTTCATAAAATAAGTCAAGATTGCTTAAGTTAGATATTGCGCGTGCTGCAATTGGTCTAATATTCAATATTGCTTGATTCTTTGTATTCAGTTCTGATAGTTTTGCTTCCAGGATTGATATCTTTTCGTTACCGTCTGCTTTGATTGATCGAAAATCAATAGCATCAATGTCATTATCCAATAGTAAATCTCTTGCCCTTTCGATTTTTTTAGTAATGTCCTTTATTTGGCTGATGTAAGATTTTCTGTCATCCAAAATTGAGCCGACTTGATTCTGATATGCGTCAGCAATCGTTTCAACAAAAATTTCCTCAAAACCCGCCCTGGGTAAGTAGCTCATAAGTTCTACACAAAATGCTTCATTGACCTTTTCGGAACGAAAGCGTATCCCACATGATGAGGTGCAATGATAGTAGGTGAAATACTTTTGCTTTCCTTTAGAAGAACTCCCGCTAAGCGAACGATGACATTTTGGACATTTTAGAAATCCCCTTAAGATTAGTGCTTCAGGTGTTGATATAGGTTGCCCCAGTTCTTTCTTTCTCCCATTAAGGATATCCTGAATATTAAAGAATACTGTTTCACAAATCAGTGGTTCGTGTAAGCCTTGTGCAAGGTAGGCATCTTCATTTTTAAATTTAGGAACGATAACTTTACCGCAATAAATGGGATTTCTGATCGCAGTATAAAAATTATTTTTGCTACAATTCAAACCCTTTTCTCTTGCAGAACACAATATTTGCTCTCCAGAATAAGTACCATCTGCCAATTGTTCGAATACCCATTTCATTATTGACGCCTCAGGTTGCTTGAGTGCTATGTATTTTTTACCGTTCTCAGCAGTTTTATTAACATAGCCAATTGGTGCCTTTCCGGTCCACCGACCTTCTTTTTTTGCCTGTCTTATGCCTGCCTTGGTATTTAGCCCCCTTCTATCATTTTCGATTTCGGGAGTTGTCAGGTATACAGCAAGCATCATTTTATTTTCTGGTACATTTAAGTCCAATGGCTGTTCTATTACCTGTGGATCAATTCCCAACTTATTAAGCATGGATATTGTTTGATAAGCATCACTGGTATTTCTGCTGAATCTATCCCATTTTGTAAATAGAATGAGATCAGTCTTACCCTTATGTTTTTTTAGGTCAATTACCAGTTTTTTCCATTCTGGACGGTTGAAGGTTTTGGCGGAATAATCCTCTATAATAATCTTTCTAATTCTGATACCATTTAGTTCGCAGTATTTTGTTAATACGTCCTGTTGACTTCTTAAAGAATATCCTTTTTCAGCTTGTTCATCAGTGCTTACCCTTACATATAAATCAGCTATTTTCATGTTTTTTTGGTTTTCTCCTATGTCTCTTAAACTTATTTGTGTTTCCCCTTGGACTACGCTCGGGTAACTTGTTAAGTGTTTCTTTAACAGACAAATTACTCAATTTATAGACGAGTTCCAAGATTAATTCTGCCTTTTCGATACTAACCATTGTACCGTGTTTGTCTAGAATTTTCACCAATTTCTCGGTAGTCATTGAGCGTTTTTCAGATAGCTTAAAATAATCCATAAACCATTAGTTAAAATCATTTTCTCTCCCTACTTTGGGGCTTGGGGTTACCATTTTGGTAAATGTGGATTATCATGTTTCAATTTTTGCAGTATCCTTCGGTACTGACAATGATTAGTTTTTTGGAAAAAAAGGAAAAACCAAAAAACTTGACTAGATTAGGTGAAGACAGTCAAATAGTTATTACAAATAATACAATCTTGTTTTAGGTTGCAGATAATAAATTTGAAGGTAGAAATAAAGTAGGAGGAGGACCGCAGTTATTTGTACTTCATGTAATGTTTGGAACTACATGTTTAAGGTAAATAGAGTAAAATTTGTAGAAAGAAATTATGCCGCTTCCTTAGGGTCAATCCGCGCAAGTTCGAACTTTTATGAGCATTGTGAGGCTGTGGTTAATTTTGAGAAAATAGTTAATAATAAAGTTGAGGGACAGTACAGGAAAAAGAAATTATTGTAAGTGTTTTATGGATTGGTGGATAAACCAAAATGGATTGACCCCAGGTCACCGATATTAAAATTAATGTAAAGTTTTGCTTGCCCGTATGTTAGTGAAATGGCGAGAAGGGGTCAAACGAATTGGTTTGTCCACCCAATCGCTAAGAAACCTAATTTGTAACTTCATATTCGCTCCCGGTATTCCTTAGGCGTTACGCCAAGCAATTTTTTTACATAGCGGGTAAAGAACGAGCGGCTCGAAAAATCCATTTGATCTGCAATTTCTGAGATATTCAGCTGCTTGTTTTGTAACAGGATAATAATCCGTTCCTTTGCGTTACGATGTATCCATTCTGAGGCGGTAATCCGGGTATTGGCCTTGCAAATGTAATTGAGGTACTTGGGGGTGATATTCAGCTTTTCGCTATAAAACCGAACCTCCCGCTCCCTCATACAATTTTCTCGCACCAATTGTACGAACTGCTCATACAAGGTACCACTTTGCAAACTTCGTTTTTTTCTGTCGAGCTCGTCCTCAAAAATGTGCCACATCTCCAATAGGAAAATCTGCATTTGAAGTTTAAGTGCTTCCTTATAAAACCGATGGCCTGTTTCCTGCGACATATCATACAGCAACTGAAAATTTTTCAGGATCTTCTCCTTATCTTTTTCATCCGGATGCAAGATCGGATATTCCTTGGAATGTATAATGCTGTCTATGCTCGCCGTGGCACTGGGCAAACTTGCGGTAAGCAGCTCGCTGTCGACAAACAAGACCGTAGCCTTAAAATTTTTTGAAAAAGACAGGTCTGATACATTGATACCCGCCAGCCAAAAAATAAATTCGCCCTTTTTACTTTGATATTGCTGGTCATTAAAGACAAATTTCACGCTACCGCGCTGACAATACATATGGGTATGAAACCGGATATTATAATCCGCTGGGAATTCACTTCCCGATACTACCTTGTAGAGCATAACTTTTTGATTTGCTGCCATATTATGTAAAAATAAAACAATAAATTAATAATAAGTAATATTTGACATTACTTGCGAAATAAATGTAACAAAAGTCCTTTTAAATCCTTTTATCTTTGTTCTAATTAAAAAATCAGGACAATGAGCACAGAGAATATTTTCGAGAGGTTACGCAATGGAGAAACCATTTCACCGAACGATCCAGAAGCATACAGAATGCGGGAAAAATCGTTTGCGACCAAGAAACTTTTGGTCCAAATGAATAGCACCCCAGATCCAGATGAAATAAGAAACTATTTAAGCCAAATAACGCATACGGAAATTGATGAAAGTGTTGTGGTATTTACGCCTTTGCACATCAATTACGGAAAGCACACGAAAATTGGTAAAAATGTCTTCATCAATTTCGATTGTGTTTTTTTGGATCTGGGCGGAATTACCATTGAGGACAATGTATTTATTGCTCCGAAAGTGAGCCTGTTATCCGAAGGGCATCCAACCTCACCAGAAGACCGACATTCGCTAGTTACAAAAGCCATACATATCAAAAAAAATGCTTGGATTGGTGCGGGTACAATCATACTTCCGGGAGTTACCATTGGAGAAAATGCCGTGGTTGCCGCTGGAGCAGTTGTTTCGAGAGACGTTGCCCCAAATACAATTGTCGGAGGAGTTCCGGCAAAATTCATCAAAAACATTTAAACATGAAAAAATTATTTTTAATTACGCTAACAGCTGTGCTTTTGTATGGTACAGCAGACGCACAATCCACTTCAAATCCGGTAAAGATGAAAGAAATATCAGCTAAAGAATATACCACGTTTAAGGTAAGTGACAAGGTCACCCTGTATGCGGTTAGTTTCAAAAACCAATATAACCTGCAGGTCGCGGGACATCTTTTCATTCCCAACGACATGGATAGGAAAGCAAAGAACGCAGCCATCGTCGTGGGCCACCCGATGGGCGCAGTAAAGGAACAGAGTGCAGATGTGTATGCCTCGAATATGGCGGACAGGGGCTTTATAGCCTTGGCAATCGATCTTTCTTTTTGGGGCGAAAGTGAAGGTTCACCACGCAATGCCGTACTTCCGGATATGTATGCCGAAGATTTCAGTGCTGCTGTGGATTTCCTTGGTACCCGAGAATTTGTTGACAGGGAGCGGATAGGTGTGCTAGGTGTATGTGGAAGTGGGAGCTTTGTGATCAGTGCGGCCAAGATCGACCCAAGGATGAAGGCAATTGCAACGGTGAGCATGTACGACATGGGCTCGGCCAACCGCAACGCACTTAACCATTCGCAGAGCCTTGAACAAAGGAAAAAAAATCAGGCTGAAGCGGTAGAGCAACGATATGCCGAATTTTTGGGTGGCGGGACTAAATATACGGGAGGCACTACCCACGAGCTAAATGCAAACACCGATCCGATACAGCGCGAGTTCTTTGAATTCTATCGCACGCCAAGAGGGGAATATACACCTAAAGGTGGCTCGCCGAAAACCACCACACATCCTACACTCAGTAGTAATACCAAGTTCAACAACTTTTATCCGTTCAATGATATTGAAACCATTTCTCCCCGTCCGATGTTGTTCATTACCGGAGACAAGGCCCACTCTAGGGAATTTAGCGAGGATGCCTACAAACGTGCAGGGCAACCAAAAGAACTGGTCATTGTTCCAAGTGCCGGACATGTTGATCTTTACGACAAGACCGACCTGATTCCATTTGACAAGCTGGAGGCCTTTTTTAACAAACACCTGAAGCAACAGAAATAGTTTAGACCTAATATCAAAACACATGAAAGTATTGACAATAACCGCAATTGCTACATTGGTGCTGTTCAGCTTTACTGGAAGCGCCCAGAGTAATAAAAAGGCAGATCTGGATAGTCCAAATTTCATTTTTCCGAAAGGCACGCTTGGACCTGTAGAAAATTTCACCGGGAAGGCCTGGAATGTTGGGCTGGTAGAAAATGATTCGATTTATAACACCGTTGTCGGTAACGTATATTTCGAGGCTGGAGCAAGAAGCAACTGGCACAAACATCCCTCGGGCCAAATCCTGATCATCACCGATGGTACTGGATACCATCAGATTAAAGGTAAGCCAAAACAATTCCTTAAAAAAGGAGATATTGTAAAATGCCCGCCCAATGTAGAGCACTGGCATGGGGCAAGTCCCGATACGGGAATGCTGCAGATGTACATACTTCCCAAAACTGAAAAGGGAATCGTGAGCTGGCTGATGAAAGTTACAGATGAAGAATATTCGAAAAATTAAACTTATAGAAGTCTTGCTTATCAGCCGCTTACGATTTGAGTGCAATCGTAGTCAGAAAAAAAATTTATTAAAAATTATAAAATCTTGGAAAATAATATAAGAGATAAAGTAATTGTCATCACCCGGGGCAAGCAGTGGGCTTGGCGAGGCTGCCTCAAAGTACTTTGCCCAGCTCGGTGCAACAGTGGTATTGGGCGCCAGAAGGGCTGAAAGGATTAAACATCTGGCAATGGAGATTAACTCAAATGGTGGAAAAGCGCTGGCGGTGACCGTAGATGTGACCAAGCGGGAAGAGGTAAAAGGACTGGTCGATTCGGCGGTGAAAGAATTTGGTCGGGTGGATGTGATCCTGAATAATGCCGGCATCATGCCGTTGTCCCCAATGGACCGGCTTAATGTGGACGAATGGAATAAGATGATCGATGTGAACATCAAAGGAGTGCTCAATGGGGTTGCCGCCGTACTCCCTTATATGAAGGAGCAAAATCAGGTCAGATCATCAATACTTCTTCTGTCGCAGGGCATAAAATATTCGCTGGTTCGGCTGTTTATTCAGCAACTAAATTTGCCGTTCGTGCCTTGACAGAAGGATTACGGATGGAGCTAAAGCCATATAATATCCGAACAACGATCGTTTGTCCGGGGGCGGTAAAGACTGAGCTGTTGGAGCATATCACCGAGGAGGATATCCAACAGGCAAATCAAGACTGTGTGGGATCAGTTGGCATCAGCCCGCATTCGTTTGGCCGTGTGGTTGCATTTGCGATCAGCCAGCCAGAAGATGTAGATATCAATGAAATTATCTTCCGTCCAACATCCCAAGAACTGTAAGATGAAACATTTGTTTATAACCCTTATGATACTAATTTCCTTGTCTTTAAGTATGTCAAGCTGTGGGAAAGAAAACAGTCAAGAAATAACATCAGAGAATGGAAATAATATCGGAGACCCGAATAATACAACAGGAAGTGAAATGAAGATAACGATAGGCACCGCCGTGTTTACAGCCACATTGAATACCAATATCGCGGGAAATGCCTTCAAGGCCAAATTGCCACTTACCTTGAATATGACCGAGCTGAATGACAATGAAAAATATTTCGATCTTTCTGCAGCATTGCCGGCAAATGCCTCAAACCCTGGAACGATTCAAACCGGAGACTTGTTGCTGTACGGTTCCAATACGTTGGTTCTTTTTTATAAAACGTTTTCTACTTCCTATAATTATACAAGGATTGCAAAAGTGGATAACCCTACTGGCCTTTCTGCAGCATTGGGTTCTGGCAATGTCACAGTAAAATTTGAACTGCAATAGCTTACATCATTGAATAAATCTTTTAAATTTTACAATAATGGAGACAAGAGAAATATTCCCATTGGGCGAACCGTTATCTAAGCATTGGTTTATAGGAAAAGCATATTTATATCCACTAGTTGCAAGGGACAACAAATTGAAATCCTGCCGGAGTACCTGCAGGAAATATAACGCTATCTTAAAAGAAGAAGCTTCAGCTTCTGTAAAGCTAGAGCCCGGTGTGATTGCAATTTTTCCAATGTTCCAAAAAGAAACAGTCACCGAGATTAGAATAATTGAGATTTATGCTAACAAAGCTGCTTATCAATCTCATCTTAATACTCGGCACTTCCTACATTACAAGACTGCAACGCTAAAAATGATCAAAACATTAAAACTGGTGGATATGGTTAGCATGGATAAGCAAACCATGCAGGAAATTTTCACAAAATTAAATTAATTGTGCGATGGTTATAAAATAAGGATTGTTAAACATAAGGTTGTTGCCATAAAGTGCGCAAACCAATTCAGTTGACCCCATTGCCACAACTTTTAATTATTTGTAAGTGCTTTTAAATAGTGTGTTATAAAAAAATCTATCATTGGCGAGACGGGGTCAATTGACCACGGTTTACCCACATAACGATTTATTAGTTCGAACCATAAATATCTGTAAGCCAAGGCTTAAAATAACTTTCGCCTGTTGGGTTAACCCAAGCAGGATCGAACTAGTAATTACTTAATTTTCAGGCAATAAAGCATTTAGGCGTCTTTTTTTGCTTTTCTTGGGAAAACATCATAAAAAGAAAAAGCCTTGAATTTGAACTCCTTTCAAAGAAAAGGTTCGAACTTCAAGGCATTTTGCCGTCTTGGTAGAGTCAAGCGGCAACTTGTCGAGCTTTTATGATGATTGCAAGAATGTGGTAAATTTTGAAAAAACTCAAAAAAGTTAAAATGATCTCAATTGAAATGTCATAATGCCAGTGGTAATGGCTATTCATTAGTCATGTGAATTTAGGAGGTTTGACTTGAAAGAGTTCAGCGGATTAATGGAAAAACCATCGAATTTGACCCCGTCGCACCAATTTTCGCCTATTTTTAAATTATTTGATAAATAGGGTGTTATGAGAGATTTATTTTTGGCGAGGAGGGGTCATTTGCTTTAGGTTTATACAGTTATTCGTCACCATTGATCATTTCTACTACTTCGCCAATTACCGGTAATGCATTTTCAAGTGATATTCTGAAAAACTCTCTTTTTTCATTTATCCTGTAATTATTTAGCTTTTCATGAATTATCCTTTCTGCTGATTTTACATCTTTCACCTTCCATCGGTGCACGATCAGGTATTTGTCAGGTGAGCTAGTTGTTGACGAGAGTTGGCCTGCACGCTCTTCAACGGTTTTGGTGGTCAAACCAATTTTAAAAATGTTAAGCTCATGCGCAGCATTTCGCATAATATAAATGTAGCCACTATTTTCCTTGAACTGAGAAGGAACATTGATCTCCACAGGTTGTGGCACCCGTTCGGTCTGGAACCAGCTCAGCATCTGGCTCACCCAGGTACGGCCATGCATAATCTCACCATTTTTTCCTGTACCAATCTGTCCTGGTTCGAGCTGTTTCCAATAACCTTCTCGTTGAATTGTGAGCTCGCTATCTGGTAAAGTCATTTTCTCTCCTTCTGGCTTCATTGCCAAATCCAAAATCCAAACCTCACGTGTTTTAATAAACAATTTGCTATCATAAGGAATCTTCCCTGGCAAAACCGAACGGCTTAGTTTTTCGCCGAAGAGTTTAGTAGGGTGAGTTTCTGTACTAAGTGGGGGTTCCGCTAAAAGTGGCCACTGGTTTTCATCCATCGTGGCCATCTTTTTCGGCCTATATTGGTCACTAGATTCCGCTTGAAAGTGGCTACTCGGCTCATTTTAAGCGGTTTTAAGCTTCTGAAAAGCAGGATTGGATTCATTGGTTGTTTCGTCTAGAGAAACCGAAGTGGAGATGTTCTAACGGCCTTAAAATCAAAAATTATATTTCTTATTCTGATGTGTTTTTAAAATTGGGCTGATTTGCTATAAATCGTGTCCAGGAAGGCCGTTTTTCTTGCAAAACCATCTTCCGTGGAGGATTGACAGATCAAATACAGGAAAGATAGATTGGAAAATGAAGGGGAGGAATCTGGGAAGATTGGATATATTTGGCTCAGTCTTTACGATTCCATCAAGACCGGATGGTAAAAAGCGTGGTGCACATTTTGGAATGAAAACTGGTGCACACTTTTAGCGAAATCCCCAGTAAATAACAAATTGCCTTTTTTTATAAAGTATCGGCTTTTTAAAGACAAGCTATCTAATTTTTTTATACATTTATATTATGTATATCATAACCAAAATTAGGTTGTGAAGAAAAGACCAAGTTTTTGATTTTTTTATGAGACCATATGTTGTACTTTCGGATGCTGATCTGATTGCCGAATTAAAAACAGGTAATGAAAAGGTTTTTATTAAAATTTATGAACAATATTGGTCCGTGCTTTACTTACATGCTCGCCATATGCTTCAAGACCGCGAGGACGCCCGAGATATTGTTCAAGAAGTCTTTACTAATTTTTGGAATAAGGCAAAATATCTCGAGACATCCACCAACATTAATGCGTATCTATATGCCTCAACAAGAAATTGTGTTTTAAATTATATCCGGAAGGAAAAAACAAAGACACACTATATTGATGATCTTAAGGAGTTTTATAAAGAAGGAGAGTTCACTACTGATGCGCAGCTAAATTTCGATGAATTAAAGCGTCAGATAGAAAGTGAAGTGAAATTATTGCCTAAAAAGATGCGAGTTGTATTTGAAATGAGTCGTAACGAGAATCTTAGCCATGCCAATATATCCAAAAAGCTGAATATTTCTGATCTAACAGTAAAGAAACAGATTAATAAGGCGATTCATATTTTAAGGGGCAGACTGGACATACCACTTTCAATTCTCTTGATTTACTTCAGCAAGCACTAAGGTCCAAAGCGCTGTTTTAATGGATTCTAAGAAGTAAAAAAAATAATTTTCTTTTTTTTCAAACAAAAGTACTACCAAGCACTTGTTTGCGTGTCTTATCAATATATGGGGTACATTCTCCATTATGATAAATGGAAGAGGAAAAGGTATTGTCGCTATTGAGAAAGTATAATCAAGGTTTGTCAACCCCGGAAGAAAACGCTTTTGTCGAAGGTTGGTACAACTCTTATGCAGCCAAACATAACCAGGAAACGATTCAAGAGGATTTCGAAAAGGAAAAGTCTCTCATCTGGAAGAATATTCAAGAAAATAAAATTCCTATTAGAGCATCACGTTTAAACTACAATAAGTGGACAGGTATTGCTGCGACAATTGCGATCATTCTTGCAGCAAGCATATTATTTTTTGCCAAAGAAACTAAAAAAGAAATGGTAACAGCTACTGTAAAGAGTGACATTATTAAACCTGGTAAATATACCGCAACATTAACATTGGCTAATGGTAAAAGAATTTCGCTGTCGGAAGCAACTAATGGTGAATTAGCGAATGAGGCAGGCGTCACAATTAATAAAACAGCAGATGGTAAACTGATATATGAAATTCAGGACCAAGCTGGCGCTACTAATAAAATAAATACAATTTCGACAGATAAGGGCGAAACTTATCAATTGCGTTTGCCGGATGGCACTAATATTTGGTTGAATGCTGAATCCAGCCTAACCTATACGACGACATTGATTAATGGTGGTGTACGTAATGTAAAACTTAAAGGAGAAGCCTATTTTGAGGTAGCTAAGGACAAACGACACCCCTTCGTCGTAGAAACCAGTAAACAAAAAGTGGAGGTTTTAGGCACCCATTTTAACGTTAATGCCTACGCGGATGAAACAATGACTAAAACTACTTTGCTCGAGGGATCGGTCCGATTAAATCATACTACGCTTCTTAAGCCTGATGAACAGGCAAGCCTAACCCCAAGTGGTAAAATTTCTGTTGAACAGGTTGATGTTGCGGAAGCCATTGCTTGGAAGAATGGTAAATTTATATTCAACTCTGAAGATATTACCAGTGTAATGCGTAAGCTCTCGCGTTGGTACAACGTAGACGTGGTATATAAAAATGCCCCCCCGGGGAACACATTTACAGGTGTCATGAACCGTGATGATGACATATCAAAAATTTTAAACAAAATAAACTATACAGGTGGTGTTCATTTAAGATTAGACGGAAGGAGGATTTTAGTTATGCCATAAAACTTTACCCATCTGGCAGTAAACAAGAAAAAGCGGGAATGCTTCGACCTATTCCCGCCCGAGTATTTGGTACTGTCAACAGCAAATCTTTACGAACGAACAGATCAACAAGAACCAAACAAACAAAAGTAATGAAAATTAACCATAATGTTGGGGAACAGCCAACAGTGGGCTATCCACGACAAATTTTCTCGAATTTGGTACCAAAAAAGGCATATCATAGGGCGGGTAAAAAGAAAATTATACTTGTAATGAAACTAACTATATTCATTATGGCAACATTCCTGCTTCAGCTGAGTGCTGCAACTAAGGCTCAGATTACGCTAAACGAAAATGGGAAGACACTCCAGAAAGTACTGAAACTAATCAGCAAACAAAGTGGCTACGATTTCATTTATGCTGATCAAGCTTTTAAAAATGCTAATCCTGTAACAATTAAACTAAAGAATGCCGATATCAATAAAGCATTAGCGCTTTGCTTCGCTGGCCAACCTCTAGTTTACGAAATTTCGGATAAAACAGTGATGATAAAAGAAAGGCAGGAAAATTTTTCCTTAAAAAGTGCCATGGTTTTTCCGGTTAAAATTGATGTAAGAGGGAAAATAGTTGATGAAAAAGGTCAGCCGGTTCCAGGGGCGAGCATAGCCGAAAAGGGGGCTAAAAACGTGGTTTCATCATCAGGATCAGGCGATTTTGTCATTAATGTAAAAGATAAGGATGCTATTTTAGTGATTTCTTTTGTGGGATATCAAAGCAAGGAAGTTTTGGCAAGTAGCGTAAGGGGTATATCAATTACGCTTACACCTAGCCAAGAAAACTTAAATGATGTGGTTGTGGTTGGGTATGGAACTCAGAAAAAAGCAAATTTAACCGGCGCTGTTAGTACTGTAGATAAAGAATTACTTCAAAATAGGCCAGTTACAAGGTTGTCGCAAATGCTACAGGGAGCCGTACCAAACTTAAATATATTAAATGGTATTTCAGGTGGTGCTCCAAATGCAACACAAAGCATAAATATCAGAGGTTATACAGGCTTTGGTGCCTCTGGCTCTCCACTTATAGTTATCGATGGTATTCCGGGCGGTGATATCAATACAATAAATGCCAATGATATCGAAAACATAAGTGTATTAAAAGATCAGGCATCTTCTTCAATTTATGGTGTTGATGGAGCATTCGGCGTTATCCTGATTAGCACTAAGCAGGGGAAAAAAGGAACGGCACCACAATTTAGTTATAACAACAATTTTTCATTTTCACAGTTTATTAATACGCCCAAAGCGGTGAGTTCATTAGAATATGTAAATATGTTTAATGAGGCATCTGTAAACGGAGGTGCTGCCCCAATTTATCCTGAAGAACAGATTCAACGAGTAAGGGACTATTTGAATGGGACACTAAAAACTGAAACAATGCCTAATTCTACTGGTACGGACTGGATAAATGGGCAATTAGGAAATGCTAATAACGACTGGTTCAAAATATTATTTAAAGATTGGGGACAAAACCAGCAGCACAATATCTCTTTAAACGGAGGAAGTAATAATATTACTTATTACCTTGGGGCGGGCTATCAGGACAAAGAAGGTATGTTAGCTTTTGGTAATGATGATTTTAAGCTTTATAATTTTAGGGGAAATCTTGGAGTAGATGTTACCCAATGGGCAAAAATCAATGTGCGGTCTTCGTTCTCCAGATCAAGATTTGAAACTGCTCATATTGAAGCAAATAGAACTGGTGGTGGCCTCAGTGGACTTTTCCATAATGCAGCCAGATTCGCACCTGTCGTACCTCTTTATAATCCAGACGGAAATATTTCTAACTTTAATGATGCTGGCTGGCAAGCATATGGAGGTAGAAATATCAGTAACCAGGATCAGGTTCAACTTACCGGAGAGTTTATTTTATCTCCGATCAAAGGTTTAAATATCACAGGGAATTACACCGTATTTGCAAATAATGCTGAATCTGCAGATCAAGGCAAAACGTTTTTCATTCCTCGGCCTGATGGCTCTTTAGCTACATTTGGTACAAACCCTAGTACATTCAGCAGGAGTTTTTCTAAGAATAACAACAGCCTAACCAATCTTTTTGCAACCTATGAGAAAAGTGTTGGAGAACATAACTTTAAGATTTTGGGCGGATATATCAGGAGATTCAATCAGTCGTTATTTCTTAGCGCATCAAATAGTAATCTGTATTCGCAAAATCTGCCGGCATTATCGTTAACTTATAATGATAAACCTATAGTGTCAGATGAGGTACAGGAATATGCAACTGAAGGCTTTTTTACCAGATTTAATTATGATTATAAGGGTAAATTTTTACTGGAATTCGACGGTCGTTACGATGCGACCTCAAAGTTTATTGCCAATCGTTGGCAGTTTTATCCTGGAGTCTCTGCAGGATATGTTGTCTCTAAAGAAAACTTTTGGAAAAATATCGAAAAAGTAGTTAATACGCTAAAATTTAGAGGATCTTATGGTCAGTCTGGAGATCAAAACAGTTTCGGGAATTATCCTTTTTATCAGTCTTTGTCAACCACTATACCTGCAAATACCAATTGGTTCTTTTCTACAGGCAGACAAGCATCAGTATCTGCCCCTGGTGTAGTCAATCCTCTTATCACATGGCAAAAGCCAATTATGGTTGATTTCGGAATAGATGCTACATTTTTAAACAACAGGCTCAGCGCTACTTTCGATTGGTATAAAAGAACGATGAAAGACCTTGTAGTTCCTTCGGCACCTTTACCAGCTGTTTTTGGTACCGCGGCCCCTAATGTGAATGGCGGGGAAATTGAAACAACAGGTTTCGAATTAGCAACAACCTGGAAAGATCAGTTTGGATCGGTGAAATACAGTTTAACCGCCTCACTAAGTGATTATCAAGGTAAGGTAACAAAGCATCCTAATGTAACCAAAATTTTGTCTGATTGGTTTGTGGGTAGAAAAATTGGAGATATTTATGGCTACACCACTACAGGGCTATATGCATCCGATTCTGAAGCGGCCAATGCGCTGCCAACTTCTTTTTCGGCTAAAAAATGGGTAGCCGGTGATGTAATATACATTGACAGTGATGGAAGTGGTAGAATCGACAATGGAAAAAACACTGCAGATAGCCCTGGTGATTTAACAGTGATTGGGAATAATACTCCACGTTATACTTATGGTCTTAATGCCAACTTACAATGGAAAAACTTTGACCTGAATATTTTTGTTCAAGGGGTCGGTAAGAGAGATTTATGGGTAAGTGGCAATTATTTTTGGGGAATAATAGGGGATAGGTTTCAAAGTTCTTATTTCACAGAACAGCGT
>Ga0308163_10002850_pt1 | contig 15178 bp, 19 predicted proteins | sample PhyTR1_FD_201037 | JGI IMG/M metagenome (GOLD analysis project Ga0308163, IMG submission 201037) | Phyllosphere microbial communities from UC Gill Tract Community Farm, Albany, California, United States - DLSLT.R1 | ecosystem: Host-associated > Plants > Phyllosphere > Unclassified | place: USA...
TTCGATTTCCAGAGCAGGCATCGCAGGGTGGGTCCTTTCAAGTCAGGTCGCGGTGGCGAACCTGGACGTTCTTAAGAGTTTCGTGCAGGCATTTACCAAGGCGTTCGGTTAGATAAACCGAGCGGTGATGCCCGCCTGTGCAGCCGATAGCAATAGTGACGTAGGCGCGATTACTGGCGGCAAAGCGGGGCAACCATTTAAGCAGGTAGCTGGAGATGTCTTGGAACATCTCTTCTACATCCGGCTGTGCTGCCAGGTAATCTGCCACCGGCTGATCCAGACCTGATTGCTCGCGCAGTTCAGGTTTCCAATACGGATTGGGCAGACAGCGCACGTCAAATACCAAGTCGGCATCCACCGGCATTCCGCGCTTGAAGCCAAACGACTCAATCAGAAACGCAGTGCCAGGCTCAGGCTTATTGAGCAGGCGCAATTTTATCGCGTCGCGCAACTGATAGAGGTTGAGGTTGGTGGTGTTGATTGTCAGGTCGGCGAGGTCGGCAATTGGCCCCAGCAGGTGTGTTTCATCACGAATGGCTTCTGCCAACGAGCGGCTCTCACTGCTCAGAGGGTGTCGACGACGGGTTTCTGAGAAGCGCTTAAGCAAGGTTTCTTCGTCGGCGTCCAGATACAGAACATCGCACTGGATATGCCGATTGCGCACTTCTTCAAGCAGCTGTGGAAAGCGTGATAAGTGGCTTGGCAGGTTGCGCGCATCAATTGATACAGCGACCAGCGGTTGTGACAACTCGGTGTGGATCAGTGCGCGTTCTGCCAGCTCAGGTAGCAAGCCAGCAGGCAGGTTGTCGATGCAATAAAAACCGTTGTCTTCAAGAACCGCAAGGGCTGTGCTTTTACCGGAGCCGGAGCGTCCGCTGACAATAACTAAACGCATGATTAGTGACCGTTCTGTACGTCCAGAACAACCTGATACAACGCTTCGTTGCTGGGTGCGCTGCGCAATTTCTCACGCACGTCTTTACGATCGAGCATGCTGGCGATCTGCCGAAGCAGTTCTAGGTGCGCATCGGTAGCCTCTTGAGGCACCAGCAAAACGAACAAAAGGTCGACCGGTGCGCCATCAATGGCGTCGAAATCTATGGGGGCGTCGAGGTGCAATAAGGCGCTGACGGGCGACTCGCAGCCTGCTAGACGGCAATGAGGTATTGCAATGCCGTTACCAAAACCGGTGGAACCGAGTTTTTCACGGGCGATCAGCGCTTCAAAAACTTTTTGCTCGTCAAGATCAGGTACTTCGCGGCTGATCAGCTTGGCAATGTTTTCGAGGGCACGTTTTTTACTGCCACCCGGCGCGTTCACCAAGGAACGGCCGGGGGTCAGGATATTTTCAAGTCGAATCATGGTGATGGATTATTAACGACCCGTTGCGCCTTGGAGCAGGCTTTGAGTCTTTTCCTTATGCTTTTTCAGTTGGCGATCGAGCTTGTCAGCGAGTAGGTCGATAGCGGCATACATGTCTTCATGCTCTGCATTGGCAACCACTTCTCCGCCCGGAATATAGAGAGTGGCTTCGATTTTCTGTTTATCTTTTTCAACCTTTAAAATCACTTGGCCATTGGTGATTTTGTCGAAGTGACGCTCCAACCGTTCGAGTTTTTCGCCGATGTAAGCGCGCAGCGGTTCGGTGACTTCCAGATGTTGTCCACTGATGTTGACTTGCATGCAGTTTCTCCTTCTGTTGCCATTGCATAGAGAGGCAGGCCGAAGCGCCTGCCACTGAAACGCTGTGACCCGCTTTTACATCAAACGTTTACGTTCGCTCGAAGGCGCAATCCCAAGGGATTCGCGGTACTTGGCGACTGTGCGACGGGCCACCTGAATGCCTTGTGCCTCCAGTAAACCAGCGATCTTGCTGTCACTCAACGGCTTTTTCTGATTTTCAGCTGCGACCAGTTTTTTGATGATCGCGCGGATGGCGGTAGACGAGCATTCACCGCCTTCCGAGGTGCTGACGTGGCTGGAGAAAAAGTACTTCAATTCATAAATACCGCGCGGGGTATGCATGAATTTTTGCGTAGTCACTCGCGAGATCGTTGATTCATGCATGCCGACGGCTTCTGCGATGTCGTGCAGTACCAGCGGTTTCATGGCCTCATCGCCATATTCCAGAAAGCCACGCTGATGTTCGACGATTTGGGTCGCCACTTTCATCAGGGTTTCATTGCGGCTCTGTAGGCTTTTGATGAACCAGCGAGCTTCTTGCAACTGGTTGCGCATGAAAGTGTTATCGGCGCTCGTGTCTGCTCGGCGTACGAAACCGGCATATTGCGGGTTGACCCGCAGGCGCGGAACAGATTCTTGGTTGAGTTCGACCAGCCAGCGGTCGTTGTCTTTGCGCACGATCACATCAGGAACGACGTATTCCGCTTCACTGGACTCAATCTGCGAGCCCGGACGCGGGTTTAGGCTTTGCACCAGTTCGATGACTTGGCGCAACTCGTCTTCCTTGAGCTTCATGCGGCGCATCAGTTGGCTGTAGTCGCGAGCGCCCAGTAAGTCGATGTAGTCGGTGACTAAGCGCTTGGCTTCATTGAGCCAAGGCGTTTTGGCGGGCAGTTGGCGCAATTGCAGCAAGAGGCACTCACCGAGGTTGCGAGCGCCGATGCCAGCCGGTTCGAACTGTTGAATGCGGTGTAAAACAGCTTCAATTTCGTCGAGCTCGATATCGAGTTCCGGGTCGAAAGCTTCCAAGATCTCTTCGAGTGTTTCGTCGAGATAGCCTTGGTTGTTGATGCAGTCGATGAGTGTTACCGCGATCAGACGATCAGTGTCAGACATCGGCGCCAAGTTCAACTGCCACAACAGATGGCTTTGCAGGCTTTCACCGGCGGAGGTGCGGGTGGTGAAGTCCCACTCGTCATCGTCGCTGCTGGGTAAGCTGCTGGCGCTGGTCTGGTAGATATCTTCCCAGGCCGTGTCGACGGGCAACTCGTTGGGGATACGTTCGTTCCAATCGCCCTCATCCAAGTTATCCACGGTTGGCGCGGACTCTTGCTGGTAGGAGGGCTCTTGAACATCGCTGTTGGGTTTTTGCTCGATGTTGTCGGCTAAGGGGTCCGAGTTATCGAAGTCGTCGCCCTCTTCCTGGCGCTCGAGCATCGGGTTGGACTCCAGAGCCTCCTGGATTTCCTGTTGTAGGTCCAGGGTCGACAGTTGGAGCAGACGGATGGCTTGTTGCAGCTGAGGCGTCATCGTCAGCTGCTGGCCCATTCTCAAGACTAGCGATGGTTTCATGGCAGGGGCTTAACACCTTATTCGCCGGCGCGCATGGCGCCATCCACTACAGGGCGCGTGAGCGCCAAACATAAGCAAATTATATGCCTGAAAGCGGTGCGTTTGCCTAGAGCGCTGTGGTAATAAAAATGTAGTTAGCGGCAACTACAGAGGGCGAGCTTGCGTCGTAACCTCTTGGAGATCAAGAGATTACTAAACAAGCTTGTTTCTGCAAGGCTCACGTGACAGCTATTGTTACAGACGGAACTCGTGGCCTAGGTAGACTTCACGCACCAACTCATTGGCAAGGATTGTTTCAGCATCACCCTCAGCGATCAGTTGGCCGTCGTTGACGATGTAAGCCGTTTCGCAAATATCGAGCGTCTCACGGACGTTGTGGTCGGTGATTAGTACGCCAATACCCTTAGCCTTGAGGTGATGAATAATTTGCTTGATGTCACCTACGGAGATAGGGTCGACACCCGCAAAAGGCTCATCGAGCAGAATGAACTTAGGGTTGGTCGCCAGTGCGCGAGCAATTTCTACCCGGCGCCGCTCACCACCCGACAGGCTCATGCCGAGGTTGTCGCGGATGTGGTTAATGTGAAACTCCTGAAGCAGACCTTCCAGCTCTTTGCGGCGGCCTGCCTTATCGAGTTCTTTGCGAGTTTCGAGAATCGCCATGATGTTATCGGCCACCGAAAGCTTGCGAAAAATCGAAGCCTCTTGCGGCAGGTAGCCAATACCAGCACGGGCGCGGCCGTGCATGGGTTGGTGGCTGACGTCCAGGTCGTCGATCAGGACGCGGCCCTGATCGGCTTGTACCAGACCTACGATCATGTAGAAACAGGTGGTTTTGCCTGCGCCGTTGGGGCCGAGCAAGCCTACGATTTGCCCGCTGTCGATCGACAGGCTCACATCCCGTACCACTTGGCGACTCTTATAGCTTTTAGCCAGATGCTGGGCTTTCAAGGTTGCCATTACTGGGCCTTCTGCTGGTCGGTTTTGCTCTTAGGCTGAATCACCATATCAACGCGTGGACGAGGCGCGGAGACACTCGTGCCATTGGCTCGGCCAGCATTGGCGACTTGCTTCACGGTGTCGTAGACGATTTTCTCGCCTTCAGTCGTGTTGCCTTCATTGATGACTTTAGCCTTGTCGATCAGCACGATGCGGTTTTGCGGCGCATGGTATTGAATCGTCACGGCATACGCTTGAACCGGTTTTGGATCAGTCGCTTTTTGCAGTTGTTCGAAGTAAGCCAGATTGCCTACCGAGGTCACCACGTCAATTTCACCTGCGGGGTTGCGGGTAATAGTGACGGTGTTACCGGTAATTTTCATCGAACCCTGGGTGATGATGACATCGCCCTTGTAAGTCGCGACGCCTTGTTTGTCATCCAGTTGAGCTTCATCGGCCTGAATGCGAATAGGCTGCTGGTTATCATTCGGCAGAGCCCAGGCGCTCGCGCTTCCCAGTGCTGCGCTCAGGCTGAGCAATAAAGGGAGGGTTTTAACGAGACTCATACTGTCCTCTTACGTTGGACAGCAGGTCCATCCTGCCGTCTTTCAAATATGCTTTCATTCCCTTGCCAGTTGTCACACCACCGGCGGCGTCGATTCTAACGTCTCGGTCGGTCTGAGCATATTGCTTCTGCGGGAATACAGTCATGCGGGTCGTGGTAATAATCGTAGTGCGGTTTTTGTCGTCTGTACGAGCCACGCGCACCGAGTCGATGAGTTCGACCTCACTTCCGTCCGGGTTGACCTCGCCGCGCTCACTTTGGACGTGCCACGGGAAAGCTGTGCCGCGATACATTTGCAGGTCAGGCTTGGTCAATAATGTGACTTCTGAAGCCTTCAAATGTTCGACTTTGTCGGAGGTCATCTCATATTGCAGTTTGCCGTCTGGCAAGTACTGCAAGCTGTGAGCATTGGTTGCGTAATAGTCGATAGCGGTTTCGTCGACAGGCGCAACTGGCGAGTCGAGAAAACGCTCCGGGCTGATATTCCAGTAACCAACGGCAGCAAAAAGCGCGGCAATGACTGTGAATAACAGGATGTTACGAATCTTTTTACTCAGCATAAAACGCTCTATAGATAGGCGGCGAGGGCTGCATCGAGGCGCCCTTGAGCGCGCAGAATGAGCTCGCAAAACTCGCGGGCGGCACCTTCGCCACCGCGTGCTTGTGTGGTGCCGTGGGCGTGCTCGCGAACAAATCCGGCAGCGTTGGCCACAGCCATGCCCAAACCAACTCGGCGTATGACAGGCAGGTCGGGCAGGTCATCACCCAAATAGGCAACCTGTTCATAGCTTAGGCCGAGTTGGCCGAGAAGCTCGTCCAATACTACCAATTTATCTTCGCGCCCCTGATAAAGGTGCGCGATACCTAGGTTTTTCGCACGTCGCTCGACCACAGGGGTCTTGCGGCCGCTGATGATTGCAGTTTGCACGCCTGCGGCCATCAGCATCTTGATCCCTTGACCATCGAGGGTATTGAAGGTCTTGAATTCGCTGCCGTCTTCTAAAAAGTACAGGCGACCGTCAGTCAAAACCCCGTCGACGTCAAAAATGGCGAGTTTGATTTTTTTGCCGCGTTTGAGCAGATCGCTGGTCATTACATTACTCCTGCGCGCAGCAAGTCGTGCATGTTCAAGGCGCCTACGGGTTGGTCATCCTTGTCGACCACCACCAGCGCGCTGATTTTATGATCTTCCATTATTTTCAATGCTTCAGCCGCCAGCATGTCTGCCTTAGCAGTTTTACCGTGGGGTGTCATAACCGAGTCGATGGTTGCATTGCGAATGTCGATTTCGCGATCTAGGGTGCGGCGCAAGTCGCCGTCAGTAAAGATCCCGGCCAGTCGACCGTCTTCTTCTAAGATGACAGTCATCCCAAGCCCTTTGCGGGTCATTTCCATCAGGGCATCTTTGAGTAAGGTGCCGCGCACGACTTTGGGCAATTCATCGCCCGAGTGCATAACGTTATCGACCTTAAGCAGCAGGCGACGACCCAAAGCGCCGCCTGGATGCGAGAACGCAAAGTCTTCGGCGGTAAAGCCGCGAGCTTCCAACAAGGCTACAGCCAGAGCATCGCCCATCACCAGCGCCGCGGTGGTGGAGGAGGTCGGCGCCAAGTTCAGCGGGCAGGCTTCGTGAGCAACGTGAACGTTGAGGTTCACTTCGGCGGCTTTAGCCAGCGTCGAGTTGGGGTTGCCAGTCACACTGATCAGTTTGATCCCCAAACGTTTGATCAAAGGCAGCAAGGTGACGATTTCAGCCGTTGTGCCAGAGTTGGACAACGCGAGGATGATGTCATCACTGGTGATCATCCCCATGTCGCCATGGCTGGCCTCAGCAGGATGAACAAAAAAAGCCGTGGTGCCGGTGCTAGCGAGGGTAGCGGCGATTTTATTGCCGATATGCCCCGATTTGCCCATGCCGACCACGACAACCCGGCCTTTACTTGCCAGAATCATCTCGCAAGCGCGCACAAAATCAGCGTCGATATGGGCCAGCAAGCCTTCAACGGCTTCCAGCTCAAGACGGATAGTACGATGGGCAGATTGAATCAGGTCGCTGGATTGGCTCATGTTTGAAGTCGGGTAGCCTGAGAAAAGGCGGGGATTATAGCGGTTATGCGCAATTCCCTCACGCTTGATCGTGGGGCTTTGTTGCACAAGGTAACAAGTCTGTGATGAGGCGACGGTTAATTTGTCATTAATTAGCTGTCTAGAACCCTCGTGGGCACTCCTTCGGTCTTTGGTGGTCAGTATCAGCAGTGCTATAGTTCGCGGCCAGTTCGGCCCGCTCAGAGAGTGCGAGCTTCCAAATCAGAAGCTTGGTGCCAGGGTGAGAGGCAGAAGCTGCATCGCAAGGAGTTTAGATGAGCGCCGATAACGCCTACGCGGTCGAGCTGAAGGGTGTTTCCTTCAAGCGCGGTACGCGCAGCATCTTCAATAATGTCGATATTCGAATTCCACGTGGCAAAGTCACGGGAATCATGGGCCCGTCTGGCTGCGGCAAGACTACCCTTTTAAGACTGATGGGCATGCAACTGCGGCCCAGCAGCGGTGAAGTGTGGGTGAACGGTCAGAACCTTCCTACGTTGTCGCGCAGTGATCTGTTCGATGCCCGCAAGCACATGGGCGTGTTGTTTCAGAGCGGCGCCTTGTTCACTGATCTGGACGTGTTCGAAAACGTAGCGTTTCCGCTGCGGGTTCACACCCAGCTGCCTGAAGACATGATCCGCGACATCGTGCTGCTAAAGTTGCAGGCAGTAGGGCTGCGCGGGGCAATCGACCTGATGCCTGATGAGCTGTCCGGCGGGATGAAGCGCCGTGTGGCCTTGGCGCGCGCGATTGCTATGGATCCGCAAATCCTGATGTACGACGAGCCTTTTGTAGGTCAGGACCCTATTGCGATGGGGGTATTGGTGCGATTGATTCGTCTGCTAAACGACGCATTGGGCATCACCAGTATTGTGGTTTCTCATGACTTGGCTGAAACCGCGAGCATTTCTGACTATCTATACGTAGTCGGCGATGGTCAGGTACTGGGGCAGGGCACGCCAGAAGAACTGATGAATGCGGACAACCCGCGCATCCGTCAGTTTATGAATGGCGATCCGGATGGCCCCGTTCCGTTCCATTTTCCGGCGTCGGACTACCGAACCGATCTTCTGGGGAAGCGTTAATGCCCAAAAAATCAATAATTGACCGAGTCGGGTTATTCGGCAGAGCCGGGATCGACATCGTTTCGGTGCTCGGTCGCTCGACTATATTCTTGTTTCACGCACTGTTGGGTCGGGGCGGTATTGGCGGTGGGTTTGGGCTGCTGGTCAAGCAACTGCACTCTGTCGGTGTCATGTCGCTGGTCATTATCGTGGTTTCCGGCGTGTTCATTGGCATGGTTTTGGCGCTGCAAGGCTTCAGCATCTTGTCCAGTTATGGTTCTGAGCAGGCGGTAGGGCAAATGGTTGCTCTGACCCTGCTGCGAGAGCTGGGCCCGGTGGTAACCGCCTTACTGTTCGCCGGGCGCGCCGGGTCTGCACTGACCGCCGAAATCGGCAATATGAAATCTACCGAGCAACTCTCCAGCCTAGAGATGATTGGCGTTGACCCGCTCAAGTACATCATTGCTCCTCGCTTATGGGCCGGATTCATTTCCTTGCCCATACTGGCGATGATTTTCAGCGTGGTCGGGATCTGGGGTGGTTCGTGGGTGGCAGTCGACTGGCTGGGCGTCTACGACGGCTCCTACTGGGCCAACATGCAAAACAGTGTGACCTTCAGTGGTGACGTGATTAACGGGGTCATCAAAAGCATCGTATTTGCCTTTGTAGTGACCTGGATTGCTGTGTTTCAAGGTTATGACTGTGAGCCCACATCAGAGGGGATCAGCCGTGCCACTACCAAGACCGTGGTGTATGCCTCTCTGGCAGTCCTCGGGTTGGACTTTATTTTGACTGCCTTGATGTTTGGAGATTTCTGATGCAAAACCGCACCATGGAAATCGGTGTCGGCCTGTTTCTGCTGGCTGGCATCCTGGCTTTACTGTTACTTGCCCTGCGAGTCAGTGGGCTATCGCCGACTGCAAGCACGGATACCTACAAACTCTATGCCTACTTTGACAATATCGCCGGTCTGACGGTACGTGCCAAAGTCACAATGGCTGGCGTTACCATCGGTAAGGTGACGGCGATTGATCTGGACCGTGACAACTTCACGGCCCGTGTCACTCTACAAGTGGAAAAGGATGTGAATAACCTGCCGACGGATTCGACGGCGTCTATTCTCACTGCAGGGCTGTTGGGCGAAAAGTACATCGGTATTAGCGTTGGCGGAGATGAGGCCGTGCTCAAAGATGGCGGCACCATCCATGACACTCAGTCGTCGCTGGTCCTTGAAGACCTGATCGGAAAATTCCTGATGAATACCGTTAGTAAAGAAGCCAAATAAGGAGCCTTAAGATGATTTCTCTCTTGCGCCGTGGCCTGTTGGTAATGTTGGCGGCCGCTTTGCCTTTGATGGCAAACGCAGCACCGGGTCCGTCTCCCCATGACATCGTGAGCGATACAACGCATCGACTGATGGCCGACTTAGAGGCCAACAAAGAAAAATACAAGTTGAACCCGACTGAGTTTTATGATGCCTTAAACAACATTGTCGGGCCGGTTGTGGATGTTGACGGTGTTTCCAGAAGCATCATGACCGTCAAGTATTCGCGCAAAGCCACACCTGCTCAAATGCAGCGCTTCCAAGAAAACTTCAAGCGCAGCCTGATTCAGTTTTATGGCAATGCGTTGTTAGAGTTCAAAAACGAAGGCATCACTGTGGGTGACGCCAAGCAGCAATCAAATGGTGACAACGTTTCTGTGCCGATGACGGTTAAAGGTGCCAATGGCGCGGTTTATCCTGTGTCCTACACCCTGACTAACGTTAAGGGCGAGTGGAAAGTACGAAATGTGATCATCAACGGTATCAACATCGGTAAGTTGTTCCGTGACCAATTTGCTGACGCCATGCAACGTAATGGCAACAACCTAGACATGACAATTGACAATTGGGCTGGCGAAGTTGCCAAAGCCAAAGAAAAAACCGACGAGAAGTTGAGCCAATGAGCGACGCCGCCATCACTCTGGCTGGCGAAAGTGAATTGCGCTTGAGCGGCGTAATCGACTATCAAACGGGCCCTCGCTTGCGCAAGGAAGGCCAAGCGTTGATCAAAAAGGCTTTGGCTAAAGCGTTGGTTGTCGATTGCTCGGCGGTTACCAAGTCCAGCAGCGTCGGTTTGTCCCTGTTGCTGTGCTATATCCGTGACGCGCAAGCCCTTAACAAGCCATTGAGCATTACCGGTTTGCCCGCAGACATGCGTGAAATCGCTCATGTTTCGGGTTTGACCGAGTTGCTGGCACATCATTAATAGCCACTTCCAAAAAAGCCCCCCGTCAGAGTCCTGTTATACGGGGTTCGCAGGCGCGGGGCTTTTTTGTATGATGGCCGACCCGCGCGCGATAGGCGCCGATTGAGGTTGAGCATGCAGGCCGTAGAAGTTAAGAGCTTTCTAGAAGAAAAGCTGCCTGAAATTCAGGTAGAAGTTGAGGGCGAAGGCTGCAACTTTCAGCTGAACGTGATTAGTGACGAGCTGGCGGCCTTGAGCCCGGTCAAACGTCAACAAAGCATCTATACCCATTTGAATCCGTGGATTGCTGATGGCAGCATCCATGCGGTGACTATGAAATTCTTCAGCCGCGCGGCCTGGGCCGAGCGCACCTGAGCCCCCTTGGCGTCGAGATTGTTATGGATAAATTGATTATTACCGGCGGTGCTCGTCTTGATGGCGAAATCCGTATTTCCGGTGCGAAGAACTCTGCTTTGCCGATTCTGGCAGCGACCTTGCTGTGCAATGGCCCGGTCACGGTAGGCAACCTGCCGCATTTGCATGACATCACTACCATGATCGAGCTGTTCGGTCGCATGGGCATTGAGCCGGTGATCGACGAGAAGCTCAGCGTCGAAATCAACCCGAACACCATCAAGACCCTGGTTGCACCGTACGAGTTGGTGAAAACCATGCGTGCGTCGATCTTGGTGCTGGGCCCGATGGTTGCACGCTTCGGTGAAGCCGAAGTTGCGCTGCCTGGCGGTTGCGCCATTGGCTCGCGTCCAGTCGACTTGCACATCCGTGGCCTCGAAGCCATGGGCGCAGTGATTGACGTCGAGGGTGGCTACATCAAGGCCAAGGCGCCAGAAGGTGGCTTGCGCGGTGCCAATTTCTTCTTTGATACCGTCAGCGTAACCGGTACTGAAAACATCATGATGGCCGCAGCTCTGGCCAATGGCCGCAGCGTATTGCAGAACTCTGCGCGCGAGCCTGAAGTCGTCGACCTCGCCAACTTCCTGAACGCTATGGGCGCCAAGGTTAGCGGTGCTGGCACTGACACCATTACCATTGATGGCGTTAAAGAGCTGCACCCGGCAACTTATCGCGTCATGCCGGACCGTATCGAAACCGGCACTTACCTGGTTGCAGCGTCCGTAACCGGCGGCCGCGTGAAGGTTAAGGACACCGATCCGACCATCCTTGAAGCCGTCCTTGAGAAACTCAAGGAAGCAGGCGCCGAGATCACCACCGGTGAAGACTGGATCGAGCTGAACATGCACGGCAAACGCCCGAAGGCGGTCAACGTGCGTACGGCGCCGTACCCGGCGTTCCCGACTGACATGCAAGCGCAGTTCATCTCGCTCAACGCCATTGCCGAAGGCACCGGCGCAGTGATCGAGACCATCTTCGAAAACCGTTTCATGCACGTGTACGAACTGCACCGCATGGGCGCCAAGATCCAGGTTGAAGGCAACACCGCCATCGTTACCGGCACTGAAACGCTCAAAGGCGCGCCAGTCATGGCCACCGACCTGCGTGCTTCGGCCAGCTTGGTTATTTCGGCACTGGTTGCTGAGGGCGACACCCTGATCGACCGCATCTACCACATAGACCGTGGTTACGAGTGCATCGAAGAAAAACTGCAAATGCTGGGTGCCAAAATTCGCCGCGTTCCAGGCTAGTTTTTGGTGTTTGGCATCATGGGCACAGGGATCGTGTCCAGCCGCCAGGTGACGTAAGCGCTCGCAAGCGTTACCTTACCTGGCCTTGAATCGTTCAAGTCGAGCCTGATTATCAGGCTCGATGCATGTCCGGCGCCGATTGCGTCCGGGCATAAGTACCCTGATAAGGACTTACGTTTCCCATGTTGACCATTGCACTGTCCAAGGGCCGCATCCTTGACGACACCCTGCCGCTTCTGGCTGAAGCAGGTATTGTGCCGACCGAGAATCCGGACAAAAGCCGCAAGCTAATCATTCCGACCACTCAGCCGGATGTTCGCCTGCTGATCGTTCGTGCCACCGATGTGCCGACCTACGTTGAGCATGGCGCTGCCGACCTCGGTGTCGCGGGTAAAGACGTGCTGATGGAATACGGCGGTCAGGGCTTATATGAGCCACTGGACCTTCAGATCGCCCAATGCAAACTAATGACGGCCGGTGCTGTGGGTGCCGCAGAGCCTAAAGGGCGTCTGCGCGTTGCCACCAAATTCGTCAATGTTGCTAAGCGCTATTACGCCGAGCAAGGTCGTCAGGTTGACATCATCAAGCTTTACGGCTCGATGGAACTTGCACCTCTGATTGGTCTAGCCGACAAGATCATCGATGTGGTCGATACCGGCAACACGTTGCGCGCTAACGGCCTTGAGCCACAAGACTTCATTGCCGCTATCAGCTCCCGTCTGGTGGTTAACAAAGCGTCGATGAAAATGCAGCATGCTCGCATTCAAGCGTTAATCGACACCCTGCGCAAAGCAGTGGAGTCGCGACACCGCGGCTGACTCACCTGCGCGACCCTAGATCCAACATCTTTAAGTCGCGCCCATCCATCCGTGTAATAGCCAGAAATTTCAGGTACCCACGCGGATGGCTTGGTAGTCTTGCCGTGCCTGATACTTGCAACACCTCATTCCAAGCAAACGCCCATTACCGAGGCCCTCGCTATGACCGCTCCCACTGCAATTCGCCGACTCAACGCTGCTGACCCGGACTTCGCGCAGCATCTGGATCATTTGCTGAGCTGGGAAAGTGTGTCTGATGACTCGGTTAACCAGCGTGTGCTCGACATCATTAAAGCCGTGCGTGAGCGTGGCGATGCAGCCTTGGTTGAGTTTACCCAGCGCTTTGACGGGTTGAGCGTCAACTCGATGGCCGATCTGATTCTGCCACGCGAGCGTCTGGAACTAGCCCTGACTCGTATCACCGGGCCGCAGCGCGAAGCGCTGGAAAAGGCCGCACAGCGTGTTCGTAGTTACCACGAAAAACAGAAGCAAGACTCATGGAGCTACACCGAAGCCGACGGCACCGTGCTAGGCCAAAAGGTTACGCCACTGGATCGAGCGGGCTTGTACGTACCGGGCGGCAAAGCCTCGTACCCGTCTTCAGTCTTGATGAACGCGATTCCTGCCAAAGTGGCAGGCGTCAGCGAAGTGGTGATGGTGGTGCCTACGCCACGTGGCGAAATCAACGAGCTGGTGCTGGCCGCAGCCTGTATCGCGGGTGTTGACCGGGTGTTCACCATTGGCGGTGCTCAAGCTGTCGCGGCATTGGCTTACGGGACTGAAAGCGTGCCGCAAGTCGACAAGGTGGTAGGGCCGGGCAACATTTACGTGGCCACCGCCAAGCGTCACGTGTTTGGCCAAGTGGGGATCGACATGATCGCCGGCCCTTCAGAAATTCTCGTGGTGTGTGATGGTTTGACCGACCCGGACTGGATTGCCATGGACCTGTTCTCCCAGGCTGAACACGATGAAGACGCGCAAGCGATCTTGGTCAGCCCGGACGCCGAGTTCCTCGACAAAGTGGCTGCCAGCATTGCGAAGCTGCTGCCGACTATGGAACGTGCAGACATCATCAACACCTCGATCAACGGCCGTGGTGCGTTGATTCTAGTCAATGACATGCAGCAAGCCATTGAGGTCGCCAACCGCATTGCCCCGGAACACTTGGAGCTATCCGTGGCAGATCCGCAAGCCTGGTTGCCGCATATTCGCCACGCTGGGGCGATCTTCATGGGGCGTCACACCTCAGAAGCCTTGGGCGATTACTGTGCAGGCCCTAACCACGTATTGCCGACGTCAGGTACCGCACGTTTCTCATCGCCGTTGGGTGTGTACGACTTTCAGAAACGTTCGTCGATCATTTTTTGTTCGGAACAGGGCGCCTCTGAGCTGGGCAAAACCGCTTCGATTCTGGCCCGTGGCGAGTCACTGACCGGCCACGCGCGTAGTGCTGAATACCGGATCATCGCCGACACCGAACAGGGGCAATAAGCATGAGTCAATTCTGGAGTTCGTTCGTTAAAGAACTGGTGCCCTACGTGCCAGGTGAACAGCCAAAACTGACCAAACTGGTCAAGCTCAACACCAATGAAAACCCTTACGGGCCTTCGCCAAAAGCGCTGGCCGCGATGCAGGCTGAAATCAACGATAACCTGCGTTTGTACCCAGACCCGAACAGCGACCTGCTCAAGCAGGCGGTGGCCGAGTATTACGGCGTAAACACTAATCAGGTATTTCTCGGTAACGGTTCTGACGAAGTGCTGGCCCATGTCTTCAACGGTCTGTTGCAGCACGACAAACCTTTGCTTTTTCCAGACATCAGCTACAGCTTCTACCCGGTTTACTGCGGCCTGTATGGCATCGAGTTTGAAACAGTCCCCTTGGATGAGCAGTTCCAGATCCAGCCTGCGGACTATGCTCGCCCTAACGGCGGCATTATTTTCCCGAACCCGAATGCACCAACGGGTTGCTTGCTGACGCTGGACGCCATTGAGCAGATGCTCAAGGCCAGCCCGGACTCAGTGGTTGTAGTGGACGAAGCGTACATCGACTTTGGTGGCGAAACGGCCATCACACTGGTGGATCGTTACCCGAACCTGCTGGTGACCCAAACCCTGTCTAAATCACGTTCGTTGGCTGGGCTGCGCGTGGGGCTTGCGGTGGGCCATCCGGACTTGATTGAAGCGCTGGAGCGGATCAAAAACAGCTTCAACTCCTACCCGCTCGACCGTATCGCCATTGCCGGTGCAGCAGCGGCTTTTTCAGACCGCGAATACTTCGAGTACACCTGCAAAGCGGTGATCGACAGCCGCGAGCAAGTGGTCGGTCAGTTGGAGGCATTGGGGTTTGAAGTATTGCCGTCGGCGGCGAACTTTATCTTCGCTCGCCATCCTGAGCACGATGCAGCGGCCCTTGCGGCCAAACTGCGTGAACAGGGCGTGATCGTGCGTCACTTCAAGCAACTGCGGATCGCCCAGTTCCTGCGCATCAGCATCGGCACGCCCGAGCAGAATGCGGCGCTGATTGAAGGGTTGTCAGATATTTAAAGCTTCACACGGTC
>Ga0308163_10002851_pt1 | contig 15170 bp, 12 predicted proteins | sample PhyTR1_FD_201037 | JGI IMG/M metagenome (GOLD analysis project Ga0308163, IMG submission 201037) | Phyllosphere microbial communities from UC Gill Tract Community Farm, Albany, California, United States - DLSLT.R1 | ecosystem: Host-associated > Plants > Phyllosphere > Unclassified | place: USA...
TTGATAGTTAGTGTTTTACAGCATTTATATGAAGCATTCAAATGTAAAGGGATTTTAGTAGAATACCGCAATAAAATTTTAATTTTGTTGAATAATTTTCAAGCAAAGAATGACAGCAAAAGAAATAAGACAGGCCTACCTAAAATTTTTTGAATCGAAACAGCACCATATTGTTTCATCAGCGCCGATCGTGGTTAAAAACGATCCTACCCTGATGTTTACCAATGCGGGGATGAACCAGTTCAAAGACATATTTCTAGGGGAAGCTCCTGCCAAATATCCGAGGGTAACCGATACACAACGTTGTTTAAGGGTTTCAGGTAAACACAATGACCTGGAAGAAGTGGGGATTGATACGTATCACCATACCATGTTCGAAATGCTGGGCAACTGGAGTTTTGGAGATTATTTTAAAAAAGAAGCCATCGCCTGGAGCTGGGAACTGCTCACCGTAGTGTATGGCATTCCTAAGGATAAGTTGTATGTTTCGATCTTCGAAGGAGATGAGAAAGAAGGGCTGCCCAGAGATACCGAAGCTTATGAACTGTGGAAGCAGTTTGTACCTGAAGACAGGATCATTTTGGGAAATAAAAAAGATAACTTCTGGGAGATGGGCGATATGGGGCCCTGTGGTCCCTGTTCAGAAATCCATGTAGATTGCCGTCCTGATGAGGAGCGTGCAGCAGTTTCCGGTAAGGAGCTTGTCAACGCAGACCATCCTCAGGTAATAGAGATCTGGAATAACGTTTTTATGCAGTTTACAACCTTTACCTGCACAGCACGTTGATACAGGAATGGGCTTTGAACGTTTGGTGCGTGTCCTGCAGAATAAGGCTTCCAATTACGACACTGATGTGTTTCAGCCACTCATCCAGTTCATCTCGCAAAAGGCCGGCATCGCCTATGGCACTGACGAAAAAACAGACATCGCTATGCGTGTGATGGCGGATCATATCCGTGCAATTTCATTTGTCATTGCCGATGGGCAACTGCCTGCAAACAACAAAGCAGGATACGTGATCCGAAGAATCCTCAGAAGGGCGGTGCGCTATGCATATACCTTCCTGAACCTGAAAGATCCATTCCTGAACCAGTTGGTGCCTGTGCTTGCAGAACAATTCAAAGGCGTTTTTGATGAACTGTCCCTGCAACAGGATTTTGTACAGAAAGTTGTGCTGGAAGAAGAAGTATCTTTCCTGAGGACACTGGCGACAGGAATCCAGCGTTTTGAAAGCTATACGAAGAAACAGGCAGAGTTCCTGATGTCAGAAAACGCAATTGACCCGGAAAAGCCATTTGAAGATGCATGGGTATACAGCATTCTGAAGGATCAGATGGTGATCTCGGGAGAGTTTGCATTTGAATTACAGGATACCTATGGTTTCCCGATAGATCTGACCGAACTGATGGCCAGGGAGAAGAAATGGAATGTAGATATGGATGAATACCACATCAGTCTTCAGAAACAAAAATCGAGATCAAGAGCTGCAACAGCAGTGGATACGGGGGACTGGATTACAGTACATCCGGATCCTGAAACCGAATTTGTTGGTTATGACGACCTGGAGATCGAAACAAAAATCCTAAAGTACAGACAGGTTACTGCCAAAGGAAAGGAGCAATACCAGATTGTACTGCAGAAAACACCTTTCTACGGTGAAAGCGGGGGGCAGGTAGGAGATACCGGGCGACTGGAAGACCACAGCAGGATGTTTTTTGTGGAGATCACAGATACCAAAAAAGAAAATGGGGTAATTGTTCACTATACCGATACATTACCGGAAGATATTGATGGCCAGTTCTGGGCTGTTGTAAACGAAGATAAGAGGGCTCAGACGAATAACAACCACTCGGCGACCCATTTACTGCACGCGGCATTAAAAAGCGTCCTGGGCGAGCATGTGAACCAGAAGGGATCACTGGTAAATCCGGAGTATCTGCGCTTCGATTTTTCTCATTTTGCCAAGATCACTGATGCTGAGCTGACATCCATTGAGCATATCGTCAATAAGAAGATCAGGGAGAACATTCCGCTGAAAGAGCAACGCCAGGTTCCTTATGCAGAGGCATTGTCAAGCGGTGTTACAGCTTTGTTCGGCGAGAAGTATGGCGAGGTGGTAAGGATAATCACTTTTGATGATAATTATTCAAAGGAACTTTGCGGTGGTACGCATGTACAGGCTACAGGTCAGATTGGCTATTTTAAAATCCTGTCTGAAAGTGCAGTAGCAGCCGGGGTAAGGCGTATTGAAGCAATCACTGCTGATGCAGCAGAAGCATTTATTGTGAATCAGAATCAGGAAATCAGTCAGTTAAGGGCGCTACTTAAAGGAAATAAAGATCTTGCCGGAGCTGTTACCGCCCTGATAGATGAGAACGCCAAGCTGAAAAAGGATGCTGAAAAAGCCGTTATTGAACGTTCAGGCAACCTTAAACATGAAATTGTTCATCATATGAAGACGGTAAGCGGTATCAATGTAATTGCAGTGCAGGTTGACCTGCCCAATGCTGATGCCATAAAGAATCTTGCTTTTTCGGTGAAGGATCTTGTTGATAATCTGTTTCTTGTGTTTACTACTTTAATTGATGATAAACCAGGTATTACAGTCATGTTATCAGAAAATCTTGTAGCTGAAAGGGGAATGAATGCTTCAAATATCGTTCGTGAACTGGCTAAGGATATCCAGGGTGGAGGAGGCGGACAGCCATTTTATGCAACAGCCGGTGGAAAGAATAAAGAAGGGTTGCCAAAAGTCCTCGAAAAGGTAATCAGCCTGGTGCCAGCAGGAGAATAAAAAATTATGTTCTGACAGGACGATCCTGTCAGAACATTCTTAATTACCAAATTTGTAACGCGCAAGCGGTCCAGCCGAGAAGATCCCGCGGGGATCTACTTTTTCTCTAAACATCCATTTTCTGGATTCTTACAGCGTTCAATATAGCCAGTAAGGCTACACCGACATCAGCAATTACGGCCTCCCATAATGTCGCTACACCACCGGCACCCAGCGTAAGCACAATGATTTTTATGCCCATGGCCAGGGCTATATTTTGCCAAACGATATTGCGGGTTAGTTTGCCTATTTTGATGGCAGTAACGATTTTTGAAGGCTGATCATTCTGGATCACGATATCTGCAGTTTCAATTGTTGCGTCGCTGCCTAATCCACCCATGGCAATTCCTGCGTCTGCAAGTGCCACAACCGGTGCATCATTAATTCCGTCGCCCACAAAAGCAAGTTTCCTGCCTTCGTTTTTTAAGGCTTCTACTTGCTCAACTTTATTTTCAGGCAGCAAATCGCCGAATGCCTGATCTATGCCCAGTATTTTTGCAATCTTATTTACCACAGCCTGTTTATCGCCGCTAAGCATCACGGTTTTCAGGTTCAGGTTGTGCATTTGTCTGATCGCCTCCAGGGCATCTTCCTTCAGTTCATCAGCAATGGTGACATAACCGGCGTATTTTCCGTCCAGTGCAATAACCACAACTGTATCTTCTTCCTCAGCGGCAGCCTTGTCATATCCAATCTTAAACTGATCGAGTAATCTGGTATTTCCGGCGAGGATTTCTTTGCCATTCACTGTGCCTTTCAATCCCCTGCCTGCAACTTCCTCTACATTTTCGGTTTCATAAGGGGATCTATTATCCGGCGTTGGCTGTAGCAAATCTTCATTTGGCAGTGATGCATAGTCTTTTTCATTTGCCGCCAGTTTATTCGAATATGCAGTAATAGCGAGCGCAATCGGATGGGTGGATTTACTTTCGATCGCTGCCGCCAGATTGATAAGTTCCTTTTTATCGCCATTGGCAGCTACCACTTTCTGTACATTGAAAACCCCTTTGGTCAGCGTACCGGTTTTATCCATCACAATGGTATTAATGGTGGTGACCACATCCAAAAAATTTGAGCCTTTAAAAAGGATTCCGTTCTTGGAGGCCAGGCCGATCCCGCCGAAATACCCAAGCGGAATAGAAACCACGAGGGCACATGGACAACTGATCACCAGGAATACCAGACCGCGGTACAACCATTCGGTAAATACATAATGGTCTGTAATGAAATAAGGTAGTCCCACTACCAGTACGGCAAGCGCAAATACTGCAGGGGTGTAGATCTTTGCGAACCTGGAGATGAACAGTTGTGTTTTAGATTTTCTTGCCGTGGCATCCTGTACCATTTCCAGTATTTTACTCAGCTTGCTGTCTTTGAATAAGGCAAGGACTTTCACCTCGGTGACGGTGTTGAGGTTGATCATTCCCGCAAGTACAGTATCACCTTTTACTTTAGTATCCGGTTTGCTTTCGCCGGTCATTGCCGCAGTATTGAATGTGCCTTTGTCTGATAACAGTTCACCGTCCAGTGCCACTTTTTCACCCGCTTTGATCTGGATGATCTCTCCGGTTTTTACTTCAGAAGAATGGACAGTCTCCGAATTTCCATTCCTGAGTACGGTCACTTTATCGGGGCGGATATCCAGCAAAGCTTTGATGCTGCGTTTTGCATTGGAAACAGCGCTGTCCTGAAACCATTCGCCAATAGAGTAAAAAACCATTACCGCAACACCTTCGCTATAAGAACCGATCGCAAACGCACCTATGGTAGCTACACTCATCAGGAAAAACTCATTGAAAAAATCCAGGTGCATTGCTTTTTTGAAAGAGAGCCGCAGTACTTCCCATCCCGCCAGCAGATAGGCTGCACCAAAAATCAGAAGCTGAGTGATTTTGGATGGCTGGTAATGGAAACCGAAATCAAGCACAAGCATCACAGCAAGGATGAGCAGAGCAGATAAGAGAGGGAGTTGTCCCCTCCAGCTTGCATCATGATCGCCCCCATGGTGGTCATCATCATCACCGTCTTCATGGCTTTCATGATTGTGGCCTTCATGTTCATGTCCTTCGTGACTATGATTTACTGCTTTTTTTATTGGTTTCGGTTCTGTCGAACAGCATTCGCATGCGTGTGGTCTACTCATTTTTCTACTTTAACAGCCCCCGGAACTGATGTGTTCCTGTCTGTATGTACTGTAAAAGTACTGAAAAGAGGATTGCAATGGCATTGCAAACTTTAGGATCCGCCTGGATTTCAGGAGATACACTTACGGCAGGTTCCTTTGACCATCAGGTTTACTTCTTCAGATGCAAAACCTTCGGGCAGGATCACCTGTGGTATTTTAGATTTAGGCAGACAGGAGGTTTCACGGCAGGCATTACAAAAGAAATGTACATGCAGGTCATGGTGGTGGCCGGCTACGCAGTCTTCTGCGCAAAGTGCGTACTTAGGCACCCCGGAACCATCGTCAATACTGTGTGCAAGTCCCTTTTCCTCAAATTTCTTGAGTACACGGTAAAGCGTTACCCTGTCTGCAGGCTCAAGGCCTTTCTCTACGTCGCTTAAACTGATTGCTGAAGACTGTTTGAGCAGAAATTCAAGTACAAGAAGCCGCATCGCCGTTGGGCTGATGTCTTTTTGAACGAGAATCTGTTCTGCTTCTTTAATCATGATTTTATTTTCCTGCAGCAGCAGGATACAGTGTAAAAATAAAAAAAGTTGTAGAGTATATGGCCATTCTGACCATATACTTTACAACTCAGTGATAATTATATTGAAAAAGATTAACCTCTTTGTCCACCTCTTCCGCCACCGTGATTGCCACCACCATGATTGCCGCCGCCTCCGCCATGGTTGTTTCCACCACCGTGGTTATCGCCTCTGCCTGGTCCGCCGTGGTTATTGCCGCCACCGTGGTCATTTCCACCTCTTGGACCGCCATGATTGAAACCGCCTCGTGGTCCGCCACCGTGGTTGTTATATCCGCCTCTTGGGCCCCCATGGTTGCTGTATCCGCCTCTCGGGCCAAAATAGTTATTTCTGTGGATCACAGTTGTTCTGCCGCCCCTGTATCCGCCTCCGCGGTAATTGGTTACGTATCTGGTCCGGTAATCATTGTGGCGCAACCATGGGTCACGTGAATTGATCACTATTTTCCTTCCGCCATAAAGATCATAACCTCTGTAGCGGGATGGCAAATACCTTCTGTGAACCCAGCTTCCGCCTTCTAAATATACGTATTGTCTGGTTGGAACATCATAGTAACTATCTACATCTGGCAGGTAGTAGTAGTCTACATGGTTATAGCCCCTCGGCCCCCAGTCGGGCTGTAAGCCGATGTTTACACTTAAACTCACCTGGGCTTTTGCAGGTACAGCTGCCAGAGATCCAATCCCGATTGCTGCAATTAAAAGTAGTTTTTTCATAATGGTTTCATTTGTGTGTGATAACATTTGTTCAAAGTCTGTGCCAATGATTATAATTTTTCTAACCGCCATTGGCATTAACTTATTTGGTTATATTTGTGAGACAGTAATTCCCGACATTAGTTTAATTTATTGCCCTTAAATGATTACGAAAACTGCAATTTCTGCCACAGAATTTGAATTGGTATCAGGCTTAGAGATTCACGTTCAGTTAAATACGGCTTCCAAAATATTTTCTTCAGACAGTGCTGTATTTGGTGCCAAACCGAATGAAAATATATCTACAGTCTCTCTTGCACTGCCAGGAGCACTGCCTAAACTCAATAAAGAAGTGGTGGCCAAAGCCATCAGAATGGGCCTTGCCCTCAATTGTACGATCAACCAGACCAACTTTTTTGACAGAAAAAATTACTTCTATGCTGATCTTCCGAAGGGATATCAGATCACGCAGGATAACCGCCCCATCTGCCAGAACGGATATATAGACCTTAGCCTCAGTGACGGTACTGAAAAAAGAATAGGCATCAACCGCATCCATCTTGAAGAAGATGCAGGTAAAAGCATGCATGATCAGAACGATCAATACTCTTATGTAGACCTGAACAGGGCCGGAGTACCTTTGATAGAGATTGTAACTGAGCCCGATATCCGGTCGGCTGAAGAAGCTTCGGCACTGCTTACCGAAATGCGAAAGCTGGTAAGGCACCTTGACGTAAGTGACGGAAATATGGAAGAAGGCAGTTTACGCTGCGACGCAAATATTTCCATTCGCGAACTGGGCACAACGGAGTTTGGAACACGCTGTGAAGTAAAAAACCTCAATTCAATCCGGAATGTGCGCAGGGCGATGGATTTTGAATTTAACCGCCAGCAGGAACTGGTTTCGGCAGGAGGGGTGATTGTTCAGAGTACTTTAACTTTTGATGCTGATCATGGTACTACTGCACCAATGCGAACTAAGGAGGAGGCCAACGATTACCGTTACTTCCCTGATCCTGATCTTCCTCCGGTACAGATCTCAGATGAATGGCTGGCACAGTTAAAAGCCGCGATGCCTGCCCTGCCCAAAGAAATTACAGCAAAACTGATCAGCAATTTCGGCATCGGCAACTCCGAAGCAGTGATTTTCGCCGAGGACGCAGAGCTGCTGGATTACCTGAATAAGGGTTTGGCGGAAGTGAGGAATCCCAAAAGCCTGATCAACTGGCTTACAGGGCCAGTTAGGGCAATGCTCAACGAACAGCAGCTCAGTATCAGTTCATTTGGGATTGATCCCCTGCAGTTTGCTGCAGTGATTAACCTTGTTGATGAAAAGAAGATTACACAGCAGATTGCCCTGCAGCAGCTCTTACCTGCTATGCAGCAGAAAGCCGGAACAGATGCCCTGGCACTGGCTGCAGAAATGAATATCCTGATCGTTGAAAACAATGACGAGCTGGCGGGCTTTGCTGATCAGGTGCTGGAAAAATTCAAGCCCCAGGTGCAGGCCTATAAAAACGGTAAAAAAGGAGTTCTTGGTTTGTTTGTAGGTGAAATAATGAAACTCGCAAAAGGTAAAGCAGATCCGCAGAAGATCAATGCGCTGCTCGAAGAAAAATTAAAATGAAAAGGCTCATTTAATGAGGACAAAATGAAAACATACACTATAGCTATACAAATGAAAAGAATCTTCTTCTTCCTTGCTTTATGCATCACTTTTGCAGCCTGCAAAGACAAGAGTAAATTTGAGATCGGGGGCAAGTTTGAGCATGCCACACCCAAAGCCAAAGTTTATTTGTATTCGATTGTGAAAAACGTAGAGACAGCGACAGACTCTACAGTGCTGTCAGATAAGGGAGAATTCAAATTTGCGGGTGACGCACCGGACGTAGATTTTTTCAAAGTTAAAATTGACCACAGCGAATATGTACTGATCGCGAAGAATGGCGATGTGATTAAACTGGAGGCCGATCTTTCCAGTCCTACGCTTGATTATAAACTATCAGGTGCTGATGAAGCAGATAAACTGGAAGAACTGAACAAAAACAGAAACGAATACGTAGCCAAACTTACAGCGCTCGAAACACAATTTCAGGAAAACGTGGCTAAAAATCCGGAAAGCAGACAGGCCATCATCGCGCAGATGAGCCCTGAGCTGATTAAAGTAAAACAGGAGATGGTGGATTACATCCTGAAGTTCGCGATGGACAATACTTCTTCACTGGCAAGTTTCTATGCCATCAATTCTTTAAATCCCAGTGATTATGAGCAGGAAATGCTGGCTTATGCCGAAAAGATCAAAAGCAACTTCAATAAAAATGATGCAGTAACGGATTTCCTTGTAAGGATGGCCAAACTGAGATCAGTACAGGTAGGGCAGCCGGCACCGCAATTCACCATGCCTACCATTGATGGGAAAACAATCAGCCTGAGCAGCTTAAAAGGTAAATACGTGATGCTTGATTTCTGGGCCTCATGGTGCCAGCCATGCAGACAGGAAAACCCTAACGTAGTAAAAGCATACAATAAATATAAAAGCAGGAACTTTACCATCGTAGGTATTTCCCTGGATAAGGATGCTGAAGCCTGGAAACAGGCCGTGATACAGGACGGATTAACCTGGACACATGGCAGTGAACTGAACGATTTTGCAAGTGCTACTGTGAGGGCATATCAGGTAGATCAGATCCCTGCATCTTTCATTCTTGATCCGGAAGGCAAGATCATCGCTAAGAACCTTCATGGAGAAGAACTGGGCTCCTTTTTAAATAAGACTTTACGTTAACCCTAAATCCATGTTAAACTAAGGGATGCTATTAACAATTTGTTAACTTGCATTTAACCTCTTAGTATAATTGATTACTTAATTTCGTAACAAATATTTAAAGCCATGAGCACCGTAAAACAAAAGATCCTGATAGTAGATGATGAACCTGATATTTTAGAGTTAATTGAATACAACCTTAAGAAAGAAGGATACCAGGTATACCTTGCAAGCAATGGACAAGACGGTATAACGGTAGCGAAGAAGGTTCATCCTGATTTGATCATTCTGGATATCATGATGCCAAAGATGGATGGGATAGAGGCCTGCCGTATTATGCGCGCTATTCCTGAGTTTAAAAATACCTTTATGGTATTTCTTACTGCAAGGAGCGAAGAATATTCTGAGATCGCGGGTTTTAATGTTGGAGCGGATGATTATATCGCCAAACCTATTAAACCACGTGCGCTGGTAAGCAGGATCAATGCCATTCTGCGACGTAATGTAAGTAACGACGAAGTATCTGATAATAAAGTGGAGATTGGTGACCTGGTAATTGACAGGGAAGCCTACCTTGTTTACCAGAACGGACAAAAGGTTGTTCTGGCCAAAAAAGAATTTGAACTGCTGTACCTGCTGGCCTCTAAACCAGGTAAAGTATACACAAGGGAGTCTATACTGAAGAACATATGGGAAGATTCTGTAGTGGTTACCAACAGGACTATCGATGTGCATATTCGTAAACTGAGGGAGAAATTAGGTGAAACTTATGTGGCAACAGTGAAGGGTGTAGGGTATAAGTTCGAACTTTCTTAGTACTTTTGTGCTTTAGAAAAACCACACCATTGAAATATCCTGTATTTAAAGATCTTATTCTATTCGAAGACGATAACCATATCGTTGTAAACAAGCCGCCATTTGTTGCCTCATTAGACGAACGTGGCGGCTCGGGCGAAGTAAATATTCTTCGTCTCGCTAAACAATATTCAGAAGATGCCCAGGTTTGTCACCGTCTGGACAAAGAAACCTCCGGTGCAATCATCATTGCAAAAAATCCCGAAGCCTACCGTTCTGTTTCCATGCAGTTCGAAAAACGCAAAGTCAAAAAGACTTACCATGCTGTGGTAGACGGTCAGTACACTTTCAATGAACTTTTTATTGACCTTCCCATTCTCAATGACGGTAACAGGAGCGTAACGATCGACCGGAAGGAAGGTAAGCGTGCCGAGACCATTTTCAACTCAATCAAATTTTATAAACACTATACCCTGGTTGAATGCAGGCCGATTACCGGACGGATGCACCAGATCAGGATTCACCTTGCTACGCAGCGCGCTGCAATCTGCGGCGATACCTTATACAAAGGAAAGCCTGTCTTTCTATCCAGTATCAAAAAGGGGTACAGGATTGCCAAAGATGACGAGGAACAGCCGATCATGAAACGCTTTGCCCTGCATGCAAAACATGTCATCTTTAAAGGCCTTGACGATAAAGATATAGAGGTGGAAGCCCCTTATCCTAAGGATTACGCCACACTGATCAAATTATTAGATAAGTTCGATAGCTAATTCCGCTGCCGGATAGATTTGATTTAATAAGTTTTATCATTTAAATAAAGAATAATGTATGTAAGACTGGTAACCTATCTTGACACACTAAACCAATACCGCCGCACTAAAATCTCCAACAGGAATTTTCTTGTTATTGCAGCTTTGATTGTTGGAATACTGGCGGGACTCGCAGCCGCGATATTGAAATCACTTACGCACCGCATTGAAGATTTCCTTCAGGACGGCTTTCACTGGGAATATAAGTACTATCTTTTTCTTGTTTTTCCTTTTATAGGGATTTTGCTGTCGGTGATGTATGTGAGAAGGTTTATCAGGAAAGGTAAGTTTGAGACGGGCTTAACACCTTTACTATATACCATCTCAAGAAAGTCAAGCCGCGTTGAGCCCCATAACATTTATTCCCAGATTATCACTGCTGCGCTGACTGTAGGGTTCGGTGGCTCTACTGGTCTTGAAGCCCCGATTGTTCAAAGCGGAGCGGGGATAGGCTCTGTACTTGGCCGTTTCTTAGGTTTATCGTACAGGGAAACTACGATGCTGCTTGCCTGCGGTGCAGCGGCAGGTATCGCCGGAGCATTTAACAGTCCCATTGCCGGGATTGTATTTGCGATTGAGATCCTTTTACCTGAATTTTCTATTCCCGCCTTTATCCCGCTCTTGCTGGCTTCGGCAACAGCAGCGGTGGTAGCCAGGTTTTTTTATAATGAGCAGTTGTTTTTCCTGGTAACAGAAGGCTGGCAGTTTAACGCCCTGATATGGTATGTGGTGCTTGCTGCGTTAATTGGGGTTTTCTCTATCTATTTTAATAAGATATACTACTTTATCAAACATGTTTTCCATGATATCAAAGGCCCTTATCAAAGGGTAATTGCCGGTGGTATTGTACTTGGTGCAATGGTGTTTTTATTCCCAACGCTATATGGTGAAGGCTATATCACTATCAAGAACCTTCTGGGGGGTAACTACAGCACAGTGATCACGAACAGTATTTTTGCTTCTTACAGCAACCTGCCATGGGCCATTATCCTGTTCACAACGATAACCCTGTTTGCCAAATCTGCTGCTACGCTGATTACCCTTGGCGCCGGTGGTAACGGAGGGATATTTGCACCAAGCCTGATCATGGGCGGACTCATTGGCTTTGTACTCGCATTTACGATCAACACACTGGGTATTGCCCAGGTAAACGTTGCTAACTTTATCGTTGCAGGAATGGCGGCATCACTGAGTGCGATAATGCATGCCCCGCTTACCGGAATTTTCCTTATTGCTGAAATCACAGGCGGATATGTCCTGATGGTACCACTGATGATTACTTCTGCAGTGGCTTACCTGATCAGCAGGGGCAAAAACAAATATTCTATCTACACCAAACCTTTGGCAGAAAGAGGTGAGCTCATGTCTTATGAAGATAAGGATGCCACAGTACTGCACATGATGAAATTGAAGTACCTGGTAGAAAACGATTACCTGGTACTCAATCAAAATGAAATGATCGCTGAGCGGTTGCATGATATTCTGAATTCCAAACGGAACCTCTTCCCGGTAATTGGCGAGGACAAAACTTTTAAAGGGCTGATCTATGTAGAGGATGTCCTGAAAAAGGCAATCAATGTTCCTGCTGCTGCAGATTTATCTGTGCATGACCTGATGCAGTCTGCCCCTGATGTTTTATACATCAATGATTCACTGAAAAATGTACTCACGAAAATGGAGAAGGAAAATGCCTGGCTGCTGCCTGTATTGAATGACCAGGAGGAGTATCTGGGGATTGTTTCCAAGACAAAAATATTTAACAAGTACCGTGCACTGCTGAGCAGGCAGGCAGATTATATGGAGTAAAACAGTTGGTGGCATATTACAAGCCATCATGCAACTGATAATCTTATAAAAAAAAAGGTACTATTGAATCAATGCCTTCAGACGCTCTTCCGTCTGGCAGCATTGGTTCAATAGTACCTTTTTTCACGAAGCAAGGAGATGCTTCCCAATTCGCGTAAAACTTTATTCAGTAACTCTTTTCAGGCCAAACTTTTCGATCTTGCTGTAGAGATGACTGCGCTGAATATCGATATCATCAGCAGTTTTGGAAACGTTCCAGTTATTTTTTTCCAGTTTAAACTTGATAAATTCCCTTTCAGCATGGTCTTTATAATCCTGGAAGTTATTGAATTTATCATAATTGGTAGAACTTACGGCAGCACCATTTGAACTGCTGGAAGATCCTGCAGCACCAATGTTTGTACCACCACCAGGATTGGCAAATGCAGCTACATCATGTTCGGTGATGATCTTATCACTAAGGATAATCAGGCGCTCAATCATGTTATGCAGCTCACGTACGTTCCCTGTCCATGGTAAGCCTTTTAATGCTTCCATACCAGCGTCGCTGATCTTCTTAACCGGCATACCGTAATCCTTGCAGATGTCTTCAAGAAAGCTCAGTGCAATTTCAGGAATATCTTCTGTACGTTCGGTAAGGTGAGGTACATGGATGTTGATAACGTTCAGACGGTGATACAAGTCCATTCTGAAATTGCCGTCTTCAATCTCTTTCATCAGGTCTTTGTTCGTTGCGGCGAGCACACGTACATTCACTTCCAGTTCTTTCTCACCACCCACACGTGTAATCTTGTGTTCCTGTAAAGCGCGCAGCACTTTCGCCTGTGCAGAAAGGCTCATGTCACCAATCTCATCCAGGAATAACGTTCCGCCGTTGGCCAGTTCAAACTTCCCTATACGTTGTTTCACTGCAGAAGTAAATGATCCCTTCTCATGGCCAAACAATTCACTTTCGATCAGTTCAGAGGGTATCGCGGCACAGTTTACCTCGATCAGCGGACTTTCAGAACGCTGTGATTTTTCGTGCAGCCAGCGGGCTACCAGTTCTTTACCGCTACCGTTTGCACCTGTGATCAATACACGGGCTTCAGTAGGGGCAACACGCTCGATCGTTTCCTTGATCTTATTGATATTTTCAGAGCTGCCAAGGATATCCCTTGTTTTGCTCACTTTCCTTTTTAATACTTTGGTTTCGGTAACCAGGTTACCTCTGTCCAGTGCATTTCTTACTGTAATCAGCAACCGGTTCAGATCCGGTGGTTTTGAAATGAAGTCGAACGCTCCTTTTTTACTGGCTTCAATTGCAGTTTCAACGGTACCATGACCAGAGATCATGATGAACGGAAGATCAGGGCTATGCGCAAGTGCCTGTTCAAGCACTTCCATACCATCCATCTTGTTCATTTTGATGTCGCACAATACCAGGTCAAACTTCTTTTTCCTGATCAGATCTAACCCATCAACTCCATTATCAATATCCTCAACGTCATAGTTCTCATACTCTAAGATTTCACGTAATGTGCTTCTTATCGCACGTTCATCATCAATAATTAATAATTTTGCCATAGGTTGTAACTCTCTTCTCTTTTGTTGGATACTAATATATTTACTAATTATCAATTAATACTGATAAAATAAAAAAATGCAAGCCTGTAAGCCGGGTTCTGTACCCTGATTGCTCGGGGCTTCTATCATTAATCTACTATAAACGTTGCCATTTATCTCTAACGACCTACCCACTGACATCGGACGAGCAGCCCTACGTGCGTCAGCCTATTTGGTCTTTCAACTCCCGGGGTTTACCAGCTCCTCCGGTCGCCCGGAGAATTCGTGAGCTCTTACCTCACGTTTTCAACCTTACCTGTGCATGAGCCATCGGCGGTATACTTTCTGCGGCACTTTCCATAATTCAGGTCTTCATTCCCAAACCTCTTCCCGTTAGGAAGCGGGATGCTCTGTGTTGCCCGGACTTTCCTCTTTAAGATGCAAAAGCATTACTTCCAGCGATAGAACGGCTTGCATTTTGCGCAAAGATAGGAATCCTGCTCAAGATTAAGACTAACATTTAAAAATGAATGAATATGTGTTTTTATAAAGGGTAACCGCGTTTATTTGCAGGCTTTCAGGTCTGCCGCAACCTGTTCCGGATTGTACATTCCCTGTTTATGTCCAAAGCCATTGGTAATGTACACGATAAGCTGTGCGATATCGATATTGGCCAGATTAAAATCGGGCATTTTACCTTCATAGACTTTACCATGAATACTTAGCGGCGCTGACAAACCATTTTTGATAATGCAAGCCAGCTGTGTCCTGTTCTGTTTCATAAACAGGCTGTCTGTAAGCGGCGGGGTCAGTTCACCGAGGCCTTCGCCTTTCTCGCCATGGCAATTCTGGCAATGCCTGATATACAGGTCTCTGCCATTGACATAATACGCATCACGCTCTACAGATTCTGCAGTCTGGCAGGAATAAAAGATGCTGGTCAGGGCAAGGGAAAAAACAGCGTACAGGATTAATTTTCTCACTTAATTCTTTTCTTCAGCAAGTAATAAAGGAATATCTTTCTCCAGCTGGGCTACCTGCTCAGGGTTGGTACCATCGTAGGCGCCCCGTATCCTTCTGTCTTTATCAATTAAAACCAGATAGCCCTGGTGTACGTAACCTTGTTTATCATTGTCATCCTGTTCTACAGATACGAGATAACTTTTTGTGGCAAGTGAATATACGGTATCCTTAACACCATATGCAAATT